>Ga0163217_1033166_pt1 | contig 10496 bp, 12 predicted proteins | sample SynspAceP_FD_185933 | JGI IMG/M metagenome (GOLD analysis project Ga0163217, IMG submission 185933) | Saline lake microbial communities from Ace Lake in Antarctica - Synechococcus sp. Ace-P (PacBio error correction) | ecosystem: Environmental > Aquatic > Non-marine Saline and Alkaline > Saline ... | reverse complement strand
AAGAGCCCCCCGCCGGCGCGATCGATCCTGCTTGATCAGCCACCGGCCTTCAGGGTTGCTGCCACCATCGCTCGCGCCGCGCGACGCTGCGAACTTGGTACGCTGAACGTCTGGGACCGACAGTGGCACTGGCCCTTGGGCCAATAGAGCGTGACAGTCGAGGCGATCCCGCAGCGCTCGCGGCGCTCTCTGGTGGTCGGTCGGCGGCGCCCGCACTGAGTCCGCTGTCGCTGATGGGCCGGCTGGGCGATGTATGGCGAACTGGTCGCCCTTGTTTACCGATTGCCCCGTCTGGATCGCGCCGCGGCGCTCAGCTGGCCGAGGCCGCCGCCGCCCGCGGGCCGAAGAAAAAAAACTGTCGCTGCTTTCACGCTTGTTTGATCTGCTGATGCTGCGACTGCGCGCACCGGGGTTGCCTTGGCCACCGCCTGAAACCGGCCGCCGCCCCGAACGAGGGGCCGCTGTCCTGACCCGGACTGGTCGCCCACACCGGCACAAGGACGGGTCTGGGCAGAGACGCCCACGACATCGGCACCAGCAAGCGTGGCGCGTCACGGGAGGGGGCGGTCAACTTGACCCTGCCGCACTGGTCCTAATACCCCCGATGTTCAAAGAATGGGCGGACGGCCCGCACCCGGTAGCCCACACAAGACGAATAGGCAGGGCCCCCAGGCAATGACCATTACAGTACTCTCGACATTCACCCGATCACCGACAGGTCATTGCCCCTGGATTTTTCCCGATTTCGACGGCGCAACTGCCCGATGTGATTGCCCGCGCCCAAGCCGCAGGCGTCACGGCGCATGGTCACCATCTGCACCAAGCTTCAAGAACGAACCCGCCTGCGCTAGCCATCGCCGAGGCACACCGTCCAAGGTCTTCTATTTGCCGCTGGCAACCCACCCGCATGAGGTCGCAAACCCGAGGCCATTGGCCAGCCTATGACGATCTTGGCCCTGACGACAACACCCCAGATGGTGGGCCATTGGCGAAACGGGGCTAGACTACCACTACACCGCAGACAGCGCCGAAGCGCAGCAAAAACCAGCCGGCGCACCCATATCGCGCGTCCCGTGACGAGCGGCCTGCCCCTGATTCAATCCACGCCCGCGGGACGGCTCGATGACGGATATGGCCCGCATCCTCAGAGAGGAACACGCCAACGTGTTCAACCCCTGCGTTGATGCACTGCTTCTCTTCGAGCAAAGCGCTTTGGTCGGGCCGCGCTGGATCTGGGGTTACCTACCTTGCTGAGTCGGGCATTACCGCATTCCCCAAATTCCCAGACCTGCGCGACATCTCTTTTCCGAGGGCACCGCTGGACCGGAATTGTGGAAACCGACAGCCCTTATCTGGCCCCGCCCCGCATCGCGGTAGACGGATGAACAGCCTTTACCGCGCCACCGGCACGGGCGAACGTGCGCGACACTTTGGCATCGACTACAGCCAGCTTGCCGCGCAAACACAGTGCGAATTTTCGGACCGGCTGTTTTCACCAAGGGTGGCCACAGTATCCAGACGCCGCCTGATGGCGCAGATGAAATCACCATTCTGGGCTGCCTTCGGGCGGGGTTGCCACGCCTGGGGGACATTGGGGGGCTGCGATCCGGCCAAAATCCCAAAAAAAAACGCACCGGCGACGCTGTCCATTCTGGTAGAACGCATCACGGAACGCAGAGCACGACACGGGTGCGATAGAACACCTCGCCCGATATGCGCAGCCAAATTGCTGGATGCAGCGTCGGCCGGGCTGGACGCGGTTGCTGGTACAAACCCATTCCATGCCGAACCACGTACACGGGCGGACCGATCTGCGGAATGAATCGTGATCAACATGCGCAGCGCACCTTGCCGGTCTGGGCCGACACACCACAGCGCGCGAGCGCACTGTTGGACCGCTCGGCATGTCTTTAATCCCATGCCCCGGGATCGTTCCTACCCGCCTATTCTCGAAAAATGAACCCACAATAGACGGGTACGTATGACGATGACGGACCCCGAGCGGGAGCCCGCTGACATTTACGCCCTTCCTCGGAACCATGGCGGAATGGATTGCGCTTGGCTTCCGACGCGTCAACAGTTTGTGGCTTACGCTAACCGATGTTGGCGCAGATTCCCTGACGACATCTGGCCCACCTGCGGGATCTACGCTGCTGGATCGTCGACGCGCTAGACGCCGCGATCCGGCATCCGAACCCACAGCCACCTTCGCCCCAAACCCCGACCTCTCTCGAGACCCCAGCAAAACGGCTGTGTCTGACCAATATGCACACGATCTCACTATGAGACAGCGCTTGGCGCTGAAAACTCGCCGATCAATATTCGAACCTGCCTTTTGATCGGCATGACCCTGAGCTTCCCGCGTCTAAAAACAAGCGCCCTGCCTGCCTAGACTTCATTTTGGCCCCACTTAAAACTCCACGGGCGTGGGGTGTGAGAAACCCCCACTGCCAAACAGCGCCTTCCCGCACACCCAAGGCCATATTTCACGTGCAAACCCTTCTCGAAGTCATTCCTTCCCGTCGTTCTGGTCATTCGGCTTTGGCATATGTCTCTGTCTGGGCGGGGGTATTTCCGGTTTCTGGGCATCGACGGCGTCATGCGAGTTCGCGGCAAAGGCTTTGCGATCCCCTGCCTTGCTGTTCCAATCCATTCGCGCATCTCGGATCTGTCTCGGGCCTCTTTTCGACCCACGACTTGCTGTTCAGCTTTTTACACGATGCAGCGGCTCTGCCTGTGTACCGCTGGGGCTGCATTTGGCGCGCGGTTCTTGTTTTAAAACGTGACATGGGAAGACATGCGTCGCCATCGGATTTTGCAAGCCTCTTTTCAACTCGCGTCACTTGCTTGGCTCGATCACCAGAAACGCGCCTAATGAGCCCCGACGCCCTGATCGGGAAACTTTCGCGATCATCGCAAAGTCCCATTCGCCGTTTTGCAGGGATTGGGCATCACGGTGATGGATTTGTGGCGGAACCGCGGCCAGTCTGGCACCGCTTTGGCACGCAATGTGGCGCGGGCGATGTTACCACAAATCCGTGCGTCATTGGGCATTCCATCGCGGGCTTTATGCCGTGAACCTGAGCGGGGCTGCGATCCCCGCAGTGATTGATGACGCGCTGTCCGTGATCGTTCGGGCCGCCCTGCCAGCGGGCGCTTTTTGCACTCGGCCGGACGTGCTTATCCAATACCAGTCCCGAAGGCGGACACCAAGGACCATCGCGTGATGAGTCTGTTATCCATGATCCCTAATGGTTGCACCCCGCGATTTGTCTGGATGAGGAGCATCAGCTTATGGCCTGCCCCAAGACCTGTTCGCTTCGGGACGTGTTTGACAGCCGGAACGATGGCACCGGGTTCAACGCCATACTTCCGCCAAATATGCTATGCCGTTGCGCGGCCGTGTGCCGCAAGCTCGGTGTGGGTGGCGGACAAATTGGATCGGTACCTGGACGGATGGGCTGTGGGACCTGAGCGTGTGCCAATGATGCCAGGTGCCTATAATTTCCTTTCCCGCCGCTGGCCCTTTATGCCATGCGCTGCGCGATAGCGCTATGCGGGCATCGGAGGAGCCAGCAGGTGGCAGCTTGCGCCGAAGTTTGATCTGCGCTAGACAAAACCGGGCTGCCTTTTGGCAACTCGCCCAAGTGGAACGGTTGCCCTGCCTTGCCGCTTGGGTCGGGCGAGTGTATTCCGATGAAAAAGCCTCGACATCATGATCCTGGGCGCCTGCCGCATAAGAAACGATCCCGAAGGGGCTGCTGGATATGCCTAGAGCGGGATGAGGACTGGATCAGCACGTTGCGATGGGCCGTTTAAACAGGCGCTAGATCGCACCCAAAATACGCCACCCGCTATCCTAACCGCGCCCTGCTGGCAGAGCGCGACTTAAGCGGCGACCCCACTTGGCGGCACTGGACGGGCAAATCGGAACACTCATTTTTTGACGCCCACAGCATTGCGACATGGCGATTGCCCCCTTCGTGCGCCAGTCTCGCTTTCATCGAACAAACAATGGTTCGACGCTCAGCCCTGGGCCCACGGCTTCAGGCTTGTGCTAGAAGCGGTTTCTGGACGGTCCGAAGTTTTGGCCGCCGGCATGGAACCAAATACCCACAATGGGCAGAATGGCGACGCGCCCACGGTTTTTTCCCGCCTAAATTCGGGCAACCGTACGCCCTGCCCCGATTTTACGCTGCATTGCTAGCACATTTACCCTACGTTCCGAACGCCGTTCTACGTCCTGACACCTGCAGTTCAGCGTTTTGGCCACCAGCGTCCCGCCCCTCCCTAACCTCGGGTCGTAAGCCCCTCCGTGCCACGACAATGGGAGGAGATATAACTGAACCACTTCAGATCAGGCATTGGTTCCGCCGGGGCGGCTGCCCTCTTTAGCACCGCCTTTGCCACCCTAAACACCTGCATGGGCGCCAAGAAGCTGCCACGCCGGCGACGCTTTACCGGCCTTGGGCTTCGACCCTGACCGGCTGGCGCGGAATGAGACGCGACTTTTGGCGCGCTTGTCGACAAGGGGATGAATCGGCCGGGGGCCTGTGCTGATGTTGATCGCGGACGGTCATGATTGCGATAGTATCGACTGATGGGCAAAACGCCCACCCCCGACGGGGAGCCGATGACCGAAGACACGCTGTTTCCGCATCTTTCCATGGACCAACCATCACCAGCGTCGCTGCAATGGCTGAGTGGAAGAAGGGCAAACTTGCTGCTGAAAAGCCCCCGTTCTCCACCTACCTGCACGCCCTATAAACACTGACGTCGCCAACTGGCGAGAAAGACGCCGAAGGCAGCCTGTGACCCGCCCTTGCCAAAGGCGTGATTGACCGTGCAAAGACCTGATTGCGCCCATAACTTCGGGGCTTACATATGGCTTCTTCGGGAGGCCGCGTTCCCGCACGCAGGCGGTTATAACGCGGGCAGAGGGTCGGATCGCAGGGAAAACACTTGCGATCGAAACAGGCCAATCTGCATGGCGTCACTGCCGCTATGAGCATGACCCCGGCAACCACATGGAATATTCCCGCGCCACGGATGTTTTGGGGCGCCTCGTGAGTAGAGATCGCGTTCGCGGCCAACGCTCGAAGCGTTCATGAAGGGGCGCGTATCTTTGATCTGGGATGGACGACACCGCGTCTCTATATCGAACGACGCAGCAGATTTTCTCCCCCGCATCGGCCGAACCCTTCGCCATCAAGCCCAAAACTGGGCAGGCCGCGATGTTATTTGATCCGCGCGTACGCAAACCAAACCAGTCGGGTGGCGGGCGGGGCTGATGTCGACCGTGCATGACTTATGCAAATTTCCGCGCAGATGATGCTGGAAGCGGGCGAGTGAACGGGCACACGTTTGCTGTCGCCCAAGGACCGGCAGCTGATGACCTCGAACCCACCTTGAAGGCTCAAACCCTATACCTGCCCGGCCCCGCGGTACGGGCTTCATAGAGATACTATGGAAGATTACGAGTGTGCCGCATATGAAACCGGCAATGACGCAGATTCGTCAGGGCTCCGTCGGGAATACAACTGGGGAGGTGCCGCAGGCACCGGCTCACACGCAGACCCCCGCCGAAGATACTGATTGCCCCGTTGATGATCCAGTCGCCGGCCAACCGCGGCCGCTGCGCCTTGACTATCAAGAACCTCGCCTATAGCACCTTTGGCCGACAAGCCGCATCGACGAACTGGACCCCTTGGGCGCCACGCGTGCCCCTACCCTAAACCCGGCGCAAGGCCCAAATGTAGGGGCCTCTTTTCGGTCGGACGGACAGATATACTGGCTTGGCCGTAGAAAAATACCCTAGAATTTCATACCGGCCATTGTTCACCGTGATTGACGCGCGTTAAGTCATCGCATTGAATTATAAAGGTTCACATTGTTGGCACAGAAACACTCGGCGCGCTGTTAATCCTGTAACCAGCTATCGCATTGGTGGGCGCGATCGGCGGTGGGGTCACAATTGGATCGCATGGCGGCTGGCGGCCATTGGCCTGCGATTGTGCTGATGCTGGTGGCGGGAATTCCTGATCTGGGCCGGTTCTAGGCATCTTGTTGATCCCGCACGTGATATCGGGGCCGCTTGATTGGGGCCGAATGATCTTCTATCCGCCGTCGCGATTATCCTGTTCCGAGGCGGGCTGTCGCTTGAACTTCCACAGCGCTCCAAGATTGCGGTCGTGCGAGTGTCCGCGGCTGGTCTAATATCGGCGCGGCCGCTTGGCTGGCTGATGCGCGCTGTCGGCTGCCACTATGTTGGCGGGCCTCAGTCTGGTCGAGCTCTGCCGTTGTTTGGCGGATCATGATTCAGTGACGGCGGTCGTCGACGGTGATCGCACCGCTTGTTGCGCACCGCACGGCTGTTCACGCCGCCCTGCCACCCTGCTGCAGTCGGGAAGCGATCCTGAACGGAATCCATCGGTGCCCTTGCGCTTGTGCTGGGGCGTTTCGAGGTGTGATCGCGCTGACACGGCCACCACCGCCTCTGAGGCGATGTTTGAGCTTGCCTGATCGGTGCCGGCCGTGGCCACTGCTGCCGGTCGTGTCGCTGCTGGCATTGGTCTGTCGCGGGCATTCAAAAGCGGCTGGGTTCCGGAATACATGAAAGTGCCGGTGCGTTTGCCTGCTCTTTGGGGTTCTGTTGCGGGCAATCTGATTCGTGACTGCACGGAAAGCGGGCCTGCTGGGCGGTTGACCATTATGGGGCATTCGTGATCGCGAACTCCAAACTTGCCAGACTACGAAGAAAATGCGCCGCTTTAAAGAGCACGTTCGACTCTTGCTGGTATCGGGCATGTGTTTCATCCTGCCTGCAGCTGCGGCGGGTGTGGATAGAAGCGTAAGCAACCTTCAGATTGGCGCGCCGCGGTCTTTTGTGGCCGTGGTGGTTGCTGGTGGCACGGCCGCCGACAGTATTTATCTCGCTTATCGGGTCGGGCATTTCCGTTTCGCTGAAAAAGCTGCTGGTCCCCTGAACGCGTCCCACGCGGCGTCGGTGCTGAGTGGCTTGTGGCGGTGTCTGGTTTGGCGAACGCCTGGTCTGAGCCTCGGGTTCTGAGGACGCCCGCCCTGATTCGCACCGCTGGCCTTTGCACTTATGTCGCTCTTGTTGTACGTAGGTCGTGAACGATATTCCACCCTCGCACCCCTTTGCGCGGTTGCTGGGTCTATACGGGGGGCGGGATACGACCCGGTGTGTCATCATCGGCGGGGTCCGACTGGAACTACACAACTGGCCGAAGTGTTTGAGAAGTGGAAAATTCCCGTTCCTTGATGCACCGACCCGAACTTCATCCGTTACTGCGCAAGGCCCGCGCAGCAGGGATCGACACGTTTTTCAGGCCGATATCCTGTCAGAGGCGGCAGGAGCAGCGGGTCGAGCTTGTGAGCTATGCGACCCTGATCGCAGCCACGGAAAAAACGAGACGCCTATAACACCTTGGGTCACCACGACCTTGCCCGGAATTCGGGCGCGGAGAAAACGGTGTTTCAGGTGATGCGCGAAAAATCCCGAAAGTAGCCGCCACCAACTGCCCCGAACCCTTGGTGGGGACGGCCCCTTGGGCTTGATTGCGACCCATGCGAACTGCGCCAGTGGTGGTCGAAGGATTGGGCAGTCCGCAGCACGTCCTGTCAGAGGAATTCACGCTGGACAACAATTGGCGCACCGAAAGCCCTGACGCCGTCTGCTGGCGACAGATCACCACAGCGGCGAGATTATATCAAGTTCCATGCGCAAGAACGAGGAAATTCAAGGTGGGGCCGGCATCCAGGTCATCGCCCTACGCCCCGCCAGAGGCGTTAATCGCAGCGTTGCCCGCGCCCCATTTCCACCCGACGAGGTATTGAGGCTTTGATATTACCTCAATTGCACCATTTTTTTTTCGCCACCAACCGATCAGGCAGTTGCTCAGTTCATGTAGGTAAACAACTGAAAAGGCACATCTATGTTAAGTTAAGTTCACTTTTCTCTGGCTCTAGCCAGGCATCCCAGCCCAAAGCGGCCGAGACGCAAAAAAACACGGCCGAAACCAACGAAGCCCAACACAAAGCCAATCAGGAGGCCGCGCAGAAAACGCAGCCTTCTGCCGAAGCTGCTCCGGCGCAGTTCGTCCACAGGCCGCGGCTCACTGACGCAAGAAAGCCGCAAACTACCGAGGCACCGGCATCCGCCACTGCCACCGCAGATGCGAAAAGACACCGGCATGAGCGAGGCGCCAAGCCCGCGCCGCCGCAGAAGCCCGCATCGAAGCCGCACAGGCACGCCAGCCTGATCGACCAGAATCGCCACCGGTTCAGCAGCTCGCCCCAACAGGCATAATAAAATCCTACCTGTCGGCACTGCCTGGAAAATCGAAAACGCCCCAAACCGAGGTAGCATCGGCGAAAATCTATTCGCTGAGCCCGTCGCCGATAAAGCCGTCAAACCGCTAAAAAGCAGCCGCATAGCCCACGCAAAATCCCGTTACGCGCCCAAGCATTCTTTGGGGCGCGAACGCATTGGCTTTCGACACACCAGATCAGGCCAAAGCCGGCCACGCAGGCACCAAGACGACATATTTCAAGCAGAATAAAATATGGGAAAAATGAGTGCGGTGTGAAGGGCATCCAAGTCCTAATCTTGATTTGCACCACGGAACGCCGTACACCCCATAAAATAAGCGATATTTATGGACTTTCCTGTCTGACGGCACTTCACCAACACCCACGGCATACCATATATTGAGGGCTGGAGGAGAGGTGGATCAAAAAATGAGCCGCGCAACAAATCGACTAAGTGCATCTTACATCAAACACGCGCCCGCTGGTAAACACGCGGACGCGCGGCGGCTTTGGTTGGTCAAACGGCCCATGGCGGCGCGCCATGGGTGCTGCGCGTCACACCACCACGCAGGACGCCTGCGAAAATGGGGCTGGGGCCTATCCCCGATGTTTCATTAAAGAGGCCCGCGCATCTGCCGAAGCAGTGGCGGGCGACGGTTCCTGCAAGGTTCTGGCACCCAATCAAGGAACGCGAAACGCAGCGGACGTGAAGGCAGCGCGCAAACATCCACAAGCTGAAACTGACTATCGCAAATTGGACGCTTTTAAAGCCGAAAGGCCGAACTCAAGGGCGACGGCAAGGCAGCCGCTGTTTTCGCCACTTGAACTGCATGTTCTTCCCAAGCTTGGGACAAGTGCCGGTGGCCGGATAGTGACCAAAAGATATCCGCGACACCTTGCCCCGAGCTGGCACACCAAAGCCGCGGACCGCAGACAATAGCTTATGAGCCGGACTTAGCATCGTCATGCGACACGCCAGCGCGGCGCTGGGCCTTGGAGGTGGATTCTGCAAGCGACAGAAAAGGCCAAGGCGCTGCTAGGCAAGCAACGCCACAAAGTGACGAAAACGTCCCTGCCGTACCGTGGCAGGATGTACCTGAGTTCTATTCAATCGCTTGGCGACAGCATCACAGGAAACTAGCCTTGCGATCGACCACGTCCGAGCCCCCGCTGGCGCAGAGTCGTGCGCGATAGCGCAAATGCGAGAGGGTGACGTGTGGACCATCCCCGCAGGATGCCATGAAAGCCGCAGGGACGCGGACAAGGATTTTCGCAATCCCCTTGTCAAGCAGAGCCCAGCGCTGATTGCCCAGAAGGCCCGCAAGTTCGCCCGTGACGGGTGCTGTTTCCCGGTGCCAAGCGCGGCGTGATTTTCTGACATGGGGACTATGACTGCGCTGATGGGACGGGCGGGCATGAAAGAACGCCCCCAGGGTTTCGTTACAATCGCTGCGCGTCTGGGCTGCAGAGGCGACCAAGTGCAACCGCCATGTGATGTGGGCAGGGATGTGGGCATTAGTTCACATGGTTCGGGTCACAAGACGGTTTTCAGGCGTACAGAGCGGCACGGATATATAAGAGCAAAACGGGCGGCGCCTAATGGGAACGGGATGGGAGCGGACTTTCTTGTAATCAATCAGAATTCGGTTCTGACGTTAAAGGGGCCGCTTAAGGTCGAGGTGATTGATTTGACTGAATACTGAAATAACCGGTTGGGACCGCGCTTTTTCCGCACAGTTTTTCACAAGCGCCTAACATCTGAGAGTGGACATTTCTGAGCCCCTTTCCTAAATCCGCACGGACACATTTTTCAGGAATTGATGGCATTTAAGGAAAAGTATTCTGTCGAAAGGGATTTATGAAGCGGGCAGGGGGCCAACAGGAAGGGGTCGGCAATCGTTGGGCTTGCCAAAAAATATTTACGGAATTCATGGCCAGTTTTTCCTTTTGGGCGGTAGGGTCAGATCTCGGACCCACGCCGTAGGCGTCAGAGGGGAAACCCTTCGGTTCTTGGACTGGATTTTCAGGGCAAAGTGTTCAGTCTCGGATTTCGAACGCTCCGGGCCGACGACGGACCCGCCAGAACGCCTTGCCGTTGATCTCGTGCTCTGCGATGACGAGGCTGTGTCGCCTGCTAACTCTCTTGTCAACATAATCTTCTC
>Ga0163217_1031858_pt1 | contig 10496 bp, 9 predicted proteins | sample SynspAceP_FD_185933 | JGI IMG/M metagenome (GOLD analysis project Ga0163217, IMG submission 185933) | Saline lake microbial communities from Ace Lake in Antarctica - Synechococcus sp. Ace-P (PacBio error correction) | ecosystem: Environmental > Aquatic > Non-marine Saline and Alkaline > Saline ... | reverse complement strand
CCAGGCGGCCCCCTGACTCGCCGCCGGGATTGTCCGGTCTTCACCACATCCATGCCGATACAGAATTGACACACTGGCATGCACGAACAGAAAGGGGGCCCCATTTGTGCGGGTCGCTGGCTGCTCACACGAGGCAGACATCAACAGCACACAAGCCGGCCAGGGAGCACCCTCCCCGCAACAACATCAGAACGCACGGGATCGTTTCTCGCCAAAGGCAGGCCGCCCACGGGGATCCACACACTCAACACTCTAACCCCCCCGGATAACCGTGCCTATGCTACACATCCCTTACGACCTCTCGCCATCGGCCGAGAGATGCATCCGGGGTTCATGTGAACCATCGCCGCCAGACAACACTGCGCACCTCGTATCTCACCATTCGCGTCACAGCGCCATGTTGCTCTTCACCAGCTTCAGTGGCATGGAACTCTCTGGCACTCGCACGATCTCACTACGGCGCGCGCTTACTCTAAGTCTGTCCGCTATGCCGCCAGTCTTAGGCCAGGTCGACAAGCCGGAGTGGCATCCATTGAGGGCTCTCAACCGCGATCTCGATGCCAGAATCGTACCAGCACAACCCGCTACCACCGTCGCACGTCACGAGATTCAGACTACCTCTGCTCCCTTTGGCGCCGAGCCCATTGCCCCAGTCGAGCCGCTCGACGGCCCAGGAGAGCCATCGATGAGCATGGTCGACCGGTCCTGGCCCTGCGACGCACCGCTACAGCTGTGGCTTCCGGGGGCGCGGCAAAAGACACCACACGCACCACGCCAAGTCTGCATTCAGCGCTGTGCCGCCACAGGCCCCCTCTCGTCCCCGGCTGCCGGATCACATTAGGAGCCTGCGTAGCTCTCGACAACACGAGCTCGACAAAACCACGCCACAATCGAGGCCTCGGTCGGACGCGCCCGTGAGGCATCCGAGCTGCTGCCGATTCGCTGACGCACTGCCTGAAAACGCGCGATGCTAGCCTCCGCGAGTGGCCCAGGGCGGGTGAGGAGCGCGGAAGGGTGGAGCGGTACGGCTCTATCAAAATTCGCCGCCCGGCATGCCGCTGATGGGGAACTCTCACCCGGCGTTCTCGCTATACAGCCCCTTACGCGCCTGGCCCGGAATGCCACGGCCTCTGGCCACTGCCTGAACCTTCACCTTGAGCGCGTTGGATGCGACGGCTTCATCCGAAGCCTGCCGGCATGTATGCGGCTATCGACCCCCTGGACGCGAGAAGCGAAACACTTGTACTTCTCCTGCTGTCAGTGAGGCGAAGCACTTCGCTTCGAAAATCAAACTGCCTCAACAGCTCACGCATGGAGCAGAGCAATCCTGTTTGCAGCAGCCCCGAGCCGATCGCCGCGCAGCCAAAGCCGCTACGCAAGGTCCGGCGGCACCTGCGCCCGTTGAGGGAATCCTGCTCGATCCTGGACGCCAGACTGCGCCGAGCCACGGATGGCATCCGCCAGAAGCATGAGAAGTACCTGGATCTGTTGCCCTGCGCAACTGCCACGCTGCGGCTGGCGGCCCGATGCCCTTCCAGTCAATGTGCGTCCTATGTCATCACGGACTCACAACGTCAGCGATGGCCGACACACCCTGAGAGCGCATCGATGCCCCTGATGTGTGGACGCCGAGGATCAGCTCCCCCTGCACACGCGCGCCAGATCAATCGGCCGATCTGGCTGCCGAGATCACGCATGCGATACTGAAGTCCTGCTGGATTATGCTGCTCGACTTACCTCAGCTCGATCGCCACGCTGACCCTCTCGGCGAGCCCAGGCAATTACGCTTGCCACCCAGATCGGGCCGGCCTCCACCAGGCGCTCTCTACGTGCTCGATACCAATCATCGGCCGCCACCAGCCCGACAACACCCCGCTCGGCCACCCTGTTCAACTTCGCGACACTGGAACACCCTGAATGTTCGACACGACCTGAGGACACGAGTCCGCGCTGTACCATCTGGTCCGACAATCGGCCGGTGCGGTACATGCGCACAATCGTGGTGAGAGGTTCGCTGCAAACCTGCGGAGGCGGAAGACTCCATCACGGTCCTATCTCAGCGCGCCGCCGATCCCACACCCCGAGCGCCGGCAACCGCTAGCCGCCAAGCCAGCTGGCAGTGCCGCCACGCAACAACCTTCAGACCTTCGATCTCGACAATTCCCTCGACTCTTTCTGTCTTGCATCACGGCGTCAACGGCACGGCAAGAGGCCCTGGTAAATGAGATGCTGTCATAATCCGCCTGGAGCAAAGCTTCTCTAATGCCTCCCCTCCGGAGCTCCAGAGCCGGATCAAGTACATCCGACAATGTCATTGACTCATCAGAGCCCAGATCGCCGCACGCCGCCGCTCCAATCCCGCCACTAACACCGCGTGCCTTCGATCCGATCCGCCATGTTTTGCGCCACGTGAGGCCCAAGCGCGGTACCAGTGTGGCAAATCAGTTTCAACCGTCAAAGGGCGTGACGAGGCTGCAGCGGCCAGGAGGAACGTATACGAGAATAAACTTCCTGCTCCATGTGTATGTCAGTACGATGTCTGCAGGAGCCCGCACAACCGCTAAAACCCTCCAGGTGCCTACAAGGCCACACCATCGCTAGAGTGCTGAGATTGGACGGTGGGCAGGCTGCCGATGTGTTCATCATCCCCACGCAGGATCGCGCGACCCTGGGGATGAGGCTTGGCTACATCAAGCTCGGTCAACGGCCCCCACCCGTCGCCCGGCGATCTTCAGCGGTCAAAGTTGGCCACGCGTCAAAACGGGCCACCGCAAGACCTCTACCTAATCGACAGCCACCACCTGCCTCAGACTCTACACGTCCACAAGCTGATGACGATATGCAGCCGCCTGTGGACAAGGCATTCATGTGTGATCGAGCACAACCTACGGATTTTCTTGTCTTAATTCGGGCCTTTGCACCCGGCTGACTGCTACTCGATCCCGCCCGAGGGAGCAACAAGGGGTGGGCCAGAAAGATGTGCGGCCGCACGCCCGAGCAGGGTGCCGAGCACCCATCAGCCACACCGGCCTACTCAAGAGGGCTGGCCCAACACCCGCCGTGCTGGGGCACGTTCTGACCCGGCGTCAGCTGCCAGCCCTGAACGAGAGGCGATACTGAATCCAAGGGCTTCTGGGTCCGCTGGCGCCACCTTGAAATTCATCTGGCTGCCTGCATTGCCTCGACAGACAGCAAACGAGCCGAACATCAGCCTGTGCCGATCGATCAGGATTCCATACTTCATGAGTCACCTAGGTGGACTCAACGCTTGAACTTCATTGAACCCTCACCGGGTAATTTGCCGCTGGATCAGGAGAGTTGCGGTGAAGAAAACTAAATGTATAAAGGCTCGTCGACGAGAAGTCGGTGTTCCAGTTCTCTGCCGAGAAGTTGCGGGCTCAACCTGTGTTCACGATCGGAATTGGTGCCATCGCCGCCATGGCTTGCAGAAAGTTTGCGCGCTCGCGGCAACGGACGCGCCAATCCGCTGCCAATACAAGAAAGCCTGGCGCAGCCAGGCCAACAGGCAAAAAGGTTCTCCAAATCCTTTCGAATCTCCCAATTAAAGCGTTTGTCTGCGTACGAAGTTCAGGGAGATGTGGAATACGGTCGACTGGGACCCTTGTCGGGGAATCATGTGGCAATCGCCCACCACCGTGCGCCCGCAGATTTCCGTTGCCGACCTGGTGCGTCCTGCAGCAGCGCTGCCGCCTCGATGGGGGCGCGCCCAGGCCGCTGCGCCCTGCAGAGCGACTCTGAACATTCCGTGCTGGACACCTGTCACGGTCAACCTTCGAGAGCGAATGCACCACGGCGCCTGTTCGGCAGGCACCAAGTGATTGGCCGAGTCGATCAGCCAACACGGCGATCGCGGGGCCTCTGCTGGAGTCTTCAATACCCCTGCCGAATATCAGATCGCTGCTGGTGATGGCGCGAAATCGGCCGTTCGCCCTGCAGCAGGCACTGCTCATGGTCTCTGGCCATCGGCATGGATCGAAGGCCGCCTGCACATCAATGGTGAAGACTCCGCCGCGTCGCATCGCGCCTCCATCCAGGGTCCGCTGAACATGCTACGTTGCTCCAGCCTTCCGGCCAGACGGCCTCCTTACCTGGGGAAGCGCCCTGTTTTACGCTTTCCAGCCGGCCTCAACCGGGCCAGCTGCAAACCAGGCCCGATCAGGCTTGATCGACCGCGGGGGCGGCGGCCCGGCCAGCTCCCATCCCTGGTTCGCCCTGGCCCCGGGCGGTGGCGGCCGAGACCAGCCTGTGGTCAGGCCATCGCCCGATCTCCCATGATGTGGTTAGCCCCGCGGCGGAACGCGTTGTCTTGATTCCCATCGGGCCTTGCGGATGATCAATAGGCATCTCGAGGCTGCGAGCCATCTGCCAGCCATGGCAACACCGTGCTGCGCCACGCATCCCGGCATGACCTCAGCCATCACGGGCCATGCTCCAGCACCTCCCCACCCACCGAGCCGGCAGAGCTGAGGTTCGGCCGCCTCGATGTCTCGTCTTGACTCGACGGTGCGCCGCCGCAAGCCCGTGCGGGCCGGCCTGCGCACGACTTCGTCTGCGGTTGGTTGTCAGTCGTGGGGCCACCACCTGCTGCACTGCCAGCGCCCCCCAGCCGCACCTCTGGATGACGCTGCGCATGGTCAAGGATCGGGCCCGCAACTCAAGCTAGGTCTGCAGTGACAGCTTCACAGTTCTGCCAGCGAGGCCTCCGCTGGCCAATTTCCCGCTCAAGGCAGGTGGGGCGGGAGTCACCAATTCCGATTGCTGCTTCGCAACTTACGGCCGCTCCTGGTCATGAATGCCGGGCCCTGATGGCTCGTGGCGCCGCGGACTGGTCTTGCCAGTCGCCCTGGGCGGATCAACGGCCGCTGGCTCTGAGGCCGGTTGCCACCAGCCGTGTCATCCGTGATTATTGCACGAAGCGGTGATCATTCAAACCCTCCAGGCTCCCGCTACGGGTAGCGAGGGCAGCGGCGCAGCTCGTTGGCTTGGCTTGCCTGGTGGACGCCTTGCCGCTGGTGCCGCCGCCGCTCCAGGGACCGCGCCCCAATCCTCCTTCCGCCAACCGGCTGGGGGAATACAGCGTCCGCCTCGAATTGACGTAGCGATTGAAGCCATCCGTATCGGGCACCCTCCCTGTGCTGACGGGGATGGTGCTGAACCCTCGCGGCTATTACTCAGGATCGACGCTGCCTGGCCGATGCGGGTTGATATCGCACAGTTAGTTCATGTCGCCGGCCAGACAGCTGCCTTCAGCGTTGGTGCTAGCTTGCTGTGCCCATCACGGAGAAGCAGTGGCCACTCCGCGCAGTCCAGGTCGTGATGTCCTCGTCGCGATGGCAGCAATCACGGCGCCTGGCAATGCGTTGAGGTTTGAGACTGTTTCTGAAGGCCTCGCGCAAAACCACATCTGCTGGCGTTCCATCGGCCCAGGTCGCTGCTCGTCGTTGCTAAGCGCAGGAACTTTCCAGGTCCCGGCCTGAGCAATTGGACGGGTAGACGAACAGTAACGTCCTGCGGGACTGTCGAGATACATGGCTTTTAAGCATCATTTCGACGCACCGAGGGCTCACCAGATCTCGACCCGTTCGAGATTGACATACAAGTACGCATCAATGTCTGTCTGACGGTCAGACTCCTGTTGCCTACGTTCACCCGCCACCCATATAGCGTTGGCCTTGATCACACCGAACGATCACTGATGAAGTTTCCCGCAACCGGTATCTGGCACACCTCGAACTCAACGGAGAACATCACTCGGTGCTTCCGTATGCTATCTGCCACACCAGGATCGCGACATCCAGGAAGAGAAGGTGACAGCGAGGCAGGCGGGGGAAAGCGCTGCAGATTCCAAAGGCGCCGCCGTACAGCCCGTCAACGGGACGCCGGCGTACGAATGCAAGGCCCGTCAACCGAAGCCGATCACAGGGCGCACGGAGACGGGCTTCGGGCCGCTAGCCGCAGCTCGTGGCAGGGGCGCTCCCGCTTCGCCGTCCAAGTGGGACACGGTGCCGGAGGATGAGCCGACGCGGTTTCCGGCCATGAGTTCTGTTGGCCGCTTAAAACCAATACCCGGTCAGCCGACCTGTTGGGTTCGGCACCACGTTGACCTGTGCGGCACCGACCGCGCCCCTGCTCGACCAGATCTTCCCAACCGGCCACCACACAGCCCATCTCTCTGGCGAGCCTCCGGTTTGACCGAACAAGGCAGCATCCGGGTGTCAGCTCCAGGGCACGCAGCAACGCCCCATACGACGACTGGCGAAGTTGCGTGGCCGTAGACCGGCTGCGCCCCCGCGGAGAGTGAGATGGCCAGGATCGCAGCCCCGACAGCCCGCGGCAGGTCGAACTCGCTGAGCTGCCCTGGGTACCCGTTTCGTTCCGCAGCATCCGAGAACACCACCTCCTTGCCAGCTGGGCCGCAGAGGAAAAGACGCCAGCGAAACAGTCCGGCCCCACCAGTATGTCGTGAACCGCGGCCATCGCTCTGCCGTGCCAGGCTCTCACCCAGGCCGCGGCGCCAAGCTGCCAGGTGGTATGTCGCCCCACTGAGCCGATCCTGCGGGGCAGAAACGGTTACGGCCCTCCAATGCTACGTCAACAGGTGATTCTGCTCGAACGCAAGAAATCCTCGACATCAAACCCTCGCCCCTGCGCGACGGGCGCCGCAGGCGCTCCAAGACGGCCTGTATCCCTTCAGGCCTCCACGCTCTGCCCTTGCCAGGGCTTCACTCACCGCTTGTACCACCACCGGCCAACAGGCGCGCAGCTCAGACAACGGCGGCCACTGCGCATCAGCAAGCGTCGTTGCGCAGCCAGGTGCGCTGCCAGGTCCGATCCAGTCGTAATCGTCACCGCCCTGCCCGGCGGATGCGACAACGGTGAACCCTTCACGCTTTCAAGTCTCGCCCATGCAATCTTCGGACGGCCAGGGCCTCATCTCGAAATCAGAATCGCGTGCGGCGCACCACGGCTTTGACGCTCGGGCATCGGTCATGCCGATCACCTCGCGCATCGCACCTGCAGTGCGGGCGTGGACACGGGGAGCGGTCGTCACGGCGATCAGCGAACCCAGGCGCGGGCGGGCGATGCCACCCCTTGCCCAGTTCAACCGCGCCCAGCAGCATCAGCGGGGGGAAAGGAGGCGACATGGCATGGCGCACGGTGCGAGATAAGGCTCCGATCGCTGCGCCTGACGGGCTGCTAGAATGCTCGTGACCCACTCCCTGCAACGGCCGCGTGTATCTCCCTCAGCCGATTACGCCTTCTCGACGGCCGCTGGCCAACGCCTCTTTGGCTGATGGGCCTCGGGGGTGTGAATCTATTGGGATCCTCCCGCCTCGGCTCGTCGTGGACTGGCCTCTGCGCCGCTTCTGAGCGTTTTTGGATGCAAGGGTCGACAGTCTCGCGGCCGACGAGAGGTACCCATCAGTCAGAGCATGGCGCACGGGGTCTCCTCACTATGAAGCGAGGCTCGAAACCACCGGTCGATCGGGTGTGGTAAATGGCTGACCATCGAGTGGCTTCCATCGAAGCCTTCTCGGCATCGCGCATCAGCCAGCCCCTCAAACCGTAAGCCATACGCCGCAGGCTAGCGCAATCGCCGTCCAGCCCTTTTCTTCCAGTATAATAAGCTCATAACACCAACTTGAACTCATGCCATTTCGTTGGCCCCAGCTGGCACCAGCAGCCACCCAAATCAGGTAAAGCAGCGAGAGCCGTTGCACAGCAGCAAGCTTATATCAAATCCACCACACCGTTTGTCGAGAGTAGACGGCCAGCTCGAGTTGTGTGCTGGCCATCCGCAAAACAGGCCGCCATGACCAGATCGGCCTTGTGGCCTTGAACACCACACCTGTCAGGATACCGAGAGAGATCGGCAGAACACGCCGCCTCAGCGCAAGGCCAGATGCGTGCTGAGCACTGGGCACGGCGCTCAGGGCCGCCCATCGCAGGAGCAGTGTACCCAATACCATCCTGGCGGAGGCGGTTATGCCAGAAACAGCAGGGCCGCCGCATGCACGGCACAACCGCCGGGCCCGGATCGCCCAGATGGCCGGCATCCACGCCCCCTAAGCCAGGCAACACCACGGGCCCGCGACTGCGCAAGCCCTCTAGCCCGCATGGTTGTGGCTTGCTTCGGCAGAAACAACGAACAGCCGAGCGCTAGTCAGCAAGCGAGCGACAGGGCGACGACGCAGCCACATGCGGAAAATCCAGTCGTTCAGGCTCACCAAGAGAGCCTGCAGCAAGGGCCTGAAGCAGCAGTTTCCGGGCTCAGCATGTGTGTGCGAGCGTCAGCTGCGCCAGTCGTCGAAGCCGCTATGCATGAGGCCAGGTGATCCGGCCGCTCAGCGGGTATCGCTGGGCGACCTAACTTCGACAACACCCCAACCGTACACCAAGCAGGCCCCCATCGTGGGAGTGCCAGGCCTTTGTTGGTGGCTGGGTGCCTCCGCGGATCACTGCGTTGAGTCCGCAGATTCGACCCCATCGGCCGACCCAGCGACCAAGCCCGCCACTCAGGCGTGTCAGCTGTGGGCGGGGGGATCAGTGTCGTCAGAAGGCAACGCAGTAACAAGCAGGGCAAGCCAGGCACCACTGTCACGTCAGCAAGGCAGGTTGAGCCGTGTTCGGTCAGCACAGGGCTCAGTCTTCCATTCTCCTCGGTCTGCTCGTCGGCGCGTTGTATTCCTCTTCCCGATCAGGTGAAAGTCCTCCTTTTCACGTGACAATCGGAGCGGCGTCTTCTTCATCCACCAGCGGCCGTGTACCGCCGCTGCATCGTTCATCGCAGGGCGCACGCGGCTATCTGCGGACGTAAGGAGATTGATGTGTCGATTCTCATGACGGGCCTGGGTGCGCAGGCAGCCTGCGAAGCGGCAACACGGCCAACCATCCGATAGGTCATGTCTGCTTCTCCTCTGTGACCTGCCAGCTTCCAGTGCTGATCACTGGGGCCCCTTCTGCTCGCCGCCTGCTGTGCGCGGCTGTAGAACCTGCCGAAGCCGTTGCGATCAGCCGCATGTTCTGCCCTGCTCTGGCTCGGGCTTGATGCACGGCTGGCCACGCGCTGGGGCACATTTCGACGCAACTTGAACGGCAGGGACAATCCTCAACGGCATCACGGCAGGCTGACGGATGGAGAATTTCGGGAGTCGGGCCGCAGTGGTGTTGGCTACTCGGGTGGTCGATTCCAGTCTGCATTCCCTATTGCCGAGAGTGGGTTGAGGAGGTTGATACCTTCGCCGCCGATCTGCAGGCGATGAGCTCGACCGATCGCTCAAGGCTCGAAGCCGGCGCCACATCGGTGGGATGATTGAGCGTTCATACGGGTTCGCCTCCGCGATCCGGCCAACGCCTCAGAGGTCGCTATCCACTTCCACACCTGCCGGCCGCTATCGCGGAGCTGGCGGTGGCTCCTGGGGCCATGCCGCCACGGCTGCCCGCAAGGCAACGACCAGTCCGCTTCGACGTGGCGATCGCCGCCTGGCGCCGAGCAATGCTCACCCGGCCGGGTTGGTATGACCGGCAGAACACTATCGCCTACCGGCGCTTGATGCCGGCACCGTGAGCAAGGCAATCCACGATCGACTCAACTGTCGCGCGTTGAAGCCCCCCGCGAGGATCGCAGTGACCACCGAGGAGGTGTGCCATACCGCTCAGATCGCGGCGGCCCAGAAGAGCCCATGGTGAGATCGGCTTCGTGAGAGCATCCCGTGCCTCATGGCGAGTGCTCATCCTCGCCTGTCCGCGCGCCAATACTGCTGCTGCCGCTTCGTCGACTGGACATCGAACGGTGCATCAAGTCGATTTGGAGATCATGAAACTCCGGCTTTTGTTGATTCGCGTCACAGGAACTCGAAGCTCACCCTGCGGCGTGTCAGTCTACAACGCCAGAGGGGGTCGTTCAGCTGGCGATCTGTGAGCATGCTCGGTTCGGTCCGCAAAGCGGCCTCGATGGACTTCCTCGTCCACCCACGGCCACGGTGAACGCACGGTGCATCGGCGCACCAGGCAATGCCTACCGTGATCGCAGGATTCACTTTGGGGACGCCTCTACTCCACACATGGCACATCGGCCATTCGTTTTTGATTTCACCGCGCCTCCGAGGATCATCTAATCTGGGCGGCCGCCCGCTTGCCCCGCTTGCGCCGCTAGGCATCACGGAGTCACGCTGCCAGAACGCTCATCATCAAGAGCGCTGATCGTACGAACCATCTCAAAACCAGCAGCATCCAGTTGATCCTCTTTTGCAAAATGGTGGAGTTTGGCTACTCAGGCTTCACCTACCGCTCGCCGCCGCACGCGGGTTGGCAGTGGCCGTCCTGCTTAAGGGAATACGATCACACTCGCTCAGCGCATGCAGCTCAGGCCGACTGCTGCCATCCCGGGTTCAGCTGCGTAATCCTTCCGGTGCTGCGAGGTAGCGCGCGCTTGCAGCATCTGTGTCGAGGCATCGGCGCCTCTGACCGATCGC
>Ga0163217_1002579_pt1 | contig 10496 bp, 9 predicted proteins | sample SynspAceP_FD_185933 | JGI IMG/M metagenome (GOLD analysis project Ga0163217, IMG submission 185933) | Saline lake microbial communities from Ace Lake in Antarctica - Synechococcus sp. Ace-P (PacBio error correction) | ecosystem: Environmental > Aquatic > Non-marine Saline and Alkaline > Saline ... | reverse complement strand
GTGCCCCGGCCCATCCGCTGCACCATCGTTTGGACGCTTATCGCGCAGCTCGCCTCTTGACAATCGGTCTTGACCTTGCGGAATCAACTCTTCCTTCAAAGAATCAGTGGCGTCGGGCAAGACCGCGACGCGCCCATCCGGCTGCGAAGGCACTCAGGATTGTCGCGATGCCTTGAGTCGAACATGGGTAAACCGAGCGTTATAAGTCGTTATGTGCTGGCGCCGCCATTTAAACGGCGCGATGGCGGGTAAAGCGCAGCGTCATTCACGGGAGCTATTAACCCAGTTTCCCAAAGACCGGCTCCAAACCACTTTGGGAAACACCATCATGCTGCGTCCACAACAAACACTCGCCTTTTCACTCCTCGCCCTCCCTTCACTCGCATAGCTCAAGATGCCAATGTTGGATCGGGAAGCGCCCTGACCGCAACCGCACAAACCGGCACACAAGACACACCAATGTCGCGTCGGCTTAAAGCTCATATATTGCGAAAGATGGCGTCACCAAATTCGCCGGCCAGCGCGATTAATGCAAGTTGGATGCGTTTCAATACCGAACGTTCAACTGGCTACAGCTTGAACGGCCGACCATTACCGAACGCTGTTCGGCTCGGCACCGCTGATTATTGACTATGATGATTTCGGCCTTTCCACCGACGGCTATTTTGTTGGGTCGTCGCCTCGCATATACATTACAGGCAAACCTATGTTTGGAGTGTCATCGACCGGGTCGGCTTATCGCTCACAAAACATCGCGCCACATCACCAATATAATCGCATTCAACGCCAGTCGGATTTCGACTGCAGATCAATGGAGCAAGTCTCAGCTATAAATGACTCCGCTGTCCTCTGTCGGATTCGGACACTTATCTTTGGAGCGAAGTCGGCTCTGGACAGCAACCTGATGGTAACCTCGCGAGACCGCGCCTCATTTCGAATCGATCATCATACCAGATGGCCGTTCGGCACGGAGCAACCTATACCGTTTCGCGCTTCTGATTGTCTATCGATCGACTAAACGTAATGTAGTAGGATATGCTCACCATCTCCTATGACGTCATGCTAGTCTAGCCTGGCTGATGCCGACCATGACGACATGAGCGCCCCTCATTCGGCGGCGGGCGCAAAGCGCCACGGCGGCCAAGCCTGTCAGCAGCGGTTAGCGCCCGACTATATGGAGCAGTGTTTAACGTACGCGCGAAAGCCATGCGGACGATCCGCTCCATCCCCGCGCCCAACGCGTCGACTATTTCATCGAATTCTACCACGCCTTCACCTCGGATGTTCTTCAGAGTGCCCCGCTCAAGGCGAAACTGATTATCGAGCGGCGATGTGCCTCGGGTCCACAATCCGGCGCCGATTCTGCATGGTTTCACGGACAGAGCGCCTTATATCCGATACGGGCGCCTGCACAGTCTTCAGATGCAGAATGACGGCGACTGAGCTGTCACCGAGATTGGCTCTTTGTCGATTTGATTCTGCCCGAGGCGTAGAAAAGAATATTCGATAAGCGGTTCGATTAGGCGATTTGCTGCTCTGACTCTGCTTCTACCCGCTGGCTTGGCGGCGTTAATTGGATCGATTGACCGGAAAACGGTGTGGCCGTGCTGGTTCTGACTTGGCTACTGCTTGATCGACCGGAACCCTGGCTGTTCTAGCCAACGCTAATTGATCGATTTAGCAAAACAGCACAAAAAAGCGCCCCGCGCGGTAACCCGGGCGCTTAAAAAGATTTCCAGTCACAAGGGACGAGTCTGGACAAAGGGCCACATTCAAGGATGAGATGCCTAACCAGACTTAAATACGCAGTACAAACCGAACTGGATTGCTTGATCGAAAGAATGTCGATATTTCACGAGATACCCAACTGTTTCCTTTAATCACGCAACACATAAAGCAAGCCATGGCCGCCGCCGCTGGTACCCCGCAAGGAAAGCTGGTTGAGTTTTCCCAGTCCCGGAATGTTTAACACTGCCAGGGCACAAGGATCACGCCAGCGTGTTCAGCTCGAAGACCATACCACATAAACTGATGCGTTTCTTAAACTTCGACCAAGTAGGCGACAGCAAAACCATCCAGAACACGCCAATCGCATCAACCGACACCGTTCGAAAGTCCGGTAAATGGTAGTATTTCTTGGCAATACCGCAGCGCTTCAGGCTGCCAGGAACCGCAATCAAACTCACGCAATAAAAAAACATACGATGGAGAGCCGCGTCAGAAGAACGGCAGGCGAATTTAGGCATGGTGACTCCCAGTTAATTTGGGGTGTTCTTTAGTCAGGTCCACGGGGGAGTGCTCCACAATTCCTTGTGAAGCCCGTGGTTGGCGAGCTATCAGCTCCCAGGCAATACTTAAAGTCATCCGCCACCACACCGCTTCGCCTTGGCCGCTGCGCGACAAACACCCGGAACGCCGGCCCCAGATTGCGCCCGCCCCGACAATGTAGAGATTATCCAGCACTCATCCAGCGGGTTATGCGGCCGAAACAAGCCGACTGGGTCCAGGACGCGTTCGATCGAAAACCACTCCATGATGGTTTCAATTTCGTCGCGAAAGCCAAAACGCTTGAGCGTCTTCATGCACCACCAGATTCCGGCGCAATTCGGATCGATGTTCTTCCAAATAATCGAGGATCTTGTCTGCATAAGCACTGACCGAATTCGTTCACCAATCGACATCGCGTACCCAGATGCGCCACGGCTATAAAACATAGTAAGAGAAGCAAACCTCGCGCGCCAATGACGGGTCTGTCACGCAAGGCGCTGGAGATTAGAACGAGAAGTCGCCGTACTTTCGACCCTTACCGAAAGAATTTCCGCGATTAGTTCACGGTAGCGTTGACCCAGGCAAGATTGATTAGTTTCTATATCCGGCTGTGATCGTCTTCAATCCGAAAAACATTAAAGCCGAAGACCGACTATGAATGGCTTACTTCCTTCTTCAACTCCCTGCCTTGAGCTTTCCTCGTCATAGCCGGAGCAGTTTGCGTATAGTGTGAAACACATCGCATTCATGCGACCCCAGATCGCGTCCATTACCAGCCATCAGCCGCGCCAACCCCGTAACCCAATCACCCTGGTTCGGTATGTCTTTGATCTCAGGGCAAGTTTAAACTACTCTCCTAAAATCATTGAAAGACGTATCATCATCCCAATTCAAGCACCCGTTCCGCCTTTATACAATACCAGACTCCACCCTGCGCTCAAGCGCATGATCAGCGCATAGAATAGCAGCTCGTTTTGAACGGCATACCCCCACAGAAAGTGAATGGAAGAAAGAGTAATTGCGACCGTCTTTCTTCAACGACTTTGCTACCATGCAAGAGCTCTTGTCAGCGCGCAAGCGGATCAGTTGCGTGCCGCACTAATCATCTTGACCGAATTTCAGAAAACGCCGTCGTGCCGAGACTCTCGTAACCTTCACGTATAAGGTCTTGGCTCTTAGGGCGAAAAGGGGAACCCTTGTTGCGTAACGGGCTACATCGCCGGATTTCCGCTTTCCGATCTCAAGTTTCCAAACGCATCCTGGCTCTGCTGTAATCAAGTAAATCCCGTTCTTCCCATGGAGCGTAAAACGATCAACGGAAGCAAATTACGATGTGCCAGAAGCTCGCGCACACAATCCGGGTTCTACATCACAGGTCGCCGCACGTCCGAATTAAAAACCCGCCATTTCTTCATAACATAAGGCCCGCCCGCCCGCTATCGCGTTGTCGAGGCAGTGTCACAGCGAAAAGCCATGTCTGCAGACGGATCGCAGTGCAATCCGCCCAAAACCCGCCCCAATAACGATACGTCGGTTTGCCTTCCGCCTTTGCCTGCAATTTTCAGCGATCAATCACAGCATCATGACGAATTTTCCTATTGGCACTCGGCGCCGGATGCAAGTCGATTCCAGGAAAAAATTTATAAGCGCTTTAGGATACGGCACGGCTCTTTCCGATAAAAATTCGGGCTTTATCTCCGCCGCGTTAAATCAATTGCGATAAAAGGGCGGATCCAGCCCTATCGCCTTAGACCATGAGCGCGCAACACGACATAACGCCCCGAATGGATCGGCCGGCTCTGAAAACAATTCCATCAACAGCCGAGCGTAATTTTTCTCGCGCAAAATGATCGCATCAAAACGCTGCAATCGCTTTCGTCGCAATGCGGCGGACCATTGCGTGAATCGCCTTAGCCAATTCTGATCCGCGATCTACCGCATGCGTCACAGTAAACCTGGTCCCGCGACGGACGAAACCGCCGGCCCAGCCCAATTCTTCGCACTAGCAGCGGCGCGGTCTGTTCGCCATATTCCATGGGCAAGACGCCTGTTTCCGCCTGAACCAATTCTTGTGATCGCCCACAAGCCCTTTTCTGTTGAATTATAATCCTTCAATCCTGGCTATTCATTCTCGACAAATGCGAGCTTGGAAAAATACGTGTCTTCAGACCAAGATTTCATGGTCCAAATGCAACAAATAGTATGAACCGATAGCCGTCAATCTGATTCCACAACAGTTCGCTTCCATAATGACTGGGTGCAACAGACCCGTAGCTTGTACACAGTGAATGACGTGCCAACAAAATTTTTCTGCATCCCGAAATCGTCATCCTCGGCTTTGCCCTGTCGCGTCTATCGTTGGATTATGAGCTGTCTATCGGACGGCCTGACCCAGATGAAAGCTAGCAAAACGCCCCGGAGAACCACACAAGCCTATAACGAGAACGTCTCGGATATGCCTTATGAACCTCACGAATCGATCTCAAGACGTCACGTTCACGAATTGCCGGGAAAACCAAAAAATAAAATTCGGGCCAGCGAAGGCGAAAACGGATCGGAAACCATCCACGAAGACCCGGCGAATATCTGACAGGTGATGCGACAAGATTCGGTCTCCGCCTATTCCTGTCTTTCCGTATCAAGTCGCAATGGTCACTCGATTGACATCTAGCAGCGCCATAAGCCTCACCAAAACCGGACAGGCCCGCCCATGTGATTAATCCGGGATCCGCCGGCCTCGGGGCATTGCGCTTGCCGACTCCATCGCCGCCAAGCCTTAGCGTAATCCTGCCAACGGTCACTACAGGTAACCTGAATAAAACTCGCTCTTTCGCTGCTTATAGCGCCATCTTTTACCCCCACGCTCGTGCGAATTCACCACGAGCGATGCTGCTTCACCCGTATTCACGCGGGGACATGATCGCATACGGAAGCGGGAAACCCGCAAACGGACCAATATATTCTCATTGAGAATGGCCAAAGATTTTCGCTGCTTCTTCCAGCGGCCTTACCAACAGACTGGAGCGCCTGAATCACTTTATGATCTGTCCGAACATGACGGTTCTTCCTGCATTTGTCAGACGTTTCACGTCGCATTCTATCGGCAAAGCCCAATATATGGCAATAATAAGTTCTGCAGAATCAAAGCGCGCGCCGGCCATACCGGCGTTCGCGAAATTGCGAAAAGACCCTCGAAGCCGGTGACAAACCATCCCGCAACTGTCGGCGCACCGGGCTTTGCTGACATTGAAATCTTCGCAATCCATTCAACGACGGCATTTCCCGGCCCCACGTATCATTCCGCGGTCGTCCATGCATTCACCCGGTCATTGCGACAATAATCTTCTGCCCTTTTGAATAGAGCAAATGCCCGGGCCGGCTGCCGATGGTCCGTGGGCGGTTCGAACAACGTTCCTGCGAGAGACAAAAAATATGGCGCGGAGTCATTTCAAGTTCTGCGAAGCTGGCGCTCTTTGTCCAAGGCACATCAATCGGGACGCAGCAATTTCCGCTAAATGAAAGGCCATCGTCATGAGCCACCAAACTCGGCATGAAAGTCCGCGGCCACGCCCATTGTCCAAAAGTATCACAGGACTGCCCTCGAAGCCGGCTCGACTCCGTTCGAACATGCCCTCCCTAATACAGATTGAAAGCATTTCGTCTTGCGATTCAAAAAGGTTACCCGCTCTGTTCGATGGATAGTATGTATCCGACTATATTTGTCAGAAGTTGAAGGCCGCCGGAAATCTGCCCCGCAAGCCTCGAAAAAAGAACGCAAGTGGCAAGCTCAACGCGAACGTTTCAAGCGGCCGCGAAGCAGCGCGACGAATCCGCTCTACGCACAGATGCGGGTGTTACCGCACGGCTCAATGCCCGTACCATTCGCTTACCATGTCAAATGGGGCGCTAACCCCATGCAAGCCATCCAAAAGCGCCACGATCGTAAACAACGCAAACTGTTTGATCCGAAGACAAATCGGTCATCAAATCGGGGCGCTTATGCCGAATATCGCGTCGACACCCAACCATTAGAGTAATATCCCGCACTGAAGGCTTTGATTTCCGTGATGAAAAAATGGGTACGCGTATACCGAAAGCACGACGGAGCAAAACATCGAGGCGTCGCGTAGGGTTTCGTAAAACCACATTGGACTAATAACAGCAAGCATCGTCACAGATAAAATATCACTGCCCAAAGCGGGTTGACCTGCATGTTGAGTCGTTCCACTTCGGTGTACGCGACGGGTAAGCTCCCCACATACCCGAGTGCTCCCCACTCTCCTTCAGATCTCAAATATAATCGTCCTGATACGCGATTTGTTTGTACTTTCTCGCTATGTTTGGCGAGAACGTCGTTCAGCGAGGAATTCTGTCTCCTCACATTCGGCCAGGACACGGAACAACGCCTGCCTTCGCGGAAAAGAATTTGCAACTGTCCACTATGCGTCACGCGAATCGAGGCTGGGCGGTCGGGACCGTTTCAAAGTCCCGAGATCAAAGGTTTTCCGTAGTATGCCCTCCATTGCGCGAACTGAGCCTCAACGACGAGCCCGCCTAATTCGAAACGTCGCAATTATGGCTTCAAAATTCTTCAGCCAGCACATTCCGCCGTATTGTATAAGAATTGCGTTTTCTCGTCAATGCGACAGGTATCATCCCGAACGCCGACAAATCAACGCCTCCAACCAGTTGCAATCATGCCAGCACGTCGATTTCGATCGGAGTTTCATTTACCCCTAGATAGACAGACAAGCCGCTGCGCTTCCAACATCGGGACTCTGAGTAAACCACCCATAGGGTCCAATGCGACCCCGCGACTTTATACCTCCGGCTTTAACGTGCAGGACTTACCATTGTTCTCGCGGAGATCAAACTCTGATCTCTGTCTGACCCCTCGCGCTCTGGTCCCGACAAGCCCTTGCTAACCGGGGCCCAAACGGCATCGGTAAGACCACGCTTGCTGGCCTGAGTGCAGGAATCTTCTTGCAGAGCCATGATCATGGCACGGCCCAATGAATGCGCGCGACAAGCAATCTGAACGCCCGCGAGGCGTTGCCTAACGCGCCCATCGCCGCCCAGACCAACATCGGTTGACCTCGGAGACTAGCCTATCTGGCAAAGTCTCTTCAGCAGTTGACCTTGCTCTGATGTATGAGCTCCGCTGGTTGCTGGCGTCAGCAACGCCTGTGATTGCCTTCCGCCTGACAGCGGCGACGCTGTCGCTCGCTCCGCCTATGGCATCAGTAATCGCGCGGCTTGTTAGGATGAGCCGCTCCAGTTTGGACACGGATGGCCGCGCCTTGGTTCACATCGACACTTCGCAAAACAATCTTGCCAATGCAGCATGCTTTGATCGCCTACAGCACCAAACCCTCCCCATCATAACGACGCTCGAAAGCTAAGCTGTTTGGAGCCGCGCTGCGCATACATGACGCCGCCATTCTAAAAAAGAGATTGCGACCTCGCCACCACGGGGCGCGTCCCACAGGACTGTCTCTGCCTTTCATGCCTTATTCGTCTGCTATGCGCATCTGCGCTTGGTGGATCTCGCCCGCGTTAGGCCCTGACTATTGTGGCTCGCTCGACGCTTTCAAGCTTACTGGTCTCGACCTCCCTTCTATCAGCCACAGGAAATCCGGCGGCACTGGCCCAGAGCATCTTTCGGGCGGCATCGCTTGGCGATTTCCACGGGCCAAGAGGCCTATCCTTTCCGATCACCGACTCGCGCCATTTGATCCTCCAAACGCCTGCTGCTGCCTTATATACTCGCATGGACGCCCCAGCCATCATGGCACGATGCGTCACTTGATCATCGGCGCGCGGCCAATTCACGGCTTATGCCTCCGTCACGGCGGCTATTCTCGCGGCCACACGTTGGTCCGGGGTTCTGCCGTCTCCTCACAGCCGCTGCTCATATCCGTCCTGATCTTTCGGAACCGAGACAGCCAATCTTTTACACTAGACGGAATAGCGGCTGTCGCAATTTCGTTATTCCTGCGGGTTGATCTCATCGCATGTCGCGCTAGAACCACCCGCAACTGTGCGCGCTGCCGCAAATAGACGGTTCCCGCTTAGATGTTTTACCCGTTTCGCTAACCGCACGTTTCGTCGGCCTCGCCCGCTGGCTCACGCCGATGTTACGGTTGGGGCGCTCTAATCGTGCTGACGCCTTAGTCTGTGGCAAGCGCTGAATTACCTCCACCAAGCGAGTCGAACATGGCGGACACATTCGCATCATGTATGTACTCCCCGCCGCGTGGTGCCGCGATGGCTGGCCTTTATAGCTCAATTCGCGCTGCGAGCCTGACAGTTTCGTCTGCCGTCACCCGATTGCTGAGCTCGCCGCTCGGTCTCTGCACCCCGGCGCTGCCTTCACGGCACTTGCCCTTGATCACGGGCGCGGCAAGCCATTGGGCACTTAATTGCAATGGCATGAGCATGGACGAGCTTCTGATCCTGCTCTTTATTCTATATACCTTTACATTGCCATCCTGGCATCGTGTTGATACCGAAACGCGTCGCGTCTTCGGCGATTACGGCCATTGATCGTTGGGTCCAATATCCCAATCATAAATTTCGTCGAATGTGATCACAGCCTGCACCAATCAAGCGAACGATCAGTAGCCCGGTGCACGCTATGCGCCTGAACTTCTAAACGCCGCTCCATCATGCGCTCTCTATACCCACTGTTGCTCGGATGGTGACATGCGCGGGGATGTGTCCCGAGGGCGAAGATAATCGAGCCGAGCGTCTTGGCGCGGTCCTGGAAATACTCTCCCGTTCTCGCCCCCATCCCGCCCTTGATCTTGCTGCTGAAGGTCTGATTGCCCGACCATGCTCCAACACGATTCCGATGCCCCCTCCGGGGTTTCGGCAGGCATTCAATCCAAGCGGTCAGATCCTCCGGGCAGCGGTTGCCCACGGCGCGGGCAGAGCCAGACTTCCTGCGATCATTTCTACAGTCGCTTCGCGTTAAAACCCGATTGTTCCAGCCCCGTGCTGAACCGTCCCACAGACCATCGGAATCAATTCACGTCGTGATCTGCGGCAACACCATACGATCTTGATTCCCATAATATCAACGGCTTGGTAACACTCTTGGACCCGTAATTGCCTGTCCCAGACATCGCCCCGCGACCAAACATGGCTACAGTCACGCCTTAGCGTGTTCGCCGCAATCCGACCCAATCACGTCCATTGCCGTTCGTGCGTAAGCGCGAGATATAAAGGCCATCGTCAAACCGAGCCAACACGGTTTGCCTAACTGACCAATCACGTTAATAGTTCGATTCCATCACCCCGTTATGCCAGCGCGATGGGAGGATAGAGTCAGTTTCTATGATGTCGTATGACAGGAAATAATGGCGGGTCTGCCGTTTGTTACATCTGAACCCGACGGATTATATTCAATAATCATCTGAGAGAATCGCAGCCGACCTCTCTCTGGGACAATGCTGAAGGCCTATTTGCAACTGACTATTATCAGTCAGCATTTTCAGGCCAATTAAACAGCGTCCGTTGTCGTTAATTAACAGCGACTATTTTCGCTCGGACAAAATCCGTTCGACCAATGTGCGAACGATCGCCATGACGACACGCGCCACTAAACACCAGCGCCAAGGCTGAACGAGAACTGGCACGAAGAATGCTCACCGATGGCCCGGCAATACCGTTTAGGAACCCCGAACCGCCTCGATTAAAATCGCCGCGATAATAACCACCCCGTCGATGCTCTACGCAAGATACCCAACCGCTTTGCCCCCAGTTCCCAAACGCCAAATAGCGGGATCATATCAGTATTCACAAAAAAAAAACTCAGAGCCACGCAGCCAGTCCCTCCGAGCCAAAGACCAATTTTTTGCTATAGACACAAATTCATTCCCCTTCTTTGTTATCTGCGCATTTATTATGCGTCAGGATATGCTTTGAATTGTTACCCAAAATTTAACACAGCTGTCAATTTGACACGCGATGTTCATCATTCCTAGCTCATCGAAGAATGATTATAACGGCGTTATGGTGACGGATATCACTGTGGCCGGATTTTCTTTGAGCTGAAATTTGGCGGGCCTTCCAGTGTGTCAACGAGGCGGTTTAGGACAAAGTTATTTCTGTCCCCGGCGACTATGTCTTTTTTCACACACATATTTTTTTTTCGCGTGTTTTTCCGCTCCCACCCCTTTTTTTGGGAAATCCCTCTTTCTTTTTCCCGTTTTGGTTGGCAGACG
>Ga0163217_1065432_pt1 | contig 10497 bp, 11 predicted proteins | sample SynspAceP_FD_185933 | JGI IMG/M metagenome (GOLD analysis project Ga0163217, IMG submission 185933) | Saline lake microbial communities from Ace Lake in Antarctica - Synechococcus sp. Ace-P (PacBio error correction) | ecosystem: Environmental > Aquatic > Non-marine Saline and Alkaline > Saline ... | reverse complement strand
CAACACGCAGCTGTCCAGCATTGTTCTCGAGAATGCGTTAAACTTATATCGCCTCCTCCAGCAGCCCACACCGCCGAAAAAATGTCAGCAACACCCAATGCCATATCAAAAACATACACAAACCACCCCCACTGCTCCATCGCACCGGAGCAGGATTCGCCCGTAGCATGCACTCCTCACCAACTTATGAATTGAAATGTTCAGTGAGTGCAACGAAGCGCCGGCGACCCGACTCAATCGCCATAAGACTTGAGAAGCCCTCTCCAGGCGCCAAAATGCTTGCCTTCAAGCCTATGCCCCGTTGGCCCATAGCGAACCACCCATGCGAACCAAACGTCGCGGCCATAGCAAGAAGCGCAACAACCAAACCCAATTTAGCGTCGCAGAGAATTCCTGTTCCTGAACCTGGCGCAAACCCTTCTGGCCTGAACAAACGTCAAGCCAGCGATCGCAAACCATGCCAGCAAGACGAATCAGATACTGCCTGAACTTCATCGGCAATCACGAAGCAATGCAACCAAAAACGCCGATCACCGTTCGTGCATTTACCCAGGCCTCTAGCTGCAAGCCAAACTGATATCAAGTCCTTGGGATTGATCCAGGATCCCGACCACTGAAGACGGTTCCAAAGGCTCAAACAGAGATTCAAATCATCCCATAACGTTCAGCTCATTGAACGCCTTCCTCCAACCGCCTTGGCGCCTGACGCCTGATCACATTGGTGGTGTGTGGCTCCATGGTCTTGTTCATCAGCGGATGGCGGCCCCTGAAGTCACCCGTCTGCTTGGTCGCGGCTTGCTGAGGCCACCGGCGTGCTCCAGCCTGAGGAAAGCTCTGGAGGGTTTCGGCAGTCCGCCCTGCTCACGTTGCTGGGTCTGTTCGCGATCTCTGCCGGCCTGTTTCGCTCCGGTGGCCTCGAATCAGCTCCGAGGCTGATCGGGCTTCCGATGCCGGTCCCAGCCCCAAAGCGCATGATTTGCTGTCTCAACCAACTCTGGTGGCCGCCGGTTTCAGCCTTCGTGACCAAACACACCGATCTGGCCCCCTTCTGCCCGTGTGATCGGAGGGCTGGTGCCATCCGCCGCGCATTTCTCCTCGAAGGTGCTGCTCCGCTCTCGTTTTGCCACGTTCTGGAGGGAACACTCACCCTGATCGGCAGCTCAGTGAACCTGGCTGGCCAGCGAAGTGAGCACAAACTCGGCTTACTGCAGCTTTCGATTCTGTTCACATTCACGCCGATCGGCATTGGCGTCTGGCTGGCGTGCAAGCCTCACCATGGGCTGCTCTCGACCGCTTCCTGCCGATCGCGGCGCCAATAACCAAACGACCTGCACACCCCCCTGTGCAGCTTTCAGCGGCTATCTCACCGAAGTTACTGATCCCCCCGGTCGAGCTGGGTGCAAGTCGTTGCATCGCCACCCGCCTGCAGCGTCGCTTCGACGTCGACGTGCTCGAACTCCTATCGCCAGGAGGAGCGTCACCAACCCCACCGCGCCACCGCAGCTTAAGATGGAAGGCGATCGCCCTGGTGCTGCGTTGCACCGCCGCCGCACCTGCTTCGGCTGCAACAGGAGCGCTGACCATCTTTCTGGCTCCCGTTCCTGAAGCCCGCAGACGACGTCTGCTCCCCAGAGCTGAGCCATCTGAGGATTGTGGAGGTTCTGCTACCCGCAGTTCGGACCCGGCGGGCCCAGGCCTTGCGAGAACTGGCGCTTCCGCCAACGCTACAACGCCACCGTCTGCACTGCGTCGCGGGCAATGGGTCTGCGCGAGCGGCTTGCCAAGGCCACCCGAGGGAAGGCGACCGTCTGCTACGCAAGGCCCCCAAGACGCCAATCGAGGCCTGCAGGGCAACCAATGAACCTGATCGTTCTCGAGCAGTCGAGACGATCTGCCACCGTGAGCCCGCCAAAGAGCGGGTGCGATCTCATCGCGGTGGCTGTGATCCTCCTGACCCAGCTTCAAGGTGCTGCCTCTGGTGGCGTCGGCTGCTGGGCACCGTGGCGATTGGTGGCCACCGGCTGCCTGCGCACCGGTGAAATGCGCATCCATTCCGCTTGATGATTGATGTCTGTGCTGGATCCCTGCAGGCTCAGCGTCGCCCTCGAGAAACCGGGACTGCCGGAAGCCGGGGCCAATACCCTGCTTGAGGCCTGCGCAACTTGCCGGCCTACTTGGCCCGGCTTCCATTTTCTGTCACCCACCCTGCTGACGCAGGTGATGGCAATGCCGCCACATTGGCGATGGTGATCCGAGTAGCGCGGCCCAAGTGGCCATCGGCTTTCGGGATGCCACCGATGGCCCTTCATCTTCGCCGTGCTGTTTCGGGCCAGCCAAAGCTTCTCATGCCCGCGTGGGACCAGACCAACTGTGATGGGTTTTCGCGTCCAGGTCCGCTATCCGCTTCCTTGATGCCCGCTACGGATTCCCGCGACCCTGTTGATGACACGTCCTGTCCCTGGCTGACTGCCGCAGTTCAACCTTTGAACAGCTGTAGGCAGCCTGCTTTCAAACGCCGAACACGCCACCCAGAATGGGCGTTAGCTGTTGTGGCAGCATAGAGCTGATTCTTCTTTGTTCCATGCCCTTCAGCTCCGGTGACCACCGTTCCCGATTTCACCAGGATTCGCAACAGGGCCCGATCAACTCTACGCTTACGCCGGAGAGACTGTCTGCTGTTTTCGCACCCCGCCGACTTACACCCCGTCTGCACCCACCGAGCTGGGCGAAAGTCTCGCGGGGGGGGGCTTTTTTTTTTGGCCGGGGGCCCCGGGGGGGAGTGGAGAAAAGCGGCAACGTCAAAAACCATCGCCCTGAGCGTGATTCCGCCGAAAGCCACAAAGGCTGGATCGGCGACATTCAACGAAAAAACCAGAGCAACCAGCGTCTCGATTACCCATCCTGCCGAGCCCGATAAATCGGAGCGAGCTGTACGGATATTCCATCCCAAGGCCCTCAAACAATCTGACGTGCTTCGGGTGTTCATCATCGATCCGAACCAGAAACATTGCGGGCTTGCAGATCACCTACCCGCCAGCACCGGCCGGAACTTTGATAGATTCTCGGGTGATCGATTCCCTCCAGCTCACCACCACCACCAGGTGCCGACGCCGGTGAAACTGGGAAGACGGCGAAAGACTGCGTTAGTGGTGCCTTCGATTCATCGACGTATTTGCCGGTGTGAAAATCCCTAAGGGAGTCACGGAGATCAACATCCCCTACCTGCCGCACCACACCCAGCCCAATCGCTGAGCCTCCCCTTCGGCAGGTTCGGTTTGGCTTGGACGCCCTCACATGCGCCGGGATCGGCAGGTTCAGGAATGACGCCTGCCTCTGCCGGACCTCGATGACCAACTGTGGCAATGGCAGGGGATTTCCTCAAGCCAACCGAACAGGCTTTTGCGGGGATCGGACGCCGGCCGTTTTGGCCGGGCCGTCAGAAGAAACCTGTTCGCTTGTGGGCCGATGTGCTGGTTGTCGACAGAAGCCAGCGCGCCCATCGAGACTCCGCCAGGTGGACCCGGCCATCGAAGGCCGGTGCTCGACTGCACGGAAGAGGAGGCCCTGCGGGCCGCCGGAGGCGTGAAACTCGACACCGTGGGTGATCGGGCATCAGTGAACGATCGAAGCAGCATCCCGCCACTTTGATCGTCAAGACAAGCGACGGCAGCCGGGTGAGACAGTGAATCGCCCGGGCACCACCGACCTTCACGAAAAAAATGCTGCGCCGCCGTCGCGCCGACAAGGTGGTCGTTTCCCTCGCGGATGAGGGCGAGGAGCTGGTCGCCAGCTGATGCGCCCCAAACCTGCGGGAATCGCCCCGCCTTGACGATCGCAACAGCATCGAAGAGGATCAAGGTTCCCCAGTCGTTCATCGGCCAATCCATGGCGCATCTGAACCTGCGCAAGAACTACGAAGTGAACCTCTGCAGCCGGGCCTGGTGAACAATCTGTCGTAACCACCCCGTCCCTGTGCCAGCGAGGGTGACCTGCTGGTGTGATGGGAACCATCAAAGGCTCTTGTAAGGGTTGCCCCAGACGGAACCAACCACGGTCGGGCTTGATTAAGCCGCACCAGCGCCGAGGTGTTGACGCCGTTCTGGTGTCGTCGCCGCCCAGGAGCCCGCCCCCGCTGGCGCCTGCTCAAGAGCCAGTTCCTCCTTATCCAGAAGCGCTCAGGCAGCAACGCTATCTCCATCGGCCAGGCCAGGCAGCCCCGGCGGCCACGGTGCTGAACCTGCTGAAAGCCGTGACCGAAGTCCAGTACTGCGCCCGCCTTTGCGACCCGCGCCTCGCCAGCCTGGTGGGCTGTCACGTCAGACCCTCTGCATCGCCCCACCTGATGCTTGCGGGCGGGGGGGGTAAGCTGGCAGGGCTGCTCCAGGCTCCCTTGCTGGCTGAATTGCTGCAGCGCCCGGTGGTCTTTGATAATGCGCAGCCACGGACCTTCGCCTCCGGTGCATGGGGGCACCGCTCGTGCCGGCCGGCCGATGCCCCCTACTGCCAAGCGATCGGCGCTGCGGCCCTGCTCAACCTCGGCGCATCGCCAACCTGACCCTGACTGCCTCAGCGACGGGACCGGAAGCCGTTCAGTGACGTTGCCTCGCTGGGACTGCGGGCCGGCCAATACCTTGATCGGACCTGGCGTGTGAATCGTTGTTCAGCCAGGGCAAGCAACGCTTTTGATGCCGATGCCGCGGGCCCGCCCAGGGCCGCGTCCATGAAAAGGACCTGATTCGGCAGCTGCGGCGAGTCCTATTTCCAAACTCCCGCCACCAAAATCCACCGGGCGAGAAGTTGGCGAAGACGACCTGAACCAGCGGCTGGCCACCTCTCGCCGCGCCTGCGGCACCGTGGACAATTCACCAGGCCCAGTCCGACGCCCTGGCAAGGCTGAACCGCTTCAGCGCCGCATGGTGGCGTACCTGGCGCGCCAAGCCCAGGCCCCGGGCCGCCTCGAATGGTGCGTGCCGGGGTGGGCCAGAAATGGCACCTTTATCCCAAACAGCTTCGCCCACCCGTTGCCGGGCCTCTGGGTCGGCCAACTGCGCCGATTCTGGGCATCGCGAAAACAGGACCGGGAACTCTGCTTCGGCCCTGCCTGGCCTGTGCGATCAGCAGCGAACACACGGATTCCCCTGCCTTTTTTTTTTTTTTTTTTCCCGTGGAAAAAAAAACCGGGGGGGACGGGGAGCAGCAGCAGTTTCTCGGGTCGCGCTCACCCGGGAGCCGCTCAACGGCTGGGGGCGGTACAGACGCACACGTTTCGGCAAACCGCGCCAAATCGTCTCGGCGTCTTGAAGCTCCTGGTTTCTCGAGCAACCGTGCGGAAGCGCTCGGCGGGCATGGCTGAATCAAAACCCGCCTTTTCCTTGGCCAGAGCCCACGCCAGCCTGGTGTCTGGCGGGCCTGATCGAGGGCGATCGAGGGACCCTGCGGATCAGCACTTTGGCCATGTTGCGACCGTGCGGATTCACTGTCTGGCGGGCCGCATGAGCGCTCACATAAATCTTCCGGAAGCCACTCACCTGGACCCGAGCGGACGGCGGCCGCTCGGTAGAGGTCTGACGGTGGCCAAGGCCTCAGCATCAGACGAAAGTACCAATGAGTGTTACAAGATCCCCCAGGGATACTATCCCAGCACTAGCTTGAGCCCATCTGCCTACCGCCTAGCACTTATGAGTCCCGCCCATGAGCAAGGCCTCCACCCGTCCGCCACGGCCAGCCCTCGCAACCAGAGCGAGCCGGCTCCAAAGCAGGTACCGCGAGCAGTGAACAAGGCCGCTGCTCCGCGTCGTCAGGGCCAGCCCGTAGGCGGCCGCAAGAGAACTGGACACAAGCAATCAGCGGCCACCCAACCGGCACGGCAGGTCAGCGGCTGTCAGATCAGCAGGCTCGTGGCGCCACCAGCAAGGCCAAAACTTCCGACGGCCCCAAAGGCCCAGCCGCCAGAGGGGCTCGGGCCAGCGCAGCGCGAACAGAGGGTCGCCGGACCCAGAGCGAATGTGCAGGTTTCAGCGGTGATCAGCACCTACTGCTCACCCCATCTCCACCACATCCTGCAGCGGGCGAATACGCCGCCAACCAGAGCACACCAAGCCCGCTGGCCGCTAAAATTACCGCTCAAACTGCCGCAAGGGCTTTGCCTGATGCCCGCAGCATGGAAGTGGAAGACACCTCCGCCGTTTGCCCATCTCGAGGTTCGAACCACCCTTGCGCCGCCTGAGTTAGGCCAGACATCAGGCCGTGGCATCAGCCGTGGCATTTGCCAAAATCCACAAACCGGCTCGGAACTTGGTGAAAACAGGGCACCCACCCTAGTCTGGCCAGCGTTCAGCGTGCGCCCCAGAGCCATTCCCATGACGAAACCACATTGCCGCTCGCCTCTACGAACGGATAAGAGCCGATGAGGAGCTCACGAGAAACCGCTGTTCAGCAGCCTCTTCAAGATCCCAAGGGAACCGAGTCAACACATCCTGCGGCCCTTGGCAAGACTGGGATTTGCCCCCGTTTCAGGAAGCTGTGTCAAGTAGCATCTCGCCTCCCTACCATGACGACACCAAAGCAATGGCTGATTCAAGCCAGCAAGGCCGGGCTCTAGGCTCGGCCGTCGGGCTTGCTGAGGAGGTCCAGAAGAAGAACCCAGAGGCTGGAGATGGAGCGAGGCTGGCGGAGTCAGCCGAGGGCTGCGGCGTGGAGGCCCATCGCCCTGGGCCCACTGAAAATAACAGCCAGTAACTGAAACCAGCCGCCAAACCCCTGCGGCCACCAACCAAGCAGCCAATTGCTCCAGGACGTTTGACCAGCATGGCAGCCGCCCGAAGAATTGCCAGTCTGATGAAGGGAGTGATCGCCCAAGCGGCTGGACGAAGGATCAGCGGCAGGGATGATGGAAGCAAAGAGCCCCAGATAGTCCCCTTCTGTGCTCGTCGAACGTGTATCAAAGCCTTTATCCACGGCGAGTGCTGCGGATGTCACCTGGGAGGTGAAGGCGGGCGACCTCAAATCGGCTGGGGGTGTGAATGGGAAGCCGGGAAAATCCACCCAGCTGCCGCTTGATCGCCGGTGTTGGAGGAGCCCAGCAGCGGCCTGGTGTGCGCCAGGCGATCGCGCATCGCCTACCTGAAGCAGGAGTTCAGACGTGGATCTGACGCGCGATAGGCGCCGAAGAACTGCTGTCCAGCCTTCGGCGAAGCGCCGACGTGGCTGATCCCCAGCACCAGGTGGGCACGCCATGGCCATGAGCAGAGCTGCCAGCGAGCCAGAGCAATCTCAAAAGAACTGATGGAGGAGCTCGGCAAGCTGCACAGGCCGCTTTTGAGTCGTTTGCATGGCTACGTAACTCGAAGCCCGCATCGACAAAACTGCTGCCCACGATCGGCTTTTCACCCCCGGCGGGGGCTGATCTGCGGGCGACTATTCAGGCGCGCTGGCAGATGCGCATCGCCTCTGGGGCAAGATCCTTGTTGCAGGGACCCTGACCTGCTGCTAGCTTGATTGAGCCCCACCAACCACCCTGGATGTGAAACCATCAGTGCTGAAGGGTTACCTGTGGAGCGGGATGTGCCCCTGGTGGTCGTCAGCCACGACCGCACCTTCCGATCGTGTCTGCAACCAGAATCGTGGGCCACCGAGCGCGCATCGCCCGCACCTATCTGGGCAACTACAGCCAGCACCTGGAGCAGAAAACAGCTGGAGCGGGAGGCAGGCCGTCGGCCTTTGACCGCAGCGAGGAGCGGCCAATCCAGCAGGCCTACATCGACCGATTTCCGGCCGAGTGCACCCGCGAGCACCCAGGCAAGAGCGCGAGAAAACTGCTGGAGAAAAGGGACCGGATTCGAGGCCCCGGTGGAGAGCCGTCTCCGGCCCAAGTTCCGCTTTCCCGCATGCCCCCCGCTCGGGCGCCAGTAGCCCTGATCGAGAACCTCAGCCACGCCTACGGCGAGTCATCCTGTTCTCGGCGCGGCCTGGAAGTGGGAGCGGGGCCGATCGAGTCGCTTATCGTGGGACCCAATGGGCAGGCAAATCCACCCTGCTGCGGCGCTGATCATTGGCGGAGCAGCCGACGAGCAAACCTCCCAACTGGGAGCACAACGTGGTGGGCCGCTATTTCGAGCAGAACCAGGCGAGGCCCTGGGAGCTGGGGCAAAACGTGATCGACCACCCTGTTCGAGGCCGTTGCCGGATTGGACCTCAGACCAGGTGCGCTCCCTCTGGGCGTTTCCTGTTTCAGCAACCACGCGGTGTTCAAGGAGTAGGAAACTCAGCGGTGGCGAGAAAAGCACGCTCCCCTGCCCTGCATGGCTCTCTCTCCCTGCAATCTGCTGTGCTCGAATGAAGCCCAAGCCAACCACCTCGACATCCCTGCCAAAACAGATGCTCGAAGACGCCCTGCGTGAGTTACGAAGGGGCGGCCCTGCTGGTCTCCCACGACCGTTACTTCATCTCGCGTGGTGGCCAAACCGACTCGAGATCCGCGAGCGAGCTGTGCTCTACCGCGGCGATTTACGCCTATACCAGGCCAAGAAGGCCGAAGGCGGGAGAACTGAGCCTGGCGCCGCCACCGCCTCGCCTGGCAGGAGGCCCAAAAAGAGCGGCCACCGCGAAAGCAGAAAGCCCGCGCCGCCAGAAGCAAGTCAAAGGGGGCTGAGCGCTTGCACAAATTAAACTTCATTTTTCAAGCGAATAGAAATATTCAATCTCTGGTGTTTCACCAATGGTGTTCATCAGCCTGACGGAATCCGACTAGGGCTCCCTCCGATGAACACCCCCATCGGTCTTCCTCTGGCTCTCCGATCTCAAATCCTTGCCCCTGCCGCTCCTGCCGATCAGCGTGGATTCCGTTGAGAGCCTACTTCGAATGCACACCCAACCTGCTCCCTGATGACGGCACCTGCATCACCGCCTGCGTGGAGACTGCGGACGAACAATCTTTGGAAAACCCAGAGCCAAGCGGTCCGACCAACCCCGACAGTGCTGCAATTCCTGACAGAATTTCCTTACCTGTTGCCGTTGCTACGAGGCACTCGAAGAACACTTGCCGTTAGCATTAAGGTGGATTCAAAGCCCCACCCGCGATGCCTGGAATGTCCGAACCGCTCGCCCTCAGCCTGGGTCAAAAGTTTGAATTGGAGCGCATGACACGCGCCATCATTCCACAGCGATGCCAGTCCCTGCGTGGTTTCTGGCGAAGCAGGCTTCCTTGCCACGCCCTGGCAGTCCCAGCGGCAGCCACGAGTGGATGATGCGCCAACAACTGACTCCGCCGGGATTGCCGCAGCCGTAGCCAAAGAGACAGTCCGAAACAACCATCCCCGCTGATGAGCCAGCCCACTCAGCCGAAAAAAAGCCCAGCCTCCCTTCGGCGCAAGCCGACATTCTCTTGAAGACGGTTGGAAGCCATTAAGCCGCCGAATCTCCCTCAGCGGCCTTCGTTGGACCTGCAATCTCAGTTGGGATCACCTTTGCAATTGCAGCTGGACCAGGGCCCCAGGATTACGATGGCCATCGGGCTTACCGACGCCATTTTTTCCACTGCCGAAATCATTTCCAGCCGGCCCGTACCCGGGTTCCCGCTGCGGAGACGATCACGTCTCCTGCTCAGACCCGCTTGTGCAGCGGACTGCCGGGCAGGACGAAACGAACCAGCGCGCCCCTGCCGCCCCCACCGGCCCTGGTTCAGAAGTCTCTCTCAAGGCCAGACGCGACATCGGTGTGGCTGACCGATCGGTCGCCAGCAGTGTGGCATTTGCTGCGGGGCACGTTGATCGGATTGCGAAGCCAAGCCCCGGCTCCCGGCCTGAGCGCACCAGCGTTTCCCCACCACCTCTCAATCGGCATTGAGGCATGGGCCCCAGCCGGAATTGCCTGGAATTGATCGCCGCAGTCGGTCTGAATCAGATCAAGGACGCTGTCGGTGAAATCCCCAGCTGGCTGACATTGCGACTCAGGTTGCTATAGATGATTCCAGCGTTCCACGGTGTGTCGCAGCCCAAAACGGTTGCCGGGACAAGCAATCGCCCAATCCCGACTTGAAGGCCGGAATGCCCAGGTGCCCAACCGGGCCAGTGGCCAGGCTCCATCAGGCCGAACCAAGGCCCAGATTCCGTTCAACGATCGAGGCCCACCACCTTGCCCATCCACCCGACGGTCCAATCTTTGAGGGGCCCCCACAAAAAAAACCGCGGGGCGCCTTCTCTCAACGGGACGTGCATTTGGTGAAGAACCAGACCGGTCGGCCTGGAAAAAAGATCCACACCGGCTGCCAGGCCCGCTCGGGCGTTGGCTGGGCTGTTGGGCCTTGAGGCCGCTCCAAAAAAATTGCCGAAACAGGGGTCTGCCATTCAGCCGGAGGGGAAAACCTTGAGCGCCCGTGCTTGGTGACGTTTTTCCGTTTCTGTGGTCGGAATTCGTTCACCCACCGGCCAGGGCCCGCCCCGTTGACCGGGCCTCGTTGAACGAAACCATCTCCCTCTTCCCTTTTTTTGTGGGTGTGAA
>Ga0163217_1106834_pt1 | contig 10498 bp, 22 predicted proteins | sample SynspAceP_FD_185933 | JGI IMG/M metagenome (GOLD analysis project Ga0163217, IMG submission 185933) | Saline lake microbial communities from Ace Lake in Antarctica - Synechococcus sp. Ace-P (PacBio error correction) | ecosystem: Environmental > Aquatic > Non-marine Saline and Alkaline > Saline ... | reverse complement strand
TACCACCACCAACCCAACCTAACCATCACCGTCACCCCCACAACACAACCCCAACACCGAACACCCACCCCCTCAGGCCAGTGAACCGCCCAAACCCACCACAACCACCCCAACAAAATAACGCAAAAAACAAAAAACCAACGAAACCAAATTACCAGCAACGATCACCACTCATCATCTTCGACCTATAACTTTATCCCAAACCCCCACAAACTAAGACACCGCCCGCCTAAACACCAAATCATTGGGGAAGCGAAAAAATCCCAGCTATCTTCGAGCAGCCGGCCTTAACCCCCAGTCAAAGGAATCCAAACACAATCACGCCTACAGCCCTCGCAGTGACATCATTCGGATCCTATCGCCGGTCCTAACTCTCCCTTGAGATCACACACCATCCCTTCATCACCTGATCACGCAACTGACATCGCCGTTGTTGCCGATCACGCCCTCTGACGAACACACCCACCATCGCTGCCAATCCCTTACCCCAGCAATCCACCGTCGTGCCCTCCATCAGCTGCATAAATCAAATCACATCACCCAGCTCCTTCCTCCATCCCCCAAGAGCCACCACACACCGCATGCCTTCCCGGAACACGCATCCAGGTACTCCACCGCCATCCCGCTCAATCGCCGCCCAGCCCCCCCCCATGCCCACCCCATCAAACATCGAACTGGCTCTCACTCCACTAACACCAACCAAGCTTACGCCACTCTCATTTCACATCAAGTGCCCATCCCGCTCCGCACATACAGCCACTCCGCGATCCTTACCTCATTCAAATCACCAACCCAACCATGCCGAGCGAACCCATCTCAAGCTTAAACCCGTACCCTCATTCCTCTGACCCAAACCCTCGCTTCATCTAGCACCTCCACCCGCTGATCCAAACCTACCACACCTCATCCCATATCACCCCTAGTATCCATCACCACGCCCCACCGTCACGACTCTACCTCTCCACCAACCACCAGGCCCTCCCCCCACCTTCCGACCTTCCCACCACCCATCCTTTTTAGCCTCCCGCCGCACATCACTCAAACTCCGGGGCGTATAACCCCGACCACACGCCGATCCCAGCACGCGACAGACCCGCAACCACCTCCCCTCCAGTCCTCACCACGGCACCTCATCGGCTTCTCCCCCCCCTCCCTGAAACTTCTGACTCTTGCGTTCCCCCGTCCCCCACCACAGCAAGTAGCCGCACCATGGCAGTACCCACAGCACCGCCGTCGCTCTCAAACTCAGTGCGACCACTCGAGGTTACTCCCCATCACTCTGTAGCACTGCACCTTAGCGCCGGTCGATCGCCACCAAGTCCCATCCATTCCTTCTGTTTCCCTTCCGATCCTCAGCCAACATCCCTGACCCAACAACACCCCGCCGGTCCTTTCAACTTTGGAACTCCCGATTTCACACCTGTCAACTTCCCCCCCCAGCCTCCCCCTGCCGCGTGCTCACCTCCAGCACTCGGCGCACCCGCACGCCTCCCGAACCAGAAATCCGCTACCGCCACACCACCGTCACCTTCCTCCACCACCTCGAACACGATACGCTTGCCATGATCAGAAAACAAAACCGACTCGACACGCCCAAAGCACATTACTACAAACGCTTATCCCAACCCACCTCGGGAAGCACAGCCATACCACACCACACATCGCAAGTGAGGCAACTTCGGCCAACCAGGGCGCCAGAAGTCTTTTCACCCCTACCAATCACACCACCCAGTTCCACTCCCGCTTTAGCGCCCCCCAAGCTTTTTCCTTCCACCCCAGTAAATAACATCACCAGCCAAGATGCCCCCACCACCAGCCACCGCCGCCCCACCTCCATCCAAAAACACACACCCAGACCCAGCAGCAAATGCAACCACGGAACGCGCTCAAATCCCCGACCGCACGCGCGTCGATTTAACATCCACCCAGGCTCCACCAAACCCACTTTGTTATCAACCGTATCAAACGTTGTGATTCGAGCTCCCTCCAGTCATCGACCCCACTCAGGCGCCGCAGTGCGAAAACCTCCACCAGGGCACCCGAAGAGCTCTGACACCTTTACCCACTGACCCCCACACCGGATCCAAAGACACCACACTGACAACCCCGGCACCTCCAAACCGCACAGCCCACCAGCCAGCACTGATCACCCATAAAGCCATCTACCCACTGCCCGCAACCCGGCAACGACCGATTCCTCCGGCCGCATCACCCTTGCAAACCAACCCAGCAACCCGCAGCCACCGCTGAAAAGCCTTAACACTTGCAGCCGCAGAACTCGGCAGCCATACTACATTCCCATTCAACCTTAGTAATTGAGCAATACAAATCCAACCGATGGAATCAAGGAAATTCAACATCCTTAACCTTTGGCCCATCATCAGCTCATGACGCAACTTCCCACACGCCTCCGCTGAGAACCCCCCGCCATTCACAACCATCCAGCTCCAACCGCAACTTGCCCCCACCCAGTGCCTCGCCTCGGATCAACCAATCGTGCCCACCGCTTCCAACGCTCCAATTCGGCCGCTCAACCGACACACCCCCCATCTTCTGCCCCTGCCCACAACACCCTCCGTGCTCTCCACTCTAATTCATCCCCACCCCCACGCCTCACTGCATTCCCACACAACTCCTCAGTCCCCCTCAACGCTCACCGCCCTCCCCAGCCCTATCAATTTCCTCGCTATCCCCCAAAATCCCAGCGCCGCAACCATTCCTTATCCCCAGCCATTACACTCGGCAACCGACACAAACTCTATCCATCGCACCCTCCCGCTAGCTCCTCCGGCTCAAGCTCACAGCCTCAGTTCGACACAAAGCCCCCGCAAAACAGCCACAAAACTGCCAATCCTCAGAACGGCCGCAGCTGAACTTCAGCCCCTACTCCACCCAAACCCCGCCAGCCCCACCATTACACGATTGCTGCCATCAACTAAATCAACACCACCTGACCCGAAAGCTTCCACCCTGCACCAAAAGAGAGGCTACCACCAGCATCTACATATCGCTTTCGAATCCGACCAACGTGCCTTCACCACCAGACGTATAACACAAACCCACGTAAAATCGTCCCAAGCACCAGCCGACCGCCACTAACAACCGCCCCCCGCTCCATACCACCAAGCTCACCGACACCAGCAAATCAAACACTTCCACCTACAAAGTCCCCCATGCATCACCTAAACCTCGACCCCAAAACGCGAGTCGAGGCATCAGTCCGTCTCCACCACAGACCCGCCGCCTATTTGTGTCAAGAATTTTGTCGTCAACCCCACCCACACGTCCTCTGCACCCACTGCCCATCAGCACCAGGCCCCACCGACAGCCACAATCGCACACGTGCACCCCATGACCCGACCTCAAAAAGAAATCCCATACCGCCCGCCCAAGCTCCAGAACCAGCCCCACGCACCCAGACGGCACCCAACATAAACCTTCGATTAACCCGGCTGTTTGCCCAACGGCCACGCCGAACACCGCGCGATCCCCTCCCATGGTCGACGACACCCCGCCAGTCGAAGAACCCCCGCAAGTCCGGCTTACCAACCCAAATAACTCCCATCATTTCCCCGCCCCCAACCACCCTCCCGCGCAAACCCCAACAAAAAACTATCAACCTGAACCTGGAAAACCCTTCCACCCGCTCAATCCCACGAACACGTGGAAAAAACATCACATCCCCACCCGCTCATGACCACCACGGAAGCCCACGCCACTCCCCCCCACGATCCCCGCGCCTCGCCTCCATCACTCCCTCCCCCCCCACCCCCGTAAGCCACCCGATGAGCCTTCCGCCACCTCCCCATCACTCCCTCTGACGCTACCCAACATTCCGATCCTCATCGCGTTTCCCCCAGCCGACCCCCCCTCATCGTGACCGCACCCACCCACCCTCACCCCTCTACTCTCTCAGCCGACCCTGCTCCCCACCCCCCCACACACCCTAAATTATCGCCTCCCACCCATCCCTGCCAGTCGCATCCACACGACAACTACTCGACGCCGACGGCCGACGCTCGCTTGGCCCACCCCTTGCTTCCACCATTGTCATCCAAAAACCAGTTCTACACTTGCTCCGTCTGGCACCGCATTCGTCCTACAACTCAACCTCCACCTCTGCCTCTTTTTCACAACTTCAGAATTTTACCTGACCGCCCTCCATCAATCCCGGCTCGATCAAGAACCCCAACCCTCCCCCACCCGGCACGCCCCCAGCACTGAGCACCTCTCGGCCTCACCCCCCGCAACCCAGCAACCGTTTTTATCTCTACGCTACTTTCCAGCCCTCCTCCCCAATTCCACTAATCACCCAACGTTGCGTCCCTCGCTCTAGCCCATCCAACCTTTAAAAGCCACCTGACACGCCTTCGCCGCGCCGCTTTCAAAACCGCTCCCCTCCACCTCCGCGGCTCTACCCACCCGCCCCCGCATCCCGCACCAAGCTTGACCGCAAGCTCATCACGCCACCACGATCTCCGCCCATGCCCCGACCCTACTCTCACAGCCACCACACCACCCACTGCCCTGACGCCCTCACCGCCCTTATCAAGACAGTCCCTCCGCAAAGCCAGGCCCACCATCCGGCTGCCCTCCCCCGTCCCAAGGTGACCATAAAACCGCAGCATGCCCCCCATCCGACGGACTCCACCGAACCACAATACGCCCACCGAAATCTCACGCCTTCCGCCACAACTACACATTGTCTTTTCGATCCCACTTTCCCAACCTCACGGCACAATTGTCTGACGTCAATCGCGAAACTCATCCCCGATCGAGCCGCCGTGATCCAAACGATCGTGTCATCCGGGAATCAGAACACCCCCCAGTTCCTTGTCCCATCGCCCAGCTCAAACGATCGATGAGCCCCCGGTACCCCAACAAACCCCGAGCCGCTGCGCTCCAATATCCACATTCCCACATCCCTGCCCAGCCTTGACTGCAGCCTCTCAACTTGCACAAGCGATCAGCGAGTTCTTGAGCACCAACCTCACCTCCCCCAACGCCAAGTCCCGCTCCACCAATACGCCCCTCCCCCACAACGCCGAAGCCTCTCCTCTCTTAACTTAAAAACCCGGGCAACGACCTCGCCGCATCACTCAATTCGGCCCCGTTTCTATCTCACATTTTCCCGATTTCCCACACCCTCACTCCCCGAGCACCGCTCCATTTGACCACCCTGCACTGCCCAGATTTCCCCACCAACAAAATCGCCACCTGATCCGAAACCACCGCCACCCCGCGATCCACCCATGTACTAAACCCCCACACCCACACCCCGACACGAAATCCCCACTTACCCGCTCACTTCAACCCTGGATCACGACTCACCCTGCCATCCCCAAACGCCCTTCTCGATATCCACCCCGCTGCCCAACCGCACTCACACGGCCTCAAACGCCGAGCCCGCCCCCCTGGTTATCAGGCTTTCCCCAACCCGCGCCAAACCCGACCACCTGCCTTACAGTCCTTTACCCCCAACCCTCCCTCTTCTCAGTCCACAGAAGCAGCGACATCTTTCTCTCCGCATCCCGGCGACAGCCTCTCTGATCCCCGCTCCATCCCCCCACACCCCCCCGTCACCGTGCATCATCCCACTGCCCATGCCTCCCCACCGACCACATTCCTCCACAGCCAACCTGCGGCTGCCGGCCGCCACGTCCCCATGCCCCTTTCGCCAACCACACTACACCAGCCAGACCCCCCGCTTTCATCTCCGATCGAAGCCAACCCCGCCCCGCCTCGCCAACCTAGCACACATCCGCCCACAAGCACCAGCAACATCTCACCCCCAGTTGCTCTGCATGATGCCACTCTACCGTGCCACCACTCCCTAGTCTCCCATCGCCCCCCGCTCCACGTCCCCCTGCCTACGCGTCGACCCTCCCCCACACCTCACCTTTCGCACCCCGCTGCCCCCACCCCCCCACTCCGTCAAAACCTCCCCTCCCTGCTCCTCCCATCAGCCTCAACGCACCGACACCCCGTACTAGTCCCTGACTTTTCCGCATCCCACCCACCCGCCCTGCTCCAGCGACTCCGCCACCCCGCCATTCCTCGATCGCCACCGCTCCCTGCCTCCACGCCCCTCAACCATAAGTTTCCATCCTTACCGCACAAACCACGCCGCTACACCACCTGTCTCAAAACCTCTCCTGCACGGCATATCCCGCGCACGCACATGTGAACTCAACCCGCCGCCAGCTGCCACGTGTACGGCCAGTTCCCAACCGTCACCCCTCCCCCCGAACCACCAACCCTGCTACTGCCAAGCTTCCATCTAATCTCGCCCACGGCTTCGGTTTCCCCACCATCCGGGTCCAGAATATGCCTCCTGCTTGATCCGCCTTGCACCAGCCCGGCGAGTCCCCCCACCACTCCTGACCCCAACCACCCCCATCCACAACCCGCCACTCCGTATGTCTTGCCCAATTTTGCCTCCTCATCCGACTGGAACACACTCGACCTACCAAACCAGATCCACCCCACCTCCGATCACCATCCTCCACCCCATGTTAAACCGCATCCCAAACTCGCCTGGCACCATCGTCCACATCTCATTCCGCCCCAAAATTTTTTTGTTTCCTTGCCCCCCCCCCCCACGTGCTTCCCCCCCCCCCCCACTCCGTTCCGCATCGCCCACCTAACCTGCACAAACCTTCCTCCCACCCCGTTCCCACCCCATCATACGCCCCACTTTGCCCTTCTTCCGCCATCCCCACACAAGTTCCCTCAGGCCGAAGCACATCCCCCCTTCCGCCGCCCCGTGCAACCACCTGCCATCACTGATACTTCAATCGGCCCGCCTTCACCAGAAATAATCCTCCCTGCACCCAACCTATCCCAACCACAAACACACCCTGTCGTTCCCCCCCCCCCCAACAGTCTCATTCTTCTCCCTCAACCCACGGATACGTTATACCTTGCCAAACTGTATGATTACCTCCTCACACCCGAGTTGCCGCCGCACCTTTATGAGCCACCGAAACGATCCCCGGAACGATCGTCTCCGCATTTCCCAGCGCGCAGCGCCCCAAATCGGGCCTCGCCCACAACAACCCCCCGCCCCCCCCCCAGCTACCCCACTTCCTCACCCCGATCATGGACGCCCTACATCAAACCCAGCCACCCTCGCCGCTTGCCAGCCCACAAACAACCCGCCTGCCCGGATCGAAAACGCCACCATTCACTTGCGCACCGCCGACGTGAGAACGGTCACATGAGATCACATCACTTCTCACTCTAAATAGTTCCACCTCCCACCCGCACTGGAAATCTACATCGGCAAACAGAGCAAACCCGCGTCCCCACCATCCCGCCTCCTCACACCCGGATCATGAACTAAACAACGACGGCATACAAAATGCCCCCCCCCCAACCTAACGCAGCCCCATCCAGAGACACGCTAGCAAACTGGCACACTTCAACATCACCACAAACTATACCCCACTCGCAACCCCAACTCCCCCCGCCGCTCGAGCCATTCCCACGCCCCAGCTTCCTTGATGCACCAATTCTCGCCCTTTTTCTCAGGCCGCCCAGCCCAACACCGGACGTGTCACCCTTGCTGCCTCCAATCCTCACACAACCCAACACCCTCTACACCATTACTCAGGTCCACCAACCTACATCTCAGGAATTAAGTTCAAAGCATACTCCCATCCTTCCTCTTGCCCACCACCACTGAACGGGCTCATAGCACAACCCCTACTCACCATCAGCCCCCCTTACACTGGCACTCCGAATCGAAGCTGCAGAAACCTTCTACCTACCATTCACAGACTTCATCATACGCAAATGGACCCACTCAGCAACCCCAAACTCAGCCCACCCGTACTCTACCTTTTCAAACCATCTCAAAAAATCTCATCTGTATGCTTTGAAACCCTAACAACCTTCTCTCCAACCCTCCCAACTCCTTCTCAAACTCCCCACAAACCCGCCCCATCCTCCAGCAACCTCCTGAGCCAGCTCTCCGTCCAACCCAAGCCATCGACCCTAAAAACATTGCCCAAAGACCATCACTCCGGCCAACGGCAAAGCTGGCGGCATCTAACACATAACCTGCTTCTTACAACCAACTTCTCTCTTCTCGAACCAGAACAATCTTCCGCTTCCTCACCCAGCTACTGTTCTAGCACCTCCGTGCCCGGCCATCGCATTCAACCATCGGAACAGCAGCAACGGCGCCGCTGCCTCGTCAGGTCCTCGCCCTAGAGCGTCAACCCCACAACCACCTCTCCACCTCCACCCCCAATCGACCCGACCGCCATCTAACACTGCAGCCAGCTTGCCCACCCCAGCGAGCCCACCCTCCCGCAGCCGGCCCCATCAACCCACGCCCAACCATCCCCCCTCCCTTCAATCACACATCCCACGTCCCCAACCGAAGCCTCTGACCCCCTCCTCTGACTCAAACCAATCGTTCAAACACCGCAGCACCGCCCGTTATCCCGTTACCACCCGCCCGCACCACTTGCACCCGCCCCCAACACTCCCGCCCACGAAATCCTGTCTGGAGCTCGCCCTCCGCATCCAGACCCATCCCGTGTGGCACCCAACCACGCCGCCAGCGTCTATCCACCCGCAACAACGAACACCACCGGTCTATTGCAATAGAAGCGCCACTCTCCAGCCCATCAAAAGTCTGAAGCCTCCGCCGAAACCGCACCTTGTATTGCTGCTCCTCACAGAAAATTTGACCGATCTGCTATCAATGCCCACGCCTTCACGCTTACACGATCGACGCCGCCGATCCACCGCATAGACATCATTGGTTCCCTGCACCATCCGCGCTCCACCCGCCCTCCAACCAGTGCCTCGTCCTCTGCAGTACACCTGGCCGAGGGCTTCCACCCAGCGGGCAATCAACTGCGCCCGCGAAACCGCTCAAACTGTTCATCGCCATGCGGCCCCTTCACCCACACGTGACTAACATCCCAACACACAGTTGCAACGCCCGGCCTCAACGCCCACTAAGCAACCTGAAGCCCTGCTCACCCAGTACCACCATGCACTGGTCCCACACGCCTCGCCTTCCCCCGTGAACGCAAACACCGACAACCCGCCACACCCTTCTGACTCAGCCACCGCGGCACCTGCTCGCCCTACCAGCACCCCCCAGGCCGTGCCTCCTCAGCGCTGAGTTCCCGCTAACTCACCCGGATGCCGAGCAACTAACGCACCGGTCCGCTCAATTCCTTCCACATCGGACGCCTCCCCTCACCGACTGGCCGAACACCCCACAGCCCCTCCTTCCCATCAGCCCAGCCGAAACATCTCATCCCCCACAACGACGACAATGCATCCACGCGATCGCAGTTCGCAAATCCATACGCTCTCACCCCACCCCTCCGAACCCCCGGCAGGCACGCATCCGCCAGGCTCTAGACACCACAGCACTGGCCTCCCCGCTCTCCCCCACCTTATCTCCATGCAGCCCCACTCTTCGCATCCCCGCCCCCATTCTCGGGGATCCAGCTTCACCGTCGTACGACCAAACCTCGTCCATCCCCTCAGACATCTTAAATTCCTCCTCCCCACCCTCCTCGCACAGGCCCCACAAGTGCCAAAATTTCCCTCATCACAGCCGTCGCTTCCCTTCAAACCCACCACCCCCACTGCACCATACCGCAATGCGCCCACCCCAGCCAGCAAGCTCCTCTCCCTTGAACGATTTATCGCAGCACTGCACCCGCTCGGTTCCTGAGCCCCGCTCTCACCGCCAACCCACAACGCCCGCTTGAGCATCACTGAACCACCCCCAACTCATGAAGCACCCGTCGTGTAACCACCCTCACCAACGCAGCTGCAAGCAAAGCCTGGCCGCCCACTCACCCAATGGCCGCCAAGAACCCAAACATGCCCCATCACCAGGCACCGGCCATCCCCCCTCACTCCCTCTGAAACAAGACGTCCTTGCACGCCCACCGGTACTCCACCTCAAACCACCGCTCACTACCCATCAACAAAACCACTCACGGGCAGCAGATCACCCGACAGCACTGGTCACATCCCTCATAGTTCCCTAACCTGCATGCACGCCCTGGCTCCCCACATCGCCACGGCCCCCTCCAACCGCCCCAATTATCCATCACCATCCTCCACCCAACCGTCACCCATGGAAGCCATGCCCGCTTACCACACCCCCCTGCGCCCCTTCCAAACTGCCACTCCTTCAAAAACGCGCACCGCGGGAAACTCTTCAAAAAGGCCACAATCGGATACCGTCCCTGCAAAACACATGGGTAAGCACAGAAAGCGGCGCCACCTCATCAGTCAATTGGCGCAGGCTCGACGCTGACTAAATCCCTCGCAAAAAAGGCTGCCTCTCCACCACCCACCAGCCTCTGCCTCCCCTGCTCCTCCACATTAAGCCCCCCTGAATCCCCACGCCTGATTCAATGTCACTCGATAATCTGCCCTTCACCCCCTTTTCGATCCCCGGCCAAAATTTAACTCCCAGTTTGAAAATCCCCTGTTTGCCTTTTTGTCCCCG
>Ga0163217_1103634_pt1 | contig 10498 bp, 20 predicted proteins | sample SynspAceP_FD_185933 | JGI IMG/M metagenome (GOLD analysis project Ga0163217, IMG submission 185933) | Saline lake microbial communities from Ace Lake in Antarctica - Synechococcus sp. Ace-P (PacBio error correction) | ecosystem: Environmental > Aquatic > Non-marine Saline and Alkaline > Saline ... | reverse complement strand
CCACCTTCTCGCGGAAAATGGCTGTTCATCCTCGGGGCGGCCTGTTCGTCTGGTCACGCTGCTGTGCCAAGGGGCCTGGTGGGCACTCCGCCTGCTCGGGACCGGAGTTCGCCGCAAGGGAGACAAAATCTGAAAAACATCGAGCATTGCGCGAAAACTGGCCGGCGCGCGATCAGGGTGTTCATTTGTACAGCCCACGCCGGCCTTCGACAAATCGATCGATACCAGCCATGGCCGATTCTCTAAGTCAGAGGACGTTGAGCGTCAGCTTTTGACGGTTCAAGGCGCTGAACAATCTGAATCTGTATATCGAATGACGGGCGAACTGCGCATGCATCATCGGCCCAACGGCGGCCGGCAAAAACCACTATGATGGAGGATCACCGGGCAAGGGACCAACCGCAGCGCAGCATCTGGTTCGGCCAGCGCATTGATCTGCTCAGCGACGCCGAACATGAAATCGCCCGCGGCGGGATGCCGCAAGTTCCAGAGCCACGATTTTCGAGCCCTGAGTGTGGTTTCGAGAATCTGGAGCTGGCCACCGCTCGAAAGAAGTCTGGTCACGCTGAAACCATGATCTTGGCGGTGAACAGGCAGTGATCGCATCGATGAAGTGCTGACCCAGATTCGGCGGGGACCGAGCATTACCGGCAGGAGGCAGGTGCCCTGTCCCATGGGCCGAAGCAGTGGGCTGGGATCGGGCATGCTGTGGTGCAGAACCGCGGCGGCTGCTGGTCGATGAACCGGTCGCCGGGATGACCGGTTGAAGGAGGTCGAGCACACCGCACAATTGCTGACCCATTGGCTGGCAGGCATTCAGTGATCGTGGTCGAAACATGACATGGCCTTCGTTCCGCTCCATTAGCCCGCAAGGGTGACGGTTACTGCCACCAGGTTCCGGTTTGCCGAGGGCCGCATGGATCAGGTGCAGAACGACCGCGGGTGATCGAAGTCTATCTGTTGAGAATGACGGTGCTGTCGTATCAATCGGTTACCAGTTTTTACAATTCAAAGCCACACTCCTCTGGGAATCTGGATCTTGCATCTGAAAGAAGGGCACCTGCGGCTGCCTGTCGGCCCGCAAACGGCGTGGCAAGACCACGCTGATCAAGTTGCATCACTTGGCTGCTGGCGGTGCGCGATGGGCAGATATGCTTAACGGCACCGACATCACGCGCGATGTCCACCGAGAACCGCGCGCGCATGGGCATCGGGTATGTGCCCAGGGCCGGGAAATCTTTCCGCTTTTGACCGTGGAGGAGAATCTGAATCTCCTCGGGCACGCCGGATCGAGCCGCGGCAGATCCCGGCAGATCTACCAGGTGTTTCCGGTGCTCAAGGAAATGAAAAACCGCCGTGGCGGCGACCTGTTGGCGGCCAGCAGGCAACAGCTGGCATCGGCCGGGCGCTGGTTCTGGGACCCAAAACTGCTGATTCTGGATGAGCGCGACGAGGCATTCAGCCGAAGTTATAGTCCGCGATACTGGGCGATGTAATTCGTAAGCTCAACAGCGAGCTTGGGCCTGGACGTGCTGTTGGTCGAGCAGACTGCCCTTCGCCCGCCGCATGCGATGACTTCTTCCTTATGGAGCGTGGTCGCGTGGTAGCCAAGGGCCCATTTGCCGATCTGGCGATGAGGCTGGTGCAGCATTTTTTCTTTCCGTCTAGCCACGAGTGAATGGGTGCCCCGCCACCCATTCACTTTGGGATGGCTAGTGTGGAAAACACCCTATACCAGCCCTGAGCCGCCACCAAAAAACAACCAAACCTTCTGAACAGCCCTGTCCGTCTTTCTGGCCCGACCGCTTGCTTCACGTTCCAGGCACGCAACGGTGTTCAACACGCGTGAACTGGACCAACAAAGACAAAAACTCTGGAGTAACCATGAACAAGTTTCGCACGTTGCATTCGCCTCGCTTTCTTGCCACTGCCTATGGGACGCGCTATCGCTCAATTGCCGGAAGAGATCGTCCGGCTGGCCTTTCAACGTCACCATCGGGCACTGCCAGCCAGGCGGCACTTACTTCGCCTACGGTTCGGATTGGTCCAACTCATTGCGGAGCAGACGGTGTGTCGGCGGCGCGGAAGTGAACGGTGGCCCGGTACAGACATGGCACTGGTTTATCTGGCACCTGGCTTTCCGCATTGAACCACCATGGGGCCGGCACGGGACGCGTGGAACGGTAAAAGGCCCGCTGGCCCGCCGTGAATATGGATAACGTCTGCGCCATGTTCCCGCTGTACGAAACGCCATTTCTCCATGGCGGCGCTGGCCAGCTCAGGGATCAAGAGCATCTCGACATCAAGCCAGCGCGCATCGGGTTTTGGGCCCGGCCGGCTCCAGTCGGATTTGAATATTTCCCGGAAGATGCTTGGAAACCCTGGGCGTGAAAGTTCGTTGGGTCGCAACGGCGTTTGGGATTGAACCTCGGCAGCCAGTTACAGGACGGGCCGCTGGATGCCATATTCGGTTTTGACCGCTTGGCTACCTATTCCCACCGTGAAGCCAGCTCGAGTGCAAACCAAGGGTGAATATCGTTGCGCTTCAGCGAGCCGAAACTGGCGACCATTCTGGAACTACCCGGTCGCCGATTCACCCTTTCCGGCTGATACTTACAGCTCGCTTCAGCGAAAGAATTCCCGCGCGGTATCATGGGAACTTCACAACGCCAACTGCGATCTGCAGGAAAGCTTCTGTTTACAAGGTCACCAAAGGCTGACCATGGAAAACAAGACGGATTGAAACTCAATCCACCAGGCCGCTGTCACCAGCACACCGAGCCATCTGAAAGAATACTTTCCTTGCCCTGCACCCAGGGCTGCGCGTTATTTCACCGAGGCAGGGCCACGAAATCAGCTCGGCCCCGGTCAGAACTGATCTTTCTCTAGCGCGTGTCTGTGGGCAGCCCTAAGCTGGCCCCTTTCACCTCTTCGGTTACAGGTTGCAACCATTGGACAAACACACAACAAGCCCGTCAGCGGGCAGGATTCGTGATCCCGTCATGCGAGCCGCTGACCCCCATCGTGTCGAGGGCGTTGATGACGAACCGGTCGAGTCAATCGCCGCCATAGCCGGCTGGATGCTGCGGGTCAGTTCCAGCTGCTGGCGATTCTCTACTCGGCTTTTCCATCTGTATGGATGAATATCTCGCCTATGGAGTCGTGGAGCTTTCGTATTGTCCACGTGACCGCGCATGACTTCTGGGTTATCTGTTCTTCTCCGGTACGCGCTTTGTTTACCGCCGAAGACACCCGATTTCCCGTTCACGCCTGGACCAATTTCGCCGCCCTGGCGTTGATGATTTCCTGCCACCTACGCACTGGTGCAGAAGGTGTGATGTACCGCCTGATGCAGAGCGGCACATGCGCATGACGCACAGAACTGGAAGTCCTTCGCACTATCGGCTGGCCATGCTGGCAAGCGACCGGGCTGGGCATTATTCTCAGCTGGTTTCACCGCCGTGAGCGCGCACAGTTCAGGCATGCCCGATCTGCTGGCTGATCATCTGCTTCGATTCCGCAGCGAGCTACCTGCTGATAGTCATTAACCGCCACTTGCGCATGAGTACGGGCACTTCCTTTTCCCGGTCGGCATTTCCTCGCCGCCGTGGCGGTACCGCGCTGATCATTGGAAATGACCGGGCGTGTAGCCGGTATGGCGCTGGTGATCTACGCCCTGTTGCTTGTCTCGCCTATGTTGTCAGCGGCCCCTTATGCCGGGTTTTTCCTGGGCTACCCTGGGCTGGTGTGGAAGCGCTCTTCAGCCAGGTTGTATTACGACATTGCGTGATGTACTTGGGCCCACATCTGCGGTGTGTCCTCGACCTACATCATTCTTTCATTATCTTTGCGGCCTTTTTTGCAGGCTCGAAAGTCGGCGAGTACTTCGTTCACTTCGCCTTTGCCTGTTGCTGGGCCGTTCACGCGGCGGGCCCCAGCCAAGGTATCGATTTTTCGCCTCCGGCCTGATGGGCATGATCAACGCCACCAGCGCCGGTAACGTTGTTGGCGACCGTTCGGACCATCCCGCTTGATTGAAGAAGGTCGGCATACAGCAAGAAGACGGCTGGTGAAGTTGAAGCGGCTGCCTCAACTGGCGGGCAGATTCATGCGCAATCATGGGTTGCCGGTAGCTTTCATCATTGGCCGAGATCACCGGTATTTCCCCTATTACGGAAATCGCCATGGCCGGCGGTTATTCGCATTTCTGTACTTCGTTTCCGTTGTACTTCATGGTGGATTTTCGAAGCGGCAAAACGGGTATGCGCGGTATGCGCAAGGATGAGCTGCCACAAAATGGCAGCTGATTCGCCAGGTTGTAATCTGTTTATCACCCATCGTGATATTGATCTTCGCCCTTTTTCATGGGCTATTCGGTTATCCGCGCGGGTACGCTGGCAAACCATCTCTGCGGCCGTTGGTCAGTGGGCGTCCCGAACAGTGGGCAACGCGCATACCAAGGCGGGAGGCTGGCCGGCATCATGGCCCATTTCAGATCATCGTGGTCTGTGCCTTGCGCGGATTGTGATCGTCGGGGTTCATTCTCGCTGACCGCGTGTTGGGATTCGCGCTTTTCCTCGCTGCTGCTGGGCAGTGGCCCGATGCCAGCCAGTTCCTGGGCGCTGTTCTTTGCCATGCTGATTCTCGATCATGCTGGGCATGGCATGCCACACCGCCAGGCCTAGGGCGGTCGCCGCCTCCGTGGTTGCACTGGTTTTCTGAATTCAACTGAGGTTATTGATCCACGGGACCGCCCACTTCTTCGTTCTTCTACTTCGCGAGTTGTTTCGGCTATCACTGCCGCCGGTCGCCACTTGGCGTCCTTCGCGCGCGGGTATCTCCGGAGCCATCCGATGAGGAAACCCTCGATGGAGTCATTCAGTATCGGCCTGCCGCCTTTTCATCGTTGCCCTTCATGTCTTCTACACGTGCACTCTTGATGAACGATACCTGGCCGGCATCGCCAGGCGCTGGTGACCGACAACAGTCGGGCGTGTATCTGCTCTCTGCCGCCGTGCAGGGCTGGTCGCAATAAGTTGCGTCATGGTTAGGTACGCGGATATTTGGTCGCTTCAGCACTGTTTGATTGATCGAGGGTGGCTGATTTTACCGATATTCTCGGCGTAGCCGCTGCAGGTTACTGCCTTTGCACTGCAGAAAAAGGCGTCCAAGACAGCTGCCATCAGCCCTCTGTAGCCTGATAACAACCCGCCGGGCGACACTGGCGGGTTGTCCGCACCCTGGCAGCTAAATCTTTGCCTGTTAATCCATGAAGCATAAAAAATGAAACACCCCATTCTGGATCGGCCCTGAATGGTGTTTCGGTTTGGCCGGCTAGTCGCCTTGGCAAACGGACGCTGCTTCGCTTCCGGCAGGTAGAACGCGAGGGGTTGGACGAATTCTTCCGTTACAGCCAATTGATCAAGCAACGAGATCAGCGCTTACGAACCTTTGTTACCTCGCGACGCACCCGCTGCTCGCGCCCAGACTTGACCTCACCCAAACAGCCCGAATGTGATCGGTGGACGCAAACCAGGATCATGGCAGTTGATGGCGGACATCGTTGCCAGTTCCGGACGGTCTACCTGATGGACCATCAGGGGCTGACCATGTGCCAGCAACTACCAGCAAAGTCGCCAACTTCATTGGCCAGAAACTTCAGTTCCGGCCCTATTCCGACGCCTTCATCCAATGAGCCTGCCTTCTATTTCGCTCTGGGAACCACCTCGGAGTTGCGCGGTTTTGTATTTTGCGCATGTTGGTGATGGGCGCTTGACGACAGTTACCGCCCATTGGCGTTGATCGCGATTAAAGATCCAGGTCAGCGAACTTGAAGCGCCAGTGGCGCCGCCCTGCTCCTTCAATGATGGCGAAATGCTGATTTACCGGGAACGCACAGGGCATCAGATTCCTGGCACGCCGCCCAGCCTGAGCTATATCGCGCCTTCGAATCACTGACCAGAGGGCCAGGCGACCCTGACACTTCGAGCAAGCGCTATGCCGCCCAGGAGCTAAGGCCATCAGCATCAGTTCCCTGTGGCGGTCCACTGGGTTGAGTCGGACCCAATTCAGAGCGCGTGGCATCAATAAAACGGCCAACGCCATGAGGTATCTGAGCCTGCAAACCCCGCTACCAACGGAGGCGACTGGACAACTGCGCGTACTGATCGGCACCCGCTCGTGTTTTCTGGCGCGATACGGTTCATGATCGGCCGGCCTGGGTGCTTGCTGTCAGGGTGCTGCTTGGCCGTGGCTTTACTGCGCGAGCGCTATCGCGGGAGGAGATTGAGCTGGCTGAGCGCAAGCGCGAAGCAGTTGGGCGCAAGCGTCAAAGGGAACGGACCGCCGATCTTCAAAGCCTCAAACAGCAATGCATGGATGAAATCCGCGAGGCGGAACGTGGCCGAAAGAGGAGCTGAAGGAACCCCAGCGCGAGCTGATCAGGCGGCCAAGCTGGGCGGTTGCTCGGGCAAATGTCCGCCGGCTTTGAACATGAAAATTAAATCAGCCGCTGACCGCGATTCAAGCCTAGGCCCGCAACAGCCGCGCTTTCTGGAGCGCGGCGAGCAGGGGATGTGCGTGGACGCAATTCTGGCGGAAATCGTCAGGCCTGTGCGGAAAGATGCGACTTACCCGGGCAGTTCAAGGTGTTTGCCGCAAGTCGAGGGCCTGCCCTTCGCAGGTGACCTGCGCTTTTTGCCGATGAATGCCGCGCTGAAATTTCATTCGCGCCCAGGACAGCAACCATGGGATATCCATCGAATTTTAGGCAACGCCCGGATTGATTGCGATTCCATGGTGCATGGCGATCTGATCCGTTATCGAGCAAGGTATCGTTCAACCTGATCGCCCAACGCGGGTACAGGCTGTGGAAAAACAGCGCCAACCCGCGGGATTCACTTGGAAATCAGACCCAGGCGCGCAAGTCAGGCCTGGTGCGCGAACAACGGCTTCAGGTCTGCCGGCAATTTACCGAGCGATTTTCGAGCCGTTACTTCACCACCAAGTCGATGAAAACAGGGCCTGCGGCTGGGCCTTTCCTTTCGCGCCAGATCTGATGCCCTGAGGGGCAAGCTGATTGGGCAGAATCCGCCCTCGGACACCAGGGCGCGAGTTTATTTTATTACTGACCTTTCAGACGCGCTCATGAACAATCGCGCCAACCCGATGGGACATGCCATGCCAGGCTCCAGCTATCCTTTTTATCGACGACGACGCTGTATTCGCCAGGTCGTTTCGCAAACCCTAGCATGGAGACCTCAGCGTCGCCTGCTTCGCTGACGGTGCCAGCGCGGCTGGCCAGTATCGACCGCGAGTTTGCCGGCGTTTGTCCTGTGCGACTATCACTGCCAGGCTGGATAGGCTGGGCGTGCTGCAAGCGATTAAAACGCTGATGCGAGCATTCCGTGTGATTCATTCCTGACGGGCAAGGCGCGACATCAGCACCGCCGTCAGCGCCATGCGCAAGGTGCCTACGACTTTATCGAAAAGCCGTTTCACCATGATGGGCTTGATCGAAAAATTACTTCAAGCGTGCGCTGGGAACGGCCACCTCGGCCTGGAGACGGAGCTCAGAGCGCAATTACGCACCTGACCAAGCCGGGACCCAGACTGCTGGGTGCTTTTCGCCCAGCTGCACGCGCGTCATCTCAATGCTCGGACCCGCTTGCTTCGATACCAAACGCCGATCCTGGCTGCGCGGCGAGACCGGGCTCGGCAAGGATAGCGATTGGCCCCGTACATCCATGAAAAAAAACAAGCAACCGCAGCGAAACACCACTTTGTGGCTATTCAACTGCGGGCGCCGTGCCGGAAAGGCCTGATTTGAAAGCGAGCTGTTCGGTCCACGAAGCTTGCGCATTAACCGGCGCGGAGAAGCGCCGCATTGGCAGTTCGAGTATGCCCACAAGGGCACGCTGTTTCTTTTTTTTTTTTTTATCGACGGAGTGGAAAGTATGCCGCGGCGCTGCAGCGTTAAACTGTTGCGCGTGCTCGAGAGCGCAAGGTGGGAAAAGGCTCCGGCAGCAATTTAACAGATTTTGCGGTCCGTCGTGCGGATTATTTGCCCGCCGACCAAATCCGACCTCAAGGCGCCAAAGCGATGCGGGGGACTTATTTCGCAGCGGATACTGTTTTACCGGCTGAACTTGTGGTGCAGATCGACATTCACCGCACTGCGTGAACGCAAGCGACGTGCCCCTACTGTTCCACATTTTCGCCCTGATCCGCCGCGTCTCGCTTCGATCCGCGAAAGTATTCCATGGGACGCCGGCAGGCGGCGGGCCTGATGCAAGCACGAACTGGCCAGGCAATGTGCGTGAATTACGCAACCTGGCAAACGCTACGTGCTGATGGGGCGCCCGGCGCTGAGCGCACCCGAGCACGACCGCGCAGGCCAGAGGCGGCGGCCCCGGCACGGCCAGCAGACCCTGCGCGAGATGTGGGATGCTACGAACAGAGCTTGCATCTCGAGCGCCCTGGCAGGCCTGCCAGGGCAGCATCAAGGCCGTTAATGATGCAGCTTCGGTGCTCGCGCGCAAGACACTGTACGACAAGATGAAAAGGCCACGGGCTGACCAAGGCGGATACAAGGGATGAGTACCCCACCGGCCAGTGGCCCTTTCAGGGGGCTGACCGAGTGGTCTCGAAGGCTCAAGCGGTTGAGCATGAAGGTGTTGTATTCCAGATTATCCAGCGCCTTGTTTCAAACGCATCATGCCGAGCAGTACGCAACAGGCCAGCGCGATGGTGAACCGTAACCATAGAAGCTTTGGCCCGAGGTATTGGCTGAGGAGCGTCTCAGCGGCAATGTTCAAACACGACAAGCAGGCCACGCTCGCTCCAGCACGATGGCGCGTTTGTCCAGATAAGAAGAACCGTTCAGCCACGCCAATCAGCAGCATCTGCAGACTCACAACGATCAGGTCGATTATAAAACAGCGGCAGATAGAAGGTTTGCGAGATAGCCCAGCCACGACAGCCAGGCGTGGCGCGAACAGGAACAACAGCCACCACAGTGATACCCTGAACCTTTGCAGATTTTCCTGCAGACCCTTGACGTATCGCTATGGTCATCCTCGCATGCTTCAACTGAGACGAGATGGTTGCAAAGTCTGGCCATCACGCACGGCATCGAAACAAGACCGCTCATACACTCGGGCAAAATTCCGTTTTCAGCATACGCACCAGGGAACACCGCCATTACCCGGATGATCGCAGGGTAGGCGAGGAAGCTCGGCAGGGTCATACAGCATTGACGCGCGCAGCGGGGCCCAATTCAAACCTTAGTTCCGAGTCATTGGTGGTGATTGAACCAGGGAAGAATGAACCTTGTCGGCCAGAATCCCCATGTTGTAGCAGGATGGCGCCGTCACCAAGGCAGGCTGAGAAAAACACCTGTTGCGTGCAGAAAATCAAGGACGATCAGCTTGTTTCCGCACGGTACTCACGCAGGCAATATCGAAGAGGAACACGCAAACAGCACGGCGTCCCATGGCCATCAACAGTGCAACAACAGCAAAGCCCATTGAGACCCCATGGCCGCAGGAAGAACGAGCTCACTACCATCAGCGCAGTAAACCGCGAGCATGGTCAAACCAGGATGCGCGTTGTACTGCTTTCATGCCGGGACAGGAAGTGAATGACCAGCCACAGATTGCAAGCGTGACGGAAGTGAGTCAGCACCACAGCGACCGGTACAGAACGCTCATCGAAAAAAGCCACCAGAAAAGCAGCACCAAACGCCAGCAGCCGGGCCACCACATGTTGCAATAAGCATGGATGCCCAGCAGGGGTTGGGCAGAACACATGGGGGGCCTTTTTCTCGAAACAGCCGGTCGGAGAAAAGCGGCGTGAAAAAGACCTTGCAGGCCCCCGGCCCCGTGGCGATCAGTGAGCAGGCAAACAGGTAGGTCGTGCGTGACCAGGAAACTTTTCGCCTGACCAGCAAAACTCGGGAAATAAACACGATGCCGATACTCAGGATACCGATCAGGCATCACGCTGATGAATCGACAAGCACCCACGGGGCCCAGCGCTGAGCAAACGCGGCGTAGGACATAAGCCGGGCGTTAGCGTGGACGATTAGGGGAATTCCCGCGCTCAGGATTCTTGCCAGCCTCGAAAAACCAATACCGGCCATTAGAGGGGTCCCCATTGAAGTGCTGTAAGCTCCGGGTAGCGTTTTCGAGCATTCAAGGCCTCGCCGTAATAGCGGGTTTGGCCCTGGCTTACCCCGGCCAGCCTTGCGCCGACGGCCCACTGTTGATTCGGGTTGGCGTAACAGAGCCAGTACGGCCTGCCGCGGTGGGCCTGTGGATCCGGCGATAGGCGACGGAACCTCCCCCCGGGGGGGCCTGCCCAGATTTCACGGGTCCTGCGCCCCCCCCCCCCCCCCGTGGCCCTTTTCCAATCCAAAAAACTTCGCGGCCACCGGGAAGGCCAACCATTCCAAAAAAAATTTTTTCACCTTTCTTTTTTTTTTTTTTTCCCTTTCCCC
>Ga0163217_1090477_pt1 | contig 10498 bp, 17 predicted proteins | sample SynspAceP_FD_185933 | JGI IMG/M metagenome (GOLD analysis project Ga0163217, IMG submission 185933) | Saline lake microbial communities from Ace Lake in Antarctica - Synechococcus sp. Ace-P (PacBio error correction) | ecosystem: Environmental > Aquatic > Non-marine Saline and Alkaline > Saline ... | reverse complement strand
TCTGGTGAATTTACGAGCGGATGTGTCGAGCCGATCTGGTCGATCGAGCGCTATCTGGATTTATGTGCTGTTGCCGTGGATGGTGCCACCGGCCTGGCCTTTTCAGGTTGCCGGTGCTGCAGTTGCTGCTCGGGGCGTATCGGCAGCTGATCATCGGCGGAAACGATGCTGGGCGCCTGGCGCCGTGGTGCTCGTGGCGGCAATCGCTGGCGCGGTAGCTGACCCCCTCCACCGGATCCGGTCACGATGCTGCTGCTCGACGGCGCGATCACCGCGCTGTTTCTGATCGGTGGGGGCTGGTGGCCATGGCCGAAGCGCTTGCGCGGCCGGCACCTGCCTGAGATTGGGCCAGGTCCGAGCGGCCAGCTCACAGCAGGAATTCGACGGATGCGACCGCCGAGCGCCTGGTTGCAACGTCAGGGCTCATCGCCGGGCCAGCGCTGGGGCTTTGTCCGGGTTCTCTGAGCACACTGGCGTACCTGCTGGCCACCCCAGACCATTGAGCACTTCGAGCAAGTGAACTGAGCTTCTCAGGCATAGCCCGCCGGCATCGACGGAACAACGATGCTGCTCCAGGTACGCCACATCACCTGCAGGTGCAGGGCGCGCCCTCGGCGTTGAACCCAATTGCAGCGTCGTAAGAACGGTCCGTGCCAGCGACATGCGTGCGCAGCCTGCCAGCGATGGCTCATCGAGCGCCAGGGCGTTCGGCGAGCAGCGATCCGGGGCCTGAATCACTCGCACGCTTCGAGGCGAGCTTAAAAAGGCACGGCGACGGGGGTCCCAACTCCACAACAGATGGTTCATATGGCGCTTCTCTGGCCGGATCCCTGCCAGGGCAAAAGCCGTGGGCGGCAAAGGCCAGCAGATAAAAATCGGTCACCACGTTGCCGCGGCACCCCAGGAACGCTCCTAGTGACCCAGAATCCGAGCGAGCGACGTGCCCGGACAAAGGGGTCGTCAGGCAAGTTCATGGAATCTGGGAGGCTTCACTTGTCGGGTCCGCGCACCGGCAGTATGCCTACAGGTGCAGGCATCTATCCCGTGGCCCGCTCATTTGATTCACCGCCAAACGCGGTAGAGCGGTGGCAGGCAGTCAGCGCCAAAGAGATGGAACTCAGGACAAACAACAGGTCACAAGCCAGCGGTTCTGGCATCTCCAAACAACCACAAGAGAAGAAGCGACCGCAGCCCTGGTTCGAGGTGCTGAAGGTGAATCCGCACCTAATCGTTGCCATGGTGGCAGGGCCCCGAAGGCGATCGGGCAGCATACAAGGCAATCAATCGCGATTCTGACACCCACACTGAGGTTGCGTTGTGCCTGGAAAACAACGGCGGCGCCAACCAAATTTGTGTGTCCTGCCCACGGCCAGATCAGTACGGACCGCCACAGGCAAGGTGGTTCGGCAGGCCCTCGCTCCGCTGTCGTGGGCCCTGGCCAATGATCGCGGATCAGAGAACGACACCGTGATTTTCCTGAGACCAGTGAAAATTGGTCAGGACACCGATTTCCGCACGGGTCGAGAAGCCTTGGTGGGCTGATTGACCGCGTGCTATTTCCCCCTTCCTCCCGCCATTGGGTTACAATCCGCCCATGCGCCGCTCACTTGCCTCCATCAGCCGGTTTGAGCCTCCACTGGCCTGCTTCCTGCCGCTGCTAATGGCCCCACTCCTGACTGATTCCCCCCGGTTGGCGGACCCCAGGCACAGTTGGGGCCTACCCATTCTGACTCAGCAAACTACGACAGGCCCCGTGAAGCCCCACCGGCAAGAACTTGTTTGTGACAGAACTTGCCACCTCGCCAAGAAGGTCACCCAGGTTGAGGTTCCCCAGCAGTGATTGCCGACCGGTCTATCAAGCGCCGTCGTCAAATTCCCTATTGACACCAAGCCTGCAGGCAGGTGGGAGCGACGGCAAGGCCGCCACCAGCCTTCAACGTCGGTGACCGTGGTGCATGTTGCCTGATGGCTTCAGCTCGCCCCAGAAGAAACGCACTCACCGAGGAACTCAAAGAGGAAACTTTCAGGCGTCTACTTCACCAGTAGTACAGCGACGAAACCCCAACATTCTTCCGTTGTTGGGCCCGCTCACCTAGGCGATCATTGCCACCAGGGAAATTCGTCTTGATCCGAATCCCTCGCCCAGAATACCCGGCAACGGACAAGCAACATATCACTGTCGGATAAGTTATTTTCCCTGCATGTGGGCGGGAAAACCGCGGGGCCAGCGGCCAGGTGTAACCCCACCGGTGAGGAAGAAGCAAACAAACGACCGTCTACAACGCTTCAGTTGGTGCACCAGTCAGGCCATCACCCCATGGTTGTGACCGGCGCTTCGGTAGGTTGGAAAATCACTGCCGCCGATAGGCACCAGCGTCAGATGACACCGTTTCCAGCTGGGCCCGTCCGTACATGTGGTGGCGTTTGAGCGCATGTTACCTGCGGCCGGGCACCGATCTACGCACGATCCAGGTGTGGGTGGTTTCGGCCAAGACTCATTGCTGAGAATCGTGCTTTCAAAACCCGGTGCGCACTTGACGGGCATGATGCGGCCTTCTTACGCAGCGGATGGTCATTGCCCAAGGAATTCTGCTGCGTGCTTAAGAAGAAAGAAGCAGGTGGAGAGGTTCAGCGGCACGCCGAAGAGGCGTTTGACGGCCAGACACTACCGTACTGGAGGAGATCAAACCCATGAATGTTCGCTCCAGACTGACACTATTGCAGATGTTTCCGTTCTCCAGGCGCCGCTCCGTTTGAGCATCGGGCCGGTCACGGTGCAGCTGGTACGGCCTGCTGATGACGCTGGCCGTGCATGGTGGTCTGGTGCTGGCCAACACGCCTCGGCCGTTCGCCGCGGACCATCGGAAGCGGCAGAAAGGTGATTGCCGATTCTGCTAGCCCGATCCTGGTGCTCGCCCGCCGTACATGCGGAGTCGCCTTATTACGATGGCGCTGGAAGTGGCGCCGTACCAGCTCACTGGTGTCGCATTTGCCTTGGCGATCTGCAGAGGCGAGCATCGCCATACCATGGGGCTTATGATCGGCGGCACCCTGGCGGTGATTGTTATTGCCGCTGGCGACAAAGTTGGCCTTCTGGAACCTGCTCGATATGTGCTCGTGCCCTTTCGGTCGCCCTTGGGGCCAGGCGCATCGGCACGTGGAAGGCAATTTCTTCAATTCCGAGCGCCTGTGGCCTGGCCACCAATCTGCCTGGAAACTCTCGAATTCCCGGAGGGGGGGCCCCAATTATGTTTTTTTTTTTTTTTTTTTCCCCCCCAAATTTTTTTTTTTTCGGGAGGGCACGGCGCGTTCATCGATGAGGCTTTCTAATCCACCCCCACCTTCCATACATACGATGTCGTTCTGGAACCCTGTGTTCTGGCCCTGTTGCTGTTCTTTCGACTGAGGGTGAGCGCGGCAAAGATCGTCACTGCCGAATGGTGGCTCAGCGTGCACCTATCTGAATCGCCATACAGCGTCGGGCGCTTCTGGATCGAGGACTACGCCTTGATCCGCTCTGCCTGTTCTCGATTCCACCCTTCTGTGAAGGCGGCTGCGCATGGCCCAACTGATGAGCTTGTGCTGATTGTGAATCGGTGCTTTTGGCCTGGATGGCTTTATGGCTGGTCAACGAGCCCTGCCAGATCGGGCAAAAGAGACCCCGCTGCGGAAGCGGTTCTTGATCACAATCCTGTTCGCATACGGTACGGTGCAAGTCCGGGTGCGAATCGACCTGCTCACCCTGCGCGGCGGCCGGGACCATTGGGCGAGCTGAGGTCCTGATCTGGACGAGATTCGGCTCGGTCTCCCCAGATCGCATGCATTGGAGCGCGCGACTGCGAGCGGATCCGCACCAGCACCTCACCGGGAGCAGTGATGGAAGGCTGGTGATCATCGTGCCGGGACTAGGTCTCCAGGGTGGTGCGCCTTCCAATGAACGGCGACCCCTGTCTCTATGGCGCGTCTGGCCGAGCAAATCTGCCGGCTTGCGATGCCGCCTGGAACGTGAGGAAGGTAGGTGCCTGGTTCCTGAAGTAGCCTATCAGCCACCGCCCGCTGCCTGCAGGCCGACATCCACCAATCCCCGGTCTGGTACAGGGACCATCGTGCTCAGCGCGCTTCAGGCCGCACCGCGTGATACCGGAGCGCGAGTCGCGGGCAGCGGCGCGCGGCCCTGGCGCGCCCGCCTCTGCTCATACCTTCAGTGCCCGCCATGTCGAACGAGGTGCAGGAGGTCTCTTGCAAAGGCACTCCCTCCCGGAAACCCTGTGGCGATTGGCTTATCGGGCAGCTGGCCAGAACCAGTGCTGCAGCTGGTGCGTTGCGAGGGAGATGGCACCACCAGCGGAGCGCCAATGATCCGCCACCACGCTGTACGTGGTCAGCCCGGCGCTTGCAGCCCCACCCAGGCACGTCCCCAAGCTCTATGTTCCGCCAGTCACGAACCATCTGTATTTCGCCCGCCGGCGACAGGCTGCTCTTTAACACCCTCACCTTCAATAGCCTCTCCGTCCACACCCTGAACGTGCGACGTGGATCTGGGTTCACTGGATTTCAGACTACTGGACCTCAGCTCACTGGATCGGCTGGCGGATGCAATGGCCCAGGCAAGCTCACCGTCCGGCAAGCATCAAGGTGTCCAGGCAGGCGCAGGGCGCCGCGGGGTTCTCCAGCCAGGACCTCCGGCGTATGGGCGCTGAGGCGTGTTGCTCAGCCGCGTGATCGCAATACACATGGGACGACGGCCGTTGAGCGAGCGCCTCCAATCTGGTGACCATGCCGACCGCAACCCATCAGACCGCAGACGCAGTAGAGCAGCAATTGCCAACAGTGCTTAGCTGGCCAGTGTTGCCGCCAGGTTCCAGCCGTTGAGAGGCTGCCCAATGGCCTGGGCCTGAACACGGCCGGCGTGAGCAGACGGCGGGCCACCCGCCAGGTTGAACACGCCACCCCAGGGGCCAGGCGCCGCGTGCTTGAACGACCGAGCTGGTCGGAAGCTGGCTGCCACGCCCCAGAGCACCGCACCAGCAGCATCGGCCGTGCACCGGGGCCTGAACAGCTGGAGCCAGCAGGCCGTCCCCTCGTCAGCGCAACGCCCCAGCACCAACAGCGCCCACACCGGCACTGGAGCTGAGGATGGGACGCAATCGCCCAGCAGCCACCAGCACTGAACGCAGCACAGCGGTGAGAGGTTGTATCAGTGGCAGACCAGGCTTGAGCTACGACGGCGGCCAGTGGCTGGTTAAATGCGGTGGCCTTCTGGGACCGTATTGGCCGCGCCGCTGGCGCCGGCGAGCTCAGGCCTGGTTCTAGCACTTGATCAACCTCTCACCGCTAGGCTGCTGCTGTTCAGTGGCTGGTGGGCTGCTGGCGAGCGTCCCCCCTCAGCTCCAGTGCCAGGTTGGGCGCTGTTAGGTGCTGTGGGGGCGTTGCTGCTGGGACGAAGGGCGGGCCGCTGGCTCCAGCTTGGTTCAAAGCCCACGGTGCACGGCCCCTGATGCTGTGGTGGCGGTTTGCTCTGGGACGTGGCAGCCCAGCTATCGGACAATCGGCGTTTCAAGCAGCCGGACAGCCTGGCCTGAGAGTGCGTTGTTCAACCTGGCGGTGGCCCTGCCGACTGACTCACCGGCCGTGTTCCAGGCCCAGGCCATGGCAGGCCTCTCAACGGGCTGGAACCTGGCGCAAGCACTGGCCGCAAGCACTGTTGGCAAATTGCATAGGGCTCTTTACTGCTAGGTCTGCGGTCTGAGGGGCGGTCGGCATGGTCAGCCAGATGGAAGGCGCTGCGTTCACCGGCCGTCGTCCATGTGATATGCGATCAAGCGGACATTGAGCAACACTGCTCAGGCGCCAGCGCCGAGTGGTCTGGCTGCAGAAGAGAAGCCCGCGGAGCCCTGCGCCTGCCTGGAGCCACCTTGTGTTGGCCGGAGCGGTGAGCTTGCTGGCCATTGCATCGCCAAGCCGAATCCAGTTGAGCTGAGGTCCAGTTGAGCTGGAGAATCCAGTGAACACCCAGATCCACTCCACGTTCAGGGTGGGACGGAGAGGCTATTTAAGGTTGGAGAGTGTTAAAGGAGCAAAGCCTGTCGCCGGGCGGGAGCGAAAACAGAATGGTCGCTGGACTGGCGAATAGAGCCTGGAGCGTGCCTGAGGTGGGGGCTGCAAGCGCACGGGCTGGACCACGTAACAGCGTGGGCGGATCAATGGCGCTTACACCGGCTGGTTGGTAGCCATCCCGCAACGCACCAGCTGCAGCCCCTGGTACTGGCCAGCTGACCCGATGCCAATCGCACAGGGGTTTCCGGAGGTAGTGGCATTGCAAGAAACCTCCAGCACCTACTTCGACATGGACAGGGCACTGAAGTAGAGCAGACGCGGCGCGGCTAGGGCCGCGAGACCCGCTCCAGCGACTCGCGCTCCGCAGACGCCGGTGCTGGCCTGAAGCGCGGCTTGGAAAGCACGGATGGTCTGTTACCAGACGGGGATGGTGAGTTCGGCCTCAGGCAGCGCGCCGAGTGGCCTGATAGGCACTCAGACCAGGCACACCCTCCACGTCCAAGGCGGCATCGCCAAGGCCGGCGATTTGCTCGCCAGAGGCCATAGGAGACAGGGGTACGGCCGTCATGGAGGCGCACCACCTGAGACCAGCCCGGGCACGATCGATTCAACCAGCTCCATCACCTGCTCCCAGGGTGAGGGTGAGCTGGTGCGGATGTCCGCTTCGCAGTCCGACGCCTGCCAATGCAGCGATCTGGGAGACACGAGCGAATCCGTTCCAGATCAGGAGCACTTCAGGCGCCTCACATGGGCCCGGGCGCGCGCAGGGGTGCGCAGGTCGACGCACCCGACCGCACCGACGACACAAGGCGAACAGGGTGATTCACTATACCGCGCTCCGCGGCTGGGGTCTTTATTTGCCGGATTGGCAGTGGGGTCCGGTTGACAGCCATTAAGCCACCCAGCAGCTAGAAAGCAGTGTGCAGCGAGCAAGCTCATCAGTTGGGCCATGATTACTAGAAGGGTGGAATCGATGAAACAGGCCAGAGCTGGATTCAGGCGTGGTCCTCACTCAGAAGCGCCCGACGCTGTTCCCGCGAATCAGATAGCTTTGGCAGCTTGAGGTGTCATGGTGTCGCGTATTCAGATCAACCCAGTAGGAAAAGATCAAAACAGGGCCAGAACACACCAGGTTCCAGAACGCTCGTAGAAGGAAAGGTGGGCGTGGAATAAACTCCTCATCGCTCCCGCCTCGACTATTCGTATGGCCGGAATCTAGAGATATATACCAGCGGGACAGATTGGCGGCAGAGCCACAGAGGCCTCGGACACTTGCTGCGGATTGACGAAATGCCTCCATCAAGGCCCGTCGCCTGGCCAGGGCGACCTGAAGGAACAGCATCTATCGAGCAGTTCCAGAAGGCCGAATCTCTGCGCCCGGCGCGGCAATCAATACCCCGCCATAGTTGCGCGTCAAAAGCCCCTTGGGCATTGGCGATGCTGCCTTATGACGTCGGCACCTCACGAACCAGTTGAGCGTCGGTAACTTTTGTGCGCCACTTCCAGCGCCACGTATATAAAGGCGGGAGCTCCGAGTTGACGGCGGTGCCGAGCCACAGGATTCCAGGCAGGCAGGAATCCGCAATCACCGTCCCCTTCCCTCGGGCCGCGGCGACGCACGAGGCTGGTGGCCAGCAGCCAGACCTCACCAGCACGGCAGGCGCATCAGCAGGCCCGTACGGCGCAGCCCCGTGACCGGCCCCGAGCCTTCAAACAGCAGCGGGCTGGAGACCGGAACATCGCGATAGGGAGGTCTGAAGCGACATCATGGGTGCTTCGGCCAGTACGGAAGTTGCTGAGAGATCCAAACGCCCCTCGCGGGCCTGGAACCCCATATCTCCACCTGCTTCTTCTTCCAGCACCCAGGCAGAAATTGGACAATGACCACCGGCTGCGGAGAAGGCAGAGCATGCACGTTAGAGATGCGCACCGGCGTTTTGAAGCACGGATCTCAGCACAGAGCTGCCGAAAACCACCCACACACTGGGATCGTTGGAGTCGGATGCACCGGCCGCCAGGAACATCGCAAACGGGCCACCACAACGGAGGGGCAGCTGGAACGGTGTCATGACGCTGGTGCCATGCGGCGGCAGTTTTGAATTCCACACCGAAGCGCCGGCATCACCAGGAGTTGATGGACAGCTGCCGGGTGCCCAGCCAGCTGAAGCGATTGTAGGAGGTGTTGTCTGCTCTTCTTCACCCGGGGGTAACACCTGCGCAGGCCGCGGTTTTCCGCCCACATTGCAGGGAATACTTACCGAAGTGATTTGCTGTCCGTGCCGGGATCGGCGCGGAGAGGATCGGAATAAGACGATTTCTGGGCAGATCGCCAGGGACGGGCCACAGAAGATGATTGGGGTTTCGTCGCTGTTACTCGGTGACAGTTAGACGCCATGAAGTTTCCTCGTTGAGTTTCCTCGAGTAGGCGTTCCTTCTGGGGCGAGCTTGAAGCGCATCAGGCAACATCACCCGGCCCACCGACGTTGGGAGGCTGGTGCGGCTGCCGTCGGCTCCCACCCATGTGCAGGCTTGGTGTCATAGCGGAATTTTGACGACGGCCTTTGAAGACCGTGTCGGGCATACAACCGCCTGGGGACCTCACCTGAGGTGACCCTCTTGGGCGGAGCAGGTGGGGCAGTTCGCACAAAACAAGCTTGCCGGTGGGCTTCACGGCGGCTGTTGGGTAGTCTGCTGAGCCAGAAGGGGTAGGCCCAACTGGCCTGGGGAGCCGCAAACAGGGGAATTACAGGCAGGAGTGGGCCAATTAGCAGTCGGCAGGAGCAGGCCAGTGGAGCTTGCAACCGGCCTCGATGGAGGCAAGGGAGGCGCGCAATGGAGCGGAATTGAACAGGCGGAGAAGGGGAACACGCAGGTCAATCAAGCCCACCAAGGCTTCTCCCGGTGCGGAAATCGGTGTCCGACCACTGGCTTCAGGAACAACGGTGTCGTCTCGACCGCGAACATGTGGCCAGGGCCAACGACAGCGAGAGCGGGCCCGCGAACCACCTTGCCTGTGCGTTCGTTACTGACTGCCGTGGCAGGACACACATAATTTGTTTGGGCGCCGTTGTTCCAGGGCACAACGCAACCCAAGGTGGGTGCAGATCGCATTGATTGCCGAGCTGCCGATCGCCTCGGGGCCTCCCACCAGTTGGAGATAGTGGATCCCTTTCAGCCCCTGAACAGGCTGCGGTCGCCTTCCTTGTGGGTGGAGAGCAACCGCTGGCTGTGACCGTGTTATGCCGAGTTCAATCCTTGGCGCTGATGCCGCCCACCCCACGGCGGGTTGGCGGGCATGGAAATAGCGGGCCACGGGGATAGAGCGCACGAGAGGGCAACGCCGGTTGCGGACCCGAAAGTGAGCTGTTCATGAATGGCGACGACCATTCGGGCACGTCGTCGCTGGGATCTGCGGTCATAGGAGCGTTCCTTGGGTGCCGCGGCAAACGTGTGACCATTATTCCGCTGGCCTTGCGCCACGCTTTGCCCTGGCAGGGGATTCCGGCCAGAGAGACGAACATGCTGTGGTGGAGTTTGGGACCCCGGGTCGCCGTGCCTTTTAAGCCCCTAGCAGCGCCGATTCAGGCCCGGATCGTGCCGCCGAACCCTGAGCGCTCGATGAGGTGCTGCAGCTGCTGCGCAGTCGCTGCAGGCTTCTTACGACCTGCAATTGTTTCAACGCCCGGGGGCGCCTGCACCTGCAGGTTGAATGTTGGGCGTACCTGAGAAGCAGCAGTCGTTTCCGATCTCGACGCCGCGGAGCTATGCCTAGAATGTGCAGCAATTGACTCGGAGTGCTCAATGGTCTGGGGGTGGCCACAGCAGTACGCAGTGGCTATCAGACAACCCGGACAAGCCCAGGCTGGGGAAGGCGATGAAGCCTTGAACGTTGCAACCAGGGCGCCGGCGGTCGCAGCCGCGGAATTCCTGCTCGTGAAGCTGGGCCAGCATCGGACCTGGCCAATCAGGAAGGTTTGCCGGCCGCGAAAGCGCTCGGCCATGGCCACCAGGCCCCCCACCACCGACTCAAAGAACAGCCGCAGGTGATCGCGCCGCCAGCAGCAGGGGGCATCGTGACCGGATCGGTGGAGGAAAGAGGTCAGCACCGCGCCAGCGATTTGCCGCCACGAGCACCCACGAGCGCCAGGCGCCCAAGCATCGTTTTTTCCGCCGAAGGATTCAGGGCCGAAACCGCCCCGAAGCAGGCAAAAAACTGCAGCCCCACCGGGGCAACTGGAAAAAAAGGGCAGGCCGGTGGCCCCCATTAGACAACCAAGCACAAAAATTTTCCAAAGGGAATAAGCGTTCGATCGGAACCCAGAGTCGGGCTTTCGGAAAACCCACCATTTTCCGCCTCCGGTTTTAATTTTTATTACAAAAACCAAAAAAAAAGGGGGGGGAAAATTTCTTTACTCGTTTTTTTTTTCCCCTTTTTTTTGAA
>Ga0163217_1068521_pt1 | contig 10499 bp, 17 predicted proteins | sample SynspAceP_FD_185933 | JGI IMG/M metagenome (GOLD analysis project Ga0163217, IMG submission 185933) | Saline lake microbial communities from Ace Lake in Antarctica - Synechococcus sp. Ace-P (PacBio error correction) | ecosystem: Environmental > Aquatic > Non-marine Saline and Alkaline > Saline ... | reverse complement strand
ATCACCAGTTCAGAAGGCCCGGGAGAGCTATCGAGCATCGCCATTCAAGACCTCAGGCCTATACCGGCAGCGGTTGTGCTGCAGGAACGTTTGAATATGACCATGGGCCACAAGCTGGAAAAGCTTCCCCAGGCACGGTGGAGCGTGGACCTGCTCGAGCACTCCCGAAAGTTAAGGAGCGTTGACCAGCTGTCATCCAGTGTGGGCCAACAACGCTGCCGGCAACGCCTAGGCCCGTAGGCCAACCAGCCATCTCCCGTCCGCTCATAAGCACGCCTCTGGTGGGGTTTAAGCCGAGCTTTCCCAGGGCCATCACAACAGGCGTAGCCGCCACGCCCCAGCTTTCTGGCACTGGACGCATTGCTCTGCAACACGCTTCCGCGCCTCCGTTGTTTTTGCAAGCCGTGAGCCCAGGCCAGGGCAGAGCCGGGTCCGGGATTTCAGGAAATGGGCCGCTGTTGTTAGCCCATCGATCACCAACGCAAGGCAGCATCGGGTTTTCGCCCAGTTTCGTCCGAAGAGATGCAATCATGTTGGTAGTGGGCTCCGTATATAGTCGTTCCAGCCCTCCTGCTCAAAGCTTGCAACCAGGGCCGGTAAGCCCGCTTTGCCGGAACTGCTCCTCCAGGAGGACGATCGCCAGGTAGGTGCGTCGAAGGTCGTTCGTACAGCTCACTACGTACCAAGGATTTCAAGCGCTTGGGGCTTGGTCGTAAACGATGAACCAGTTGCAAGCTTTTTTCGGGGGCGATCATCGAGTTGACGATTCGAGGGACATTAACAAGCCAGCTTCATCGGAGAGAAGGCTCGCCGGAAGGCAGGCCGCGTCTGTGTTGCCGGCAAGGCTTGGCCAGGATGACGGATTCCCCGTTAACCGGAACACAGGCGAGACAGGGGCTTGTCCGCGAGGTGGAATGGCCGGAGCCACCCCGTCCATTCAGGGTCTTGGATTGACCCCCCCCCACGCCTCGCCTGACGTTCACATTGGGGTGAAACAGGAAACGGCTCCAATTGCCCTTCCAACTCTCTGAAGCCATTGCCCGAGATCCATGCCGGCAGGCTGTGATAGCGGCCGTTTGGCCAGCAAATCCCGTTCGTCGGCATCCACGAAAGCCGCGATTGGGTTCAGAGGGACGGCCTGGCATCGCTGGCGGCGAGAAACTCTGCACGATGGACTCTCCTGCTCTGGGCTGGGGTCGGCCAGCAAAACTCGATTTCAGGCTGGCCTGGATTCCCGACATCGTCTTGCGCCCCAGTTTGAACCAAGCCCAGGCTGCATTCTCGACAAGATAGGGATCCTGATGCGACAGTCGCGCTTGCCGCGGTGGCACGCGGCAGCCCAGCCGGGCGAGGTTTCTTATGATTTGCGCCGCGCCCATCCTCTTGGGCTTGGGCCCCGTCTGTTGTCTGGAGGCAGGCTCAGTGCCGCTTCGATGTCCTTCTCCAGGAAATTGATTCAGGTGGCGCGCTGACGTTTGTTTAGCGGTCTAACTCTCAAGGCGGATCCGTTTTGACCGGTCCTCGCAGAACAAATGGAGGATGGCTTCATCCTTGCCAGAAGGGCCTGGGATGATGCTTGAAAAAAAACCGGTTTTCGATCTGACAATTGGTCTAAGTCACTGGCACTGAGGTTCACAGACTTTCGAAGACGGCATCCGATCGGAGAGCGCCCTTCAGGGCCTACCCAGGAGATCCCCTTGAGAAGATAAGGCCTTGGGGATGTTGGTCTCCACCAGAGTGTCGCACGACCCCACCCCCTCGAGCTGCAGTGGAGATCCAAGCTGTCCTGCGTTTGATCCTTTCGCCTTCCTAAAAGGCAGCACGGGTATAGCATCAGATTCCCCGGCCCGCACACGCTGGTTGCGCAAGGTTCTGGCCGAGAAGGCGGGCCAAAGCGATTTGGCTCCAGTGTGCGGTTACCTTGGGCGCGCCAATGCGGTGTGCACAAGTTCTTTAATTGCGAATTCCCATTGGCCGCTCCATGGTGATTCCGGTGTCCAGCCGTCTGTGAGAAGCTCAACCAAGGCGCTTCCCCGTAAAATCAGCGTAGGCTCTTCAGAACTCGGTAACTGGAAGTTGTGGGTGGGAGATCACGAGCTGGTGTTCAGTGGCCATAGCGGTGATCTGTCTTGATTCATTTTATTCTGATTGTGGTTTTCGCCGGGGGGGCTACCGCCATTGCAGTCGTCACGGGGGAAAGGCCAATAATCTGGTTCCAAGGACATTAACCAGCTGGTGCTCCAGCTCAAGTGGGTGGATTCCTCAAGGCCGAGTGGATGCCATGCGAGCCAATGAGCAACAGCTGCTGGGTGGCGGAGATGGCTGGAAGGTTGGAGATGGCGCGCGTAATAGGTGCTGGCCATGTTCCAGCAGGGCTTTGAGCATGGGTCGACCGGAACATCGAGCAGCCGATTAGAGCGTCCATGTTCGCGGCAATAGGCCTGCTGTCGGCAGAAGCCCGCCTCACGATGGTGCGCATTAAGCTTGGCGATGCGCAGAAATGCCAGAAGGATCGCGGGCCAACAGCCTTAGGGATCGACGGGAGTGTTTGCACGGGAACCGCGATTGTGAACAGCTGTTTGGAAATGCCCATGAAGGGTTGATTTGGGCATTGCTCCAAAGCGATGGGCATTCAAGCGTTGAAAATTCAGAATGTCTTCCTGATCTGCTGTGATTCGATACAAGAGGCTTGGAGCTGGAGCTCTTCGCCATGCACAGCAAGTTCGCTTTTCGCTTGATCCGCCTCCAAAGAGGGGTATTGGGACGTGCTCATTGCCTGAGTGACAGGGGAATTGGGCAGCAGTGGAATAGGCGAGCCTGGGCGATTCAGTTGCTTTCAATTGTGCACGCCGAAGGCGTTGTTTGTTCCATCGACGAGCGCGATGATCTGAGTTGGCACGACAATAATGGAAATCTTTGGTTATTGGAGCAGTAAGGGGTCGTGAGGTAGCAGTCTTTGGAAGGAAACGACAGGGCCACTTGCTGTTTGAGCAAGGATCTAAGGTAGGACGGGCTGATTCGAAGCTGTTAGGGCCTCAGCTCGTGAGTAGTCGCTCGATCAATTTGGCTTTTGGAAGTTTTCCTGATTGTCAAATTGCCTTGCCGTGCCGGCCTGCTTGCGAAGTTCAGATAAGCTTGGGAGTTTTTGCCTAAAGAAAGAACATTTTTGAACCGAATTCAAGTTATTACAGTTTTGGTTCGCCATGTTTTGCCGAGCCCTTAGGACTCATCTGAAGTAGGGTATTTCCGGGTTTCTGGTAAGGAAATGCCAGTTGGGCGTTTGGTGAGACCCTGGAATCAGTTTTTTCCATACTGCGAACATTGGGCCCTGTTGATTGGGGCCCCTATCTAGGACCAGGCTTTGGTATTGGCAAGAACTCTTCAGAACTCGTGATCCAATACCCGAGTGGGATGCGCATTGTTGAGAATCAGGCTTCAAGACCAGGACCTCAATGAGCGGTAACGGTTTCACCTTCAGTTCACCGCCGAAGGAAAATGATGCCCTTGCTGGCCTGAAGGTTGCGCTCTGCCCTGGCAACGGTCAATTCTGCGGCGATGACCCGAAGCCTGGCGCGCAGTGTTTGAGGGATTGGCGGTATCCCGCGCCGGGTCTTGTGCGACGCTTCAACTTCGCCGACGAGACGCTCTGGATAGCGATTGGCCCCGCCCAGCCATTCCGTTCTTCCGCTCAAGGCCCTTGCCGGGCTACTGAGAATGTGCCGGTTTCGTCGTGGCTGCTGCCAAGACGCTGACCCTGATGAGGCCCCAGAAGCCCTGTCAGATCTTGCTGATGCTGCCCTCAGTCATTTGATCCCGATCCGGTGTTTGGTGCAGGGCTCGGCGGCTGGTCCTATTGGCCCGTTTATTGTGGGCGCCGACGCGGTTCCGTTCCTGTTTGGAAACAACTTCAGGATCCTCGTATGCTGGGTGCCATCGTTAAAAGATTGGCCCGGTGGGCCCTCTCGGTTTATTGGGCCGCTTGAGTGAGGTTGGGCCCTTGGCTGAAAACCATGCAGACGTGGGAACCCGATATCAGGCCGCGGGCCTTGGTGGAGGTGAATGCGGCGGAGCAGATCGCTTTCCAGTCAGTGGAGCTGAAACTGATTCGCACTGCTGATTCAGTGTTACTCGGAAATTCCTTCGTCGGATTGTTCGCGCTCTGAGGTTGTCACTGGCTTTAGGTAATCTGCTCGATCCTCAATACCTGCCTCGAGCTTCTTATTCGAGGCATTAGCCGACTTTCATCTGGAGTTGATGCGCGGGTCGCAGCACTGGCTCTCGTCAAACAAAAAGATCCTGGCGTTGTGTTGCCTCAGCCGGTAGAGATAGAGCCGCCCATGCCAGAGAAAGAACCCCAGTGTGATTTCCCCGTGATTGGAAAAAACTTGCAATTCGCCAGCTTGAGCAGCCTTCATTTCAAAAATCGATTGATTCAGCTCTGCCAAGCCTGTTTTCGCTGAAGCGATCCAGGGCCGGCTGTTGCCGCGCTGAAATCATGCTGTCTTTCCCTCGTGGGCTCATCAGCCAGGAACTGTTTCGACCAATAGCTTGCCCTCGGCGATTCATGGAGGCCAGGGCATTCAGTGTTGCCATGATCACAGCAAGATCATCACTCTTCGAGAGCAGATTCCAGGGGGCTGGCAGATGCCAATGAACCATTTTCCCGGAAGTGCCATCACAGCCTGGTCAGCTGGAACCACGGGATTGGGCGGGCTTCCAGACATTTTTGACCCAACAGATGGATCGTCTCGGCGCTGTGAAATTGTGATCCGGCCAAGCCACGGCGATCTGGGGTCCATGCCTTGCAGCAAAAAAAAAAAAAACTTTGGCGCTTGATGGTTGGATCGAGCGCTCTCGGAACGAGCTTGTTTCGGATCAGCTGGCTTCCACCGCTGTTGGTGAGTAGGAGGGTATGTGGATGGTAGTTTGTGGGGTGGACCTTTGTTTGTTTGTTTGAAGGCCACCGATTGTGCGCTCGCCATCGCCCCTATGGTAGAGGGGTGGTAACGGGAGGTTGTGATGGTGCCGAAAAACTCGCTTTCTCGGCAGCTATTGGTGCTTACTTTATGTTTCTTTCTGTATTAGCACTGCATTATCTCTGCAGAAGGAGTGCCGGGTAGATGTGGTGGATGGTTCACCTGATTGGAGTTTGATCGAGCAGCTTCGGTGGGTTAATATGTCGCTTTACTCGCTGGGGCTGCATGTATGTATGTCATGATGTGGCGACAATGTCTCTGTGTTCTTGCGCTAAGGGTGTTGGAGGGTGTATTCTTTTGTGATGTGTGGTTGAGTGGCTGAGTTTGTTGTGGGTGATTGTGTGTTTGGGAACGGATTACGTTTTTGATCTCCTGTCTCGAGGGTCGGAGCATTATTCGTCTGTGTGCTTCCTCGGCAAGATGGCTCCGCAATGGTGTGTGAATAATCGGCTTAATGTGTTTAAGGATGGTTGGTTGCTTTTGTGGAGGTGTCGAATAGGGGGGAAGTCTGCCATGTGGTGACTATATAAAACGCGGCCGCGAGGTGGGGCCGCCAGAAGGTGTATGTTTCATTAGGGGGAGTGGTCGTGACTATATATTATGAGCAGGCAATCTCTCGGTAAGTATAAGGTGGTATGTTTGCCCCATTGGGTTGAAAGGTTTTGGGGTTTTAATGGCTGTCATATCTATTGAGTATTGGGAGGACTCTGGGGTATTGGGTCACTATTAGGGGTGTAAGTATGTCTCTTGGTACGGTTCTGGAACCTTCGTATTTTGAGGGTTGCTCTAGTGTCTCTTTGTTAGTGTGTCTCTCATTATGGGGTTGTTAGTGTTCTACGGAGGGATTGTACAGTTAGCGGATGGGGTGCTGGGGGCGTGCTCGAGCGGGTTGTATGGAGTTGCTGGAGGAGGGGCTCGCATCGGACATAGGTGCAGGGCTCGCGGCGGTGGGCAGCTGTGGATTGTAGGGTGTCGTCTCGGTGCTGGTGGTAGACCTCGGTGCTGTATCCGAGAGAGCTCGCGGCTAACTGCCTTGCCCCGTAGAGCTCATGCGGAATTATAGGGAGCGTTCGTGATGGGTGTTTAGCCTCGAATTTAGAGGGCCAACGACTTGTGAGTGTTGTGGGGGGTGGTATTGAGTGTGATCGGATGGAGATGAGTGACTCTGCGGAGGTTATTAAAATGTGTGGTAGTAGAGGCGGAGGAGTGGGTTTGTTTGTAGTGGCGTGGTGTGGTGCTGAGAGGTTTTTGATGTTGTAGATTAGTTCAGTGTGTAATCTCGCCTGTTGGGGGTTATTCTGTTTGAGCAACGTTGTCGTTGGTGGTTGGACCTTTGAGATTTTGTGAGCCAAGCTTCACCCGGGCTTGTTTGAGGGGGTGTAGCGGGCTGGGGGGTGGTAGCTTGCTTAAGCGTTGATGAGGTGGGCGTGTATCGACCGGTTGCTTCCTCTCCCATCTCTTTCGTTGTTGTCTCGAAGGTCGTAAGTGCCACGTCGAGTGGTTTTGTCGAGTGTCAGCTTTCATATGGCGTGAGTCACCGGTGGGTGGTTGAGGTTGGTTGTTGGTAACGTGAGGGGATTATGTGGAGGGTTTGGTTTGGGTTTGTGGTGGTAGTCGAGAGCGTGTAGAGATTTTGGGTGTCGGAACGTCGTGGGATTGTGTAACCAGCGGTGTGGTATCGACTCCTGTTGTAGATCTGAGTGGTTGGTGAAGGATTTTGTGGCAGGGGGTACTGCGGCCCTGGGGCTAGATCGGCATGGTTGTTGGTTGGTGCGAGTTGGCGGCTCTCGTGGGTCGATCTTTGGAGTTTTTGGTTTATGGTTGTTTAGGACGGTATGGTTTGTTTTATGGTTATTGGTAGATGGTATGGCTGTGGTGGGGTTTTTTTGTTGTTTGGTATGGGTTTTTGTTGTTTTTTAGGATTTTGTTTTTATATTTGAATTTGGGTGTTTACGGTTAACGACATATAGTCAGTGAGAAACATTCTGAGAGGCGATATGGGGTTTGGGAAGGAATTTGCTCTCTTGGGAGTCAGTGGAGATCCTATTGGTTATGTAGGATTCAGCCGTTAGTGCGGTTGTCTTGGCGATGATTGTGCTTTGAATCGATAGTAGCTGGCTCCGGGTGTGTCTGAGCGCTTTGGGACAAAGGTGGTGGGAGCGTAGTTTCACCGGGCCTGGTGATATGAAGTTTTGTGCTCGTTATTCTGGTTGGTGATGAGCGGGGTGGCCACCATGCCTGGGGTGATTGGTCTTCTTGCGCGTGATGGTGGGGGTGGCGGCAGGAGGTGGTTTTTTGCCTTTCATGATTGTTCGGTTGGGGTCAACGTGGGCGGGTTGAGTTGGGGGCTTTGTATGGTAAGGCGGGCGGTTGCTCTGCGCGACCGAGCGAGACTGAGGGGGCCAACCTCAAGTGCGGGGATGTTAGTGTTCTTGAGGCTGTTTGAGTTGGTGGACCAGGCGGAGTTCGTCTGGGAGAGACGGAAAAGCGTCGCGCGTCCGGGCGGTGGGGGGTTGAAAGGGCGAGTGGGAGGTTCGTATTGAAGAGTGGTGTTATTACTCGGTTTTGAAGAACGATTATTTATGGCGGCGTCACGCGAGGCGAGGAGCGCATTTGACTCTCGTGCGGTATTGGTGGTGGTCATATAGCAGTGCCACGTGCAGCCTTGTTTGGGACTAGTGGGTTAACAGGTCCTGGTGTGCGGAGTGTTTTCGCAGGAGTTCCAGGATGCTTCCCGAAAACGGGGCGTCTGAAACGATGAGCTGGCGTTTGGTCTTTTTGGCAGATCGCCTGGTTTGACGGCATCAAAGGGCGCTGTTTCCAGTTAGTCATATGCGTTACTGTGCGCGCAGAGCAGTGGCGAGTGGTGTGGGAGGGACTTTTTTTCACCGTTTGTTGTGGTCTCTGGTGTTTGGAGGTTTTGTCTCTGGGCGTCGGGGTCGCTCGGCTGACTACACAGCGCTGGTGTGTTGTGTTGCTGTTTGTTGTTAGGGGTGGCTGCGTATAGTGATTGTCGGTAGGCTATGGGGTTGGTGTAGGTGGTATTTGTGTTGGGTGGGGATAAGACATAAGGATGCATTGGAGGTTTTCGTCAGTGAATAGGTATAACGGAGAAAGGACCGTCGTCTCGTGGTTCATCGTGTGAATGGAGAGTTTTTCAGTGTCCCTGCGCCCCCGGTAATGGGGTGGTGTAACAGAGTGGTACGCCACCAATCGAAAACTTGCAAACAGATGGATAGGTATAAGTGATGTGATATAAGGTCTGTTCGGATGTGGCTTGTGTGCGTATGGCTTGGGTTGTTTGTGGGGTGGCTGTCGGGCCTGTTCCTCGCCCTTCTGGGCGTACTGGTGGGGCGTGGCTTCCAAGGCCGAGCTGACCTTGGGTGCCGTTGGTCCATGTAGGGTCATTGTCTGTAGGAGTGGTGGTTTTTGGATTTTTTTGTCGACCTCGTCTCTCCTGTGTATTGGAGGTTATCCCGGATACGTCGACTGGGGCCTTGATATATTTATCCCGGTTGGACCCCCGGCAGCCCAAGGGAAACGCTCTGTTGCTGCCCTATGTCAGCTCAGGCTGTCCGTTGCCCCCGGTTTTCTATTGTCCCTATGACCGCTAGGATTTGTGTTTTTTTCGTGTGTCTGCTTGTTTCCCCTTGTTGTCACAGTGCGTTGTGGTTGGGGATTTTTAAGTGCTTGGTGGGTGTGTGGTGTGTGTCTCGATCGTTCTGTTTGATTTCGTTGTGAGTGCGCGGGCATGTGTTTGGGTGGGGTGCGGTATTCATTTGTATCGCGTTTGGTCGTCGACTGGTATTTAGTGGAGTTGAGGGCGTGTTCGCGGTTCTGCTTTTGTCATTACGGCTCTAGGGCCAGGGTGGTTATCCAGCTAATCCAGTTCCTGGTTGGAGCGTGGTCAGGCAAAGGAGGGGCCCATTCCTCGATCCCACAGCGCTTCGAGAAAAACACCGCACCCTTGATGCTGCCGAGCCTGGGGCCAGATCGGCCTCGCGCAGGTCAGCCCCGCGGAGCTCGCAGCCTTCGAGCTCGGTTGTCCCGGAGAAGCGGCAGCGATGCCATCAAGGCTCCGGCAAACGAGCCCCCCGCAGGTCTCCGCCCACAAAGCGGATGTCTCGAGAATGGCTCGCGCATTGTTTATCGCAACGTCTATTTTGTGAGAGATCACGGTTTCTCTCTCTGAGCATCGGAGGCAATTTCCGCTGCAGATGACCATCTCACGTGTCAGGTGTGTCGGGTCGGTGGTTCTTTTTTGGTTAGAGTTTGTGTGCAGATGTGAGTACTTCCAGAACAGGGGTGTTTGGCAGCGCGGTGTGGTCCGATTGGGGCGGCACGGCGTGAATCGTGAGTGGTTCTCTTTATAGGATCTGGGGTTATTTTTCGATATAACGCGGCGTGTTAGGTCCACGTGTACGTGTGTTTTTTCGCCGGGAGTCGGTAGACTTTGGGGCCTGTGGGCTGCTCAGTGCTGCGCTCTTTGTGGTGTGTTCTCTATGCGCGGGTCTCGCGCGCAGGTGTCTGCGTCGGTTCCCTCAGATGGGCGGCATCGGAGACGGTGTGGCACCGGTTAGGTCGCTGATTGCGAAGGTTCGTCTCTCTCTAGTGCATGTGGTACCTTAATGCTGTGGTTTTGTGTGTTCGGCAACGTGTAAGTTGCTGGGTGCTTCAGGTAGAATCTGTTAGGTGGCCTGCTGGAGACTGCTTTTGCCGATTATCAGTGCATCATGTCAGAACATAGAGGACGAGTTTGTCTCTCTGTGCCTGCGATCGAAGGGGTTCGTTTTGGGTTTGTTGGTTGGTTTTTCGACACTCGTCTCCCGCGCACGATGCGGGATGTTCCTGGTGCACGAGAGAAAGCGGTGCGGTTGTGGGAATTGTCGTGCTTGTGGTGTTGGGTCAACAGTCGTAGAGTGTCCGTGCACCATTTCGAGAAGCGATTGATGAGTCTGGATGGTTCTAATCTGGTCATATGTTCCATTCGCGTGCCTGATGATCCTTGCCGTGGAGCGGGTGTCTGAGCAATTCAACATTTTCGGGGCGGTAGGGCGCTGTAGGAGGCGCTCGATATTTATTGCAGAGCAATTGACGATGAAGATGGATATCGTCAATGATAATGCTGCTGTATGTGGATATTCTGACCCGAAAGATGTTCACTCGAGTTGATGTATCGCGATATTGCGTTTTATCTTGAAAGGCTTGGGCGAGTCGCCGATGTCGCTACGATATTTCAAGTGAGGCTGGGCGTGATGAACCCTCCAGGTTACAAGAATTATGATCGCAACCTGGGGTGGAGCGTGTTGGTTTTTGAGTGGACGACAGCGAGTCCGCGTGGATCGTCACAGGTGAGGCGAGAGTCAATTCTTTTGGGGGGGGGGGGGGTTTTCAAAAAAATAAAAAAAAAGGGGGGTTTCCCCCAGTGTAACTCTAGCGTGAGATAAATGCTAGGGGGGTGTTTGTGTTTTAGTTTTGTTTTTTCTTGTTGTTGTGTTGTTTTTTTTGTGATGTAGGAATTTT
>Ga0163217_1049243_pt1 | contig 10499 bp, 9 predicted proteins | sample SynspAceP_FD_185933 | JGI IMG/M metagenome (GOLD analysis project Ga0163217, IMG submission 185933) | Saline lake microbial communities from Ace Lake in Antarctica - Synechococcus sp. Ace-P (PacBio error correction) | ecosystem: Environmental > Aquatic > Non-marine Saline and Alkaline > Saline ... | reverse complement strand
CTGTTTATTTCATCATACTGTTTAATGTACAAACTAGCACATCAGTAGAAGAGTGCAAGCTTCACAAAACTGCACAAGCGATTGTAGATTATTTAGACCAAATTTAAAACGAATACTATTTTATTGGGTCCTACACCAAAGGCAAGTGACACGAGTGAAACTAATCGTTTTTTATTTATCAAACGATTATTTAAATACTAAACACGAGCCGACATTGATTTCCACCATTTGCGCAAGACTATGTAAGATCAATCTCAAAAAAGAGATGGGTCTTAATAGGGTATACAAATTGCATTTGATTCGCTCGAGCAACCAATTGCATTTTATTTAATTAAAGGAAAGCAGGGAAAAGTTGATGCCATTGGTTTACCAATTATTAAAATACCCTAACCCGTGGTTGAATTACGCCGCTTGTGAAGTACTGGCTATTACAGATGAAATTTATTCAGTTAGGTCATGATTATTACGAAACGGATGGTAGCTTGGAGCATGATTGGTTATTGCAGCACCCAAGGTAACCATATCATTTAGAATGCTTTAGATCTGAGTTATGATGGAAGAGACAGCTTGTCTTGAAATGATTAACCCTAAATACTATAAAATCAGTAGGGGTTTAAACGATGATGTTGAGGGTTGTCTGAGTCTTTTCCAGAAGTCTACGGGACAGTTCGAACTGAGCAAGAAATGATTGTCCTGCCACTATTTTTGATAGAAATGGTGATGCTCTATGAAGTCTGAAGGAGAAGATGTATTAGCGCGCGGCTTTCGCATGAGTTAGAAACCTGGGATGAGGGATAATTATTTTACCAGATAAAAATTGATTCAAAAGATTGAACCTGAAGGACTTAGGAAGATTTTATTGGCGGAGAACATAAACATGACAAAAAGATAGTTTTTATGGGGGACCTATGGCTTTTTCTTGCTGCAATATTAGAGGCATTAATTGCTGAAAAATATTTTGTTTGGATAGTAAGCTGTCGTTACAACAACCGGATAGATTAGTTGGACGAAAAAAAATTTATGACACAGACTCCTGTGAAAATAAGCAGCCTCTTAAACACAAAATGTTGCGTTTTGCACCGATAGGAAAGTTAAACTGGGGTGATGAATGGAAAAAAAAGTAATTAGAGATGCAACCAGATTTACTTATTACTGCAGCTTGTTGGCCACATTTATTACGCAAAAATGTTAAATGCACCAAAACATTAGGATGCTATTAATTTCCACGGCTTCTTTTACCCTTAAAAAAATGTTCAAAAAACCCCCCCGTGCAGAGGAGCCCGAGTTCATTAATGCTTAATTACGAGTGTGAAAAGAAATCAGGTGTGACCATCATGTATATGGAGAAAAAAATGGATGCGGGAGCAATACTTTGTACTCAGCGGTCATTTGGCTATTACAAAAGTGATGATGTCGGCACGGCTATTTGATCGTTTAAGTGTATTAGGCAAAGAATTATGCATCGATACTTACCTGATCTATTACGGTTAAATAAATACCAGCCTTACAGATGGAAGAAAACAGTAACGTCTTTTCGCTAACATTAACCTGAAGAAAGAAGGAGAATTATGATGTGAGACTAAAGAAGCAGTAGAAATGCATGTCAGGTACGAGGGATGTCGTCATGGCCGGGTGCTATATACTTTATGGTGTATGATCGATTAAAATTTGGGTAATGTAAGCCACCTTAGAAGACGAGAAACAAATAAGAGAACAGGTAGTTATTTTAGGTAATTTAGAAAAAAAAGCTTTTTTTGTGTCTTGTGTGCAACATATAGTCTGATACAAGATAGTGAGCTTCAACACTGCTGGCGAAAAAAGTAGAATGGAAACAAAGTCTTATTGAGTGGAAAGGATAAACCAAGTTAACTATTTTGCGAGGAAAAGGTAGGGGAAAATGGCCAACAATTATAAGATAATGAGCAAAAAACGCAACACCAAAAAAAACAAGTCGTTATTTACGCGATGTCTATTTTAGAAAAAATAGAAAAGGATAATTCTATTCTAATCTCAATACATTAATGAAACCATTCAAAAATAATTTAATTATCCCAGCAAGATGCCGCGCTTATTGACTGAAACTGGCTATATTGGGGTGTTCGAAACATAAGTTAACGTTAGATTACATTTGGCTCCCTTTTTTTGAAAGAAGAATCAAAACACTTGGATGTTTTTGGGTTCGTTAATTTATTGCGGTTTATCTATTTGATCAAATGATTCTATATTTAGATAAAATACCTTCTTCATTGCTGATTTATTCGACAGCAGATAGGACGTAGCGAAGAAAAAGGACAACATTGAGTTTCAAATTTATCAATGGAGTTTTACGAAGAAGGCTGAACGTCAAGGTTTTCAAAAAATTCGATTGACGAAAAGTATAAGATTTCCTATTGAGAAAGCTAAGCATCGAACACAGTATGGCAAGATGGTTAGTTTGAAAATTTATTGTGATATTGGAATAGCAATAGAAACAAGAATTGGGAGAATCGTATTTTAAATCTAGCCCACTTAGTGCTCGTTATTAACGAGGAGAATATTTATCTGTAAAAGAGAGCGATAAAAGCGATGGAAGAAGAAGGGCTTTAATGTAGCAGCAAAAATTTTTTCTCCAGCAGGGCATGTTAGTCAAGGAGGACATTTCGCTTCGTCACCTTTTTTCAATCGGCCAATTAACGAACTACAAATGAAACTTCTGATGATGCTAGTAGCACTCAGGCTATGCAAATAGACGCCAACGATCCACCAAGTATTAGATGCTTTGTGCTGCCCCTGCGGGGGAAAAAACACATATTGCTTCGATCTTTCACAAGAAGCAGGTGTTAAAGTGGTTTTGCAAATCGCATTTGCAGCCCGATAAGTGAAATTTAATGAAGATAATGCTTATAAAAAGACACTGTGTAGATAAGAGTAATTGCTGAACGTGGTTAGGAACAATGGATGCTAGCTGAAAGTTGAAGAGAAGCTTTTGAAGACGAAAGTTATTGATACGCTATTTTAGTGGATGGCACCTGCTCTGGGTTTAGATTTAATGAGAAGGTGAAAAACCAGACATCAAATGACACAAAAAAATCTCAAGATATCACTCAACTAAAATAAAATTCAATTGCGATATTTTAAACAAGTGTAGCTCCTAAACTAAAAGAAGATGGATTATTAGTATACGTACATGTCACATTACCAAAGAAGATAAACCAGGGGACAAATAGAGTCCTTTTTACAACTCCATCAAAATTTTTGAAAAAGTGCCTGAGTTGTCGCGGAGTGAAGTTTGAATGAGACGGTTCAAAGAACAATTTTAAATGCAGGCATTTTCACAAAATTTTGGAACAGAATTGGTTTTTATTATTATTTGTTTTTAAGAAAAAAAGCAATTAAAATATAATGACTTCTTGAATGATTGGTGAGGTGTAGTAAGTGCATATTTTTTTTCAAAAAGCGGATGATTGAAAGAAAAGGAAAAATAATCAAGATTATGCTGGGATATTTTAAAACATTAGCCAAGGCATCTTATTAGTTAGTTCTATGTGATGGACATGGGTGGTCATTAAAGCGAGAGAACGTAGCTAGTGAAGATGGCCGATTTCTCATTTAGGGCAACGCCTGGAAAAACCAATTTGACTGATTATTGATACTACGTAAAAATGTGGTGCAAACATACACACACTAAACGTAAAGAAAATGGAGCGCAGTTTGTCGAAAAAAATCAATCTCAGTACCTGATTTTTGGAAGAAAATGGGAAGAGGACGCTTGCTAGCGACTGTATCTAGATCAAATAATATTTTTATAGTGCTGAATGTTGGCGGGACAGTCGGGGTGCTACCTTTATTGGGTGGGAATTTTAAAACAGTCACAGACGATCATTCATTTAGCTTAATGGATTTATTAAAGAGTGGGCGAAAAACCACCGGAAGGCAGCCTTGTAAATACACTCCTCAACAAAAAATATTTTAACCACGTTCTTTAGGTTTCTAAAAAGTAGAAGTTGGATAATAATAGATATTCCTGTTTTGAAGGTGACCATAGTATTGCTTTGCTCTGATGGATTCAACTAAGTTATGTGTAGCGATAGAAGAGAAGGTATAAATATTAATGTATTCTGATGTTAAACAATTGAAAAACAGGTTTTATTAAGGTTTTATTAGGGTTTTTTTTCGTTAGCTAATGAGACGTCGAGTGGGTCGATAATCGTAAAACTGTCATACTAATTGAACCATTAAAGAAGAAGGGCTTGGGTTAAATAGGTATAGGAGAATGGAACGAAATTAAATGGGCCGCTTATAAAATAAACCGGACGCTTGGTGGCGGTGGTGGAATGGCCCATGTTTTACTAGCGCATGATTTCAATGATTAGATAAGAGATGTAGCCGTTAAGTATTACGGTTATTGATTTTTTCGTGATGATCAGGACACGATTAGAAGTTTAAGTCGTGGAAGCTTACTATGCCACGCAACTGTAACTTGGTGCCATTCCTAATAATATATTGTGAGTGTGTATGAGTATTGTTGAAAGAAAATAATAAGTACATACATGTAATGGATATGTTAAGGAAATCAGGATTTAAAAAATACACATGCTTAATTTTCCATATTCCTATCAAAAAAAGTTACAGATTTTAATGAGATCAATTTTTATCTGCAGTAATGTCTGCTCACATGAATCGAATTATCTATTCGCGATTCTAAACCGCAAAATATTCTTAATTGTATGACATTCTGGGTCAGTTAAAATCACAGATTTGATATTGCAGTCTTTGCTCTATCTCACACTTCTCATTACGCAGACTAAACTCATTATTAGGTTCAGTACATTATTTATCGCACCTGAACAAGCACGCGCGTCTGTGTGAATGGCAACCAAATCAATCGATGTTTTATTCCCTAGGGATTATTCTCTATTCAGAATTGTTGACCTGGTCATGTCCATTTGGATGGAGAGTCTGCTGTCTCATATGCGTTGAAACATTTTTCAGGACGGTGTTGCCTCCTGTTAAAAAAATATTCCTAAACGCTTCACAGCTTTTATAGAACAGATATGTGGTTTTTGAGGCTACAGTAAGGAGGTAGCAGAGTAGATTATAATCTGTTACGAATGCAAGCGATGATTAACTTCTGCGTATCAGGGCGCCGAAGAGCATTGAACCGGAAATATTACATCCATCTGAGCATGTGGAAACGACGAAAAAAAGATTTTTTTTTTAAGGAACAAATAAAAACGCAATTTTTTTTCCCCCCTTGGTTAAAAGCGGAATCTATTCTCAAAAGAGAGCTAAATATAATAAGGAAATCAACAGTATGACTTGCAAACACTAAAAAATAATACTATCAGCACGATGTACAATGAAAGAAATAAAAGACGTTAAAGTGCTACTGTGGTTTTAGTGGCTTGATCCTATTGAGTGTGGGGGTATTTTTTAATAGAAATGCCGCTACCAAAGGATAGTCTCAATGTTACGATAATACATGAACAGATATGACTGAAAACTGTGGAAGTCAACTATAGGTATTATTCTGGAAAAAAGATTACTTCTCGAAAAATACGCAAAAGAGCGAATCAATGAGATCGAAGAAGGGCCAATTTATACGATCTAAGCCTGAAATGTTATAAGGTAGATAAGTAAATACACCACGTTTTATTAGATATCTGTACTTAGCTCTGGGGTAAAAAACTGTTGAGTTTCAGACCTTATGACCGGGAAATCATGAAGAAGTTTCGCTGTATAGAAATTAATGTGAGCTAAATTTCCTGTTTAAGCGTGAAGATCAAAGTTAACGACTTACAGTGATTCTAGGCTTAATTATTTCACCAGATATTAATGAGAATCGAAGGAAGGTTAATCCTAAAGGACACAAATCTGTTACGTTTTACAGTCGCACAGGAACACAGCTGGATTTGAAATGCGTGATTTGATCGGCTATTCTGAAAATATGGTTTAGAGATTATGCTGGAGTAATGAATGGTAAAATGGGACGATTATAAAAGTGTTATTCTAACGCGAAGTGGTCTGAAAGCGGCTCACAGTTTCTACACAATCCAGAAAAGGAACTGTTTTATATTGGAGGAGCAGTATTTCGGGTGGTATATTTCACAAGGACCTGAAGGCAATCCTAGCAAAAAAACAGTTAGCAAAAAATTGCTGTTTTCTATGAAGAATCAGAAGAAACGAACTCTTCTGGAGAATAGTGATGAGAGCAAGGTTAGTCACAACTTATCCTAACTCCATTACATTTAATATAGCAACGACCAGAACACAATTTAGGCAACAGTTTAATCAACAATTTGAGATATCTACGATACTGCAATCGAATAGATTTTGTTTTACAAGAAGGAGGAAAAAGGAAGATACAAAAATTGTAGAGATGGGAAACAATTGAAGAAGATGAGTTACTCCATAAAACAATTTATTCCGTTATAAGGAAGCAACCTGAAAGACATAAAACTAGTCTTTCGGTTTTTTGGTGTTAAAATATAAAGAAAGGATTAGATATCTTTCTAGTTAAAATAGCAAATAAAGAAAAGATTAAAGACAGGACATAGTTGTTGCCATAAGGACAATTTAGAAAAGCATTGAGTGGTTTTCATTACGTGCTTATTATGAGTGAAACCTATCAACAACACGTGGGCCGAGAGCAATTTATTAGAAGCGTAAATTAACGCCTCATGGTCTGGGCGATACGTTGTTTTGAAAGTAGCACAAAACTGATGGGTATTCTGAAAAGAATTTAATTCACGCAAAAAATTGAATTTGATACGTCCTACAGTTTCTAATGTGATTTGGGAATGCATTACATGGTCAGCCATAGAGCCAAGTTCTTTCACCTTAATTTATTGGAGCTCGTATTTATATACACAGAAGTAAGGCTATACATGCTCCATTCATCTTATTACTAAATAGATTATTGATGATAAGAACAAATAGTTTAGAAAGTGAAACTCGCTAAAGGGCAGGCTCTATGAAAAAATAGGTTATCCAGTCATATTCCTTCCAAGATTCATAAAACAAATCTGATAGAAGCCATCAAACGAATTGCGTCACGTAGTTTCCCATTAAATTGACGCCAGTATATTATGGGCAATATCGGGTGCTGGCAAATCACATATTAAACGCAAATTGCTCCTAAATTAGATTGTAAAAAACTGATGTATTTCTCAAGCTTTAGGTCGTGGTAAATCATACAACTCGTCTATGTTGAGTTAATTCCTTTATTTGTGGCATTCGGTAGCGATACACTGGTTTTAGTTCGATAGATTTTTTAGAGATATTGAAGCAGAGAGTACCAGATTATTCTATGAGTTGTTGAAGACAAGAAGCTTGTTACGTTTTAGAAGTTGTATGCATCGTAATGAACATGCAGGTGCAAAGATTCATATAAGAGGTTTGAGAAGGTACGATATACAACCTGGATATCGCTATTCAAATTACTTGCGAGTACCTTAGATGAAATCGAAATCAGAAACCAAATACCAATAAAAGAAAGTGAGGATATATAATGAAATTTTCACCATTGCTATTTTATGTGCGGTTTTGCTAATTTTAGAAGAAGATATTTCGATCTGGTTTGAAGAAGGTAGGAGCTCGGACTTACATTATCATGTTAGATGTTATGGCACTTGGACATTTTGTTCGATTTTAACGGATTTGGAGCAATAACGTAGTTTCTTTGCAATCCGGCAAACTCAACATTACCTTTGTAGATTGTCATTTGATTGATTGAGAATCTGAAATTATATTGAGGCTTTTTGCTAACGGGAGCAGATTTACGGTCCATGTAGAAGTACCTATCATATATTCATCGTGCAATCCAGTTACTCAAAATCAAGGTGGTAAAAGCTGGGGGTGGGCATCAATTCCGGGAACAGCAGTAGAATCAATTATGCCGGGTTTTTAAGTGAAAGTAAGATATGGTTGCCTTAGTTATGGACGGTCTAACCCAGGCTTGTGCGGTCAGTAGCCTTATCAAGGAAAAACCCCTAGTTCTCCAAAATTAATTTATTAGCAACTTGAAAAAACGACTAGAGCTGGTCTTACCGTTATGAAAATTGAAAGTGATGGGATGGGCATTTTTCCTTGAGACAGCTAAATCTGTAAAAATGCAGGTGCAAATGTTTTTGTAGCGGCTCTTAGTATTTCATGATGCGCCAAACCTATTGAACGAAATGGTCTCTCAAAGGTGCCGTACGTTTAGAATTGACAACAGCATATGGTTGGGAGGACCAGAAAGTGTTTGCCAATATCAAATAGATCAACGAGAGTTTAATTTGGTATTGTGTTGATAGAGGGTGCGTTAAGACTTTTAGGACTATGGAATTTAAACAGGTTTTAGCTTTAGGTGATTTTGATTCAATTACTCCAAGCAGAACTTATAAATTGAAAATGACGGTATTGAGGATGGGCGCAATTTCTGCCGAAAATTGCAACGGATCTGAGTTAGCTTGTCAGAGTGAGCATTTCATGAAATTTCCCCGAAGAAGTACCATATTTTGGCTGCAACTGGGGCGGGGCGATTAGATCATTATTTAAATTAATTATGGCTTGTCTTCCTTACCTACTTTCAACATATATTTCCAATAAGATAGTTGTAATAAAACAGTTTATCCTATTTTATACTGGAAACTTATACGATTTGAGAAAGAACAGAGACAAACACTATTTGGCTTTTATTTGCCACCGTCAGTATGAAAATCCACGTTTAACTGGAGTAAAGTATGAGTTAACTGAAACAGACATTGCTTTTCCTTGTTCATAGCGAGTAACCGAATTTGCAAATGAGAAAGTCAGTTTTTCTTTGAGTAGGTTTTGGTTAGCTGTGTATACAAAGTAAAGATTAAAAAATAGAGTGAGACAATTGTCTCAACTCTATTTTTTATTCTGTTTAAACGCGGTTCAATCTTTACCAGATTTAAGAGCGCGAGTAGAAACCCAAACTTTTTTAGGTTTTCCATCAACTAAAATGCGAACTTTTGTAAGGGTAGCACCCCATGTACGTTTTGTTCTTGTTTATGCGTGAGAGCGGTTGTTTCCGCTTTTTGTTTACGTCCTTGTAATTACCACTACTTTAGCCATCTATTCTTCCTCCTTTTTGCCCAATATTCGAAGCAGGCTTCATCTGATACACTCATACTTTCATAATTTATCATAATAGACAAATATATGCAACATTTTCTTTCAGGAATTTACTTGACAGCTTAGTTGAAGCAATGTTTGCTTTTATAAACGATTAATTAGAAGAAAAAAAAATACAAATAAAACTGGTTATTACTATTAGAGACAGGCGAGTTTTTCATCTTAAACCTTCTTATATCAACAGCTATGATAAAATATGGAGTAGTAATTCTGGGTCTTAACCTATGCCAAAAAGGAGGATTTTTACCATGGCAGTTAAAATAAAAACGCACTTCGGTGTTATCGATATTTGTCAAACGGAAGTGATTTGCAACGGTAAGTCTTCGCAGAAGGATAGCAAGCCAACTGAAATTTTGGTTATTGTCGGATGTTATGGCAAGCAAAATCAGATCCGTGATAAATTTCAACATGATATTCTTAAAAAAGAAAATTATTCACGTGGTTGTTAATTGTAGTCAGGAAAGATAAATGGGCGCGTGCCCCCCCGCGTTGGATAGTGGATGTTTATTATTGTTTCAGCTTATGGGACTAAAATTGCTGAAGTAGCGTCGGTATGTGCAGAAAGAGTTAAATCATGATTTCAGAAACAATGCTAGGATATTTCTCTGCCACGCGCTCAAATGTTACGTGCAGGTGTTGAGTGTTTTGACAAGGACTAAAAAAAAGAATTGTACGTGTCGCTTTGATAGAAGTGATGAAGGAGGATATAGTGCCCGCTCGCTCCTCACCAGTTAGAAGTGGGGTAATACATTCCGACAATTATGGGTTGCGGTTATTGGAGCCAAGACGCCTTAAACAACGATTGCAGAATATGTCTAACCATTACAATAGTTTTTCCTTCTGTTCCCAGATGGAGATTACCGGAACAATATGAATCATCATTCGCAAGTCGGAGTTTTTAAGCAGCAGATGAAATGTTTTGATTCAAATAGATCAACGAACGTGCAGCCCCTTTATCAAAAGGATTTATTAATGGGCCCGTGGGGAATTCTGGGATTTTTTATCTCAACTATTTAGACCCGCGCTCCCCTTCGCGCCCCCACACCCCAAAAGCAATTGAAATAACAGAAACATAACAGCAAATGTAAATTTGCGCTGGCTGGTCGTGTTTACATTCAATAGGGTATTCGCAAACAGCTTATAAGCTTGTTCATGGAAACCATGTGATAGAGAAAAATTCCACCTGTTTAAAAGGCTCAGCTTAGATCTCGGATGTGAATCAGCAAAGCTGGTTAAAAGCAAAGGTAAATCATTGATTATGTTGTCTGTACGGACCCCCACATGGAATCTGTTCGTCGTTTGAAAGCAAAAAAAAATCGTTTAGCATGAAACACCGGACTTGTTTTGCCGGCTTACAAAGATTGGCGCCGAGTAGG
>Ga0163217_1008994_pt1 | contig 10499 bp, 13 predicted proteins | sample SynspAceP_FD_185933 | JGI IMG/M metagenome (GOLD analysis project Ga0163217, IMG submission 185933) | Saline lake microbial communities from Ace Lake in Antarctica - Synechococcus sp. Ace-P (PacBio error correction) | ecosystem: Environmental > Aquatic > Non-marine Saline and Alkaline > Saline ... | reverse complement strand
CCGAAACATCACGCCGTCGGCAGAAAATTGCCATAGCACGCCAAACATGCGGCGCCGCCAGACGGGCTGCCGGTCGGCGTCGAAGGGGGCTCCGATCCTATGCATCAGCTTAGATCGAGACATACTTTTGTTCGGGACTATTCGGTGTCCGACGCCATGGCCCGCGGCCAAGCGGACTACTTCTTGCGGAACTTATCCGAGTCGAGGCTGACGACTTTGCTTCCGTCCGCTGTTCTGTGCCGTCCTCATTCGCGGCCGTCGTACTTCGTCAGCCAGGATTCCGGTTTTCGATCGTTTCGAGACCCGGAACCAGATCACCCTCCGGGCGAAATTGTTCGGAACACTGATCTTGCCATTTTCGGCACTCGACCGTGAAAACTGAGCTCGAATTTCACGGACGGATCCACAAAGCCCACAATGCCGGCGGAACGGGGGATCACGAGATCGGCAGGCCGGTTCTTGAAGCTCAAGGTGACACGGTGAACTTTTCGCCTTCAATGGTCAGGCCCGGTCCCAGTATTTGTGACTGGAGGACGATGGTTTCATCCCCTCGGGATTACTGGTCATGCAGGTATCGCGGATCGACACCGCCCGGCGCGGTTGGTGCGGAAGGTTCACGGTTAGGAAAGGTGGAGTCCCCCGGCAGGAGCCCTTGTCGAGCGTTACCGTGCACTGCAGGGCCTTTGCGGGACAACGCCGCGCAGGGCGATCTTCTTCCACCATCTGTTCGTATTCATCAGATCATCTGTCATGGCATCGCGATGGAAGCGCGCTGGGGCAACGCGGTGTCAAACGGGGTCGTGTGAAAAAAGCTTGGTTACAGTTCTCAGGCGAGGCGGGCGATTCTGTGAAAAACGCCAATCGGCAGTTACGGGGGACCGCCAGAGAAATAAAGTGGGGGGCTTCTGTTGCCCGGTGCCCCCCCGAAACCTGCGCTTATCTCTGCGTGTTAGGCAGCTACAGCGAAGGTTTCAACATGTGTCTTGGCACCTTATGAATATGGCCGGGAGACGGTGTTACCATTTACCGAACGAAAGTCCACCCTTACGCGCCGTCGATCCTGTTTCGGCCCCATCGCGGCCTGACCATGGTCAGGAAACCCAAAAAATTTGGTTGGAGGGCGGCCGGGGTTACTGCCCCCGGGTCCGAACGTTTATTGCGATAAAACGTTCTATCGTCATAGTCGAGCAAGCCCGGACACCTCGATATAGGCGCGTCGAGGCATTTATTAAAGGCCGAGGCAGGTTATCCCCGCTGCCCTGCTTTCCACAGGTGATTTCAACTCTGCGACTTTCAACCATTTCCGACTATTTGCGTGTCTGGGCTGGCCGCCTTCCTGTTTGGGCACACGGAGTGGAAATGCAGCATATCTTCGAATCTGTGCGCATGTCGCTGAAACGGCCATGAACGCCCGACCGGACCGGCACGGGGCGCTCTCGTGTCTCGGGCTCCGGTCAAGGAGTGCGCGCTTCGACATCCTCAGGGCTTGTACAGCCCGCGGCTCAGCGACGGCAAGAAGATCCCACCACATCCCGTGATTCACACGAATGCTCTGGTTCCTCAAGAGGATGACGGCCCAACGATTGCCTACTGAACGGGAACGTTCTCGATCTATAAATGGATGGGCCGGACGGAGAAGGGCGATCTCGGTCCGCGTCTATGGGCCACCAGTGGCCGTTCCTGGCCGACGCCGACGGGCCAGACGGTCGATCAGATTACCAATCTGCTAGAGCAGATTCGGACCCGTCGCGGATTCGCGTCGGCTGATTCGTCAGTGCCTGGAATGTGGCTGAAATGTTCGACAGATGGCCTTGCCCCACCCTGCCACTGCCTGTTCCGTTCTATTGTCGCCGACGGGAATCTCTCTGCCAGCTCTATCAGCGCAGCGCCGATATCTTCTCGGTGTGCCCTTCAATATTGCCTCCTACGCGCTGCTCCACGATGATGATTGCCCAGGTGACGGGCCTTGAGGCTGGTGAGTCCATTCCACACCTTGGCGATGCACATCTCTTACCGTGAACCATCTCGAAACAGGCCGATTGCAGCTTCGAGCGCGCGCCCTATCCTGTTTGCCGCGGATGTCGCTGAATTCCGGATGTGAGTGATCTGTTTCGGTTTCACCTATGAGGACTTCACCCTCGAGGATATTCAATTCCACGGGCCCATATCCCGCCAAGGTTGCGCGTGTGATCTGGTGATGATCTCGCTGATCGTTGCGTCGCGGGAAAACGGGTCATCGGCCGCCAATGGCGACCTGCCCTGGCGTATCCCGGCTGATCTGAAAATCTCAAGGCAACGACGATGGGCAAGGCCCATTCGTTGATGGGCCGCAAGGACGCTGGCAGGGCGATTGGGCCGGCCGCTACCCGGCCGCGACAATATCGTGATTACCGGGACCGTAACTTCGCGGCCACCCGGCCATTTTGGTTGCCGATTTGCGTCAGCCGTTGGCGGCTGCCGGCGCAAGTGCCGGCAGGTCATGGTGATTGGCCGGAGCGGAGATATATGAGCCGCGCTGCCGCATGGCCGGACTGCATTTACCTGACAGAAGTAACACCGGCCATGCCCGTCGGAGACACGCATCTGCGCGCCTTTGAAAGAAACGCCGTGCGCGAGGTCGCGGCGTGAGGATCAACGCAGCCGAAGGGATATCCCCGGTTTCAGCTTCGTGACTCTCGCAGCGCGTCGGCGCGCCATCAAAATAGGCCAGCCGTCGCCGGCGCAGGCCCTGCAGTTTACGATCTGCAGCTTCGATATTGGCCGCTTCTTGCCAGCGGCCCAGCGGGCACGGATGACCTTGGAAAAATTCAGATAGAGTTTTCCCGTCCCGGCGATGGACCAGGCATCGGGATCGATGCGGCTGTCTGGTAGTTGTGGCGACAGCCCGGCGCAATTACCCGCCATATGCTGGCGCATACTTCTCCGGATTGGCCGCAAATTTTTCGCGATTCTCCGCCGAGGGCGAACTGCCCAAGTTGACCCTTGATACTCATGGATGTGTGCAGGGCGATCCCGCGACTGCCTTTTCCTGTGTGAAATAGGCACCGGATCGTATCCTTGATTTGCCGTACCAATCGACGTGGAAGACGGGGATCAACGGCGTGCGCGGGCGGTTATCAGGGACAAGGACCGTGAACAGGAATACAGCGGCTTGCAAGCTATCGACGCATTCTTGGACTCCGAGTTGACGTTGTGACCTGCAGACAACCGCACGCCCACCGAACCATTCCCTCATCCAGGGAACAATTTCAGTTTGGACGGCCATACGTTGTTGAGAAGTGAGGGAGAGCCGGCCGGCTGGGAAGGCATGGCTGCGGCCAACATGGTCAGGGGCAAGGGCCGACAACGTTGGGGCCACTGCCTTCGACCAGCCCGACGCGTCTCTCGATGCGGAAAAACTTTTGATTCCGCCTCTGAGCAAATGAGTGACTGTGAGAACCAATGCAATGGAAGCGATGCAAAACTTCGAATCCAAACTCGCCGCGGAATCAGGATCGCAGTTTCTGTTGAACGCCCGCAGGTGGCCTACTCCATGGACGATCTTGGGGGCCGCAGCGCTCGTCCGGTTTCTCGACCTTCGCGCAGAACGGCCCTGGCGATCTGCCGATAGCTTCCGGTGCGGGCCCTCGCCGTTCGCTCGCATCAGTGATCGGTTGGCCGGAATCCGACGTCACCCGGGGGATGGCCGGACGGTCCAGGGATTTAGCCAAGAAAGTCCAGCCGAGTTTTTCGGGCTTTCAGCGCGCGCGCCGCCATGGCGAAAAATAGTCTGTCCGCTCACCACATTTCGGGCAGACGAAAAACTGCTCATATTCTCCGAATGATCCGAGCACGGGCACATTGACCTTTGTTCGAACATGTTAAGCCCTTGCGGGCGTCATGAGGGCAAATGTCCTGCGGGTTGAGGACGATCACGGCCCCCGGCCAGCGGACCGGCGTTGTGCCATGGTGAGCTGTTGCGTCGCCGGTGCCCGGCGGCAGTCGACACCGAGGACAGCAAGCGGCCCCCAAATCGACCTCGCGCATCATTCTGTTTCCAGGGGCGCCCTAACCATCGGACCACGCCATATCATCGCGGTGTCCTCGGCCACCATGAATTCCCATGGGACCATACCTTGACGTCCGAACGCTTCGCAGGGGTTGCGATTCGCTTATCGGCAGGGCGGTCGGCTGTCGGTGATACCGACATGCGGAGGCGGGAGCGAGGGGCCATAGACATCAGCTCGAGAATGCCGACTTTCTTCCCCAGCGCCGCACGAGGGCGACAGCCAGGTTCACCGCGGTGGTGGATTTTTCCGACCGCCCGCCCTTGCCGCTGGCGACGGGGCGACAATCGCGCCCACAATCAGGCAGCAGCGATGGTTTTGCTCGCCGAGCAGCAGCGGGGGGGGGCGGGGGCCGGAGGCCGTGTTCGTGCGCGCCTGTTCTGGGCGCGCGCGATTTGTGGGCGGTCAGCCACGGCGGAACCGACGATTACGCCCGGCAGCGCCCATGACGGCGCGCTCGGCCGCCTTGCGCAAGGGGCTTCAATCCGGGTCGGCATCGTCCGGATTGATCTCGATCGCGAAATTCCGATGTTGCGCATCCTTGATACCAAGCCCGTGAGTTGACCGCCTGAGACCAGGTCATTTCGGCTTGACAGATTCCACGACCTGACGCAAAAGCGATGTGAATATCTTCCTGTGAAAAGCGCTGGACATGCTTGAAAACTCCGGTTGGGAACGGACATATCGTGCAGAACGGTCGCCAGGGCGTGATCACGCCTTACAACATCTTGTGATATAAGCCCCCAGCGAAGAAAATTTTAACCAAACCCGGCATAGCTACGGTTCGCCCAAGGGAGGGCTCTTGGGACGACAGCGGCGTGTCAGAAAAAACAGGTGAGGAATTCCGGTATGCCTGTGGAACAGTCAAGGGGCAGTGGTGCCCATGGGTGCAGCGGCGGTGGAGGCGACGGCGGCCCATGGGGCGGTCAACGCCGACAGGTTGGTGGCGCCGGTGGCGGCGGCATGGGTGGTGGGCAAACAGCCCAACATCGAGAAATGCTGCCGCCGCAGCCAGGACCGGGGTACGTCGTTTTGCTGCCAGGTGGTCTCGGCAGTTCCGATGAGTTATTCTGCTCATTTTTCGCCGTGCTGATCGGAATCTGGTTGCTGAGCGGGCTTTACCGGGTTTCAGGAAAACGAGCGCGCGTTGAGCTGTTGCTCTTTGGCGAATGACCGTAGCGTGACCTGACCCCCATGGTCTAGCACTGGTGGGCCGCCGGCCCCGATCGGTGAGGGTCCTGACCCCCGCTCGTAACCAGATCAACCGTTTGAATTCGTTTTTCGCGATTGCAACGGATCTCGGTGGACGCGGAGGCACGCAAGCGCGTGACATTCTGAATGAATCGCTGATGGTTGACCAGCGATCAGAAACATCGCTGACGTCGATTTCACCGTGCAGTGGCGTATTTTCGAATGGCCGGGGAATCCTGTTCAACATTCGCGATCCGAGGAAAACGTTGCGAGCGGGATGCCGAAAGCGCTATGCGTGAAGGTGTGGGTCAAACGGCATTGGGACGATTTGGCTGGACAACGGCACGTGAGGCGTCAGGACAGACGCAGGATCTGCTGCAGATTTCTTGTGATGAATATCAGTCAGGTATTGCCGTCGAGCGCCGTGCAGCTTCAGAAAACCGGAAGCACCGGCACCGGTTCATCGACGCCTTCAAACGAACTGCCAAAACGCGCACGTCAGGACAAGGGAGCCGTCTCCAGAACGAGCCGAATACGTACCGGACCGCATCGTTCCGACGCCGTGGTGAGGCGGCTGGCGTTATTCCAGGAGGCCACAGGCCTATCGCGGACCGGGTCATCAAGGAAGGTTCAGGGGAAAGGCCTCGCGGTTTGACCAGATTTTACCGAGCCTTTTCAAGGCTGCGGCCGGAATCACGCGCCGCCGTCTCTATATTCGAGACTTTGGCGTGGATGTGCTGGAAAGGGCCGCAAGATCAATCATCGATAATGATGCCCAGGGCGGTCAGGGTGTTCGTGCCGTATCTGCCTCTCACTGAACTCAATCGAACCGTACCGGTTCGGGGAGCCAACCAATTGAGCCGCGCCAAACTTCGCCATACTCGGGCTTGATCCATCTTCATCGGATTCGTTCCTGAACTCGTCGCTCTTCACTGTTCGGGAAACCAGCAGTTTCTCGTTCTGCCAAGTTTGGCGAGCATAAACGGACCGTTCGAGATCCCGGATTGCATTTCAAGATTCCGGCTGATCCAGAACCTTCAAGGTTTATGACAAGCGATTTGAGCCGTTGAATCCGGATGCGGAAGAAATGCTGCTGAAGCGATCAGAAAGCGTATCTTTGTGGATGGCCTTCGCGCGCTACCGGGATCACAGATCCGCGGCGCTTCTTCCAGACGGTGAATGATGAGGACGATCTTCAACAAACCGCTTCGCAAACATCCTGACTTCCGACGGGTTTCAAGGAGTTCGTTTGCCAGGGAATGCTGAAGACCTTTGTCTCCGAGCAGCGCAACACCATCATGCAGGACAATTCCGTGACAGTGTTTGCGAGCGATACCGAAGGTTTGCGGAATCGAGGTTGTTGATATCCGGATCGGTTCGTTCGAATTGCCCGAAGCCGGTGTCCGAGGACGGTTTACGGACCGGATGATTACGAAGCGCACGGCAGGCCAGTCAGTTGCGTTGCGGAGGGTGCAAGAGAACGCCCGCCGTATCCGTGCCGAGGCTTGATCGCCAGGCAGGTGGTTGATCGTTGCTGAAGCACAGCGCGAGCACAGACCCTGAAGGGTCGAGGGGCGATGCAACCCGCAAACGCCATCCTGGGCGAATCCTACGGCAAGGGACCCGGATTTCTTCGATTTCTTCCGTTCGCTTGAAGCCCTATAAAGGAAAAACCTTCGCGCGGGAAGCACCACAATGGTGCTTTCGCCAAAACAGTGATTTCTTCAAGTATTTCGGAAATCTTGATGGGTTGGTCGTGACCGGGTCAACGAACGCCAGATACCTGCAACCTCGGAGATCGGAAACCGGTGGGCGCACAACTTGGTCTCTGGTGAGTTTCGCCTGAAATTCGGGTTTGGCCCTGATCCTTGGGTCGTTGAGGCTTATTTTATGCCATTGCCCCTGAAGGAATGAAGAAGCTGCTGCTGCGCCATGGTCGAGCTACCTGCCTCGACCTGCGCACACAGTCTTTTCTCCGCATCATTCGGGTGGCCCTGCTCTGGGGGGTCAAGACGCTTTTGAGCGTTCCATGTCTTCCACTGCTTCACCCAATCGTCATCGATTTTTAATCGTATCGCCCCCGAACTACGCCGGGGCGGGCGCCCCATTCCGACCATGTTTGCCCCTCATATCCTTGTTTGCGGGCAAATCATTGTCCCAAATCGCCAAACAGGGCCTGACGAACCTCTCTTTGAAGTGCAAACTCGCTCATCATATTTTTTCCAAGAAGTTTTGCCAGTTCTGAGATCGCAACAGGAAAACGCCGCGGAACGGGGAGACGACCAAAGATATGACTTCGAGAAAACAAACCAATTCGAACCATTGCAACAGACGGACTGGACGGCCGGCGCGCGGTCAACATCACGGCGGCGTTCCTTGTTGGGCCTTGCCTGTCTTGCGCTGGCGATGGTCTGAGCAGCTTGCCGGCGGCGGCCGAAATCGGCGCCGGACTCCTTTGCGGGATCTGGCAGACAGGTTGCTGCCTTTCGGTCAGTGAATAGTTCCAGCACGGCAAGTCGTGCGGGAAGATCGTGGCCCTCAGGGCGCCGCAGCTTCGCCGAGGATCACCGTTTTGGACGATTCGTTCCGTCGATTTCTTCAACGCAATCAGGGTGCGCCTCGGGCGCGCGGGACCTCTTTTGGGATCGGGCCTTTCATCATCAGTTGAGACGAGCCTCGTGGTCACCAACAACCATCGTGATGGAGGCGCCGACGAATTACGTGACGCTATCCGATGATTTCCAAGCACCAAGGCCGAGCTCGTCGGGCGTGACCCGAAGACGATTCTCGCGCTTTTGCGCATTGACGGCCAAGCGTGTTCTTCCCGCTGTCCCCTGCGGGGGTGATTCCACCGAGGCGCGGTTGGCGGACTGGGCGGGCGATCCGGGCAATTCCGTTCGGACTGGGCGGTACGGTAACGGCCGCGTATTCATCTCCGCCCCGTCAGCGAGAACCATCATCAAGGGGCCGTATGACAGCTTCCTGCAAGACCATGGCGGTCCATCAACCGCGGCAACTTCGGCGGACCGATGTTTTTCAATATGATGGCCAAGTCGATCGGTGTGAACACGGCGATTTCTCGCCGGACGGTGGCCAGTGGTGGGCGTCGCGTTTTGCTGTCCCGTCCTCGGATTGTCTCGCGCGTTATCGACCCAGCTTCAGGAATTCGGCCAGACGCGCCGTGGATGGCTGGGTGTGCGCATTCAGAGTGTTGACCGATGAGATTCGCCAGAGAGCATCGGCCTTGATTTAAGGCACGTGGCGCTGCTGGTCTCTTCCGTTGACCCACCGGATGGGCCATTGCCGGAAAAAGGCGGAATTCCAGGCGGGTGACGGTGGTGCTGACCTTTACGGCAAAACCCGTCGACACATGGGAATTGCCGGTATCGTTGCCGAGACCGATATTGGAAAGAGTGTCCCTGTGCAGGTTTCTGCGCGATGAGCGTGGCAGACGGTCTCCATCGAGATCGGCCAAGCTGGACGAAGAAGTCCCGGTGCTGCGTTCTGCCGGACCGCGCGGTTTGATGCGGGTGGAGCCCGAAGAGGCGACCATGATGATCTGGTGTTCGGTGACCAGCATCACTGCCAGATATGCGCCAGCAGTTTGCGCTGCCCGAGATCTGCAGGGTGTTGTCATCACCGGATGTCGAGCCGGGCAGTTGCAGCTGCGAGAAGAGCCATGCGTCCAGGATGTGAATCGTTGAGGTCAGTCAGGAAGAGGTCAGTTCTCCGGGGCAGATCGCTGAGAAAATCGCGAGGCACGGGACGCTGACCGCAGTTCGGTTCTGCTGAAGATCCAACCGCGAATGGGATCGCCGGTTTGTCGCGGTCCGCCATCAGCAAGCCTGAAATATCACGTAAACCAGACACGCTGTTCGCAGCGTTGCGGCGGCACCTTCGGCTGTCGCCACGTTTTTAGTTGGCGGGCCAGCACTTTTCCGGGACGGGCCGGGATTATGCGCATGAGGCCGTTACATCGCAAACGGACAAAATCCAGATGCAGGATCGAGTATCGAAATGACCGAGAGGCCTCTTTACCCTTCACAGGTTTGCGCCCCGCGCCGAACGCCGCAGCCGATGTGGCCGCGCCGCCCTATGATGTGATGTCATTCGCTGAAAGCGAAGGTCATGGCGAAGTCGTCCGTGGAGCTTTCTGCACGTCTCCCGGGCCGTGGAGATCGATCTATCCGACGGCACCAGCCCCCTATGAGGGACGAAGTCTATCAGAGGGCGGCGGACAAATTTCTGGCGGCCATGGCGAATGCCGGAATTCTGACCGCGATATCGGCCTTGCTATTATTGTTACCGCATCATCTATGGAGACCCACAGGCCAGACTGGGCTGGTCGCCGCTGGCACCGGTGGATGCCTATAACGAAATGTGATGCGTAAGCTGAGTCACACGTCCGGGACAAGGAAGATGAATCGGGTCCGTCAGATCGATGCGGACGGTCGATGCGCAGACCGGTCCGGTTCTTTGTGGTGCATTGAGGAACTGGATTCCATCAGTCAGGGGCGCTGGCGCCGATCACGGCGGGGAAAGCGCCGACCTATTGACGTGACCCAGCCCGATGGCGTTGCGCCATATCATCTGTATGGCGGTGACGGGATGGGGACGCCGTCGGCGCGAGTGGCGAGCCTACGCCCCGGTCGATGTGCTCTACATCGCCGATGACACCATCTTCAGCTGCCGCTTCGCGCGTGGCTGCAGATTGCGTGCAGGAACGCGGCGTGCTGGCGCTGCCCATGAGCGGTTCTCATTGGGGCTTCCCGGGGCCAGATGTGAACTTCGGAATTTCTTGATTACAAACCGCCGTGGTGAAGGAACTTGAGATGGTCCTGGATGCGGATTGCGTTCTGGCCAAGGGGTCGCGGGAAACACTCGGGATGGTTCGCCGGTTGCGGGGCCGAAAGCCGCGGTTCCTTGGCAAGGTGCGCAATCACTTCCCTCGGGATTGTATCTCCGAGGGAACCATGGGTTACCGCGCTTGAGCCAAGGCCGCCCCGGCCGGCCAGCGATTGCCGCGGCCGCTTGGGGACCGGCTGGATGTGAAAACTGCTTTCGGACCTTTATGCTGCTTGAGGGCCCGGTTTTGGCCGGGGAAACTTTTGCCGATTCCGGCGTTACGGACCAAGCGGATCGATTTTTGGGTTCGGCGTATTTCGGGGGGCCTTGGGCCCCGCGCTGGCAGCAGCGGTTCGACCAGTGGTGACTGTGGCGGTCGCCTTCGCCTTGCCTAATCCCCCACCAATCTCTCTCTTT
>Ga0163217_1006222_pt1 | contig 10499 bp, 5 predicted proteins | sample SynspAceP_FD_185933 | JGI IMG/M metagenome (GOLD analysis project Ga0163217, IMG submission 185933) | Saline lake microbial communities from Ace Lake in Antarctica - Synechococcus sp. Ace-P (PacBio error correction) | ecosystem: Environmental > Aquatic > Non-marine Saline and Alkaline > Saline ... | reverse complement strand
AGAGTCAAGGAAGGTAGTTTTACAAGATAGTAAGCAGTAAATGTCTCAAATGAGCAAAAGATGAAGGTGATTAGAATTGCATCAGACGAAAAGCAATTCAGAATTATTAACGGAAATTTTTCCGATTTATGGAATAAAAGAAGGAAAACAAACCAAGCTATCGATGAAACAGAAAAAGCATTCCATTTATTAAGAGGATTAGCGAAGCGAAAAACAAGAAAAAAGTCTGCCTAAAGGATACATTTTTATCTAAAGAAAAATAGACTTACATCAAGTCTCTCAGCTAGTGTTGACAGCGAAGGGCATTTGTTTTCAAGATTGGGAAAAAAACCAACTAGACAAAGCCATGATACAGTTAAGCAAACAGACTGAAATGGTATCCGTACTAGATTTATGGAAAGCAGTTGGTGATGCATGACTTGATTGTACAGAGCCTTTAAAAAAGCCTATTCAACAGATTTCGTTGTGTTTATTGTTCCACCTGCGTCAATATCGGGTGAATGAGATTAAGGTTGCCCTCTTATACAGAAAACTAATGGGAGTGGAACAGAACCAAACACAGCTGATCCTTTCTGATTCAGCTCCCTAAAAGCGGCAAAATTAGTAACCAAATTGGCATTATTTAAAAGGAAATAGTCATATTCGTATCGAAGGATTTAACATTAGATTGTGAACATTAAACGTATTTTCGGGAAATATGAGAACGCTTCGGGGGAACAAGTTTTCAATGGTCACATAGCACATTCCATTTTGCTTTAATTAGAACGTGACAGTAAAGGACCCAGACTCCATGTGTGGATTGCTTAGTCGCCTTTTATAAATATTTAGGTGATGGCAAACGTGCTCGGTTTGGAAGTCGCTTCATCTGATAGATCAAGTAGAAGCATTGGTTTGGAGATGATGAATACAAGCTCATCATAGTGATGTATTTTAATTTCTAACTGTGTTTACACCATCCCAGCGGACGCTCCACAAAATAGGCTATTCCAATTCAAATGGGATTTGAAATAGACGATGGCCTCCCAACACTGTAACGTGGTTAACAATCTGAGGTGCTATGTTTTCGAGTTTGGGTAGAGATAAAAGCGCATAAAACAAGGTTCGTGCAGCGTCGATTACTCAAATAATGGGTCACTTTCTTATCGTTGACAAATCGTTCTTATAATTTCAGGACACACTTGGTCACCATAGTTTGGCCGATGAAGCGAGTGTTCAAGCCTTTTGGGATACGAGGAACATTTCTTGCCTCTTATTACCCACAAGCAACGAGCTTACGCTATTTCTACAAAAAGACTCTGGTTATCTCAGCTTATCATAAAAAGGTGGCTATTACCCATTTTTTTTGGCACAAGCACAACCAATATTAACGGACTACTCTAAAAATGTAGCTATCTCAAATACAATATCGAGGCGGAAAAAGTAACGATAAAAATAATTTCAACTAAAGAATATCCGAGAGTTGAAAACCGCCTGCCAGTCAAGTGAGTAGCACGACATCTCATGTTACCAAGTGGCTTATAAGTAGAGCAAATTAGTATCAAAAAAAAGTTTTTGATACTAATTTGCCTATTCAAAAATTACCTTTGTAATTGTTATAGTAATAAATGTGGAAGTAAGTTGTTTATTTGTTGATTAAAAGTACTCATTTAAAGGACCAGAACCGCGGTTCGTGGCGGAATGGCAGACTGCGCCAGCTCCTGAGGGCCGGTGGGAGTATTCTCTCCCGTTGCGAAGTTCGAGTCTTCTCCGGGCCGCATTTAAAACAAAAGAGGAAGTGAATAGAGCTGCCGCAATGATAAAATTAGTGAGCTCTATTTTTTATTTTGGAACAAACCGAAGTCCAGCTATTGAAATTGCTAGGAATTAATCTTAGTTAGATGAGTCAGAGGGTGTACCAATTATTCAGCTAAAACAATACCGGGAAGAATTGTCTATTGGTAAGAAATAAGCCATTAATTTTAACGGGGGACTCATTCCATTCGTTTTATTTGACCGTAGAAAGTGTTTCAATTACAACGAAACTTGTTAATGAAAAAACAATTTAGTAATGAAATAGACTATTAGGAGTGAAATCGATGATTGGGAAAAAAGTTCTAATTAATATATTTCCAAGTCTATCGGAGAGAATTCAAGAGACTCCGAGTTTTGATTCATATACACAAAATCGTTGAAACAGAGGTTGGAATTATTGGAGAGGGGAATTTGTTGGATTATTATGTGGCTTATTTATTAGCCAAAGTGGGAAAAAAGGTATTTTATAGAAGCAGAAAAATTAATAACGAGTCCAGGTTTTACACCAGCCAAAATAACAGCACAGCATGGATTAATTTATGACGAACTTATTAAATCAATTGGTCAGAAAAGCTAAATTTATTACGTGCAAAATCTAGAGGATTAAATCTTATTAAGCAACACCCGTTGATTGACATAGATTTGTGACTATAACTCTATATGACCCTGAAGAAAATTCTTTTGTATTTGCTCAACAAAAGAGGCGTGCTCAAAAGATTCTAGCAGAAATAGGAAGCTTATAAAAAATTGGCGATTGATGGCGGCATTGGCAAATAAAAGAATTGACCTGCCATTCGTTCTCAGTTGTAGGAAGAGGCTTTAGTGATGTACCAATCAGGTGCAGTTTCATCCATGAAATTTTTAACTGGTTTAGTAGAAGAAATTAAGAAACTGGAGGTTCAAGTATAGAAAAATACTCGTGCTTTAAGAATGATTAGACCAAAGAGGAACTAGTTATTTGGAGTAGCAGAAAATATGTCTTTGAATCTCATGCGATAAAGTTATTTTATTGCCAAAGACCACTATCCGATTAATGTAAGCTGAGGGATTATATCTTACTAGACTTGCTGTCACATCGCTCTTATGCGATGCAGCTAGAACAAAAAAAGATATTCCCTGTTGGACTGTATTATAAGTGCAGACCAACCGACCGCGCTCTTTACGCCGGTTTATCAAAAGAAGGAGAAAAGCTTATATTAATTGCTGGGTGAGGTCATGCGACGGGAAGAAGCCAAGTCTAAAACAATTGAACATCTATCGTAATTAGAAGAATTTTGTGAAGGCCTACTTCGATATTAAAGAAACTCTCTATCAATTGGTCTTCACCAAGATTAATCAACATTAGATAAAGTTCCATATATAGGGATGATATAAACTGTCGAATTCCAATCGATTATTAATAGCTAGCGTTTTATAATGGGGCATGTCAAATGGAGCTGGTGCCGCGCTTATTTTAAACGGATCAAATATGCTAGAAGAAAGGAAAAAATTGAGTTAGCTTCTCTCTTTGACCCAACCCGATCTCAAAATAAAAAAAGAACCGGCAAGAGTTTTATAAAAGTAAGCATCTGTTGCAAAAGAATTTATTTCAGGGAAAAAAAATAGGAAAAAACAGCTAAAGCTGTTGCGATTTTAGAAATAAGAGAAAGGTGTATGATTGATTTAAAGGGGAAAAAATAAAAGAGGGCCTACCGCGATGAGAACCGAACAATATTCAGTTTAGTAAATCAAACAGTGCACGACACTTAGGTTGTTCTCTCCAATGGAATGGATGGCGAGCTACCTGGGATTGCCCATGTCACGTTCACGTTTTTCCTTATAGAGGAGAAGTTTTGAAGGTCCAGCGTTAATTCCACTGAATTAGCTGAGAATAAATTAAATAAAAAAAGGTTCAAAAAAAAAGTTTGCGGTTTTTTTAGTTTCACTTCGGCGTCCTACTTCTGTTATTTAATATTAAAAAGAGCACAATATAAGTTTAAAAAAAGGGGGACAAAAGGCTGAATGATGAATTACTTAATTTATTACTTAAAGGAAGTGTCATTGTATTTCGAATATTGTTATTACCAGGGTAAGTTTGGAGGGAACAATGGCATTTCTCTGGGAATTTATGATCGTATGATTTTTTCCGATTAGTCAGTTATTTAAGAACTGCGGAAAAAGTTAGTCTGAAAATATTGATGCCTATTTTGATTTGGTGCTGGATTTGGAGTAGTTGCTTTCACGATTACACAATTGAATTTTTGACGAGTAATTATACTCTGCCAACGCTTAGCGTAAGTCGTATGATTTTAGGTGGGATTCCAGTACTATGGTATCGTTTCAAGCAGGATTAAAAAATGAAAATAAATGAAAAATTGGATATCGGTCATCTTAATCTATTTTATGGTTGATGTTTGCTATAGTAGCTTTTCTTCCTATGTGTTCCAAGGAGCAGAATCCTCATTGAAAAGTCATTACAATTAAACACCATTTAACCATGATAAAACTTTCTTAATTGGAATCATTGCCTTCAGCAACAATGATTATTCCAGGTATAGTGCGTTTCACTGGTTTTATATGATAGCGAGGTATTATTATTCTATTTATCAATTCTATTACTAGTGTTGATTGATGTGCTTTGCGAAGCTTGTGAGTATGGCAATTATTTGCCTATTTTATTGTTTTTAGCTGTTTTCGGAATGGCGTTGTAATCGGTATCTTTCTTGAATAGTAAGATTATTGAGTATTTATTTAAAGCATTTATAGTTCAGGCAATTATAGTGGAATTGTGGGATTAGTATTGCTTCACCATTGCCATTATTATAATACGAAATTGCACTAAGGAATTTGACGACAGCAAAAGGGTTTGCCATTTGCTATAATTGTAATTAATTTTATGTTTTTTATGCTTTATGGAATTTTATCAATTAGGAAGGAAAAAAAATTCTATTAACGTTAAAAAATCGAAAAAAAAAGTAGAGTTCTTAACTTTTTGTTGTGGAAGCATAACTTCGTATCATTTGGATTACGCAAATAGTTATCCTATCACTAGTTCTTTTATAATGAATAGTCGTTATTTAGTATAAAGAAGAAATACGAACATTGTTGAAAGCTTAATCTTATTCTTCAGTACATGATCAGAGGCTTCATTATTAGTTTTAGCGGTTTCTATTATGTCGTAAATTACAGTGTTAAAAATATTAAAAGCAACCTGTCTAGCTTGAAGAGATCATTAAGAGGATTCACATAGGTGTCATCTATATATGGAAAGCGATATAATGAAAAACGTGGGGAAATAAAATGATAAAGAAGCGGAGTGATTAATGTATCGAGCAGCAGCCAGAAGCATCCGTATGAAAAAATATGCATTTACAATCGTGTAGGAAACAGTGGATTAAAATTGCCAGCTTTGTCACAGGAATGTGGCAAATTTTGGGATGTTGAATTTTATTTGAAAATAGTCGGAAAATGGGTCAACCGTGCTTTTGATTGGGTAATTACCCTAGTCTGACTTAGCTAATAATTATGGACCTTCCTGCAGGCAGCTTGCAGAAGAATAATTTGGACCGGCATCCTGAAAAAATTTGCTTCCATACCGTGTATGAAAACTAATTCATTATCTAGCTAAAGCGAGGCATTATATGTGGCGCTGGTCCTGTATGGAGAATGGTTCTAAAAAGGAATCTGACAGCCAGGTATGATCAAAGTCTAAACCCGCATGCGGGCTTAGAATATTGTAGATATTTTCTATTTCGGGCATCGTCCAAAGACCAGAAACTCCATTTTGAAGAAAACAGGGCACAAGCTTTAGATTGATCGTTCGTCAGGGAAAAGCATGTATAAATGGGGATTTCTAATTATTCTGCTAACAAGACAGCTGCAAATCACAAAAATATTTAAAAAGATCTTTTAGAAAACACCATTTATTATTCATTCAACCATCACTACAGTATGTATAATCGGCTGGATAGAAGATGGTGCAAGATGTGTTACAAAGGGGAAATCCAATTAGCTCCATCGCTTTTAGCCCATTAGAGCTCAAGGTATGTTAACCGACCGTACCTTTGATGGTTGTCCAGAAGATCAAGAGCGGGACGTTCAACAAGTATTTCTTAGATGAGAAAAACCAGAGTTCATTACTAAAATAGATAAGCTAGAGCATTGAATGGACCAATTGCCAAAAACGTCGCGGACAAACATTAGCTGAGATGGCTGTCTTCATGGATTTTAAGAATGGGAAAGTAACAAGGTGATGTTAATCGGCGCTAGTCGAAGTCAGCCAAATTGAAGACAAATGTTAAAGCGTTGGATAATCTTGATTTTACAGTGTCAGGAATTAGCTGAAATAGAAAAAATAGTGCAACCGAATAAATAGCGAGTAAGTTTTAAATAAGGGATCGCCAAGTATGAGTTGTCCCTTTTATTTGGAGCGAAGATAACATGAAGGTTGAATCGTATCCACCAGGTTGCATCATCGCATCAAATTATGAGATTCTAAAGATTTTTTGTGAATATACTGGACTTGAAATCGTCCGGGAAAAATTATAGAAAAAGAACGAGACTCATATAAGTTGGATTTAAAATTGAGATAGGAAATAGATATATTCTCATTTCCCAGATCCGCCTAAACGTCCAACAACTCCAGAAGCTCGTGTTTAAGACATGTATGCTGTTTTTTGTTGATGATATCCACCACGTGGTAAAACGAGTAAATCTTAAAGGTATTGAAACAGAAGCTATTCGTGAAGAAATTTTACCGGATGGTTTATACACCGTCTTTCAAGAACCCAGTAGGATTACCCAATTGAATATTATATGAATAAAAATAATGGAGAAGTAGAGAGAGAGGTTTTTTTAAATGGCAAAAAAAAATGTTGCACTCTTCTCCTCTAAAGATGTTAGATAAATCAATGGCATTTTTAACGAACTGTATAAGGTTCCACGAGGTTTAAACGAAAGATCATCCAGAATCGAAATCACATTAGTTATTTCAGCACTTTGAAGAAGATGGATATGAAATAGAAATTGACTTGACAATTACGATTCAAAACTGGAAGCCATATCAATTGGGAAATGGATATGGTCATATCGCTATTGGAGTTAGATGATCTAAAGCAGGCACATCAGGAATACAAAGATTCTGGAATGAAGATTACCGAGTGAAAGGTTTAACCAGCTGACTTGGTTAATAATTTCTTTGTCTTAGATCCAGATGCTTAATAAGAATTTGAAATTATCCAGAACAAATAGAAATAGAAAACTAAAAAGCGTTACAAGTTAACGAGTCAAACAGACCAATAAAAAACGAGATGGAAATCAATGATTTCCATCTCGTTTTATTGGTCTAATTAATTTTTTAGTTTCCAATTTGTTCCATTAATACGTTGAGATCTAGGTTTGCTACTATGCCAAGAGAAGCACGAGCATGGTGTTCCTTTGAGAGATAATTGCTACTTTTCTATCTGTTTAGTCCTTAACTTCCTCTTTTATAACAACAACAGAGTTTTATTGTCAAGGCTGCCGGTTCCTCGAAATAAAGTTCTTTATCCCGCTTACATGGTATTTGGTTGTAGATGCCTTCTTTAAAGGCGTTTTATTGTTGGCTTTTTCTCATCCAAGGCATTAAAACCAATTCGTGCTAGAAAAATTAATGCATTAATTTTTCTTTATTTTTTTTAAATATAGAAGCAAGCCATGTTTTCTTTAGATACTCATTCTTTTCAGCTATAAAGATTGCCAGATTTTGATTTCCAAAACCGTGTCGTTTAAAAAATTTAAGACAGCTTCTTCTTCTTCCATTTTGTGAAGCTCTCCTCTAACAATTCTCTCTGATCACGTCGTTATCCCAAGACTAGAACAGGAAGTTGCTATTTGCCATTTTAACGCTTGCAAAAACCGATATTAGCAGCTAGCAATCCTTGTGTGGTCAACAAAAGGATCACGGCCGCACGAATCGAAAAATATGAAGATTGCCTCACAACGAAAGCGTCGAGATTATTGTCCTAACATTAATATGTAGAGAGATCGAGAATAATACAATTTAACAGTTGATACCTCTAGGTGGAACGTCTACTTAACATCTGACGCGTTGGGTTATTCTAAAGGATGAGAAAATGCCGACATGGCTCAATATCAGAAGGCTTTTAAAAACAAACACTCTCCGCTACATTGCGGAGCTATGCCTCGTGGAACATCTCTATTCAGCGTATCGAAATCAAATACTTTGAAAAAGACAATTAAAACGCTGTTATAAATAGACTCAGGATAAGCTACTTATCTTATTCATTACCAATCATGTAGGTGTTTCCTTACTCGGTTCATCTGTATCTATCCCTCTGTAGACCGATCTAGCGAACCATTAGACTGGGATGCAAGTGCTGCTACCTTACATTCCATTGTTTTCCTTATGTACGAGGAATTAGAAAAAGAAGTTAATGCGCAGTATCTTTTTGAAAAGGTGCGTGAGAGTGTGCGTTTCTTAGTTGACTAAATAGAGGAAAGGGGCAGCTAAAAGGTGCTTTTGAAAAATAGTTTATGTAGCCGACAGAGCTTTGTAGATTCTGACGACTCCTCTCACGGAGTAATCGCGCAATCATACTGAACAAGTCCAGCAAAGACAGGCTCGTGCCTCGATATTTTATACTAGAACCAATTTGTATTTCTGATCTCTGTAAGCAAATACAACGATCTTTTGGTAATATGTGCTGAGTTTCGAACGACACTCTCCATCTCTAGTACCATCTCACTCTCGCATTTTTACGACCCTTGCAAGATATAAGGCTCACTAAATACCCATCTTTTGTGCGGAGAACTTCTAGAGCTAGCGGACCTCAAAAATCAATGTGAGCCGCAGTCATAATTAAAAGTCGAAGTGGAATGCCTACCTCAGCTACTCAGATCGGTGAAGATCATGAGCGCGAGACGGCATGGGTGTCCATCACCCACCATTCAATAACGCATCCGGACTCACGGTTTTCAATCCAAACAATTCTTAAAACCTGGGGTCTCAAGGAACAGACTGCTATAAAGATAATTAAAAAAAAAATAGCAGAAAATGATGAGAAGAGCACACTCTGTAGACCTTCAACCAATGAAACTTCTATTTGTGTTACGTCCACAATCTTACTTACACATCACGTGCCATGAGCTTGACTCGACCAGCTGTGAACTTGCAGGTCACCTCTGCCCGCCCGCAGGTGACAATCGTTCCTTCTGTAACTACACACAGCCAGTCACATACTACGCTCTGCAGCCTGATTATCCATCCTCAGTTATCCAGACTGCTCAAGTCGTTCATAGCTACACACCTCGTTGTTGATGCGGAACTCAATGATGTGTAAACCACTCATTCATCGCACATATGCATCATATCCGTCGAAGAAAATAAAGTGAAGTCTATGTGTACTGGACAATTGTTGGCTCTGATGATCTACTTCGTACTATTCTGCTTGGGACTTACTTCTGTACTGATAGATAAGAATAGAAGCAACCAATTAATATCCCTCGTTTTACCCTAAATTACAAATGCGAAATAGATTTCTTTTGCACATCAATAGTTGATGAATCGTTATCATGAAAAAAATACATCAGGGTTTAATGTGCCATTACAAAACAGAAAGAAGGGAGAAATTTGTTATGCGTGGATGTTCCATTGAATGTACACTTGTATTGCTCTATTAAAATTACAAACAAGCTGAAGGAAAGCTAAACTTTTAAGAACCAACCGAACAAAGTATAATGTAACTCGCTTGAAAGAAGGCCAAGTAAAATCAAGGCCTTTGTCGCATTTTTATTGAACCAGGATATCGTAGTAGAAGAAAATATATTGCAGCAGCTTTGGAGCAAATAGCATTATTACAAGAAGATTTTCTAGGTTAACTTAATCCTGAAATGAAATAACAGAATTTAAGAAAAAATGGTCTAGCTGATATTTAAAAAATTTGAAAGATGCGTGAAAATAGGGTCTTTTTTACGTTTAGAAGGTGTTTGAAACCATTAGGAAATGATTTGACCTAAACTAGACCAAGAGCTACTGATTTTAGGTGTTCTAACTGCTGTTCTTGGTTTAACGTGGAATCCAGCTTAATTTTAGCACATATGGGATAAGTACAAAACCAAGAGGTGGGGACTAACAACTTCTTTGGATTGTGGATATTATAAAGAAAATTGAAGACAGAAAAGTATTTTACGGATGCTTTCACACTTTACCTGTAGGCGAGTGTTCTTCTGGGATGTAATGAAAGCCCCAGCAAAGTTTAACCCATGCTTCACCCATTCCTAATGTTTTAAAGTTTTATGGGGACAGTAAGGAATTTGAAATGATGATCAAATTAAAGACACCCATTGGTGGAGTCGAGATGCATATTGAGGCATATCGTATTTTAATCCACCTTTTACGATAAAGTGAAGAAAAACAAACAACAACAACCAATAAGCGATTGTAGTCAAAACACGTTGAAGCACTGGTTAGAAATTAGGTGCAATTAAAAATATCCGGTTTGGATCTGATTTTGATGGAATTAGTTCACACATAGGAGCATGAATCATGTTGGAGAAGTTACAAAATTTAATAACCGCGTCTAGAAGCAAAAATTTTCAAAAGAAGAAGTAAAGGGGATTTCCGCGCAATAACTTTTGACATCATCTGCCGAAAATTAATTTACATAGTCGTAGCGACTAAGTTCATAGAGCATTTTAGGCGTTGAGGTTAGCTCTGCCTATAAAAAACT
>Ga0163217_1053769_pt1 | contig 10500 bp, 14 predicted proteins | sample SynspAceP_FD_185933 | JGI IMG/M metagenome (GOLD analysis project Ga0163217, IMG submission 185933) | Saline lake microbial communities from Ace Lake in Antarctica - Synechococcus sp. Ace-P (PacBio error correction) | ecosystem: Environmental > Aquatic > Non-marine Saline and Alkaline > Saline ... | reverse complement strand
TTTGGTGTTGTGTGTGTCCAGCGCCTGAAAACATCCGCGATGACGCGATAGCGAACAGCAGCAGCAATTACGCCGGACGCCGCCGCTGGCTGAGCGCTTCATGCGGACGCCTGGTCTATGGCGAGATAGCTCAGTTAGATAGACGGCCGCATCTGACCATTATCGAGGGGTTGCGAGTAACGCCGCTGGAGTCGGCCATCCAGCCGACCACGCGCGAGCCGACAAAACAGGGCAAGGTTCCACAGCTACTTTGCCAGCAGAACATTTTCTGATGGATCAGATCAGACCTTATGGCGCGGACTCCACGGGTTTAGCGGTCCCTTCTGAACTGGCCAGTGCTATTGACCCGGCGGCTTCGTAGCTCGCGCGGCGAAGGTTGCAATACAACAAGGTTAGTTACAGTAGCCGTGACAGACCCGATGACGCGGTGGCCAGCGGCTTTTTGCACCTCGGCCCGGAGCAGGTCGGATCGCCATCGAATGAACCGACGATCGCAACGAGCGCCCTGTCAGCACCGCACGCAGGCGACTGGCCGCGCCGCCAGGCAGGCGGCCTCCAGCGGCGGAAATCGCCTGCGGTCAAGCGTTCGGCGGATCGCCTGCATCAGCACCAGGCCGTGAGCGTCGCCACGCCGACACGGCAATTGAACCCACGGCTGCCGATACCGAGAAGGCGCATAGCCGAGCAGCATTCAGCGCCAATGCACCTCCATACCAGCGCCAATGGCACGCAGACGAAAACCAGTGCGGGCTTCACGGAATCGTGCCAGTGCCATGTCACAGCAGGCTCGATCAGCAGGACACGATCGGGACCACCAGCATAGTCGTGCTTCTGCGCGTTGCAGGTTCTCGAACTGCCCCCCAGGTCATGTATAGCCTGCTGGAAGCGACACAATCGGCCACCGCAGTCTGTGGCCTCCCCGACGAACCGCCCAGGATCGCGGCCACGTACGTGTGCTGTACCACGATCCTCGGCTACCATTGTTTCGCGATTCTGGGCGGGTTCGATCGGGGAGGGCCACAGAACTGCGGTGGCGAGTGTCGCTTCCAGCAGGCGTATACATGACACTGGGGAGGGCAGTTCGAAACCTGCAACGCGCAGAAGCACGACTAAATGCTGTGGTCCCGATCGCTGTCCTGCTGATCGGAAGCCTGCATGTACATGGCACTGGGCACGAATCCGCTTTGAAGCCGGCACTGGTGTTCGTCTGCCGGCATTGGCGCTGTAGGAAGGTGCATTGGCGCTGATGCTGCGCGGCCATTGCCCTTCTCGGTATCCGGCAGCCGTGGGTTTCATTGCCGTGTCGGGCGTGGCGACGCCTCACGGCCTGGTGCTGATAGCAGGCGATCGCGAACGCTTCGGACCGCAGGCGATTCGCCGCTTGAGGCCGCCGCGGGCGGCGCGGCCAGTCGCCTGCGTGCGGTGCTGACCACGGCGCTCGTTGCGATCGTCGGTTTCATTTCCGATGCGATCGCCGACCGGGGCTTCCGGGGCCGAGGGTGCAGAAAAGCCGCTGGGCCACCGTCGTCATCGGGCGTCTGAATCACGGCTACATGCTACTAACTTTGTTGGTATTGCCAAACCTTCGGCCCGCGCGAGCTAAGAAAGCCGCAGGGTCAATAAGCAACTGCCAGGTTCAGAAGGGACCCGCTAAACCGCTGGAGTCCGCGCCATGAAGGCTGATCTGAATCCATCAGAAAAACTGATTCTGCTGCAGTATGCTGTGTGGAACCTGCCCTGTTATGTCGGGCTCGGCGTGAGTCGAGCTGGATGGCCGAACTCCAGCGCGTTCTCGCCAACGCCCTCGATTAATGGTGTCAGATGCGGCCGATCTATTCTACTGAAGCTATCTCGCCATAGACAGGCGTCCCGCACTGAAGCGCTCCAGCGCGGCGGCGCGTCCGGCGTAATTGCTGCTTGCTGTTCGTTATCGTCGTGCCATCCGCGGTATGTTTCAGGCGCTGGAACCTAATGGTGCCGAACCCGCTAGGTCCAGTGATGATGGTGATGGCATGTAGTGCCTGAGGGGGGCGCTATAACCTTCTGGTGCCTTGTACCCTTGCTGCGGCGCATCCGTTCCAGGCGGGACATCAACTTGAAAGGGGCCGGACCGTCAGCTTCAACGATTTCATTTCCAATGGGGGGTGATCGTCGCAGGCAGCGCTTGGCTCTGGCTCGGCTCGTCCTGGCCGGATCTCGTGTTAGGAGCCCTGATTGCAACAGTCGCCACCTTAAAGGAGGGAAGTTGAAAATCTGAAGAACGTACGCCGAGACAGGAAAATCACCGTGAGTAAATCCACCAGGCCAATGCGATGCAAATGTCGGATTGGACGGACTGCATTGTTCCGCCTTCGCCGCGGCGGGCTGCGAACAGCCACATATCAATAGAGGAGCCAGCGGCAATGACGAACAAACTGCGTCTCGATCTTCCATCCTGCTGCCGAACATTCTGCACGACGCCGATGCCTTGACGTGGGACGGCCACATGCCGAAGCTCGCGCGGGCCAGACTGGTGTGGAGGATGCCATGTCCAGAAGCGATGGCTCCCCGGCAACCCATCAACTCTGCATCCACTAATGACCCCGGGACCACGCTTCCGCATCAGCGCGCATCCGCGAAAACTGGTCGAGGCAGGCAGGTGCGCGCATTTACCGAACAGTTCGGCATCTCGTCATAGGAACATCGAGAGGCAATTCACCCACAGCGGCGGGCGGCGAACAGTAACGAACAGTTACTGAATCTACCCGGCGTGCTCGAAGCCGAGGTCAGCGTAACGCGGCGTGGGTACGGGCTGGAGTTCGACCGTCAGCAAGACATTCAGAGGCGACATTCGTGCGCGTGGCAGAGGCCGGCGATGGGTCGCAAGTCCGAAACACATCGGCATGAGGCGGATGGCGACCACCGCCACCGGCAGGTGATCTTCGGCGCCAACAAGCAAGCCTGAAATCTTTTCTCACTGCGATTTAGCGGTGGAGGGGGGGGGGGAACTCCTCGTTTACCGGGTTTGCAATCGAAAAACTGACGCCTTTGCCCAGGCTGGCTGCCGCTTGCCTGTTATCTCGGCGCATACTTCTCGGCGGGCTTCTACACCGTCGGAGAAGCGTCAGAACCTGAAGCTCAAGCGTTTCGAGATCGACACCGTGATGCTGGATCGCTGCGGCTGGGCGCGGCGGCGCTCGGGGGCATGGCCGAAAGGTGCGGCTGCGCTGTTTCACTGTTCAGCCTCGGGTCATTCACTCGAACACTACGCCATGGTCGACGCCAAGCGCCGCGCATTCGAACGCTCGCCGGAACTTGCTATCCGGCGACCGCTCGGGGTCCGGTCGTGAAAGGCAGACCATGGAGGTCGCAGTGGAGACACTCGCGGGCGATGTCGTGATCGTCCTCCCCAATGAGCGCCTGCGGCAGGACGCGTTCGTGTGTCAGGTGAAAGGCAAGCGTCGCATCAGGCCTTCCGTCCCGGAAGAGGAGTGTGCCAGTCAGATAAAAACGTCCAGTCCCCGACCGACGTGGAAGCCACTGCACGGCCCCGAATCTGCTGGATTAAACGGCGCATCGCGTGTTCGACAGGCACCATCAATGGCTGCGCGCAGATTCGAGATCGTGGTGACCAACGTTCCTCGGAAGAGCGCGCTGGCGCGCATCGTGAAAATGCGTCAGCGGAAAGTGAGACGACGAAAAATCGCCGACCCAGCCGAATTCACCGATCGGTTCGAGCGTTTTATTATGTACCGGCAGTGCTGGCGCTCGGCCGTTGTTGCTGCTGTATCGGTGGGTCGTGGTGGACGAGCCATCCGGGATAGTTTCTATCGCGCGATGGCCGTTCTGGTTCGCGGCCAAGCCCGTTGCGCGCTCGCCATCGCCACGCCGAGCGCCGTGCTTTCGGTATCGCCCGCGCTGCGCGGGGCGGTGGTTCTGATTCAGGGTGGCGGCTCCACTCGAAAAAGCTCGGATCGCTTAAATTATGCGCTCGCGTTTTGACAAGACCGGCACGCTCACAGAAGGACGACACGCATCACTGACGTCTCTCGGCACCCGACATTACGAGGCCGAGTTACGTGCAACGGCGTTGCACGTCGAGGGCGCTGAGCGGACCACCCTGGCCCAGGCGATCGTGCGCGATGGCACGCAACGTCTTGGCAGGTGCGCCTCGTCTGCTGCATCGGGGCTGCGTGTCTGACCCGGACAGGGACGTGGGTTCGCTCAGATTCAAGGCGATTACGGTAACAGATCGGCAAGGCGGAGATGTTCGCGTTGATGGCCGCCACCCTTGTCGGAGTGCTGTTGCCTTCGCTGTCGAACAGCTCAGCAATGAGGGGGCGGGACCACCATTGGTGGTCCGCGGAACTGAGACGCTGGACCTGGGCGTGAATCGGTCTTCGATGGAATACACCACGCGCGTCGCACGCTCTGCACTTGAGCAACTACGCAAGATCGGCCATCAACTCGCATGAATCAATGCTCTCGGCACAAAACCAGCGCGTCGCTAGATCGCCGTCGCCAGGCAAGTGGCCTGGACGAGGCGTGGGGCGACCTGGATGCCGGAAGACAAGTGGAGGCGAATCAAAGAAGCTGCGAAGAAGCCGAGCTGAGGTCGCGATGGTTTGAGATGGCGTCAACGACGCCCGGCATGGCCAATGCAACCGTGGGGATCGCAAGGGCGCGGCAAGAGATGATCGGACGTGGCGCTGGAAACGGCGACGTTGCCCTGAATGGCCGACGACCTTGTCCATTTCTGCCGTTCGACCGTCGGCTCAGCCGGCAAGCGCAGCACGATCATTCGGCGCAGAAAACCTGTTCATCAGTCTGGCGCGTCGTGGCACTGCTGGTGCTTGCGACGATCCTGGAGACTCCGGCTCGTCCAAGCGGTTGCGGTCATGAAGTTCGACGCTGGTGGTTGTTATTCAACCGCGCTCAGGCTGCTTGCCTTCGGGAGAGATAAATCGAGCGATGCGTACTGTAGGAGTCACGTACAAAAAGAGGCGCTCCATGGAGCTACGTCATCTTCGATGCGTCATTAGCCGTGGCTGAGGAAACTGCCACGGTCAGTCGAGCCGCTGGCGCCGCACATTGAGCAATCCTCCTTTTTCACGCACTATCAAGACGCTCGAATCCGATCTGGGCGTTGTCCTGTTTCGAACGCACGTCTCGGGCACACGCCTGACTTGGGCCGGCCAAGTCTTCTTGGAAATTGGCCCGCCGCGTCCCTTGTTGCCCTTTGAATAGGCCAAGACCAACTTAAAGCCGGCTGCAACCGGCTATCGCAGGCCACTTTGCGTATTAGTCCTATCTGACCGGCATCGCATCGAACCCGCCTAAGTGCACTGCTCGCCCTGTGCAGAGGAAGAGGGAGCCGGAAGTCGAGATTACGGCTATTTGAAAAATGCCTGTTCTCCCAACAGCTACAGGGCTTGCGCCAATGATCTGTACGAATGTCGGCTTCACCCTTGGCGATGCAGTCGCGCCGGCATCATTGGCTCAGGCAGTTTGGCTGATCCCATTAGGTGGTTGCTGTTCCAGCCAGACATCCATTGCTGGCGCACAAGCACTGCCACTTGAATGAAGTTGGTGAACTATCCCTTGGTGCTGTGCCATCCCGGAAGTCTTGCGAGGGCTGAACAACAGTTGGAACGTCTGCTCGCTCGGTCGATTGCAGGAGCCACCTTGTGTGAGCGAGGTAGCCTCGCAATGGAACCTGATGTTTAGGCACTGTAGCGGCCGGCTATGGAGTCGATTTTCCAGTGCGGCGCACATCGAAGCTTGGCAGGAGCACGGACGTGATCCGCGCGTCCTACTGGCCGAACGCGCTTTACGTTCACGACTACACGGCAAGGCCCAACAACGAGCGTCCCGAACAGAATGAGCCAACTTTATTCGCCGAGTCAGGCAAAAGGTAGCCACGTAAATTAGGGCGATTCAAAGTCAGTTACCTTTTAGGTCTCCATACAAGACCTGCGTGTATTATGCGTCGTAGTGATCCTTCGCTACCAGACTGGCAAATCAGCGCGATATGCGTTATCGCACTCAGGGCCTTTATAGAGTGGACGGCATCACACGCACACCCAGCGACGCCATTCAAGAAATCCGCTGTAGGCTGCCGCCAGGTCAGCCTGTGGAGACCTTCAGGTCTGGACCCGCCGTGGAGCACGACGAATCTATCAGACCTTATCTGGTCTTTACGGTGCCGTGACAAGCAAGAAAAAAACTCCAAGGCCGGCAACTAAGCCAACACCAACGGGGGCGGGAAGCACTTGATGCTACGATGAAAATCAGGACTGTCAGCGAAATGGCAGGATCGAAGACGTGAGGATACAGCGCCCTGACACCATCCTCATAGCGAACTAGCAACCACCAGCTCCTACCCCTTGCCGGCATCGCGCTCAGGCAGCGATAGCGGCCATGACGACATTTCCGTCCAAGTGAAACCTGGAAAGCACTGTCGGAGGAGACGGATGGCTGCACAGAAAACGCGCAAGACAAGCGGACCCTCACCATTTCCAAGGTGTTTTATCGTCCCCATCGAGGCCGGCCATCCGCTGGAGCAGCTACCCGGTTCTGAACCCCGCATTCTCGACACATTGGGCGCCAGGCCAATACCCGCATCCAGGCGGACTTCCGAGGATGGCCGTGCTTCGCCTTCAACACACAGAGCGCATAATTCGACGCGATCAGGAATTGACGATCTCCACGTATTGCAAGCCGGCATTACCTGCGACGATCCCTTCACTGATCGATGATTCCAGATCTCACCGTCGGCAGTCGATCTCAAGACATGGATGTCGCGCTTCTATCCCGACCAGAGGACCTGCCTTTTCTTTTTCGATGACGATAGAAAGCGCCGGCTTCACCCGGCAGGTCAGCATCGAAACCGATCCAGGCGCTGCTCTGCGAAAACAGGGAAGGCTCAGCCAGATTCGCTCCGCGGGACCAGCCACGACAAATCCTTCAGAACGCTGCATGAGCAACATGAGCTTGCTGTGCGGCAGCCGAGAGCTGGGACTCGGCAGGTCGCGAGGTCACGCGCCGAGCGAAACACTTATCTCAATATCGTTGGCGGGCTAACTGACTTCTGTGCTCGGCAAGTCACCGGGCGGCAGCCCCTACTCGTCGTTCGAGACGCATGGATTCCGTCCATCAGGCGCATTGCTTGCCCACTACGAAGGCCGGCCCGGAATCAGCGAGCGCACTCTATTAAGGGCAAAAATTCTCTGCGCAAGGCGCATCTGGACGCCAGCGATCGCTGACTGTTAATGGCAGTCGAGGCCGGTCTGCAGGGTGCATCAACGCAACGTTCTGCAAACGAGCTGCCAAGCTCTACTTGCTTCTCAGTCTTCAGTTGGTGCGCGCAGCAGCACGACCTCGACGTGTCAGCGCGTCGTCAGATTCGACGCGAACCTTGCTCCGTGCGCCTCGATGATCGACTTGACGATGGGCAAGCCCCAGCCCAGCACCATCGCCCTTGCGTTGCCGAAGACGGATTCGCCAGCGGTAGAACGCGATGAAAAGCTATTGGCAGATCCTCCGGGGAATCCTCTCGCCGGATTCTCGGACAACTGATGGTGGTGGCTTGCTCATTCTAGGAGACACCCTCACGGTAACGGTTTCCCGCGCGGCGTCTGTAGCGGATCGCGTTGAGAGGAGAAGATTGCTGAGTGCGCGGCGACAGACATTTCCCGATCGGGCCCGTATCGGTGGTACTGCTCGTCTTTGACCTGCAATAAGACACCCCTTAGTTCTTCCAGCCAGGGACCTCGAAATACCTCGAAACAGCCCCCATGGATTCGTTTCCGATTAGGTTTACCGATCTCCAAACTCGAGATTACGCGGCATCATTCCCGGGTTTGTGCGAGAAACAGCATGTCATTGATCATGCGGTTCAAACGCCAGGAATTCCTCCAGGTTTCGCAGTAGGAGCACTTCCCGTATTTCATCGGCAGAACGCGTTTTGGCCGACAGCCACTTCTGTCTGCGTGGCGATTGGTAACAGGCGTCCGCATTCAATGGGCGATATCAGGCGGAGAAATTTCCAAGTGCGAAAACCCATCTCAATACGTTCCAGCATGCCGTTGAACGAAGCGACAGTCTCTTCCAGTTCAATCGGCACCTCCCTGGGATTGAGCCGCATGTGCAACTGGAAGAAGTGAGTTCGCGCGATCTTTTCGTTGGCCTACGAATCCGGCCTGTGTTCACCCCACAATGAACCGCAATCCAGGCCATTGAGCGGACGCAACTGCACATAACGGACACAGATCGTCCCACCACTGGATACGAACATAAAACTCTCGATGAATGCGAGAGACCGCCGATGTCCATTCAGCAACGGCGATCATGTGCCTTTCGCTAAGAGCTTTTCGGTGTCGCCGCCGACCTGTATGACGGCGCCGCGATAGTGCAAAACTATTTCCTTCGGCACCTGAACCGAAAGGTTCTGGAATGACATTGAATGATCTCCGATGATAGTATGAATTGACCTTCTGTGCAGACGCACGCGCATCCTGCGAGCACATGCCATGAGGTGTCGGTGGCTGCACCCGACGTCGCTATGCGGACAGGAGCCGATTCAGGGAGCATGCCGGATGTGGCAAACCGCAGCGGCTGCCATTTCCCGGGCCTTTCAGAACAGACAATCGCATAGCGCACACGCCATAGAACCCAAGTCTGTGGAACTAACGGCATCACAACATAGGCGACGGTCACTGTCGCCGAGAGACTCATTCATCACATTCCGTCATTCCGCCGTCATCTTCGGTGCCTTGAGGCCTAAGAGTGAGGCTGGCGAGCATCACCTGTTGCACGTCAATATCCAGGCCATCGCCGCATGCAGCGTGTCGATGACGAAACGGCATGCGCATGCGGCGCCACACCGTGCGATGCGAAGTGCGGAATGGATCGCTCGGGCAGGTCTTCATGGCTGGAACCAGTACGCGCTGATCGTCCGCGCCAACTCGAAATTTTCGCACGAACATCCCACTACCGCAAGCCGCTCAAAGCGGCCAAGAGCAACCCGAGGCGAGCTTCAGACAACCCAGCCGCCAGCGGGTACGCCAAGCAGGCCAGCAGACATGTGAAAAGGGAAAAAATTGCGCGGCAAACAGCTGAGGCAAATCTTCATTGTGGGCGGAGCGCCGTATTCAACCGCCCCCCTGGAGTCACCAAGCCGGCGCTAGGGCAATCCCATCAGGCCCAGGCTAGGCAACAACATTGCCCAAACCACGTCAAGCTTGCAGTGCAACCCAGAGCATCGTTGGGTCAGCCAAGCACAACCGGGACACATAGCGATACGCGGCATGACAGCATCACTTGGCGATCCGGTAAGCGATCAAGTGTCTTGGGTATAAACAATGCAGCCAGCATCGAACCACCACCAAACACCGCCAACTGCCAAGGCGAGCGCTTGTCGTCGCCGCCCAGAAGCTTCGGACGATTTTAATAGTGTTCACGAACACCATCGCCCTCCGGCTGCGGCACCACAGGTTCAAAGAGCAAGGGCAGACCGCCGCAGTCGAGCGGCGAGGTAGATGCGCATCGCGCGCAAAACATACGTTCGCCCCAGGCGCCTCCCTCGGTTTCCGGCCACGGTTGTCGGGAACACCGTTGTTTCACATTCAACCCTGCCGATAGTGCGAAAACCGAAGACGTGCCGACGAACCAACCGTGAAGCTGAAATCCAGACCCAGCAAGATAGGCCCGCGAGGGCTGGGCTGAAAGATTCTCCACAGGTCATTAGGGATGCGTGACAAAGAAAGCGCCCGCGTATAGCGCGCTCCTTCCGAAAGTACCTCGGGGGATCAATGATTTGGAACAAGTGGGCGTGAAAACCTGCGGGAAGCAGCTTGCATCGCGATCAGTAAGTAGATTTGCCAGATCTCGGTAACAAGGGTACGCAAGCACGACACTGGCGCGATTGACATCGAGCGAGATTCAACACCACCTTCGCTTGGCTGGCGCACCAAGGCGCCGGCTACTGGCGCCAGGCAGCACGTTTATACGTTCATCTGATCGCCAGGGCTTGTACCCAGGAACTGTGCCCGGCCTTGGGAACCGGCACGAGTTTCGTAGGCCAATCAGGGCCGAAGAGCCACCGTGGCCAGCCCCTGGTACCGGACCACACGCGGCCATCTGTGCGAGTAAAAGCCATTCGGGAAATCGGGTATTTTGACGAATGGAATCCCAAGCATTCGAATCCAACTTCCAGTCGTCCAAGTTTCAAGACAGAGAGTGCAGCCCGCAATTCACTGCGGGCCTCACCCTTTGACTCTCCTCAGTTATCCCCTATCCGCGATCGGGGGGTGTGGGTCGTTGTCCCGGTCCCACCTGAGCCCCTTTTTTCTCGGCCATTTCGCAACGTTCTTCAACGCTTTTGACCTCCGGATACGAAAACGTCTCCGTGTAGCGCTCCTTGTCGGCCAGCTGGGGCGCAAGGTAGGTGGGTGATTTGAGTTTTCATTCGTCGTCGTGCCCACCAGGAGTGAGCGAACGCCGTCATATCTCTCCTGTGTT
>Ga0163217_1023872_pt1 | contig 10500 bp, 4 predicted proteins | sample SynspAceP_FD_185933 | JGI IMG/M metagenome (GOLD analysis project Ga0163217, IMG submission 185933) | Saline lake microbial communities from Ace Lake in Antarctica - Synechococcus sp. Ace-P (PacBio error correction) | ecosystem: Environmental > Aquatic > Non-marine Saline and Alkaline > Saline ... | reverse complement strand
ATTCAGAATGGCTATTTTGGGAACATTCTACTAATGTTGTAGTTGCAGATTTTATTTCAGTGTGATGACTCCATTCACTCGCCTGCTACATAGAAGGTTCGTTTTATGAATTTCATAAAGTGCATCACGCTGTAGAAGAGATGGGTTTTGCGGCTCATTTGTGCGATACCATGCGGATGGAGACGATTAATTTAATAAATCACTCCCAATAACATTCCTTTGGCTATGATTGGGTTTGGATTAGATGATTTTTTCCTTTGCACATTCTCACCCCATTTGCAGTAGGTCACCTCAATCATGCGAATATTAACTTGACCTATGCAGCCATTCAAAAATATATCACTCAATAATCCAGTGATGCATACTTTTGGCACCAAAAGGTAGTATGGATAAAATTAGGGATCACGTTAAGCCTTTGGATAATCTCTGTGGACCGCATACATTCCCAATTCAGGTAAAGTGAACCACTGGAATTGATTCAAATTTTGAAGAATTCCCAAAAAACCTCTGGGCACAAATCACCTATTCCATTGGACAAAAAAGAAAGAAAATTCTTTAGCTCAAAGGCACCATTAATAGTTGGTCTTTTGTTCTATCTTTTGTTTTCGTTAGGTCTAGCTCATTATACCTTGAGCCGCATGATTACCGGCGCAACTCAAATGGATAGCCGGGGAGCAATTGGAATGAAATTAATCGATTGGGGAAGACTTTATTTTTTCATTGGTTTCCATGGTCATTTATTTGATATTCGGAGATTCATGATCTCCTGTCATGCTCAAAGTGTGAGAGAGGCGAACAAGTTATTAATTGTCCTATTTGTCCAAATATGTGGCTTAATAAAATAAAGAGTGACTGCGTGAACTATTAATTAACCTGCTACAGTGTGTTTCAGGAGTGATACGTTATTTGAGGCTAGTTGAGATAGAATTGTAGTGTCGGAGTTCATGTATCCTCTAAGAGGAAAATGAAAAACTCATGTTTAATTCCGTTAAAAACAAACTCTAATAATTACCAATATATTCCCCTGGTGAATTCAATGATTTATGATTCAACCTAATACTGTTGGTGATTTGAGCATCGGCAGAGGCCACGAAGCAGACCCGGGCGACAACAAGACCTAGGCGAATATAAGCAACACAAGGCAGAGTGGTTGAATTATCTTGCCTTATGCAGCAATGCCAATAAAAAACACATTCTTTGCCATTTGCAAATCTCACCAATCTTAAATCCTGTTTTGCGATAGCCATCGAATTCGCCCTCCAAACCAAGGCCGAAAACTTAAAACGGCCGGCGAAGCTGAGCTTGAATCTAGATTAAAGCGCAAAAATTAGCGTTATTACCACTCCTTTCTAAAGGCTGATTTTGGACAATATTAATTGTTAAGCGAATCTCATATTGTCAGCGGCGGTAAAGCAAATTAAGCTCGCCTCACTTCAATGCAGATATTTATGTTAGCTGGTTTTCGCTATCGCCAACGCGTTAAAAGATGTGGCACGTGAATTGAGATTATATCCCCACGCTACTGTAAAATTATGCATGTTGAGGTAAGCACAAAACCAAAGATGATCAAGCGTATATCCCAACTTGCCAAGCATGAGCAACATTCACAGGGTGGCCAAGCCACTCAAATGCGGTAATGGGACCAAGTACCTGATATTTTCAAAGGCCCGACACATGGACAAAGTAGATGGCTTAAGGCGCCAGCTTGGATCGCTAGCTTAGCGCAAAAAGCGACAGACTAGCGATAGGAGGACCTGAAGCTAGTTGATCTATTTGGTACCTATATTAGAACGTCTTGTTGTTACATACAGTGTTGCAAAATTGTACGCCTAACAGCAGAGACTCTATGGCCGACAAAAAGAAATAAGAAACATCACGGAAACGAATATCGGTGAGCACACTTAAAATTGTGTCCTGCTTGTCATGCAATATTTCAAGAGTGATCAGTGTGGCCATTTGGTTGGGATGCCCATGCCGCTCATAAGTGCACTTGGAGTAGTACGAATGGATGTAAATATTTGAAGCCAGAAAGCGCATTTACAAAGAAAGGGGTTTCTTGTTAACGTGAGTTTGGTTCTGCATCATACAATACAATTTATGACTGCGTTAGGCCCACTACATTATTAAATAAGTACGAGGTTTAAACTTTGTCCAACAAATTATTACAACGACAGAGTTGTAAGAGTTAGCACAAGCAATATTTGTCGCTTCGTTCGATGATGTGTTCCATCATAATTGGCTCACAAACTTACCTCAATTATTAAAAAGCCAAGCTCAAAACTATTTTGGATGTTGGCGCAGGTGCTGGTAGAGATTGGCAAGTCACATTGCCAAAAATGGCTAACCAATACTGCAAGGGATTTTGATAGTAATTTGCAGCAATCTATGCGGCAGAGGCCCGCCATCCGAAATGAGAGTAGTAGGGCAAGAAACCCACGCGCAATCAAAAACGTCCAATGGTTACAAGACTCTTTTACCTGCTTTTGGAACAAAATAACTCAAACTGGAAAGTGAAGCTTTGATTAATTTTAACTTAGTGCCGTTTGGATGACCGTTCCCCCAGGCCAGCGGGCTCCGTTCTATGCGCAACCACTAATTTGCTCAAGCCGGGGTGTTAGATCATATATTTTTTACTCAAATTTGCATGGACTGTTCAAAGAGCAACAACAAACGCCAGTGTTTATTGATGTGTGAGTGTTGAAGAGCAGAGCATTTAGTCCAAAACCTTGGATTGTTCTCGAGTTAGAAGCTCAGAAACGAGAAAGGGACAAATTTGGTCGTAATGGAGTTTCATTGGCAAAAACGTGGTTTTTGCAAATGCCGATTGACCGGCACTGGGCGCGGTTTCCAGTTGTATACGTTCACTGTCGCAATTAATGATGGCAAAGCTGAACCCACAAGCTAGCGTTGATCTAGATGTATCTTGTTGCTGAGGATAGCTGAACGTCACCCGGAGCGCACAAGGTATTGAGAACGACGAAACATCACTGCATGGCCGATTATGAGTTCATTTTTTGCCGCGTCGGATTTAGTGGCATTGTATTGGATACATCAATACAAAACCTTATTGATCATTATAAGTTATTTCCAAACGCCTAACCAAAAGACCCAAATATGGGTTTTTATGAAACCGAGGGCGGTCTGGGATAAGTTAAAACATAGAAACGAGCTCTGATTTTCGAATTCTGGTAATTTGTTTACAGCGGGAAGATGCCAAAAGTCTTTGCGCCCAAAAACTTGATCGGCAAGTGCAACAAATATAAGAGACATGCCCAGTAAATACATCCACGCTTTCCCAAGTAGTGATGCTCGTGTGTTTGAAGTTGCAGCAAAGGACGTAAGGCCCGAAAGACAGGTATTTCTTGATTTGATTAGAAACGCTAAGCGCCAGTGGGGGGAGTTCTCGTTACCCAAATCACATATGGGTGGCGTTTCTAAAAGTCGGATTCATGCCTCAGCTATGGCCTCACGTGCAGCTGTGTCACACCATAATCCGACTATCATGACTTCAAAATATTCAAGCGCGCACACATGGAACGCTTTCACACACTGCGCAGTACTCACCTAATAGAGTCGTATCTGATGGTCAGCACATCTCACTCGATATAGTGAGCGCAATCTTCGTGATATAATAAAATAATACACCGTCTCCTCTCCTCTCATCTCGCGCGTGCGTGCGCGTCGTCACTCGTAACGCCTGGCTCTCCTCTCTCGTACCATACATTCCTTACATCCTCTGATTGCGCTCAGCTATGAGCGTCTCGACAATCTCTAATAATCCAGCGCGGGAATAAACCAAAATATATCTCCTCTCGAAATATCTGCCCTTTGGACCAACCACCTTCTATCCAGTGCGTTTTCCACTGACAATGTCTATATCATACGCTCGTCAATACGGGCTCAATCCAACAAAAGCATATCGACTTTAACGCCAACCAGTCTGATTCTGGTAACTGAGGAACTCCCCCCACTTGCGCTAGCGTTCGTATAACAAGAAATAAAACGTCTTTCGCCTTACGTCTTCTGCTTGCCCCAACTTCAACACACGAGCCATCACTATTGGAAGACATATCGTATTTACTGGCATGTGTCTCTTATATTTTTGTGCACTTGCCGATAAGTGTTTTTCGTTGCAAAAGGACTTTTGCATCTTCAACCTGTAAAACAAATTACCAATGTCGAAAATCAGAAGCTCGTTCTATGGTTTAACTTATTCCAACCGCCCTCTTTCATAAAACCCATATTTGGGCTTTGTTAGGCTTCTGAATAACTTATAAATGATCAATAAGCGTCTTTTATTGATGTATCCAATTACAATGCCCACTAATACCGAGCGGCAAAAATGACATCTATCGCAGTTGCAGTTGATGTTTCTCTTCTCAATTACCGCGCCCGGGTGACCGTCAGCTTATCCTCAGAACACTCTAATTCAACGCTAGCTGTGAGTTGCAGCTTGCCCATCAAATTAATTGCGACATGACGTATAAATGGAAACGCGCCCCGTGCCGTCATGAGGCATTTGCAAAAACCAGCGTTTGCCAATGACTCCATTAACGACCAAAATTTGTCTTTCTCTTCTGAGCTTCTAACTTCGAGAACAATCAAGGTTTTTGAGCTAATGCTCTAGCTCTTTCTCACATCATACATCTGGCGTTGTGTTGCTCTTGAAACAGTCATGCCAAATTTTGCAGTAAAATAATGATCTTACCACCAGGCTGAGCAATTAGTGAGTTTGCGCATAGAACGAGCCCGCTGGCCTTGGGGAACGTGGCATCCAAACGGCACTAAGTTAAAAATGAAATTCAAAGCTCACTTCCAGTTGAGTTATTTTGTTCAAAGCAGTAAAGAGTCTTGTAACCATTGGACGTTTTTGATGCGCGTGTTCTTGCCCTACTCTCTTCATTTCGATGGCGGGCTCTGCCGCATAGATTCTGCAAATTAACTATCATCCTTGCGTATTGGTTAGCCATTTTTGCAAATGTGCTTGCATCTCTACCACACCTGCGGCCAACATCCAAAATAGTTGAGCTTGGCTTTTTAAAATATGAGGGAAGTTGGGTTGAGGCAACAATTATGATGTACATCATCAACGATATTTCGACAAATATTGGCTGTGCTAACTCTTCAACTCTGTCGTTGTAATAATTGTTGGACTAAGTTTAAACCTCGTAACTTATTAATAATGTAGTGCACTAACGCCCGCTCTTAATTTTATTGTATGATGCAAACCAAACCTCACGTTACCAAGAAACCCTTCTTGTTTAAATGCCCGCTTTCTGGGCTTCAATATTTACACCATCTACTCCAGTTGCCACTTATGAGCGGCATGGCATCCCAACCAAGATGGCCACCTCTTGAAACATATGTGCATGACAAGCAGACACAATTTAGGTTGCTCACCGATATTCGTTTTCCGATGATGTCTTCTTATTTCTTGTGCGCATAATTCTTCTGCTGTAGGCGTAAAATTTTTGCAACACTTATGTACAAACAGACGTTCTAATATAGGTAAACCAAATAGCATCACTAGCTTCAGGTCCTCCTAATTGCTAGTCTGTCGCTTTGCGCTAAGCTAGCGATTCCAAGCTGCGCTATAAGCATCTACTTTGTCATGTGTCGGGACCTTTGCAATATAAGGTACTTTGGTCCCATTTCGCATTGAGTGCTGGCCACCCTGTGAAATTTGCTCAATGCTTGCAGTTGGATATACGCTTGATCATCTTTGGTTTTTGCTACCTGCAACATCTTAATAATTTTACGTAGGCCGGTGGGGATAAATTCTCAATACACGGTGCCACATCTTTTAACGGCGTGGCGATAGCGAAACCAGCTAACATAAATATCTGCAATTGAGTGAGGGAGCTTATTTGCTTTACCGCCGCTGAACAATATATGATTCGCTTATAACAATAATATTGTCAAAATCAGCTTTAGAAGGAGTGGTATAACAGCTAATTTTGCGCTTATCTAATTCAAAGCTCAGCTCGCCGGCGTTTTAAGTTTTCGCGCCCCTTGGTTGGGAGTGGCGAATCGATGGCTATGCAAACAGGATTTAATTGGTGAGATGTGCAAATGGCAAGAATGTATTTTTTTTATATGCAGCTGCATAGCAAGATTATAACCTCGGCTTAGTGTGCTATATTGCCTAGGCCCTTAGGTGACTGAGCTCTCTCTTAGCGAAGTGGAGCGGTAATTAATATGCCGTCTTTTTTTACACATAATGGAAATAGGGACAATACTTGTCTTCTTGGCAGGCAACATCAATCCCATATAAGCGTCCATTCACTAATCCATATTATGTTTTTCCCCGCTGCGGCTTTAATTAAATTACAAAAAAGCGTAGTTTTAGCAAACATCGAGGGGCAATATTTAATTCAACAATGTATTAAGCACTGCATTGTTATCGTTAACGTGGGCACGCAAACTTAATGATGCGATGTTGCAACCTTAAAGGTATTTCAAATTCAACATTAAATATAAGTTGCCTTATTTGAAAAAACTTAATTTGTGAGCCAAGGAGTGGATTCTGCCCTATAGCTAGCCCAAGCTATGTTTTTTGAGTCTTTCGGCTTCTTTTTAACTCTAGTTTCTTCTTTTTCAAACGCTTACCCTATAGCTATTGATTGCTCCTTAATCTCGCAGATAGGATTTTTGATCCACCGACAACTCTCTCCGGTAGCGGACTTCATTTTTTTCGCGTTAACCTTCAATTTTAAGCAGTGGTCTAAAAAAAACTTACGTGAATTCTTCATCTTTTTCAATATTTCTTGACTTAAGTTTAAACTAAGTCAGTGAAACCTTTACCATCAACTTTGAAAGCCCTGCAATATCGGCGCGAGTTATACTCGGTTCTATCTCTTGGGTAACACCTAAATAAGACGTCCATAAAAAAAGTATGGTGAATAGGAAAAACTGACGCGCGGGGAATAATGGTCTTTGCTTTTTTAACTGATAGAATTCAACTCGATACCTTCCGTGTAGCTGGCAAGGTTTTACTATTTCATTAACCATTTATGGCTATTAAACTGAGTGTATATCACCGTATCCGATTTTAATTATTGTTAGGTCATGAATGTTGTTAGGTCAGATATACAAAAAGCTAACATCCAACTGAGGTTTTTTGTCAGATTCAGCCATGGTCCTTACTTTGTTTTATCAAAAGTAATCAGTTGAATGCGAGACTCCTATATTCATAACACGTTTAGTTAGATGATCCAAATTAACTATGCCACTGCAGGGATCCAAAGTTGGTTTCAATACTCGAATGGTCCAATAAGAAACAACCTCGTCCCTCCTCTAAGCTTTCCTTTTTTAGCCCCAACAGCTTAACTAAAACACCGCTTCAATCAGTCTTTTTTCGTTGATTACCAATTTCTAGCTTCGACTATCACCAGCGAAAAAACCATTTTTGTAAATAAATACTGCCTATGACGGGCGGCATTCCATTCTGTCAGGCACCCTCTTTATACCGGACACTATTTTTATTTGCTTTTCGAATTCAAATTTACTTTCTTTTTCAGCATCTTTCGTCTACTGTTTGATGTGTAGCTACGGATTGTATCCTAAAAATTAACAAAATCATTTGGTAAACTGCACAGAAAATAATATGTAGGAGTGCCCAATATTGACAGAGAGTTACTAGTCATTTCAGCATTGTCAAGACTTCATTCAATGACGCCGCCGATGCCATTTGGTCCTTCCAATATTATTTGGTTTGCGTTCTTATCGCAGTGGAATATCAAAGTAATCATCCTGCGACATCATCTTTTAATTTCGCCAGTTTTTGATTTTACGTGCCTTGTCCTTTTTGGTAACAAACTTTCGCCAAAAAAACAACTTTGATGTTCAGTTTCGATCAGTCGCTTACTTTCTTCTGCTGACATCAGGTCCAGCAATTCGGAGCAGCGTGCAATAGTCCTTCCGCTGACGATACTTTTTGTTTATCGTCCGGCTTTTCTCGATTTCGTTGATTATTTTAAACTTTTTAAAAAGCTCACTGCGACAAGTAGTCTAAAAATTGAGTCTGAGGTCATTTAATGGCTCGATTTTTTACTAAGGCAAGTGTCTAGATTGAACCGCTCGCAAAACGTGCATCGCCATCTCTATATCTAGCGTATCTTATGCTGGAATGCTAGGTTTTGTATCTCACGAACCTTACCTAAGCATACGCTATAATTAAACAGGCCAAAAATACATAAAAATATTTCATAAAACGAATATCACTTTTTGTATTAAAGGTTTCAGATCATTCCGCTAGCTTTCGGTCGCTTTCTTACCCCTTACCAAAAGACGAAACCATAGGTCTGTTTTTTCATCTCAAATAATCGACGCCAGCAAACAAGGTCATTTAGTTTTTTAAATCCATAATTCTTATGGGTTCAAAAAGTAAGCATGATTTTTGATTTTAGATTTTGCTGTCCTATAATACCTAAGTTCGCCCAGCATCATCAGCCTCAGATGTCTCTGCTGCTTGTCGCGACATAATCATCAGTTTGGTATCGATCTTGATCATATTAGGGAGTCTTTTTTCTGAACGTTTTGTCGTCCGCCTCTATATCCATTAAGAACAAAAAATTTAGAAAACTGTTAACAAAAAGCTGATTGCTTTGCGTTCGCCAAATTCCAACTCGGATTTTGCCATCCGCTAATGCACGGGTAAACAAGTGGCGTAAAGTCGCAATCGGGACGACACTAAAAAGTTTGAATCTAGATCTCTGGGGAGAGGAATATCCATTAGCATTCAATAAACAGAGCGATGGCCTATTGTATTTTAGCCTTTTGTTAAATCAAATTGCTAAAAAGGCTTTATAGAAAATTTCATGGAAGCACTTCTTCCCAAAGGTTTAAGATATGAGCTCTTCCATTCCCATAAGCTTTAAGGAATGTTTCACGACACCTCAAAGCGCTAACTCAAAAAGTATGTGTCTATTTTAGCAAACCCGTGTATTGTTCTGTGTGTTATAAGCAAATTTTTTCTCTATTTTTTTCTTAAATACGGAATTCCTTCCTAATTAATCATTGTCTCTACTACTTAATTATTTTTATCAGGGAAGCGAGAAGGAAAAACCCTGTATTAGATGGTAGTTATTTTTTTGGATACCTACATTTGCTTCTAATTTTTTACTCCTGTAATCAAATAAAACAGGACGACACACTGAAATAATATTTGAAATTAATTAGCATTAATATTTTGCCGCTCCCGCCTCACATTCTAAAATAATTGGACGCCTCAGCATCAAGCGATTTGAAGTGATCTTATTGGTTCAGATTTGTCGTTCGTGAAACGGTATTTTATTGGACAATACATCGAAGTCAAACGAAGACCGATGAAACAGGTTTATAAAACAGAAATAGGACTGAGAAGTCTCAACTTATTCTTAGCACTTGAAGCGCATTCTAACGACAAATTGCTCCTCACGCTAAAGCGCTAATTATTATTTATGGGCTCCTCCACCCCGTTACTGTCAGTTTTTGAAAAGCGTTACTGTCAATTTATTGGAAAAGCGTTACTGTTCAATTTATGAAAAGCGTTACCTGTCAGTTTTCTTTTGACAGTAACGGGGGGCAATTGTCGTAACTTTGGGGAATTAGCTAAACTGACAGTAACGGTTTAGATCTTAGAGAAAAATGGGCCCAGAATCATCGTCAGTGACACCCTCTGAAAAAAGAGGGTAATGTCAAATTAGTCGAATTAAAAAAAATTTTTTAAAAACAGTAGCTAAAAAGTCTACATTTCTTTCCAAGAAACAAGTGGCTAAACGGGCAGTTTTTGACTGAACTATTGAGATATAAATAGCTATTCATTTATAAAAAGCAACAACTTATTTCTGTCGAATTTACTATCAAATAAATATGATAATGATGCAAATAAAAGCCCCCAACACTGTTATATTTGAAAAACTATTAAGGGACGAAAAGCTGATCATACAGCTCAATTGTCTCAAAAACCCAAAAAGCCAGTTATTTATAAAGTTAAATGTAAAAAGCTGTCTAAAGCGCAGTCTAAATTAGCTATTACAGCACTTTTGATATAAATTAGAGCGGAGGTACGGCATTAAACTGCCTTGCGAAGTAAGCATCAAGTATCAAACTTTGCTGTATTTTAGACATCGATTATTTTGCCAAGTTTTGATTAGAAACTAACCGTTAGGAACGCTGAATTTGCTGAATAATGCGCTTTAATTTAAAATATTGCATGTATAGCCCAATACTTCAAATAATCATTTAAAAAGCCACACAAAAAAGAACCTGATATAAGTATTTCTAGGAACTCGTACTTAACTTCAAATGATTATTACTGTTCCACTGAAAAGCCCAATTCGCCTCAACTCAACGACTAGTAAAATTAGCATAATTAATCATAAGTGATTAGTATATTTATCTTTTCTTAGGATAATTAACAATTAGTGATTATAAATTAAAGCAGTGCTTGGCTTGATAAAGAACAATGGGATTACGGCGTAATAATGTACGCTAGACGAAGCGCAGAAAAGCTTGGTA
>Ga0163217_1117873_pt1 | contig 10501 bp, 18 predicted proteins | sample SynspAceP_FD_185933 | JGI IMG/M metagenome (GOLD analysis project Ga0163217, IMG submission 185933) | Saline lake microbial communities from Ace Lake in Antarctica - Synechococcus sp. Ace-P (PacBio error correction) | ecosystem: Environmental > Aquatic > Non-marine Saline and Alkaline > Saline ... | reverse complement strand
AGCAACAACTCAGATCTGATGTTTAACGCCAGGGGGCGCTGGCCTACCCAGCTTCTGGGCCAGTGGTGGTGAGCATCTGATCAACGGTAACCGCTCGGGAATCCCTTGGCGACGGGCGTTTCACCGGCCTGGAGCAGGCCATCGCCTCAATGAACATAGCCAGCTCGATCAGGGCCACAAGGGGTTACTCCGTTTTTGGTGCTGAAACTCACTGATCACCCGGCGTGCCCCCACCATCTGACAAGGACTTACGTTTTTTGCGTGGGGTTTGGGTGTGGACGTCACAGCGGCGCACGCGGTGCGGGGCGAGGGAACAGGGAAAGGAAGCCTGCGCCGGCGCAGATCTTCCGCTTCGGCGGTGGCATTCCAGAGCGATTCGAAAAGAAGAACGCCACACCCATGGCCTTTCTGCTGGGACCGTCTGCACCTGAGCCTGGGAATCAGCTGCATTGTGTGGCTTGGTTGCGTAGCCCCGTCCATCACTCGATCGCGGTGTGGGAATCTTCTTTCGGGTTTCCGCGAGTTTCGGGGCGGGCCACCTCGGTGGCGGAAGCTGGCCACATCAGGCGGTTAGAGCTGCCACGATCACTTCATCGCGATGGTTGTTGCGCCCACCCAGGCCTAGCCAGGTCCTGCAACTGCACTTGTAGGCGAAGTCGTAGTAGTTGGGAGAAACGGAGACGATCGCATTGGCTTTTTTGGCTTTCACAGCTTTGTGCAGATGGACCATGAGGGGCTGAAATTTGTCAGCGCGCCACTTGATCCAGGCCTGATCCATCGGTTGCTCCGGCCACCGGCGCGCTTGGTTTCCCGGTGTAAAAGCGCTTTGGCTGTAACTGTCGTAGCCCAAATTCATTGGCAGGCTCTGGTGGTCATCGAACTGGATGCCATCGCCGTCGTAATTTTACCCACCACTTTCCAAGCACTGTTCGGTGATTGAACTGCTGCCACCTCAGCCTTGAATGGATTCAGCCAAAACCACTTCCCCTGCGCGCTGATTTGAGGTGCGGCTTCCGTCTTCGCCGCTCAGTGAGCCAGGTGGGGTGTTTTGAGGGCCAAGGTCCGAGAATGCGGCGCCATTGAAGCCGAATTCGAAACCCAGGGAATCACGAGCATGCCTTTTGGCATGGCCCTCGCTGATCACATCGGCGATAAGGTCTTGGCCTTCCAAGCCTTTATAGGAAAACGACTGAATCTTGCGGTCCCTGGTGACCTCGCTGGTAGGATGGCGTAGCCGGAAATTCCACGACCCACCGGATAAACATGTTGTTGAAGTGCATCTCTTTCAACTGATCCATCGCCGCTCGCAACTTGGTTTGCGATCACGCATTTTGTGGGTCATGTCGTTGGTGGTCATCCAGACCCCCGGACTTCTCGGCGCGGGGCGCCCTCGGCGGCCCGTAGGGCGGGGCAAAGCGGCACCATCGCCAGCAGCAGCCCGCAGAGCCATCAGACCGGCAGCACCACGCGGTTTCGTTTCATGGCGCCGTTTGGATCAAAAGCGGCTGACGCTAGCGGCAGTTTGGCGCCCTTCAAGCAGCCAGAACTTGTCGGCCCGTAAGGCCAGAGGTTCCGAAAAACGGAGGGGTGGGATTCGGAAAGCCGGGCGAAGGCTCCCGCTTCCCTCGCGGTGGTTTCAAGAACCGGGAAGCCATCACCCCACTCGACCACCCCTCAAAGGGCCCTGTCAGTTTCCCATGCACCCACGCCTGGGGGCTGGGGCTTGAGGATGAATCGCGCCCAACGGCAGCCACCGACCATGGCCTCCCACCAGCGCAGGCGTCGGCTCCAGAGGCCGCTCTCCCCTGGGGTTCGCGCACCTTACGTGATGGGGGTGATCAATCTCCACCCCTGATTCCTTCAGTGAATGGTGGCCGTTTTGATCGGCCTGCAGACGCCCTGGCATCAGCCGAGCGATGCTGCGCCAGGGGCGGATCTTGTGGATCTGGGGGGGCAGAGCCACCGGCCCGGGCCGCCATGGAGATCAGCGCCGAGCAGGAGCTGGAGAGGGTGTTGCCGGCCCTGGAGCTGATGCGCTCCGGCCTGCGCGCAAGCTGGCGGCCCCCGCTTCTCGATCGACACCTTCCGATCAGGGGTGGCGGCCGCTGCCCTGGCCGCCGGAGCCCACTGGATCAACGACGTGAGCGGCGGTCGCCGTGACCCGCCATTCTTTTGGCGGGTCTGGCGGAATTCGGCTGCCCTTACGTGCTGATGCACAAGGCCGCGGCGATTAGCCGCAGCATGGATGGCTTGGCCGTGATGGCGATGTGGTTGGGCGAGTGCGCCGGAGTTTGCTGCGCGCCACAGACAATCGCCCTGCGGCCGGGTGTGCGGGCCGATCAGCTGATCTGGGATCCGGGGCTCGGCTTTGCCAAAAAACACCGAGCAGAACCTGGCCCTGCTGCGGGCTGCGGAGCTGCGCCGCCGAAGGGTTCCCCACTGCTGCTGGGCCCATCGCGCAAACGGTTCATCGGAGCGGTTGTCAACGAACCCAGGCCCCGAGCCGGCTGTGGGGCCACGGCGTGGCGTCTGCGCCCAGGGCGATCACGCTGGGCACCGGATGTGCTCTTGCGGGTGCATGACGTGGGCCCGATTGTTTGTTCAACCGCCGGATGATCGATGCGATCGTCCGCCCGCCTTTGGCGCTGCGGTTGATCCCGTCAGGCAGGAGCTTTGCGAAACCAGATCACGGCTCATCACCTTTGCTCAGGCCGCACGAAATCAAAGCCACGAACCTGGCGGATCCATCGTTTGGGCATAACACCTCCGCCAGGGCCCGCAGCTGGGAGTTGAGCCAAAACACCAGATCAACGCGGCTGCCGCTCCAGCGCAGGTTCGCGCTGTGGCGGCACGCCCTCAAAGCTGGTCTGCGGCTTAGAGGTTGGCGGTCCACACCGTGGCCATATCGGAGCGGTTCACGAAGAAGTCGCGTGCTGGCGTGCCTAGGCCTGTGGGTGAACACCCATCGGTTGAGCCGGCCGAACATTGGCGCGAGCACCCGCAGCCCTCCCACCAGCACGGTCACTCCGGCGCACTTCAAGCCGAAGCAGCTGGGCCCGACAATCAGCAGTTTTCCTCCGCCCGCAAACCGTTGAAGCTGCGCTTTCTGATATTGCGAAAGCCATCGGCCTGGGGGCTCAACACCGCAAACGGACTCCACATCCGTTTGCTCCTGGGAGGCATCGCTTGCGGCCGGGGGCTGGAAGGGCACCTCCACGGCATGACCAGCGGCGGCTGGCGCGGCTTCCACCGCTGCGCCCCGGCCAGCGACGATTTTCAGATCCGCCAGCGACACCCTGGGTGCCATCAGGCCTGAGCGGGCATTGAAAACGCTGCTGGAATCCCTGCCAGCACCGCCAACACCCGCGCCAGTTGTCGGGCTGGTTCACCTCCACTGATTTCGGGGCCAGGCGGCAGGGCGGGCCGCCATTGGCGCCGCCGCGCTTGTCGGCAAGCGCGATAGGTGGAGGGCCGACGCCCAGGCCGGTCGCCACAGCTCCGCACCGAGAGGGAGCCCTGAGCCAGCACCTGGGCCTTGGAGTGTGGTGATGGCGGGCGACAAACGGATCAAGGAGTGGTTGATCGGTGGAATAGGGTCCTGCCAGTCGATCTTTCGCTGGCACCTTCGGGCCGAGATAGAGCGTTTGGGGCCCATGTCGCGGTGGGTGGCTTGAACAGGCTCGGGGCGAAGGCATCAGCAAAGGCCTGCGATCTGGTTGAAAGCGGCGGGAGATCGGGCTCGTAGATCGGATCGAAGCGCAGCGGACAGATCCGCGGTGGGTCATTCATCGGCCGAGGCCGCTGTGTTTTGGGGTCGTGGGGGCGTCAGGAAATCAGGTGCTCATCGCGCACATTTCCTTGGCCCGCCACTGACCAGGCGCCGGCAGGACTCTTCTCCAGCTCCCACTCGTTAACCGAAGAGCATCTCGAAGAAGCCGCGATTCCCAGGGGTGGGGGTTGGGTTCCAGGCCCCCTCGAATCCCGCTGGTGGTGGAATCACTGCCCTTGCCGACTGCGAAACGGTTGTGCCAGCCCAGCCCCTGCTCTTCAATGCTGGCCGGGCCTCTGGGGCGGGGCCCCATCAGCTCAGGGACTCCCGGCTCCTGGGCCTTGCGAAGGTTGTGGCCGCCGGCAAACCAAGGCCACGGTTTCTCGTCGTATCCATCGCATGCGGGCAAAAGGTTTTCGCTGCACATCGCGACCCGAAGCCACCGGATCGGGGCTCGCCATTGGGCGGCCTTTCCGGGTTACATTTAGATCAACCCATTCTGCACAGCGGCGAGGGGGGTTTCTCCAGCTCGCGTTTCCGCCGCTGTGGCAGTGCATCACCCATCCAGCTGGTTTCGGTTGCCCAGTAGATGTTTCCTCCGGGGTTGCAGATAGCGACGCGCCCACCCCCGAAGCCGAAGGTGGGGAAACCCATCACTCGAGGCACAGTTTGCCCGTTGAGCACGATCAGATCAGCCAGGAGAGGCGGGTTGCCGTACTTCTGTTTGATCGGCAGAGGGCAGCCGCCGGGCCTTGCGAGGTTGCCGTTATCAGGCCAGCTGGTTGATCGGAGGCAAAAGCGCTGGTTTGCCGGTGCCCCCACCGCCACGGGCCATCCCCGGTTGCGATAGGTTGGCCGGCGCTGTGCCAGGCCATGCGATGAACAGACCGCCGTTAGGGGCCCCCAGTCGGCGGGCCACCAGTCTTGGGAGTCGGTCATTCAGGGCGTGCAAGATCCCGCTTGACGGCAGCGAAATCCAGCTCAGTTGAAGGCCTCGGCGTAGTTTGAAAACGCTGCCCCGAGCGGATGGAGGCCGGTGGCGTGTGATGAGGATGGGCCAGGTTGAGCTGGTGGGGCCACCACTGGCCGATTCGACTGATCCCGCGCGGTTGTGGGCCGCGCCGGAGCGGCCCGGGCCATGGGCCAACTGGCTGATGGCAGTCTTCGACGGTTTCCTAGCAAGGGACGTGGGGACTGGGCGTCCATCCCTCTCGAACCGTATAAGCAACGTCCGGGGGAGCAGGTGCCAACACAATCCTTAGCGGCTGAGGGACCAGGCTAAGTGGTCGATGCTCAGGGATTCCTGCCTGCGTTGTCGGCTCTCTGACTCGAGGCAAAATTCAGAAACGAGCCCGATCATGGTCCACGCCAAGGTCCGGCCTGCACGCACTTCTAAGGGAGCGATTGTCATGCCTCCATCCAAAGAAAGAGAGACCGCTGAACAAAAATCCGATGCGCACTGGCCAGGAATAGCGCCACATTGGGCTACTTCTGACGGCCTCCAAAGCGATTGCAGGGGTATTTCTTTGCTCTTTCGATTGTCTGGGGTTTTTCCATGGAGGGACTGGTCCCAGATGGCATGCGCCCTTTGGTCAGGATAACAGTCGGGGCAGAGTGCGTTTGATATGAATTTGTGTGGCCCCCATTCAAACGGCCCATGGTCCTGGTCAGTGGGGTTTGAGGGCTGCCTTTGATGCCGCATAGCACCTTAGTCCAGGAGTGCCGATGAAGGCTCCAATTCGATTGAGATTGTTGACCCACTTTTGCCGTGTTCCCCTCTTGATCAATCTGGGGAACAATGGCTCTGAGAAAGAATCAAGGCTGAGCGGAAGATTGACTGAAATACATCACTCAGTCGGTTCCTGTGTGATTTTCAAGGATCGACTGAACCCTGGCGATGGCCGGCATTGTTGGACAAAGGACATCCCATTCCGGGGAAAAGGCTAGTGCTTTCTTTACCTGCTCGTCCCTGCTCCCTCGGACGACGAAAACGTCTTCTTCGATCACCCAGCAGTTGCGATGATTGTTCTCGAACAATACCTTTGATCCTGCTCAGTCCCTTTGTCCCTTGCCGATCACTCCGATGTCTGCTCCAGCTTCGGAGAATCTTTCAGCGATTGCCCCGCACCCAGGCCTTTGGAGCCTCCCGAAATCAATTGCCTTTGGCCATCGAGTCGAAAACTTTCATTCCCTGTATCTTCTTCTCCAGGATCATGTTTTGACTCTTCAAGCTCCTTTCCGAGTGCTGGTTTCTGAACCTTCAAATGAATTCGTTTCGATCCTCTCAACTTCTTTGCCAGGGTCAGAATCCGTTGTCAAACACCAGGGTCTCTTAGGGCCAAACTGGCCCGGCTCGGGAGGGGGTCCGGGCGTGCCCTTGCCGATGGCACCCATTCGGCCCCATTCACGTGATCCCTCGGGCAGGTGGAATCGTTCAGGAGCTTCTCGCATTTCGAAGCCGATCATCGGGCAGCCTCTGATAACCAGGCGAGTAGCGGCAGCATCAGGGTCTGCATCGCCAGACCGATCGAAGCGCTGGGCCTCATCGCGCTGAAGCCACTCCCGGCCTTCGTGGAAGGGGCCCATCCAGCCCCACCAACAGATCAGCCACCGGCTGGGGGCATTGGCCCAGTAAGCGCTCGGGGTTGCTTGCTCCAAGGCCTTGAGGTCTGCGGTTTGAACAGCACCAGCACGAAAGCGTCGGTTGATCTGGGCCTTGGGTCGTTGCCGTAGTCGCGGCGGATCCTGGGGCCCGCCAGCGCCGGATTCGCGCAGGATCACGCAACGCCAGTGCTGGATGTTGAAACTGCTGGGCGCCTGGATTGGTGATCTCCAGCAAGCCCCCCCCCCGGGGGGCCCGGTCCCCCCCCTCCCAAAAGGGCAAAAAGAGCCCCCCGGGGGGGGGAGCTTGAGGCGATTGGTCGGGATCGAAATGCTTCACCGGCCCGCCGGGCATCGATGCGGCGTTTCGATCACATCCATGGCAGAAAGGGCAGGGATTGGCGGCGCGCTGGTGACCCCTACAGGGGGCTGTTTTTGCCATTCCTTGCAGAGCCCTTAGCTCCAAGGCGGGCAATTCAGAGGGCAAAGTCGCTTTCTTAACCCCCTGGGCGCCGCTGAACTCGGGCATGGGTTTACTGCGTGGATGGGGTTCCTGCGCGACCAGTTGCGTACGACACCAAGGGCAGGCAGCGGTTGGCCGCTTTCATCCGCTCCACCGCGCAGTGCCGCCACTGATCACGCCGGATTGGCCGGCCCGGCCCCACTGGCGAGGGGGGCTTCCGAGCGAAAGAGGTCGCTACCAACCTCTCATCTTCCCACGCCTGCCCTGCGGCCCATCGCACGGCGATTTTCTTCCGCAGCATCAAAAGGGCTCGCCCGATGCTCTCGCACTCGTGGTGCAACTGGCAGATGGCAGACCAGGCTGGGACATTTCGCAGCCGGCGACGGGGTGGATTTGCCGATCCAATTCAAGCACGCCAAGGTGTTGCACGCGATCTACACCAGCGCGATCACGGCTACAGCGCGTCGCGTCACGGTGCCACTGCTCTGGGATAAGGAAACAGGGCAGATCGTGAACAACGAATCTCGGAATCATCCGGATGTTCAAAACAGTGCTTCAATGACATCGGCGCTATCCTGGCGGACTACTACCCCGAGGATCTCTTGGAGAGATTGATCAAATCAACCAGCTTCATTCTACGAAACGGTGAACAACGGCGTCTACCGCTGCGGATTTGCCACAACTCAGGAGGCCTACGACGAGGCGATCAAACCCCCTGTTCGGCCCACCCTCGACCCTGCTCGAGCAACGGCTCTCCGATCAGCCTTAACCTGGTGGGGCAGGCCGCATCCCGAAGCTGACTGGCGCCTGCTTTCACACCTTGTTGCTTTTTGATCGGTCTATGTGGGCATTTTCAAATGGGCAACCTGCGCCGCATCGTCGCTATCCCAATCTCTGGCGCACCCGTGCGTGAGCTCTAAGGCTTTCCCGGTTGTGGCCCGAAACCGTGAACATGCAGGCACCATCAAAGGGGCATTACTACCAGAGCCATCCCCCATCAACCCGTCCCGGACGTGGTGCGGCAGGGCCTTGCATCAACTGGACGTAGCCGTTCAGGGAGCCGTGACGCCCTGATCCGGTTCTTCGATCTCCTGGTAGATTCTCCTGGAGCTGGCCGTATTCTCCTCGGAGCGTTTCCCAATAGCCGCGGCCGTCACTTCCAGTAGGGTGCCCAGCGATTGCGCGGAAGCTGTGGGGGTTTGAGCTCCAAACAGCCGCTTGCGCATCTTCCGCCGTCGGTTGATGAAAGGTGTCGTTGGCTTTCCTCATAGACGAAAGTTTATCGACGGCAACCGCGGTGGCACTCCAGCCCAGGGGAAGTTGAGGCGCTTGGCCACCTCAGCGCACCCCTCATAGCCGGAATTGAGCCAGTTGCCCTCATACCACTTGGGGTTGAGGCAGCTTGGTGCGTGAATCATAGCCGGATCGTTTCGCTTAAAGAACGCACCTGGCGTTGGCCGTGTGGTGTCAGCCGATGATAAGCTGGTGGGTGCCCTTGCCGTCGTCAACGCAGGCCGGCGATCAAGTTTTTGTGGGGTCGGAAATCGAGTAGTGGCTCACATCGGTGAGCGAAATTCTCAGCCGAATCCAGGTCTGGAGGTCACATTCGGCGGTTTTCATCGCTGATTCGAACACGTCGCGGTTCTGGTTCATCTCACCGGGGTTGTCGGCGTTTGAAGGCGAAAGGTTTTGGCGTGAGAGGTACATCTCCTGGAGATCTCCTTCCTCCTCCCGGGCTGTTCTTTCCACCCCAGGTTCACATTCGATGAATAGCTACGCTGGCCATTGGAGACACACCCCGCGTGGCCGCCTCCCGCAGCGAGATTGCCTGAGCTGCGGCCTGCTCCCGGCTGTGCTTGCGCCACCAAAGTTCATCTCCAGTGGTCATTGGCCTCCGCGGCCATCTTCAACGCCCTGCATCAATCAGGCCCATCTGGTTGATGAACAGATCGCGGAACAACGGAGCCAATTCCACCACCACATCGATCGCGGGGGCGCCCCAACTCCTCAAGGCGAGAGGCAACTCCAGCTTGTTGGAACCCGGCCGAAGGGAATTCGGCCACGGGGCGCCACGCCGATGAACCAGAGGATCTTGGGCGAGGGATTCGCCGTAAGGTCTTGATGTTGTCGGTTGCCCCAGAGCCACGCAGGCGATGCGTTTCGGGCCAGGTGCCCTGCTCGCCTTCTGGCGCTGATTCAAAAGCGATCCACGCACCACCTTTGGCGGCGGCTAATGGCGGCGCGGGTTGGGAATCGACTGGGGGTCGAAGGCGTGGGATGTTCTTGCCGCTGGCAGCCACACCCGGTTTGCGGATCGGATCCACCGCCCGGACCCGGGATCACGTATTCGCCATCGGAGGCCCGCAGCAGGCTCTCCCATCCCATGTCAGGCGCAGAGTCTGCTCGAGAGCACGAAGCGCAGTAGCCGAAACAACTTGTCGAGCTCAAGCGGATCCACGCCCGCAAAGCCCGGGACCGGCAGGAGTCAGCCAAGGGGCTGGGGCGCTCATAGCCGAAGCGCTTTCCAGCAGGGCGAAGAACCAAACCAAAGCGACCCTTGAGATCGACCGGCCATCGCTGCCCGTGGACCGCGGCGCACCATCGAGCCCACCGCCGCGCGGCAGGCCTTCAGGATCGTCTGGTTGAGCTCCACATCGACAGCACCCCCGGCGTCGTGCCGCGGTAATGGCATCGATCGTGCCGCCCGAGGCTGTTCGGCGATCAGGCCCGGCAGGCTGCGATAGCCCCTCTTCCTTCACGCTCGAGAATCGGCGATTGCTACCAGTGGTTGGCAATCGCCTCCTCAGCGGGTGGGTGTTTGCCATCGTTGTGGCAGGGCCGCAGGCAGCAGCCGGGCTCTCGATTTTCCATCAGGCTGGCGGTACACCGCACCCACCACCGAATCGCGGCCTCAAGGTCCCAGCTCCGGCGCCTCACCTCCGGCAGGTCACGGTCCTTGTCGAGGTTTGCACTTGGCGGGGGGCTGTTTCCACGAATCGCAATTGGACGGATCTGCACAACCCCTTGGAGCCTCTCGCGGCAGCTTCTGGTTAAAGAGCCCCACCAGTTCGCCCAGGCTCCTTTCAAATCCCCTGTAAAGCCCCGGGCGTTCTTCAGCCGGTGGGGTGAGGAGCTTGATCGTGGCGCATAAGACCCCGCCGCTTGGCGATCGGGCCTCCGACGGATTGTTGGCGGCGTAGTAATAGAGGTTTCGGCAGGGGCCGATCAGTGAAATCCGGGTTAGTCAGGTTTCGCTCATTGCCCCATCTGCTGCGGGCTTGAACTCCCAAGCGAGGGGGCCGTGGGTGCCGAAATGCAGCACCGGCAATCGGCGCCCCATCAGACCTTCTTTCCCAGGTAGGTTTGTAATAACGCGGCAAAGGCCGTGGGGTTTGGGGGCTGGCCACTGCGCGGAAAAATAGAGCAAAGGCCGCATCGGGATCGGCCTTTCGTAAGCCGAAAGGGTTGGGCTGCACGCCCAAACCAAAAAAATTATTGGCCGGAAAAGGTGGCGGGCCCGTAAGATCCAAGCCAGGGGGTTGGGTTGGCCATCGCTTGTTTGAAGATTTTGGCCGGGGGGGGCTTTTTGCCCCCAGTTCTTCTTTTCCAAAGGCCGGCCTTCGGAAAAAAAATAAGGGGGGGTTGAGGGGCCGCCATCTCCTCCTTTC
>Ga0163217_1074748_pt1 | contig 10501 bp, 11 predicted proteins | sample SynspAceP_FD_185933 | JGI IMG/M metagenome (GOLD analysis project Ga0163217, IMG submission 185933) | Saline lake microbial communities from Ace Lake in Antarctica - Synechococcus sp. Ace-P (PacBio error correction) | ecosystem: Environmental > Aquatic > Non-marine Saline and Alkaline > Saline ... | reverse complement strand
TGTTTTGAAATGTGCCGCTGCGCGTATTACCATTCGTAGATATCGCTAGGTCCAAGATGGGCGTGTACAGGCTTGGATGGATATCTCAGGGTGGGAAGGTATCTCGATTCCATGTGGAAGGGCTTTGTTTTTGGCACGGTGCCCGTAATGGCGGTTGTAACGGTCGTTGATCCCGGTTCGCCGTTTACATCATTGTGTTGCCCGGATATGGGTTTGCTGTTATATTGTCGCAGGCGGTACGTTCGTGTTTTCAAGGGTGAGGTCATTATTGTTGTTTGGGGACAGTAATATCGGTGTGAAGCGTGCCCAGATCCGCATAAAGTCGGTGCAGCTAGTTTTCCCATTCGCTAAGGTGAGGCCTCTCCGGGACCAGCAGTTAATGCCATGGCAGGTGTGGGTGTTGTACTTGTTTATTCCGTTGACGCACGGTCGGTTGGCGAGAATGGTGTGTGGCTAGTGGGCGGTATGGATGGATGGTCCGTGGCACCGTGTGATGTTCGCGTTGCGCAGGGTTTTGCATAAGTATGCCGCCAAGCCCTGACTATTGGGACACCGCGGCTTCCGCAGCTTGTGGTATGTACACCACGCGGGAAGCCCGTTGCGGTTGTTGAAGCGCTCGGATGGTTGCGTCTTTGCTTAACCGGGCCCGGAGATTCCGCGGGAAGAGGGATGAATCCCCAGGTGGCTTTCGAAGGGTTGCGCCGGTGTGGGAGCGGATTTAAGTGCGTAGCCGTGGCGTGACCCGTTTCTATCACAGTGCTTCCGGCGAGATGCTGGTTCGGGTGGCCTTTGAAGCCGGATCGCCATGACTCGATCCGGGGTTACGTTTCTTGCTGCGGCCGTTAGGGCCAGTTACGTGGAGGAAGTCGACCCGTGATTCTGTATTGTGCCCTGGATGGCTGGGCCTCCAGCTGGTCGCGTGATTGTGGCTATGATTTTTGCCCGTTATCATCTGGTAGGGAGCCCCGAGTTCAAGTGGCTGTTTGAGACGGTGTCGTGTGAGATGGTTAATGCCGAGATTTGTTGAGGGCGCAAGTTGGGTGCTGTCATGCGGGGGCTAATGTGGCTGCCCGCTATCCCTACCGGTGTGCACTTGGTGCGGTGCGTGGGCGTTAGAGTAAATCACGCTCCTGGGTGTAACGTGGCGCCGATTGGCCAACCGATCATGAACAGATTCGCTGCGAAAGATGGGGGGTGAAGCCGGGTCGGTGCCGGGTGGAGCGCCGTTGGGGTCATTGCGGTATTGTGATATAGTTTGTTTGCTGCATATTGCCACGGGTGTTCGGTTGCTGAAACCATGCCTGCTAGTCTTTGTGTAGGTCCGGTGTGGTGCCCGATAAGGTGATGTCGCTGATGATAGGTTTGAGATGGGGTTTGGCTGTTGTCGTACCGACTGCGAACCAAACATTGGGCTATCGGTCAAGGATGATGCGTTCGGCCATTGTCAGTTTTATTATTGGTCGGCTTGATTAGGGGCGACTGTTGCGTGAGAAATAATGCTGGAACTGTCGTGTTTCGTGCTTGTGATCTTTCCATTAAGAGTTGTGGGTTTATTTGCGTGGGACGGCTGGGCCCGGGTGGCGGATGAGAGGACAGGCATGGTAATTGCGAGGAGCAGCAGAGGTGTGGTGTTGTTGGTCTCGGTTGCCAGTTGCATTTGCGCCCGGTATGGCTACGATATGGCGGGGTGTTGGGGTGAGCCGGTCATGATCTTGAACGATGGCGTTATCAATGCTGTGGACGTATTAGTTGGTGTCATCCAGGTAGTTCGGATGTTGTCGGATCTAGCCAGCGTATTTCAGGGCGTGATATTTTGCCGGCCATTTGTGCTGTTGTAGGTACGGGTTTCGGGTCGGGGCTTGGCAAGGGGTGTTAATTATGGAGGGTACAGGCCCGGCGTGCAGTAGGGTCAGTTGTTGCCTGGGAAGGCAAGCTTAGGGGCAACGGGCTGTTTGGCGCGAAGCGCGGTTGGACCGTGCCGGCATTGCCTGGATTTCGGCTGGTTTCCTCGTCGTGGCTGCGTGCGCCTGTATGAGGATTGGGAGTTTTCACTGTGTGCCGACATCAGGTTGGTGCCTGCGCAACAGTTAAGGGGAGGGAGTCATGGTGTGTTGGGGAGCTAGGCTCCTGCAAATGATTGCAGGTGGGAGGGTTTGATGGTGGAGGGGCTCCACGGCTCGTTGCCAGTTCCAATCGCTGGCAAGAAGGCTTGCCGAAAGCTAGGTTGTCGGTTTCCCTCCCCAACTGTGGATCGTTGTGACCCGGCGGGGCCTGGGTGGATTGCTACGGGCAGGTTGCGAGGTGGTTGGCTGGAAGCTGCTGTTGCCAGGTTGTCCGTTTGTGATGTCGCAGATAACGTATCCAGAACAATACAGCCGATGCGTAGCGTTCATTGGAGGGAAATCGGGGGCATGCGGCTGTAGGTGGTGAAGTTTTTTCCTGTGTTACCCCGATCGCGCAATCGTTGGGCATACGGCCAGGATTCGGTTTAAGATGTTGTAGATTTGCCACTACATTGTCGTGGGTTCATGAGGGACGGCTTTCGCTGGCATAGGCAACGCGGGCTAGTCTTCATGCGAGGGGCGCATGGGGTTTTCCTTGATGTACTGTTGGCCCTTTTCTGTGATAGTCGTTGTTCTTCTGTAGGAGTAGCCGGGCCCCGATTCCGCGTTGACGGGTGATCTTGTCTGCGCCAGTCATGGCCATGCCTTGGTCCAGTTGCATACGTTCTTGATAGGCGTAATGGCTCGCCTGGCAACGCACCAGGGTCGAGGGGCTATTGGCGTGTTGATGCCTGATTGGTGGGAGCGCGATGGGCGACGGCCAAGGGCACGTCAGGTTGGTATCGAGGGGTGATGGCCCGTTGCCTTGGTCTTCAGAAAGGGTCGTTACGATGCCGGGCGTTGTTGATCAGGACGTTTCTACGTCCGAATGGTTCGCTTCGGAACCGGAATCGACGCTTCGGCTGGTCAATACATTTGGTCACGGCCCGGCCGTTCGTACCTGTCCTTTGAGGTCTTTTGACCGCGGCGCGGCGTCCGCCGGCGGCCGGCCGCCCCCAACGGCGCCGGCCGGCGGCCGTCGAGGGCATTGCCTGCAGGCCGTGGACGGCACCAGTAATGGGCCGGTCTTCCCGGTCGTATAAGCGCTGTTCCGTCATTGTTTGGGGTCTCCTGTTACGGGCATTGTCAGTTGAGCAGGTGTCGTATCGGCAGCCCGGACGCGCAGGCTCCAGTATGTTGCCGGCCGAGGTGACAGGTTTGATCTCGGCAGTGCAATGCTGCCGCAGGCCGCCCCCAGAGCTGTATCCCCAGTCCCCATGGCTGGTGGCGTCGACACGCGTGCACTATGGGATAAGCGGGCCCGGCCGGAGATCGCCGCCGGTATAAAAACGTTGAGCCCGCTCGCGTTTGTGCGGGGCAAGCCGCGCCGTGTTTCTATACGAGTACAAGTGGCGTGGTTTGCTCCAGCCAGGCGTTAGTGATAGTGGCGCCCTCGGGCAGTGCTTGCGATGGCATTGCCGCGGTTCGCAAGGGCTTGCCCAGTGCCGGGTTCCATATGTAGGGAACAGCCCGGGGCTTTGTCCGGCGTAAAGTCCTTGATGTTGGATACCCGTGCCAGCAAATGGCCGCCCCGCCTGCGGAGATCTGTGGTAAATGCACGGCACTCTGTCGGCTGCTGGTTCATCCGGGCAGCGGCATGGTCCGCATTGGACTGACCGTGGAGGTCTCGCGCGTCAACGGTGCAGGTGGCTCCCCAGCCGCGCGTTTTACCGTTCAGCGGTCCCCCGTTTGCGTAGGGCGTTATTCCCCGGCGGTGTATTGAGTATCGGCCAGCCCGGTGGGTCTGTGCCCCGGCATCGGCATAGCCGTTTGCTCGGGGCAAAGGGCCCACTGATCGTGCGATTCCCGGCAGTGATGGGCTCCCAGTCCGGGGAGATCGTGTCAGCGGCGGTTGAGGTATTTTGGGATCGCGCTGGGCGAATGTGCCGCCGCCCTGCCGTTCCGCGGTTGAGGCCCAGAGCCGTGGCAGCCAGCAGCGCAGCATGCGGAGAAATACGACCAGGGGAATAGTGTGTAGAGCGGATATTTTACCACGTCGCCAGGCGTGCGCGTCGCGAACCCGTCCCGCCCAATTGCTGCTGGGGGTCCTCAGCACATGAGCGCCGCATTGCTGTTCGCCTGCCAGATATTGTTCCCAGGAGCGGTTTTGCAGTATGTTTATCATGACAGCCGCGACGAGCGGCAGATGTTGGATCGGCCGTCGGTATGATGGCAGTTGCTTTATAGCGATGGCCAGGGTTGGCTGTGTCCGCCGATCCGTCCCTGCTGGGGCCATTGTGAATTGGTCGCCGATTGGCGCCTGCCCCCGGCAACGCCAGCAGGCTTGAAGCACGGCGCTTCTGGCTAATGCGGTAGAACCAGTTTTGATCTATTGTGTGGGTGGGTAGTGCGGCCCGTGAGATCCCTGACTACCGCACAGGCCAGTACGCGCAGCGGTCGCGGCCGGATGGAGTTATGCTGGGTCGATTATATGCACCGACGCGGAGGGGTGCGGATCGTTAGGAAGGTTGCGTCGCAGGTGTGGATGTGGAATTCAGGGTATTGCTGCGGACCTTATTCCAGCATGAGCCAACTTGTCCCAGACGTTGCGTGGGTCTCCCCGGTCGGGTTGGGGCCGATCAGCTCGTGCAGCCATCGTTCTTGCGGAAGGATTGACCCTTTGCCCTCCCGTGTATGCTGGTTTGCCGGACCTGTCACGCCGCGGTTGATCCGCCGGTCGGGCCGGCTATGCTGCGCCTGAGAAAGGTGGCGCAGCGGGCCCTTGAGTTCCCCGCTGTCCAGGGCTTGGTACGGTATCAATCGCCGCAGCATCGGCCGGCTATGCCGGTTATTTGACGCTCGCGGGCCGGTGAGGGATTCGCACCCGGGACGCTATGGTGGCCGGTCGCGAGGTTGGCATTGCAGACCGTCCATTGCGCGGGGCAGGATCCCAGAATCCGCGGTCGGGGGTTCCCCGTGTCGGCGATGCAGCGCGCTGGCGTCTGGCAACGTCGAGGCGTATTGATCGGTTTGAGTTGCGGTATTTGGCTGCGAGGGATTTTGTGTTCCTGTCACGAGCCATGCATGGGCCCGTTATGGTGTATTCGCAGTCCCCAGCGGATTACTGCTGCCGGCCTTTATCGGCGTCCTGCGCCGGGTCGCGGCGGCGCTGTGAGCGTTGGCAGCGTTCTGGCTTGCCCATAGCGCTTTTGCCCTATGGTATTGGAAAAAAGTTATGTCGTCGTCAGGGTGAGTGTCCAGGCTTTGCGCCAGCGCCCGCTTTGGTTCGTGCCCGAGCGCTTGGCCAGCCGCATGGTATAAAGCGCCGCGGCTGGTGTGCCGGCCTGAGACATCGGGTTTCCGGCCAGGGGCCGTCGTTCAGTGGCTTTTTTGACCTGTGCGCGAGCCGCTCGGCGACCGCCATGTGGAATGGATGCCTTGCCGATATGGCCGGCGGCGCCTGGTTCGTTGGGTCCGTATTGGGGTGCTTCGTTGCGCAGGGGTTAGCTTGGGCTTGTGTTTGGGGAGTTCTAATGGATCTGTGCCCCGGTTGTTGAGGGCCATGAAGCCCCGGGCTGGCCGCCCGATCCCGCCGCAGGAAGGCGCCGTAGGGCCAGTTGTTTTGAGATGTCATGGTTTTTGTCCTAGGGGGTGTGCTACGGGGCCCAGTGGCGGATGCTGGTGGTTGGCGTGGGCCGCGGGTTGTCACGGGGGGCAAAGTGTTGAGGCCCCAAAAGGTTGTTGGGCCAGCGAGATGCTTTCGCAGCGTTTTTTCTAGGCTTTGTCCGTTGGCGCCCGCGACCCGTCAGGGCCCGGTCCTGGCACGCTGCCCAAGCCGGGTGTTCATGGCGTGAAACCTGGGCGCTTGATGTTTCTCCCCGGTGTCCCCCGGTGGTCTGGGCGCGAGGTGAGACCCGAAGGGTTATTCGGCAGTGCGGCGCGGGCTGGGAAAGCGGCAGGCGAATTGCTCGCAAATAGGGTGGGGCGTTACCCGATCGAGGAAGTCGAGATTATTTTCACAGCAGCCTTGGTTGCGGCCCTTGGAGCAGGAGGTAGGGGCGCGGGTGTGCCAGATTGCGGTCAGGTTGTATCGATAGGTCGGCTTGCGTGTAGTTAATGATTACGCCGAGTTGGTTTGGCCGCCTGCGCCATTTGATCGCAGTTGAAGCGTCATCTGTGTGCGCCGTATCCTGGCCCGGATTCGGCCCGGCGGTCCCGGCCTGCAGTGGGTCACCATGGAACAAAAGCGAATTGTTCAAAGAGCCGCAATGGGCTGATGAGGACCAAGACCAGCGCTGTGGCGGAAATTGGCTCGGCGGACTTGCTGGATGGCCGGTGGCCCGGTCGCCACGGCATATATGCCCAGGATGGGCACCTCACCCACGAGGGGGGCTGCGGAACTGTCGGATTAAGCGGTAGATATTGGCGGTATGGATTACGCTTCTTGTCGGCTGGGTCTTCAGCCCAGGTTTGACCGTGTCCCGAGGGATTATTTGTTCTTGATCGCGCGGCCGTGCGAGGTCAGTAAATGAACGCCTTGTTCGGCCAGGCCGAGGCTTTGAGGCTGGCCCCGTGTGGGCTCGCCGGATGTGGTGTTCCGAGCCGATTACTGCGCCAGCTGGACACAGGTTGGAGGGTTGTGGTATTACATGTGGTGTGTCATGTCCGAGGGGCGGATGGCGTGGCGTTGTCCAGGTCGGCGACGGCGCGCAGGTAGTGAGGATATTTTGGCGTTATTCTCGATGTTGGCATGGCGATGCGACTTCTTGCCCCGCGCGGTCCGTGGGGCGGGCCACAGCAAGGCCCGGTTGGCTGATGATTTGAATGCTGGGTAGGAGGCAGAATTACTATTTTGAGCTGTACTGCGTTCCAGCCGCTGACGCGGTGAGGTGACAGGTTAGTCGGCTCGGTCTGGGGTGTGGGTGTGCCAACGTCCGAAGTATACGATCATTCCTCGGGTGCAGCCTGCAGGGGCGTGTGTTAAAGGTGTCGGCCGGGCAGGTCGACCATTGGCGGTCCGGGGCGTAGGCGCGGTTAAGGGTGATGGAACAGGCCGTGTGTGACCGGGCGTTGGGCAGGCCGTTTTTGCGGGGCACGGCGTTCCATTTGGTTGGGTGATGTTCGCGATGGCCGCGTACCAAGCAGCGCCAGGTTGTGGGGAGGGTTCGCCGTGCACAACGTGGGATGGGGCTCGCCAGTGTTTCAGCCTGATCCCCCTCCGGATTCGTTGCCGCCCCAAAGGCGGTGATTGATGGTTCTTTCCTTTGCGCCCCGAATGGTAGAAGCCTGTCCGGACCGGCGATAATGCCCGGTGGCAGGTTGGGTGCGGGTCCCGGATTACCAGGTGAGAGGACATTGCATGATGACTTCGCAATCGGCCGGGCTGATCCGCACTGCGAGGGGTCTGCCCGCCCGGTCGGGGCGTTGTTGCGGCGATTTTGAGGTGAGATGCCGGCTTAGAGGCCGTAGGTCGAATCAGGCCAGGAGAGTTGTGGGCTGATAGGAGAGTTTGAGGGGACCCGGACAGGCCCGCCCCGTAAAGGCCCCATGTGTTGGCACGTGCAGCTGCAGCTGCGCCTTGCAACGGCCTGCAGCGTTGGGCGGATCAGGCGTGAAGGCTGCTTGTTGTTGGAGCGGGGTATGGGACCATTGGGATATCGTGTGTTGTTGGCAACGTGTTTCCGGAAGGCACCCGTGCAGGGCCAGCGAGCGGCTGCAATATTGTCGGGAACCCCCCGCCGGCAGCAGCCAGGTGCCGGTCCAGGGTCGTCGGGCCCCCGTGTCTGCCCTTGGAGGGGCTAAATTGCGTTTTGGCAGGCAACTTCCCGGCTGCCGGTGGTGCCCCGAGGTAAGTTTATTTCACGGTGCCGTCGGTCCGTTGTACTGGAGGTTGGGGTGGGCAGAGATAGGGTTGAGCCAGACGGTTGTGGCTATAAATGTCTTGGCTGCGGTGGGTTGCATTGTGGTTTTCGGCCCCGTGTTCGGCAGGTGGCGAATGGCAATGAACGACGGCGGCAATGTACATTCGCCGTGTGGCGAGGGTGATGTCCCGAGTACCACAGTCATTTGCGTTTTTTTCCAGGAGGCAGCAGCACCGTTGCGCGTTGTGGTGCCGAGGCCCGCTATTGGGGTCACTCGATGGCGCTGGGTAGTTCGTAGGCCGGTATTGCTTGCTTGGCGATGGGGCCGAAGGTTGCGATGTTCAGCGCCTGACCATGGGGGATATCGTTGTGATGGATAAGGAGTTGGTGCCCAGACGTTGACATGCCCGTGGGTGCATGGGCGAATCCGTTATGTAGCGCCATAGCGGGGCGGGTGGGTAATAGCTGCCATTTACGCCTTGCTGTTCCCAGCCGTGTGGATCGGCGCAGATGACGGGCTTCAATGGGGAACGTTGGGAAGTGTTGGAGCGATGGCGGTGCCCGGTTAAAAACAGGTTAGGGGTGCAGGTAGTGGAGTCAGGCATGTCCAGCCGCGCGGGCTTGGTGCCAAGCGCCCAGGTGCGACTCGACGTTCGCGCCTGCCACCGGGCTGGTGGCAGTGCTTTGGGGCGCGGGATATGAGAGGTCCAGATGCGGTCGGCGTAGGGGCGGATAGTTGCAGCACGCCGTTTTGGGGGAAGCCGTGGCGGCATTGTGTGGTGTTGGGGTAGGGTGTGCAAGTGTGCGAAGGTTTCGCGAGGGGGGGATCGTGTGTTGATTGCGTCTGTATTTGTTGGGAGGTGGCGCAGGGGGGGGGGGGGGGGGGGGATTGCTGGGCGGTCCGAGGATTGGGTGGGTTTTGTTGGAGGAGTGCGGGGTAATTAAGTTGTTAGCCGTAAAAAAAGTGTTTAATGCCATGTTTGGGCCATTGAGCAGGTTAGGGCGGGTCAATTGGGGTCTTTCGATCTGTGCAACAGGGGATAGGCATTGACAATCCGGATGGGCAGTTTCCCGTGGTCGTCGTGATGCCGGTTCATTGATCCGGCTGTTCCGGCGCTTGTGGTTGGTTTCATTGGCGATTGCCCGGTCCGTGGTGTTGGTGGTGCTGAGCCCAGGAGTGCGGGTACGGCGAACGTTGTGTTCGTGTCGGTTGCTGTCGGCCCCGCTGCTGTATGGTGGTGCACCAGGGACCGCTTGTTATTGAGCAGGGCCGGTGGACCGTTGATCTGGCGGTTGCTGGTCGGTTTGGTCGGATGGGTAGGGGTTGCCCTGCGGGCTTGGGGTTTGTTGGTTGGGGCCGCAGGGGGTTGGTCGTTACCTGTGTTTTGGTTGGGTTTGTGAGGTGTTTTGGCATCTGTGGGGAGGTTGCGATTGGACTGATTGTGGTGGTTGTGTCCGGTGTTGGGTTGTTATGGGGGTTGGCGGAGGTACTGGCTTCTCGATTGTTGGTGCTGGGATCGTCGTTGGCGTGGTATGGCGGTGCCTTGGTGCCGGGTTTGTGCCGAATGCATGGGGCAGCGTGCGCGTTCGTGGGAATTGAAAAATTTGCTGAGTGGATTGATCGGCGGCTGGTGTCGGGAGGTGATTTCCGGTGCTGGCTGGGGGGTGGGGTGTTTGTCGGGGCCGGGCATTGGTGGCGTGGTGGGAATTTGCCGCAGCCGTGTTTCGTTGTGGATGCTTGCAGGTATTGTGGTTGTTTTCATTATGAGACTGGGAGTGATTGGTGGAATCGACGTTTGAACCCGGCGGTACGGGATCTGGGTGGGCCGGCTTATGGCGGTGGTTTCGTTCGGCCTAGCCTGATGTGGTGGTGGTCGGTGTGTCATTGGGGTGGGCTTGTTGTGTGGTGCGGTTGAGATTGGGCTGGACGAGCTCGGTGTGATTGGTTGATTTTCCGGCAGTTGGGTGTTGTGGGGGGCGTGGCCGTCACGGTTGATGAGCGCCTGTGCCTGGCTGCTCGGCCGAGTGAGCTTTGAATGGCATTGGTTGGCTTGCTTTGGGGTTGATGCTTTTGTGTCGGTTGCTTGCGCTGGGTTTTTTGCCAATTTTTTGTGGTGCTCAGTGGTTTATTCGCGGCGCAGATTGTTGTTGCTGAGAGTTTAACGATTGCTCGGCATAGGGTTTGTGCAGGATTTAATTGTGGATGGGGCGATGTGGGGTGCTGGGTTAGGCCTGATTGGACTGTGTTGTGTGTATGCGGTGGTTGGGGGGGTTATTAAGTTTGGTGTTTGTGAGGGCACGTGGGATTGCTCGGCGGGTGGGCCGGCATCGTGGTGGTGGGGTTTGGCGGTGGGGCGGTCGTTTTGGCGGGTTGGGCGACGCGGTGGTGCGGTGGTGGGGCGCTTTTGCAATTGGGGTTGGCAATGTGTTATTGGGTAGGGCTGGAACTTGGGGTTTTAAAAATCGCGGTACGTTGGGTTTTCTTTGCGGGCGGGTGGATGGTTGGGTCAGGCTTTGGTCGGAAGGTTGGGTTTCTTGGGGTTTTTGTTTTTTTTTTTTTAATCGGGGGCCTTTGGGGGCGGGGGGAAGCAATTTTTT
>Ga0163217_1059770_pt1 | contig 10501 bp, 13 predicted proteins | sample SynspAceP_FD_185933 | JGI IMG/M metagenome (GOLD analysis project Ga0163217, IMG submission 185933) | Saline lake microbial communities from Ace Lake in Antarctica - Synechococcus sp. Ace-P (PacBio error correction) | ecosystem: Environmental > Aquatic > Non-marine Saline and Alkaline > Saline ... | reverse complement strand
GGCGAGCCGATTCGCTCCGCGCGCTGAACGATCTCTACAGCGCTTGCGGCCACCCGAGCTGTGGGCCGCGCCTGCACCTGATGGGGATGTCGCTATCTGGCTGATGCGGCCAACATTCGCTCTGCGCCACGGCACCGCCTACCGGTGGTCAAGCGAGGCGACTCATTCAGTTGGAGGAAGGCCACCTGGGGGCCCTTCGGCTGGAGCGCCGGAGAAAGCCGCTGTTGGTGAACTGGAGGGGCTAGATCGCCAGCTCCCTCAGCTGAGCCGGGGCGGGGGCCGGGAGCGCACCTGGGTGGTGGAGCGTTTTGTGGGGGTGCATCCCGGCAAGGGCTGCCCACCGTTATGGCCTGCCTTCAAGCGCGTCTTTCAAAATCGGCGTCGCTCCTACGCCAAGCCCTCCCTGCGCGGCACCCTCTGGCGGCTGCAGCCCTGCAGCGAAGACGGACCCAAGCTGATTGCCCCGCCAGGCCAAGCCGGTGGAGCTGCAGCTCGATGCCGAATCGGGGCGAGTCAGGGCGGCAGCGGGCGGTTGCAACCGCCTGATCGGCGGCTTCCAGTCAGCGGTGAACTGCTCAGCTTCTCAAACTGGCTGGCACCAAAATGGCCTGCCCGCCCCCCGCTGCATGGACTTTGAGCGCCGCTACAACACGGCCCTTCGGCAGTTGCGCCGCTGGAGCCTCGACAAGCAGAAACCTGCTGCTGCAGAACGAGAAGGCGCACGCTGCTGCTGTGTCAAGCCGCCCATCAGAGCGATGACACAGCGATCACAGCGTCGTTCCAACGGCCTGTGACGGGACTGATGGTGCGATTCGTGAGTTAGGGCAAGCGTTTCGTTCACTATCGGGTGAGGAGGCCCTTGCGAAAGCCTCTGAAGCTGTCACGACAGCCCAGGCTCCAGCTCAACAAAAATGGGTCGCCTTGAGATTCGAAACTAGACCAATCGGTTTAAAAGCGCGAGTGCTCTACCGCACTGAGCTAGCGACCCGCCCGGCATGGCAGCCTGACGGGCACCACGGAACGTATCACGTGGACGGGGGGAGTTTGAAGCCCTTGCGATCGCCACTTCCAACAGCAGGCACCAACAATGGAAGCGCCCACACCTTTTGCCCGTCGTCTGTGGCCGTCGAGTCCTTGCGCGAACCAGGCTGACGCCGCCTGGCTCAGCCCCCGCCTGGATCGGGCGCCTGGGTGCCACCCGTGGCCGTGGTGAAGGGGATGTTTCACCTGGCGCCGGTGCCAGTTCCTTGGCCGCTGGGCCGTGGCCCGGGGCGATCTTGCTCGATCGTGGTGGGGAGAAACACAATGTGCAGGACGGAGCGGTGCTTTCATGGCGATCCGGGCCGGCCGTGCTGATCGGCCGTGAAGTCCACGGTGGGCATTCGGGCGTGGTGCATGGGCGCCAGTGTCTGGCGATGGCTGCCTGATCGGCATGGCGCCGTGGTGCCTTGCAACGCGTGACCGTGGGGGAAGGAGCCCTGGTGGCAGCTGCCGCCGTGTCAAACAAAGCATGTGCCGGCCCCCACGCTGGTGGCGGGAGTGCCCGCCCAGCCCCGGGCGCGAACTGAGCCTTGAAGAGGTTGCTGCCCAGGCGGCAGCACGCCTTGCGGTATCGCGATTCTGGCCGCAGGCACGCCCCGCCCGTGGCGCCAACAACCCGGCGCCTAACAGGCGAACGGTCACGGGGCTCTGCGCCTGCGATTGCTGAGATTGGATCAACCCGACCACTCGCCCGAGGCCACGCCCCCTGATCCTAGGATCACCAGCACGCTGACATGCAAACTGATGGGACGCCGGCTCCTGCTGGGTAAAAAAAAAACCGCTCCGATCCTGCTTGGCCGTTGGCTGGGCGGTGCTTCAACATCGGTCGGCTGCGGTCGGGTCAGCTGCCAACTGATGCCCTCAAGCGCTGCGCGCGCCTTGATGGTGTTGGCATCGCGCCGGGCCTGCCGCGGTACCGAGGGCGGCCTGGCGATCGGCCCGGGCTGGGTGCCGGTCCGGCTGTGGGAGATGCGCCGCGCAGCGCGCTCACCGGCCCACCACAAGCGCTGAAGTTCGCCGAGGCTGGTCTGCAGGCAACAGTTTTGGGGCCCTCTCCCCAGGGGGACCGGCGCCGGCTGCTTCAGAGGAATTGCGCCGGCTCGGATCCACCGTGATCGGGCACGGCCGATCGCCATGCGGTGCCCAGCCGGCTTGAGGGCTGGCCGTGAATCGTGGCCGCTTCAGCGCTGCCCTTCACACGGACGTTTGGAGCGCAATCCGTTGATCACCGTGGAGCGCGGCGAGCAGCGCGCACTGCCTGATTGCCAACGAAATCGGCGTTCTGGCCACCGGTCCGCTCACAGCGGAGCTCTCCGCCGACAGTGCGCTGTTCACCGGCCGGGGACGACTGCCATTTCTTTGATTGCCGCCAGCCCGATCGTGGAAGGGGAGGTCTGGATCTCTCGGTGGGCCTTCCGCGCGGTTCGCGCTACGGACAGGGGCGATGCCGACTACATCAACTGCCCGATGGACCGTGGCAATATGAGGCCTTCGCGACGCCCTGCTTGGCAGCGGAGCAGGGCCGAGCTCAAGGATTTCGAAACAGAGAGCGCCACCTTTTTCGAAGGCTGCCTGCCGATCGAGGAGCTGGCCGCCGCGGCGACGACACCATGCGCTACGGGCCGCGTCAAACCGATCGGCCTCTGGGATCCGCGCTGTGATCGTCTTCGATCGCGAGGTTGCGCCGGACCCGGCGGCCTACGCGGTGGTGCAAGCTGCGCCAGGAAGGATCGCGGACGGCCGCTCTGGAAATCTGGTGGGCTTCAAGACCACTTGAAGTGGGCGGAGCAGAAGCGGGTCTTCCGGCTGATTCTGGCCTGGAGAAAACGCCACGTTTGTTGCGCTTCGGCGTGATGCCACCGCAAAACACCCTTCCTAGGAGGCCCCCCAACTGCTGGAGCCCAAGTTGCAGTTCGGCCGGCCCCACCCGCTGGCCGCCAGGTCAGATCACCGGCACCGAGGCTTACGCGCAGCGGTGGCGGCGGCTGCTGGCGGCACCCAACGCAGCACGACTGGCCCAGGGCCAGGGAGGCCGCTGCAACTGCCGCCCAACCACCATGATCGGCGCCCTGATCCACTTCATCACCACAGCTTCCGAGGGCAAGTTTCAGCCGATGCCGCCCAACTTCGGGTCTGATGCCGGAGTTGCCACAACGCATCCGTGACCAAGCGCTTCCCCTACGGGGCCTACCGCGATCGCTCCTTGAAGGATCTGGAGCCTTGCAAACAGCACCGAGGCGAAACTGGACCCATCGGCATCAGAGGCAAGTGTCTCTGGGCTTTCAAACAGGCCACGGCACTTCCAGCCGCCTCGGCGCCCAGGCTGATCAGTTGAACGAAGCAGGCGCTGAAATCGGATGAACCGGGTGAAATCACTCTTCTAGGAATATGATTGCCTCACCCACACCATCTCGTCCATGCTCAAGTTCCGCGATTTCGCAACGACCGTCGCCATCACCTGCGGTGCTCTGCTGACCTGAAATCCGGGGAACTCTGGCGCAGGCCTGCACAGGTGGGGCCCTGACTGCCGCCGATGGGGCGTGGCTGTGGACGCACCCTGGAATTGGCAAACCGCTCGATCCCAGATCGCATCTGGGCCAGCGGGAAAGCCAGTTCACGGGATCGAGCAACCGTGGAAAGGCCTGAGCTACACTCCCGCTACGGATTCATGGAGCCACAAGCGGCTCAGTACACGGGACATGATCCTCGATGGCCTCAATGAAAGGGCCTCAATGTCGGTCTGTTCTATTTCCGCTACCCCAATACACCCCGATGCCAAGGCAAGGCAAGAGCGCACCCTGGCCCGGCCCAGTTGGGCGCCTGGCTTCTGGCCAATTTCGCCACGGTGGAAGAGGTCAGGCCGGCCAGAACGTGGGATGTCACGGCCCAGGTGATTCAGCCTGCTGGGTGAGGTGCCCCAGGTGCATTTCAAGGTGCAGGATGCCAGCGGCAAAGAGCATCGTGATTGAGCCCGCGATGGCCAGCTCCTTGGTTGCTGACAACCCCACCCGGGTTCTCACAATTCCCCCACCTTCCCCTGGGCAACTCACCAACCTCACCAATTTTCATGAAGGCCAGGCAGTGCCTACCCACGCCAATCACAGTTGGTGCCCCTGGCGCAGGTGAGCTCAAAGCTGGTGCCCTTCGGATGGGAATGGCGGCTTTGGCTTACCGGCGATTCAGGCCGCCTTCCCGCTTCGTGCGATGGTGTTTCTTTACCAAAACGCCGTGACCACCCCCACACAAAGGCGGCGTGGCCAACCTCTTCCACATTCTCAACAACTTCGACATCCCGATCGGTGTCGCCCGGCCGCCTCCGGCCACGGCGGAAGTGAGTCCAGGACTTCACACCTGGACGAGTGGTTCCAACCTCAAAAGACTCACCTTCAACTGGAACCTTCGGAGATCAGCGGCGTAAAAACCATTTGATCTGCGCCAGCCCTTCGCCGCCGCAACCGGCAGTTGAAACTGCGCCAATTGGGCTCCCAGCAACCTGATGGCCGTCAAGTCCCACGCTCAACGTGCGGTGAACTGAGCGGCGGCAGCGCCAAGCGGCCGGTTCTGAAGGATTTTGCCGGCACCCATTGAACGGCTGGCTCGGGCCTGGCTTGCCTCAGTCCTATGGGTCGCTTTTATTGCTTCAGCACAGGCGGTGGACCGTTCCCGAGTACGGACGCGATTGTGATCGGCTCCGGCATCGATCCGCTCAGTCAGCGACTATTGTCACGCCGCATCCCGATGCTGAGCGGCGTCAAGGACGGGTGCCCTGTCTAAGCCTGCGTGGCTTGGTCTGGTCATATATCTAAATCATCCCGGACAGGATGAGGGCAGGGCGGTGGGCTGGGCCAGTTTCGAGCGCGGGAGGGCACACTGTTGGGACGGCGCGTCGATGCTCTTCGGCTTCGGCGAGGGAAAAGGTCACACCAACCTGGCTCACCCGCGCCCTGGCGCTGTCGGCGAAACACAGGAGGACAATCCCCGACCGCTCCCAAGCTCGAATACCCACCTGCCCGATGGCCTCACCGTGGCGGTGACCGCGATCGACCAACGTTCATCGAGCGGCTATCGCCTCTCTTCCCCCATTGAACGCCAGGGCATTCGCCGCCGTCTACGGACACCTGCTGGACGCGTGTTTCGCCTGTCTCGATGCGATGCCGCTTGCTGGTCGCTGCGAAGACCCGGCCTACCCTGGCCAAGGTGTTCCTTCAGCACCCCCTGGCCTGCCTGGGCCTGGCCGTTGGCTGCCGGTCAATGTGGGCACTGTGCCCGCCGGCACATCCAGGATTCCGGCGCTGCTGAAGTCATCGACCATGGAGTGCTTCTGCTGGTCGGGTGATGATGCCGCGATCTGACGCCGATGATCAACGCCGGCGATTGGTGTTCTCGATCGCCACGCCGGCGGAATCAACTATCCGAAGGGAGGGGTGGGCAGCATCGCTTTCAAGCTCGCACCGTGGCCTGGAGCGCCATGGCGGCGAGATCCGTTACAAGTCCAGGGTTTAAGGCGGTGCTGCTGGAGCAAGGCCAGGCCGTGGCGTCGAAGCTGGCCGGGGAGAAACGATCAGGGCCAAAGGCGGGTCATCGGCCAAACGCCACCGTGGGACACCTTCGGCTCCCTGGTGAACCGGAGCAGATCCCAGGCGTGAACACGTCTGGCGCAAAGCGTTGACAAAGCCTCGCCTGCCTTCTGTCGCTGCATCTGGGGGTGGAATGGCCGGGGTGATCCCGTTGACAGCCACTGTCACACCTGCTGCCTGGAACGTGGGGCCGAAAATGGACGCCGCAGCAGGAACGGCGTTCGTTTCGATTCCCACCCTGCTCGATCCAGATCTGGCGCCAAGCGGCCATCACATCGTCCCATGCTTCACGCCCTCAGCCATGGAGTCCTGGATAGTCGCGCCCTCAGTGACGGCCTATCAGGAGGCCAAGCAGGCGGGGCCGCCGATCAGCTGATTACAAGACTTCAAGCGACTTTCCGGGCGCTTGGAGCGGTCCACATCCAGTAAGGGGCACACCCGCAGCCATCGCCGCTTCTTGGGCCGCCACAGGCAGCTACGGGCCGATTCCGGCACTTGGCCGGCCTGCCAGGCCTGCTGCCGATGCCGTTTTCAACCGCACAGGGATCCCGAACCTCTATCAGCGTCGGAGATTCCTGCTTTCCCGTCTCTGATTCTTAACGCCGTGTCGCTTCAGCGGCTTCGCCTGTGGCCACCGCGTCGCGCCGATTTCTGGGCCTCAACCCCTGGGCCCTACCGATAATTGCGCCAGATACACCCACAGAACGCAAGAGAGCCTTTGTAAAGATTGATGCAATTCGCAACAAATGTCCAATGGCTGGCTTGTCGCTTCCCACACCGAAGGAAGCTTGCTCGCTACCTGGAGCAACAGGGTGCCATCAGCAAGGCCTTGGCTGCTGCTGCAGCATCAGGCTCAGCAAGCCAAGGAAAGAGAAGAGATGACAGGGATGGGCGGCGACGAATACCTACGTGCATTTCAAGACGCCCATCAAGACTGATGCGGAATCGGTACCTTCTTGGAAAGGCCGTGAAGCCGAAAACATTTGGAACCAGGGGAGGTCGGTCATCAAGGAGATGGTTGCAGGCAGCGTCGGGCTTGCCGTCTCTTCTGCTTCGCTCCCGCCAGCGCTACCGATTCGCGCCCCGTGATCCGGCCTCAACGCTGATAACGCTCTATCTGGCCTTGGTGTTGCCCCTGCCACTCCTGGCTTCCAGCGCCATGTTGCAGGCTTGGGCTGCTCGCCGCTCTCCCCCTCGGTTTGCCTTCCTGTTCTGGCGTTGCTGAGCGAAGAAAGTCTTGCCTGGACAGCGAGGCTCCGCGTCAAGGCCCACCCACGTTGGTGCAGCTGGTTTTTACGTCGCGGCTGGCAGCTGGGCATGGCCTGAGATCAGGAGGCGCTCGTCCCGTCAGCACCAGTCAGAAACGGAACGTTTATTACCGTCATGGCCAACGACCGGATGTTCCTTTCTGCTGCCCAGAGGGTGGCGCGATCGAAGATTTTCTTGATTGCGCTTTCGAAGTGCGACCGGCCTCAAAACCACCCACAATCCAACGGATCTTCACTCCCCCCTTGGACCTTACTGGACCCTCGCTTGCCCTGAGTGGGCTGCCTGCTCGGCGGCGAGCTGCTCACCTTCGCTTGGGCACCAGACCGGGTGATCAGCTGGCGGGAGTCGGCTGAATCAACTGGCGTGGGCAAACCTGACGCAAGAAAGGGCTGTCGTTGACTTGGGCTGTTGGCGTCCGGGCAAGGTTTCGAGGCGCTGAAAGCGATTAGCCCTGTTGGCGCACCGTTTCAAGTCCTCCTCACTTCACCAAGCCCGGCCAGTTCCAGCTTGCGCCGCAGGGTAGCAACCTGGGTATGCGATCGGAGCGTGGGCCCCCACTGAACGGTGGCCAGGCCATGCGCAGAAGTTCTTGCGGCTGCGCACCATCCCCGGCGGCATCAACAGAGCGCAGAGCAGGGCGAACTCGCGGGGGGCTTGAGGTCAACGGGTGGTTCAACGCAGCATCAACCTGGCGCAAAACAGCAGATGGACCTCCAGGGGGCCAACGCCAGACCCGTCTCCTGCAGGGACCCACTGCCAACTTTCGCCGCAAACAGGCTTTCCGCAACGGGCCGCCAGTTCTTCCAAGCGAATGGCTTGCGTAAAGACGTGTCGGCACCGGCATCCAGCATCGCCACCACCGGATCGGCACCGGTTCGTGCCGTCAGCACCATCACCGGCAGCGCAGATGGCGGCCAGGCTGAGGGCTGAACTCTCCTCCGAGCAACTCTGCACTGACCAACAGATCTGGAATCTGATCTCACAAAGCTGAAGCGCTTCAGCAGGGCAGGCACGGCAGCCGCCAGATAGCCGTCCTGACGCAGGCGCTGAGCCAGCACGGTGCGCAGGGTGGGATTGGGCTCCACAAACAAGGAATTGCGCGTTGAGGGCTGAAGCACCCTGACGTCGCTCAAGGCCCGGCTGGCCGGCGGCCGACGCACTGTGTTCAGGATTCTGGCTTCGGCCTTGGCTTCCACACGACATCCATGGGGAAGCACTCAAGGCTACTCGCTATTAAGCTGGTTACCGAGTCTAACCGGTGCTTCGGACTCCCGCCCCCTGCCATGAACCGCGCTCCAGAATCCCGAAGCCATCAGGCATTTTCAAGTCGCTTTGCGATGCCTGCCAGGGCTGGTAGCCGGTATCACAGCCTTCGGAGCTGCGGCTCTATGGCCGATGGCTACCCGCATTGCCCTACGCCGAACCTCGGTACTTGACGCCCAGAGTCCCAGCGACGTCTGGGAAAGAACATGATCGATCGTTGGATTCTCGAGTCCCTCCTCTTCATCGGCGGAAGGGGGCCTGAACGCCCTCTACGGAGTCGGGGAAGGGCCTTATTAGGACCTAGCGAAAGCGGAAGCGGCTGCTTAAGAAGCCAGGGCACGCCGAAGGTTTTTCGCGCAGTTCACCGGAGGTTGGTACATTCTCAATGAAGATTCTGATCCACCCGATTGAAACTCGCCATGAGGTAGACCTGCGGGAAATCGTCGGCCAATCGGGAGAACTCCTTTGGATGCCCTGGCGGATCTCAGGATCAGAGAGACGTCGAAGCTTTCGAACGGCAGGCTCAGAGCATTGAGGATCTGGAACAAACGTTGTTGAGAAAGCCGCATTGGGCATCAGCTTTCTGCCCTTCATGAAGACAAACGACAGTGCTGCTGCCAACCCAAAGTCTTGATCCGTTGCTCGACGGCGCTATCATGGTTTGGTCTGTGGGGTGATAAGGGGATTGGAGGTGTACTCAGGCTGGAGGAGGCACGTCTGAAGGGCCAGGGCATGGATGGGCCCTTCGGCTGGCCAGTTCGCTGCGAAGCGCCCCATAGACCAACTGGTGTTGCTTGATCGGGAGAGGCCGGTAAACGTGATGGGACACCACCTTCACTTGAAGATGGTCCACCGACCGCCGGTGAAGGTCGTCGACTTCCACCCTGGGCATCGGAAGGCCTGCACAGATCGCCAAAACCTGACCTGATCGGAAGGACCATTGCCGATCTCCTGTCTGCTTTGAGCTGGAATCTAGAGCTCCGCCGCCAATTCTGGCTGGGCGGCGGGCGGAGTTTCAGTTGGCTTGGTTGTCGTTCCAGGGCTTGGCGTACCCAGCGGTGTAGGAGTGGTCGTGGAACCAAAGCTTCCACCAAAAAGCCTGGTAAAGCCTGCGCACCTTCCTCGCGGGCCGGCGTCATCACCCCCCATGACCACCTCGACCAGCAGGGGGGACCAGCCCACTTCCGGCTCGTTCTGGCGCCGCCAGCAGGCCGCCAGCGCAAGGTTGGGACTGGGCCAGGAGCCTCCAGGGCTCGGCGGACCTTTTCTGCGTCCATTCTCCCCTGGGGATCCTCGCCGTCGAGGGCCACGGAAGCCCGCTCAAGTCGCCGTAGGAGACCCAGCAGGCGCAGGCTGAACATCCCTGGCCAGGTCGTAGTCCTTGCGGGCTGCGGCAGGTCACCGCGGGCTGACGGCGGCATCACGCCGGGCCAGCAAGGCATTGGATCGAAGCCAGGTTGAAACTTTGATGGCCTGGTGCCTTCCAGACCTTGGCCTCGTTCTGGGCCAGAACCCCCGGGCTGGAAGAGGGGAAGGATTGGGCGGCAGCCAGGGCTAGGCAAGGGGCGGCAAGGGGCCGGCGCACGTTGGATCTGCATACATTCGGGGCGACTCTAGGGGACAGGAACGGACGCCCCACCCGCCTCGCGGGCCGCTTCCTCGGGGCTGATTGCATCGCCTCAGCCAGCTTTTCATGAGGCGGCCTTTCACCGCTTTGATCGCCCCGTGGCCATTTGACATGGAGCACGGAGCCCAAAAACAACAAGGGCCGCACGGCTTTGCGCCGCTCGGGGTCTGACCTGGCTGTAGCCAAGCCCCACAAGGGCAACCAACCTGAAACCAACCACACCCTGGCTGTGGCAGCCAGCAACCCGCCAGCCTGGCCAGGCCCTGGATGGAGGGCCGGATCGTTCCGTCCTGGCGCCCGGATCTGACCTTCCGGAAAAACACACCAGCTGGCTGGGACCTGCCGCCAAGGGCAGATCCCACGCCGTTAGCGCAAATGTGGTGTCCAGGGCTTGCCCCTGGTCCCAACGGGGAAGCAGCCCAGCCGTTGCAGAAAAAAAACCCCAGCCCTGGAATTTCCCTGCATTTTTCAGTGCGGGGTTTCACCATGAAAAACGGGCCAAATCACGCCACTGGGACCCGCGGGCGGCCCAGCGGGCCCTGGGAAATCAAACAAGGGCATCCCAGGCGGAGGGCCCGGTGGGTGGGGGGGCGAAGCAGGGCGGCACCGGCCCCCCTGATGGGGGGCAGGTGGATTGGGGGCTTTTCCCCGAAATCCCACCTCGATTTTTGGGAGGGAAAACTTTTTTGAAAATCCCTTTCCTTTCCTTTTGTTGGGTTTTTTT
>Ga0163217_1021131_pt1 | contig 10501 bp, 15 predicted proteins | sample SynspAceP_FD_185933 | JGI IMG/M metagenome (GOLD analysis project Ga0163217, IMG submission 185933) | Saline lake microbial communities from Ace Lake in Antarctica - Synechococcus sp. Ace-P (PacBio error correction) | ecosystem: Environmental > Aquatic > Non-marine Saline and Alkaline > Saline ... | reverse complement strand
GCTCGCGCATAGTCATGGGACTGGGCATTCAACGCAGGTGGAGCCACGACTCCACCCGGCCAATCCGGCCACGGTTCGGATAGTGTGAGTGACCGCACGCAGCGAACCCTCTCATCGCTTCCGGGCGCCGAAAGCCCGCGTCTGCGCTATCTGGCTGGTGCTGTCGATCGATGCCCGTCGAAGATGGACTGCGTTCTATAGATCTCCAGCGGCCTCACACGCGCGCCTTAGAAGACGCTGCCAAGAGCGCTGGAGAATCACGCAGCTCCCCTGCTGAATCACGAACAGCGCGGATGTCAACTGCTTGGCGATTTGGTGATTTGTGGCTGAACTTGTGTGATGTAATTGTGTGAGTTGATTTTATGGGTTGTGTGTGTTGATTTGACTGAGTGGTGCGTTATGTTTAAAGCTCCGCGGGCTCCTGAACCATGTACTAGCAGCCACGACCTAGCGCCGGCAGGAGCGGGGCGTGTCAATGCGGCAGTGCAGCAAACGCATCGCAACGGCCGGTAAGAGTCGCGCCCCGGAGTGCGCGCCCAGCACCACGATCGAACGGGGGCTGCATGGCCTGCCCGTTCGTGAAGCGCCAGTCCAAGCGCGTAAGTCAAGCTGTCCACCAATGGAGTCCACCGGTGCCGCTGCCCGTCGTGCGCAGTTCGAATCCCCGACATAAGCAGCAGGGAACTGGCACCGCATCGCGGATCTTTCAAATAGCTAAGACCGGTGCTGCTCTACGCCGTGGGCGCCTTGGCAAACGGCGTCACCCGCCGAACGGCCTCGCCGGGGATTCAACAAAGTGGCAGGAGCCCAGGACGCCACCTGGGAAGGTGGGCGCGGGTATGAACCAGCCAGAGGTTCAGTTCGTGACGGCACCCAGGCCAACCGTTTCGGATCAGAACCACCGGAACGAAGCCAGCCCTGACCGGCCGATCACCGGCACCGACTACATTGGGGTGGGACATGCTTCGCACCTTCTGGCCAGGGGAAGCCAAACCGCTCCAACCGCAAAGAGTGCGGAGTCACCGCCACCAGCACGGCAACGGGTCACCAGGCAATGAGGTGGGCCGCTCTGAAAAAGTCACGGCGATTGAGCGCGGAACTGCAAACACATTCACGGCACCGAATACTCTCGGCCAACCAAGGTGTGCCTTCTGCTCAACCAACAGCGGCAGTGCCAGCGCCAGCCGTCCCCCGGCAAGGTTGGGCCTTGGCCAGACCCTGGCGGGTCGCCCCATCTCCGGCGGTGATGGTTCGGGCGCTTACGAGAAGGTCACGCGATGAAAAGGGGGCCCCAAAACGGCTCCGCTGCGCACCACCGGCACCAGTACGTGGGCAGCGATTCGACCAGACTCCTGGTGTGGCCTCCAGCCAAGGTGGATCCGTTACACACCCTTGCGCGGCACAGCGCATTACCGGAGCACGCTTGTGGCCGCAGTGAGCTGGCTCACCGGCAACGAACCCGGCACCTGCCGCCTGCGTCACCGGCGCACCGAATTAATTCGGCAGCCAACAGTTCGAGGGTTTTGCGGCGGGCCCGTCCCCAGCCCGAAGCCGCAAGGTGGGCCACATCCTCACCAACAAGAGTGGTTGGTTCTCCGGCACCATTACCGGCCGCTCGTCGAAGGTTTCACCGCGATGAGCCAGGACCTGCAAAGCGCGTGACGTGGCACGCCCTACGCCGGGCTGGAGCAGGCCGAGCCGAATGGTGCCGGACCGCAGCGGTTGAATTCCATCCGCCAACGCCGCCCGATGGGCATGGCACCCTGGCCCCAGGTTGGGCGGGCCTCCAGCCCGGAATCGGTGGTGTTGATATATGACCGGGGGCCCAGCAAAGGTGCCTGTGAGCCCCTCACGGCACCCCCTACGTGGGCGTGGACCAAACAAACGAGGCCTGCAGTGCCGCGCGAAGGTCACGAGGCTGACTTCCTCCCAGCCACTGGAAGCCCAGCCCTGGCAACGTTTCAGCGTTGCAATCGCCGCGCGGGCGGGCCATCAGCAGCAGGAACGCAGCAGTGCGTCACCCGGCACCCGTTACGAAACCAGCGCCAGGATCACCGGCCTTTTGATCTGGCCGTGACACGCACCGGCACCGAACAGTTCCGCTTCGACCGTTCGCGCGCCCCAGCAGGCGGTTCGCACCAGCAGCTCGCTGCACCAAAGATGATTGCCGCCGGCCATTGCGCCGCCGCCCTCCAGGTTTTCGGCCATGCCGACCAGCGCCTGACGCCTCCTGAGCCTCTGGCTACTCCAATTCAAGTGGATGGAAGAGGCCCGGCGACCTCCAGGGTCACGGCGAAGGCATTTCTCCGCGGGATCTGCACATCACCGGAGAGCGATGGGACCGTGGCAAGCGCGTCACGGCCACCGGAACGGAGTGTCGGCCAGGCGCCGCAATCCACCCGCAACAGGATCCCTGCAGCGATGGGCTGCGGTGGCCACCCAAGCGAAAAACCGACCAGATGGTCTCAACCCGTCAGACGGCGTTCACCCAGGTCCAGTCGGTCAACACCAACCAGGGGCTCTTGATCACCGTCTCCGGCAGGCGCTGCGTGTTGAATCGCCATCTTCCCTCCCCCCGGTGCGCCTTGACCTTGTCGATTTCGCGACGCCATTTGCCCCAGCCGATCGCCCCTGGCGCCAACGGCGCGACGGCGGCGTCCCAGTATTCAGTTGGGCGACTGAAGGACCTGGAGGCTGGCGGCTTCGGCCAAACAGGCGCTAGGGCCAAGCAGGGCCCAGCCCCGGCAAGCGGCAGGAGTACGGCCGATGACGCAACTGCGGCCGATCCGCCCCAGACGTGAGAGCCACCCCCTCAACCGACCCTGACGCCAACGCCCGCCTGCAAGGCCTCACGAGAGCGCGGTGAAAGGCGCCATTCGATCGTGATCGTAGCCTGTGCTCAAGCGGCTTTCGGCCGCTGCAGCACGAAACGACCAGTTCGTCCCGAAGCCACAGCGCCATGCGAGGCTTGAGCTGGGATTTTACCCTGCCCGAAACATCCTGAAGAGACCGGCCTGGGTCAGCAGCTCGAAATGCGCTCCTGTTCGCCTGGTGCGTGTTTGGAAACCTACGAACGGGGTCAGCGAAAAAACCTTCTTTCGCGAGACCCCGCTCGACTGCCGCGAGGGCACCCGGCGCTGAAGCCTTCAACGCCTTCCTGCTCTCCTCAGGTTCCACCTGCTGGATTGTCACCCCCTGCGCCTGAAGGCGACTCGCCCACACGATCAGTTACGCCTGCGCTTCGTTCAGTTCGTGCGTCGCCGGCCCCATGCCCGGCGCATGTTCGATGTCGAAGGGACACCGTGATCGCTGGGTGAAAACCGAGCATCTGCGCTACCGCGTAAGGGTGTTCCCAATCGGCCTACGACCCCACGCTTAGTCTCAAGGTGGTGGTGTACACTTCAGTTTCCATTGAACCTCGACCATGAGGGGTTGTGCGCAGCACCACTCGATGACGCGCCGCCGCCGCCAGTGGCCTCTTCCCGCTTGCATGGATTTCCAGCAGGTGGGGAGAACACTTCTGCTGCGGGGGGCCTCGTGATCTTACGCTGCTGATCGGCCTCGACACCGAACTGACGCCCATTCGAGGTGCATGTTTTGCCCTCCCAGCGAAGGCGGCACGAGCTGGAGCTTGGCTCGATGCGTGAGGTCCATGCCGCCACCCTTGCGCATGGGGCAGAGGCAGCCAGAGTTGAGATTTTCGCCTCCAGGGTTGATGGCGGCGGCCGACGCAAACACCGAATGAGGGCATGGTCAGCGCTGATCAGCCGGTGGTGGAGCACAACATTTCTCAGATTCGACTATGATGCCCGCAGTTATTCACGGCGGCGCTTATGCCGAATGCCGGCCAGCGCCGAACGGTTCATCGGCTGTCTGGCATCGGCTTCAAGGAAAAGTCCATCTGCGCAATCTACCTATTTGCCCATTCTCGACACCGTCGAGGAAGGGGCGCCGACCTCGAGTGGGCGTCTCAAGATCTTCACCGTCCTGAATGTTCCTCCAGGGGTTGCCGGGTGCGGCGTGGTCCGCTTCGCATATCACGGCAGTTGTGCGGGAGCCAGGAGGAGGGCGCTGCTGCAATGCCGCCGTACGCCAGCGCCATCGAAGTGCGCTACGCAAGAGTTTGATCAAGGATTGCTGCACACCTTGCTGACACTGCGCGACCGGGCATCAAACACGCCCCCGCTGAAACGAATGGCTCATCGATCCAGCTCGAAGTTCAGGGAGGTCATTATGGAGATGTTGATCTGCAAGGTTGCAAACCACTTGTATACCACAACGAATCCTGGTTTCGAGCACCAAACACCTTTCCAGGTGTGTGCTCGATTGGCAGACCAGAAGTGGTCTTGTCGACCGGGTGGGCTGCATCCCCGGAGGACTGGGGTGATCTGTGTCGGCAGTTCGGCGCCGCGCGTGAGGCCGCCGGCGCAAGTCGTATCGAGTGATTCTCACACCATCGTCGGGATCATCGATTACGGGATCAGACAACCCAGCAACCGGAGAGTCCACCCTGATGGAAATCATGCAGGTGACGGGCTCGCTTGGTCTGCCAGCCAACGGGTCGAGGGTTGCGCCACTGCAAATTCTGCGTGTGCCTGGTTCCAACAAAGGCAAATTCAGGTGCCGTTGATCGGTCGGGCCTCCCCGGCAACTGGAGTGTTCACCTCCAGTGGTTCAGCCGCACGCTTGCCTCCGGCAATCCCGATTCTCCAGATCGATTCATCACGATCAGCGGCATCATGATTTTCTGGGAACCAGATGGCTGAGTTCCGCGCTCCCCCGAATCGCGATCCGCCCAGGCAATCGCTCTCTGCCCGATTCCATGCACCCCGCTTACCGAACCTCCTCCCAGGCGAACAGCTTCCACCAGTGGGGCGTGGCGCAGAAAAAAAACAGCCAAGCAAAAGCCCTGCCGGCGGCACACGCGAAAACGGAGGCCGGCCTCGCCTGATCCGAAGGAATCCAGCTCAGCAGCGGACTCCAGAGTGGGTGGTAAGCCCCAGAGCCGCCCCAATTCCAACCCACCTCCATCCCCCTCCACGAGCAACGCCATGGCCTCAGCAACCTCACGGCATCGCTCTCGGCATGATCGAGACCGCGGACTTAGATCCCGCATTCGAGGCGGCTGACGCCATGACAAGGCCGCCGAAGTCACCCTTGGTGTCCCGCGAATTTCAGTGGGCGGTGGCTATTGTCACCGTGATGGTCGAGGCGAAAACCGGTGCCGTTCAACCGCGCGTTCGCGCCGGAGCCGATGCCTGCGAACGGGTCGCGTGACGGTCTGGGTCGCCGCCCACATCATTGCCCGCCCCCATTGGTTGTAACTGGAGCCCGTTCTCTCGCGCCCAGCGGTTGTTGATCGGAGGATGCTGATCGTGATGGCTTTGGCGTGCATCCCCGGGTACTCGGGTATCTGGGCAGGGCCCTCAGCCTGCGAGTTCCACTGCCGTGACAGCCAGTACATTGACCAGGCGTCACTGCGTGCGTTCTGGGGCGACAGCGTGGCCGACGAACGCATGCGCGCGAAATGGTGGAAGAGATCCAGCATGCGACGCAACTCGGATCCAGCAGATGCTCTGCTCGGTGTGATTCGGGCAGCACTCCAATTTTGCGACCGGTGCAGAGCTTCCGGCGATCTGATCGGGCTGCTTATCAATCAGGATGCGGAACTCGAAGTCCGAACAGCATCCAGCATTACGCCGAAGCGTCGCCGCTTTTGCACCTGATCAGGTGATGCGGCAATGCCTCGCTTCTTTCAGACGCTCTGGGAGGAGGAAACGCAGCTTGGTCAGGATATGGAGCGCTGGCTGCAGGAGCTCAGGGGCGCCCACTGTAGGGCACGACAAATCAGCGGGCCACCGTTTCTGAGTCGCACTGGCACTTGGCGCAGTAGCTGGCCCTCATTTTTTCTGAGCTAGTTTTCACCATTGGAACCAGCCCTGACCACGGCAAGCGGCCGACCGTCTGGAGCGCCGCATCGAATTCGCCGATTACGAAAAGCACCGCCCTGTTTCTGGAGCGGCTCAACGAGCTCTCTGGAACCAGCAACCAGCGCTATCGGATATTCAGCTTGGCGCACAATTATGTGAATTCACCTGCGCGCTGAGCTGATTGACAAACCCCCTGGGCGATGCCAGTTTCAGCTATCGCCACTTGCCCGTCGATGCCCTGGGAAACTGATGGAGAGGCTGGCTGGCCCGGATGCCAAACGCGTCTGGCTGATTGACGATGACACGCGGGTTGACTCAGGGAGGCCTACAAACGAACACCGGGATGGGATGAGAGTTCTTGAGCAACTCGACGCCGAACTGTTTCGGGCTGCGGCGGTGAAAACCACGCATCCGCAGAGATCGCCGGCCTGCTGTTGGTGGAGCTGGGCGCGCAAGCAAGGTCGGCTGTGGCCACCGGCGCCCCAGCCTGCCACGTTGTCCTTCACGGGCAGGCCGGGCAGCGCGGAAAAACGACGGTGGCCGAGCGGATCTCAGAGATCCTGCCACCGGTTGGGCTTATGATGCGCAAGAGGCCATCTGTTCACTGCCACCGCGCGACGATCTCGTCGGCCAGTACATCGGACACCACACGCCCAACAGAAAACGCGCGAGATTTCTCAGCGGGCGATGCGGCGGGCGTGCTGTTCATCGACGAGGCCTATTACCTATACCGCCCGGGGAATTGAACGGATTACGGCGCCGAAGCGATTCGACGATCCTTGCTGCAGGTGATGAGAACAACCGCGACCGATCCTGGTGGTTTGATCTTCGCTGAGCTTACAACAGACCGGATGGAATGTCTTTTATCAGGTCCCAAACCAGGCCTGTCCTCGCGGGTTGGCCAACCACATCGACTTTCCCGACTACAGCGCAGCGGAGCTGCCTGGCGAATTGCCAAAACTGATCATGAGCGGCCGAGAGTATATCGCTTCAGCCGCCGAGGCCAGTTGCGGCCTTGCGCCGAATTACACAACGGCGCATTGCAGCTGCCTTTCTTTCGCCAAGCCCGCTCGATTCGCCCAATGCGATTGATCGAGACCGATATGCGCCAGGCCAACCGCCTGTTTCAACCACCGCGGCAGTGGCACTGACCAAGGAGCGATCTTGATCACAATCGAGGCGAAGACATCAACCGCAGCCGGGTGCTTCCCATGGCGAAGTGAAGGGCTCGACCCAGCCGTCCCCTCACCTTGAAGTTTCGCGTCAGCAGCGGCGGCGGGCAGTCGATCTGAAGCAGATCGCGCCACCTGTTGCAACTTGGCGGGCCAGGGATGGAATCGATCGCCAGCTTCTTTCTCGATCATGCTCAACGGCACTAATCACAGTTGCTGTGTCCTTTTGCCGCCGAAAGGCATCAACCAATTACGGGGCGAGGCTCAGAATCGGTGCTCTGGCGCATCAGGTTACATGCCCATCTGCGCGCCTGGCTGACAGCCGTTTGCGGCTGCTGACTGCCGCATCTCTTCAAACGCCGATGCCCGAAGACCTCGGCCACCTTCTTCGAATCACCTGCCTGGGGGCGTCACACGACCTCATTGTGCCGACAGGATCGAGCATCGGCGCACGATTCCACGTCCACATCGGCATGTCCGGTGATCGTAGGCGAAGGCGACGGCCCGCGGTGAGGGCACCCTCACAGTTCAACGGATGTTGGAGTGTTGCAAACGACCCGCAGGTTTGGATGAGATCGCCGGGGCACGACATCGCGCCTCCTGCTCAGCTTTTCTTGTGGAGGATTCGCCAACTTGCGGGTCTCCAGGATCGGGGCCTGATGTACAGCGATCAGCGGCCCCATTCGAAAACCGACGAAGATTCAGCCAGTCCTGCAAAGCGCGGAATCTGGTGGTGGGGGCGATCGCTGGCGATCACGATCTGACGGCCCGCCTCATGCAGCATAAAGGTGTGGAAGAACTCTCCTGGTGTACTTCCTTGCCTATCGATGAACTGGATGTCATCGACCAGGATCAGATCGGCGGCCCGGTTAGCGCGTCGCGGAATTTCTGCAGTGCCGTCCCTTGCGGATCGCCTGGATCAGGTCGTTGAGTTGACGACTCGGTGAGAGACGTTAAAACACCGCGGTTCGGGATTCAGATCTCGACGCGGTAGTGAGGCGATCGCCTGCATCAAGGTGGGTTTACCCAGGCCCACACCACCACAGGGAAAGAGGGATTTGAACTCGCCGGCGGGTGCTTCGGGCCACCGCAGCGAGGCGGCGTGGGCCAATGCGGCTGTTCGGCCCACACCACCAAAGCGGATTGAAACACCGTAGCGGGGGTTTCAGGCAGGAGCGGACGGCGGGGCGTTTCCCCCCGCGGTGCTCGAGCCGGCGTTGATGGAAGCCCGGAGCGGAACCACCAGCCAGCATGCAGGGGACGGTTGCCTCCACAACTCCAGCGCCACGCCAGCGCCGCCCGTCTAGAGGCCCTAGATCCGCGGCGGGGACCCACGAGCTGTCTGGACCTCCACACGCAGATGCTGGCCGGCCAACTCGGAGGCCACCGCTCGATAGTGGTCAAGAATTAATTCTTGCGCAAGCCAGGCCACAGCAAAGCTGTGCGGAGCCGAGAAGCAGGCGTCCATCACGAATCGGAGCAAGGCGGCCGGATCCAGGTTATCCGAAAGGATTGGGCTTTGCTGAGATTGCCTGGAGTGCTTTCCTTTCTACTTGGCGCCACAGCTCCCTGACCCTCCTGCCAACTCCCCCTTCGTCACACAGTGGCCGAATATAGCAGATCACAGCGAACGACGCCTGCCACCCGGCGGTTTTTCAGCCTGGCCCCCCCCCATCCGCATTGACCTATTCTGCCCAGCCCACCGTCCAAGGCCGTTTTTCTCCGTGACTTGCTAGGCGGGCCGGCAGCACCGGTTTTCTGCTTGGCAGGCTGCAACCGCTGCCAACTCCCCAGCCTTTGTCAGGGAGAGGGTTGAGCTTCAGAGCCAGCCAAGGTTTGAGCGATTGCACGCGTGCGTCCGGCCCCGCTGCAGCTCGGCAATCGTATCAATCGTTTGATGCCGTCGGACAAGCTTGGATCCGGCGGCGTGCGATCGACACGCGTCAACGGTGTGATTCAATCCATCGGCGGCCTCTTCGGCAGTTAGCCCATCATCCGGCAGCCAGCAGGGCAGGGCTCCGGTTTCATATCACACCGCCCTTTGCCGATGGGCAGTGATCATCACCAATTGCCAACACGTGGTCGAAGGCACCCAACGAGGTGTCCATCACCCTGCCGGATGGAGCGCAATTCACGGCCAAGGTGCTGGGCAGTATCGCTCACCGACCATCGCTAGTGGGTCAAGGTGGTGGCGACGACTCCGGGGCGCCCCTGGGCGATTCCTCCAAGGTTGCGGCCGGGGGAATGGCAGATCGCCGATCCGGCAACCCCTCGAGACTCGACAACCACAGGTGACGGCCGGGATCATCAGCAGCGAACGACCGCACAATGCGATTGGTCCGAAGGTCAGGGGTGCCCTTACATTCCAGACCGATGCGCCGTTATTCCGGACAACAGTGGCGGTCACCTGATTCAATGCCGGCGGCCAGTATGATTCGGTTGTCAACCCGCCATTCGGCAAGCGCCCGGCGCCGGCCTCAGTTTCGCCATCCGGTGATCTTGGCTCGCCAGATTCGCCCGCCCAGTATCCTCGAGAAGGACGGGTTCACACCCTACATCGGTGTGCGCCTGCAGGCGACTCAACCCCCAGCTGGCCCGGGAGATCAACGCCACCGCCTCCAAAAGTGCCGCTTGCCGGAAATCAATGGCGTTCGTGATCGTCTGAAGTTGTGAGGGGCAGCCCTGCGAGAAAGGGCGGACTTGAGCCCTGCGAACCTGATCGAAAAAGTTGGACGGCAAGCAGGTCGGCAACCCACCGAGGTACAGCTCGCCGTGGGACAGGGGCCAAGGTCGGCAAGGATTTGCTGGTGCGGGGATGCGCGCACGGTGATCAGAGCCTCAAATTCTCACCGTTGCGGCGGCAGAGCTGAAGCCGCGACAGTGACGCGACGAATCAGCTCCAGCCCAAGAGGCCCAGAGCGCTTGGTGGTGATGAGCCGCTGGCCGCCCCCGGGGGTCGTCGCAAGCGGCGCCTGGCCGCCAGCCTTTTGGCGGCGATGGCGGCCGGATTCCAGCAACGCCTCACTGGGCCCACACCCTGCGCGGTTAGCCCGGCGCTTGCGCGGACGGCGCAGCCCGATCGAAAAACCCTTGACTGGCCCGGTCGCATGGACTGGGGCCGAGGGCCGCAAAAAAAAGCGCTGGCAAGGCGCGCTCGGAAGCGATCGGTTTACAACCTCCATGGGTTTGAGGGCAAGCCTACGGGGGGGGGGGGGCCTGCGGCATGGGGGCGTTCAGGGGACCAGGCGCCGGCCTTTCCGGGGAGGGCCGGCCGGCAGGTTTGGTTTTTTGCTGATCTGGGGCCACCCGGACCTCCCCGGGGCTTTTTGGAGGTTGTTTTTTGGTTGTTTTTGAAAAAAGGGGAAAGGGAGGATTTTTAATTTTTTCCTCCTCTTCCTT
>Ga0163217_1018298_pt1 | contig 10501 bp, 12 predicted proteins | sample SynspAceP_FD_185933 | JGI IMG/M metagenome (GOLD analysis project Ga0163217, IMG submission 185933) | Saline lake microbial communities from Ace Lake in Antarctica - Synechococcus sp. Ace-P (PacBio error correction) | ecosystem: Environmental > Aquatic > Non-marine Saline and Alkaline > Saline ... | reverse complement strand
CGCGTACGGTCCCAGCGCCTGAGTAATGGTAAATCTGCTGAGTCTTCGGCAACGGCGGTAAACGCGCCGCTTATAGGTGCATCGAAAAAAGTGACGCCACAGCGTGCCCGGCTCTCAAACCGGCGACTTCTTTTGTGCAGTAGCGAATGACATTTTTTTTCGAGTAGTTGAAACACTATGAACCTAGTAATTCCCTGGTGGCCGCCCCAACTGGGCAAGTCCACATTGTTTAACAGGATGACCCGTTCGCGGATGCACGTTCGCCGATTTTCCGGGACTGACCCGCGGACCGTAAAAATACGGTGAAGGCAATTTTCGAAAATCAGCGCTTTTCATTGTCTTGATACCGGCGAACGCTTGATGGGCGACGAGCTCGGGCTTGACCCCCGCGTATGGCAAAGCAAGTCTTTGCAGGCGGTTAGAAGAAGCGACATTGTTCTGTGTTATTGTGGATGGCCGCGCGGTTGTTAATGCCCGGTGATCAGGTACTTGCTGATCAGCTGCGCCGATCGGGTACGCAGGCTCAACCTGGTGATAACAAAACCGATGGCAGCATCCAACCTGTAGGCATCGATTTTTTATTGCACTGGGTTTTCAATCCCCAATTTCCATGCCGCATCCACAATCCGCGGCGTTCGAGTCATATGTTGGAAATTTTTTTGCCGACGGGCCGAGGAAGATGCAGATATAGACGGCCATAATCACCCGGCATTCGCATCGGTATCGTGCCCGCCCCAACGTGGGCAAATCGACACTTGAAAAACCGGATTGCTCGATGAAGAGCGCGTGTAGTTTACGATCTGCCAGGTACAACCCGCGACAGGCAATTTTATATTCCCTACGAGCGCTGGCCAGGAATATACCCCTGATATACGCTGGGTGCGGCGGCGCAAAAATGTGCGAGAGGTGGAGAAAATTCTCGATCATCAAAAACCTTTGCAGGCCATAGACGGACGCCCACGTGGTTGATTTTGGTGATTGACGCCCGCGAGGGTTGTCGACCAAACATGCATCTTATGGGCTTCGTGCTAAGTGGCCGCCGTCGGTGGTGATTGCTATCAATAAAGGATGGCATAACGGCGAAAGACCCGTGACCAAAGTAAAGAAACAGGATTTCCCGGCGTTTGGACTTTCTGGATTACGCCGACAAGCATTACATTTCGGCGTTTGCCACGGCGTCTGGAGTGGTGTGAGTACCAGTCGTCAACGCCTTGCTTACGAACGGGCTAGTGGGCAAAATGGCCCAACCAATCGTCTTGACTACGATTTTGAAGATGCGATTGCTCAGCACAGCCGCCCATGTTCCATGGCCTCTATTAAGCTGCGCTACGCTCACCAGGTGGTCTCCAATCCGCCGACGATTGTGGTACACGCAATCAGACAGACTCTTTGCCCGCGTGCTTACAAAACGTTACCTCGGGAGGGGGGGGAAATAGCTTTCCGCAATGTTGTTAGCCGTAAACCGGCACCCCTCCGTCTCGTCGAGTTTTCGCCTCCAGTGAAACCCCGTTTGCCCATTAAAGCTGGACCGGATTGGACGCCGCGCAAAAGTTAAAAAAGACAACGATGAAAAAAGAAGGGAGGGTAAGCCAAAAAAAAGCGCTTCATGAAGAGCTTTGAAGCGATGATCTTAGAAATAGTATAAACGCTAGCAAAAAAAAACCGCCCTTCTGAACAATAACAGGCCGGTGTTTTATGGGCGTGACCCTGCGAAGGTTAGGTTTTGCTGCGTCTTCCACTTGCTTTGGCCTGAACAGCGGTGATGGCCGATGGGGAATACGATGTCCTCCACCAGTTGCGCCACTCGCGATATGTCATTCACCGTTTATTTAGGCCCTGCCAGCATAGCCCAAGCTGACCACGTTGCGCTTCGGCTGCCACTCTTTGTTACGTCGTTTGCCGGTATTCAGTCGGGGAACTACAAACACGTTGCGCGGCCGGCTACCTGGCTATTGGGTGTCTTTTGCTAAGGCCCACGCTTGCAATGGCGCGGCGTCGGTACTGCAGGGGCCCGTCAATCAGCAAGGTCCGGGCGCCTTTCGCGCGCCACGGGTAGCTTCGCACCTTATCGACATCCCCGACCGCTGCCAGACTCGCCCGGTGCTGTAACTGATCATCGCACGCGCGGCTAATGCGAATGCTTCGCTGATTGCGCGCTGGATGCCAAGTCTGCCAGCTGCTCGGTTTGGGGTCCGATTATGGCGCAGTCTCCGTAAACCACAACTTTGCTTGCGGTAACAGCATGAAAAATACCGACGCACCACTTTGGCGTTGTTGTGGTTCTGATCAGCCTGTAGGGCAGGGCGCACGGTGTTGGCGGTGTGTGGATAGCACCCGACACCAGACCGTCGGTTCGGTCCAACGTCAGAACCATCATGGTGCCTAAAAACCCACATTGTCTTCGAGCATGCTTTCGCCATTTCGGCTTGAAGTGCCTTTGTGTTTTCGCAATCCTCCATAGGCTCCACGTTAGCGCTTGCGCACCTCAGCGGCTCGATAATTCCAGGATCGGGTGTACTTCCATGCCCAAGAAGCCGCTACGGCGCGTATCTCGGCGGCACTGCCGATCAGCCGCAGCTCGCAAGCTGGCGCTGATGGCAGATGATCGCTGCCTGCACTGTGCGCGGCTCGTGGCCTTCCGGTAAAAAACCAATGCCGCTTGTTGGCGGCACGGGCGCGCTCAGAAACTGTGCGAAAACGCCGTGGCGACATTAACGGGTCTGCGCGCACCCTTAAAGGTGTTCCTGTAGCCAGTCTTCGATACGCGCGCGATAAGTGGGTGTCATGCCAGTGTCGATCCGCTCCGGGTCGTCGATAGGATAGACCTCGACAGGCGGACCAGCATGTGACAGTTTCGAGGTGTTGGTCGGTGTGCTAAGAACCGGCATGCCGGTTTCCATGGCCCGGCGACACAATTCGATGACTCTTATTGGTCGTAGTAGACCGCCAGTGAGCAGAATCCCGGCCGATGGGGCACGCCATCAGGGCCGCTTAACGGGGGGGGGGGGGGGGGGGGCCGGGCAGCCACAACATATCTTTCCGCGTCTTTCCGGGCAGTCCACCAAAAGGGTGCCAACTTTGAGGATTTCGGTCATATTGCTGATGGTGCGTGCGCAAAACAGAAACACGGTGCACCCTCGGTCTGCATCGCCCTCGTGCAGCACGTCTACCTTTCCAGTTTCGCCGCGCTATGTCTGAAACCTTTCCAAACAGGCTCGGTTCCCAAGTATTTCGGCTAAACAACCGATTACGGTCCCCGCTACTAAATACGTTTCCATTTGTTGCGGTAAATCTTCAAGCGCGTTATTCGCTGAGGGTTTGCATACCGGGTATTTTACGTTCTTTTGCGCACCGGATTGTTAAGAATGACGGCCCAAAAACGTTCGGCTTCATTCTCCCGAAAACATGTCGTGCAGAAAACCAAGTTGTTCGTCTAGCTCGATGGGGTTACAGCCTTTGGGTGACGTTAGCAAAAATGATTAGAACCCAGTTCCGCGCGACTCGGCGTTCAGGCGGTAATGTAGGTGCCCATCCTGATTTCGGGGTTCCAGGGCCTCTATAATCAACCACGTCGAACCGTGCCACGCCACTTTCTGTACTCGCCCCACCCACACGCTCAAGCAACAAGTAATTTTTGTGATTGAGCGCGTTTGCTGTGTGCTTCTTTCAGGGTTAATCGGTTGTCGGCGGTTTTAAGATGGCTGTGGAGCGCACAAACTCGACGAAGATCCTTTGCCTTTTATTGTGGTTTGCATCGCTTGGTGCACCACCTGGGCCAAAACGGCTATAAAAACCAACGCTGCACCGACCTGCTCCAGTGCTCGCCAAAACAGGCCCAGGCACACAGACGTCAGGCGCTGAATTCTGTGGAGGTTTGGTTGCAATAAAAAAGACTTTGCCATAGTTAAAAAATTCCGCCGCTAGCGTTGTACAAATCGGTTGTTGAGTCAGCCAGGCGTGCTGCTTTCCAGCGCTGACCCTTTCTTCTCGGTAGCATATCACCAGTATGGGAAATCGCGACTCTTTACAGTCAATTCGGCCATTCACGAATTGAGGCCATTATCATTCATTATTTTGCTTGATCAATGGCGAAAGCCAAGGCAGCCCCAGCTGATGACGGTCGGGCTGGCGTACACGGGCGCGTTTGGCCAATGCCACCGGTAACAACCAGGGCGTCAACGGTTCAAGCGATACCATCATGGCTGCGACATATTTGGCCAACGGAAGCAGAACACATTCAATGGCCAGTTGCGCTGACGGATCACTTGGTGCCGCCAGTCGCTCAGGTGTGCGCATGTCGTTGGTTTGCCCTGACAAGCCCAGAAGACCGCTTGTGGGTGAGTTCGTTGTGCATTGCTCGGCCGCTCACGCCTTTGCTCTTGTCAAGTAATCAAACGTCCGGATTCTACGTCCCCACTTCGGGTACCCATTACCAGGACCCTCTAGAGGTGTCAGGCCATGCTGGGTATCAACGCGTTTTCCATCGCGTATGGCGTTAATGCTGCAGCCGTTGCCCAGAGATGCGCGAAAATAATGGAGGTCTCAGCGTGATTTGCTCCAGGCGGAGAGCTGCCTGTTGCAAGCATGTAACGGCTTGTGCCGAGGGAGAAGCTAGGGGCGAACGGCCCCCAAGTCACGGTAGTTCTGATGGCAGGCGCGTAATGGAATGCGTGTTCCGGCCAGGTCTGGTGAGAAAAGCTGTATCAAACACCGCACCTTGAGGCCACAACGGAAACAGCTCGCGGGTTGGCCATAATGCCTTCAACGTACGGGGTGTTGTGCAGTGGAAGCTAGTCAAATTTAAGCCTTTATAGCGACAAGCACTTCGTCGTCGATCATACCGCTTCGCGAAAGTTTCACCACCATGAACAATCCTGTTGGCCAAATAGCCGCCGGTGTTTCGGCATCAGGCCCTTTTCTGCGCTGTATCATCAGTACGCCAGGGCTTCCTGTGCGTGGTGTTGGGAGCACCTGTGACGTCGCGTTGCTTCCAATGCGAAGCGGGCATTGGAGGTTTCAGTCGTCCTGCCAGCATCGAGGCCAATCTTTTGTCGATCTTTGTCAAAAAAGCGCAATTTTAGCGAGGAGCTACCCGCAGTTCACCACTAATAATGTTTTCCATTTATTCTGGATTTCCAGTTTTTTTCAATTCTTTAATGGCTTGTGTACGAACCAACACTGACTGAATTTCATAGCGGGGTAGTGTCGAACTGTAAAAGTAGCCTTGGCGCAATCGCCAACCTGCCTTTTGCAGAATTTGGACTGTTCTTCCTCTTCAACGCTTCTGCAATCAGTCGAGCCCATGCTGTGTTGCCATATTGATGATTGCACTGACAAGAACTGCGTCATCGGGTCTTCAGAATGTCTTGTACAAACGATTATCAATTTTGAGTTGTGTTCAAACGGGAAGCTTTTCATAGCGTGGGACATGAGCCTCATCCGCCGTACCGCCCCGCGCCTGACTAATGGTAAATCTTGCTGATTTTCACCGCAAGGAGGCGCTCACCTGTGCTGCTCGTTAGTCAATCCTGTAAAATCCTCTCTGTCGGGAGTGCGTCCACATGCCGAGCGGCTCAGAATTGCAGGAACCGCTGCGGCCCGAACTTCTTTTGGGTAATTTGTCGTGAGCTGTCCTAGGCATATTACTTTCTCTTGTCCCGCCTATATGCCTGGCTAGGATCAGCTACTAGTACGCTCTATGCACATGATCCTGGTAACAAAGCCTGCGCGCGGAGATGGTCGTTACGGCCTGACACGTTCACAACCGACAATCCAATAGTTCTGGCGGCCCAGTTGGTATATATATCCAATCATCACCTGGTTCATATTCATTTGGCATGTCACCTCGCTCGATATGATTCCCATTCACCAATACCTTATTTAAGTCCCTATTCTCTTTGCGGCAGCGGAATGAAGCGGTTCGAAGCATGACCTCAGATTCCTCGACCTCCCAGCCCCGCGAAGTTTAAGGCCTCTGCGCCAGCTATAGGTTGCCGTTAGAGGGCTTTGACAATGGGTTGGTTAAATAACTCAGAATCTCTTCTGTGTTGCAGACGCGCCGTAGCGGGGATCTTCAACCTCCAAGCGTGGTAGCCCATTATTTCGCTCCGCTCATATGGCGATAAAGTGCACCGTAGTCGCTTTTGCCTTTTGTTTTGGCTTGTGTGAAGGCCCCGGTAAACATAGGCTCGCATCGCGCGTGCTTGCATCAGCTCCCGCCGCTGTGTCAGAAATCTGCTGGGAACAGCCGCCCCCAATACCGATGTCTGGTCAGTGACGTATTTACTCGTGACTGTTTAACTGATAAGGCATTGAAAAAAGTTTAGTATGCGTTCGGCTACTTTTGAGTCACACCTTCGCGCTTTGCAGGCCCCGCAGAAATAACCAAACAAATTCATCGCGCCCAGGCGGGCGACTGTTGCTGCTGCCCCGCAGGCAGCTGGAAATGCGTTCTGCGGCTTCGATCAGCAAGGCTGTCACCGGCATTCGTGGCGCGAAGGTGTATCGGTGTAACATGCTTGAAGTTGTCGAGGTCAAGAAAAACATTCACTCAACTTCAGTGTCTTTCGCGCCGGGCTTGCCGCCAGAAACGCGAGCTTTAGCGCGTTCGTATGTGCAACTATGCTATGTTGGCAGTCGGTCAGATATCGTAATTTGCCTGCGCAGTAGCTTGCGCTCATAGCGTTTCGGTAATAACTATTGTCTTTTCACCAGATTTTGTGAGAATAATCCGGTGTATCTGCTTTTGCGTCCTTGAATGGCGTTACGATTAGCTGCTCCCAGGAAGGCCCGCCGTTGCGCCGGGCGCTGGCACTTCGCCCCTGCCAGACACCCACTCGCGACCTGCAGCGCGAACTGGTGACTCACACGTTTTTCTGTGCCTCCCGACTTATCTGAGTTTATCGTCTGCCAGTACCTGCCGTGTTGTCCTGATGATGAGCCCAGGGCTCTGTGGCCTGTTAGTTGCTGAATTTGTATTAACAAATTCAATGTGCCAGTGACGTCGCAAATGACCCTGACGGATGACGGTCTTGCTCAATGCCTGAGACAAATTTTGATTTCCAGAGTCATTCTTTGCTTCTTGCCGCCGGGCCGATGTCTCTTATTCAGGCGCTCGCGTACATTTGTGTTTATCGCGTGCTGGTTACCTGGTCCCAATTCGTCTTACGTCGGCGGTCCGACTAATCAGAGGTTCAGTTTCAGCGTTTGCGGGCGCTTCCATGATTATGATGACCACATTCCCTGCGTAAGCCGCGCGAGTAGTGCGTCAGAGTGTCGGGTAACTCTATAAAACGGAAAATCTCAGGATAATAGAGACATTGAATATAAAATCAGCGTTTGGTATGTACCAAATTGAAGTGGCGAAATAATGCCCACCGCCTTTTCATGTTTCTTAGATTTTACCCGCGCAAGGTCAGCGTAATGTTAAGTCGCCCTAGGCTTGAACTCGTCGCCGCTCAACAGGAACCAGCTCAAAAGCTGTGACAATGTGGCGAGTCGCGGGGATTTCCCAATCACCAATTCAGAAACTGGCTCAATCGGCAAGCCGTAACGACAAGTCCGGGCGAGCTGAGAATGCCTTCCAGTGCTGAATTTTCGCATAAAATTGGCCATTCTGATCGAGTGCCTCCACAGGCTTCGGCTCTATCTGTCGCTGATTCAACGGCCTGCATTGCAGTGCTGTGCATTTTGCGTTAAGCTCTTTGCGTTGAAGAGGTACTCCCGAGAGTAACAGTTGTTGTATATGCACTGAGAGATGAATGTAATGCCAGGCTGAATAATCAAGACCCATAGTTTGCACAGTAAATCTTCAAAAGGAATAGGTCACCAGCGCTGACGAATGCTCAGTTTCGAGCCGCCTAAAAATGAATGTGTTTCATATAGGGAAAGTTGCCGCAAATGTTGGCCCAGCAATCTTAGCGAAAGGTCTTAGCGACGTGTATAGCTGAAAAGTTCCGTTTGTCTTGTATTTGGTCGGGTTAAGCGAAGAAAATATATGAATTGATGATACTCAGACGTCTATTTTTTAATCCACTATAGGCTTGTATGTTAGATCACATGAGCACTATCGGCAAGTGTAACCTGAATTCAGATTGAGAACACGACAATTTAGGAATTGCCATTGTATTTGAGACCTGTTTGTTATCGCCTTGTGGCCATCGTAACTGTTCTCCTAGCTTGATGGTTTTGGCATTTTGTAGGGTTGGTCGTCTTTTATTATGCGCGATCAAAACCAATGCCCTGACGCTAATGAAATCCGGGTAGAAGATAGATAAGCCAATCTTGAATTGAGGTTCACGAGACCTGACAGCTCCCGAAAAACAGTGTAAGACGAGCCTAATATAAAAAATCTCCGTGGAAACTTAGACAGTTTCGCGAGAGTATCTTTTTGTATTCAGATAAGGCGAAACCCTACCGAGTGGTTAGCGACTCATTGTGCGCCCCTAGGGGTTTTCGTAACCCCTTGTTGCCTCCAAAGGAAAGGCGGGGCAAGGTGCCAAAGTGCCGCTAGTTACGAGAAGCAACGCCCAAGCATATTTCACACGAGCTTGCTCTCTTCGGGTGCGACTCTCCTATCACCTATGAGCGACCGTGCCTGGTCAACACCTTTTTGCCTATATTCAGTGCGATCGATCCTTTAGCGCAAGGACTCCAACCGTGAAAGCGGAAATCGAAAACCTCAGCTCTAACCTGGCAGGGGAATTGCGCGCCTGCCCGAGTCAGAAGCAGTCCGGCATTTCCCCGCCCCAACGCCAGCTTTAAGGCACGCGGGTGCCGGCAAAAATCGTAGGGCGGGAAATGGAGTACATCTATCTTCAGGTTATTTGTAATGTTTGCATTGGTCGACCGGAGACGCTTGTGTTTTACTAAAAAACTCCTGTATGCCCCGTATGCTGTTCGGTAAGATCAATCATCCATCAGCAACAACCCCTACAAAACATCCTGTCTGTGCACCCAAGGTCATTTACTGCTCGCCACTGCCAAGCTTGCCACCGACCCCACCGATTTGAATGGCCCGCTCAGACATCATGCGTTGTAAAAAGCCGCCGTGGGGCCCACCACGATTCGGTTTCGCGAGACAGGCAAACGCCGCACACCTCACATCAGCGAGCTTCCAAAGCGTTTGTTTCCCAGTCACTCAGAGGCGATTGGGTGAATTCCCGTTAATGTGAGGCGTCGCCTCGCGTACTTCACACGGCACCCTGGGCGCCGTAAAAACCAACAGCGGATCAGACACCCTAACCTGCGGCGGTTGTAGCCAGGTTTTTGCCACATTAACCAGCTGATTGCGTAAGTTCCAATACGGGCTGTCCGAATGCTTGTTTGCCGCTCTCGCTCCTAGCGCTTATCAGCAATCCCTCGCCTGCCATTGATAATGGCATCAAAGCCTGTTATGGCCCCGCAATTTGGCCAAATCCGGCAGCGCCTCAACTCGACCGCATATTTAGCGCGCACATCTGCTGCACTCTGTCGGCTCAAAACGTAAATTGGTCTCCGTTTGCGAGTAATTCGCTGGCATAGAATCGTCCGATTAAGTCGATAAAACCGTCCACGTCAGCAATAGTTGTCTGCTTGATTTCCATTCCTTGCATAGAAGGCCCCTTAGTGGGAAGTGGCCGTGTCTGCTGCTTTGACGGAAGTTACACTGTCCCGCATAGACAATATTACTATGGACAAATCAATCTCTTAACAGTGTAATGGTGAATGTTCGATTGAAAATCTGCGGATTTCTGGTTGGTGAGTTAGACAAAAATGGGCTGGCCTAACCCGGGATTCATAGTAATCGCTGGTTTGCTGAGTAACCGAAAGTTTCTATCAGGAATCCGTAGCGTTTTTTGTCGTTTGGTATTGTTTGCCTCAGAGCAGTGTCTTGAACACTGGCAGAAAAAAGGCTGGCGGCGTGCCGCTTGAATTCTGTTGCTTGGACCAGTTTTTCGCGTAAACATTTTTCGCGGCGTTCTTTGCATTTGAGTCAGATATTCGGCTCGAAAGTTATGTAAGCAGTGTATGAGCAAAGGTTTGGACGGGTCGTTACCGCCATTCAGCGGTATTTTTTTATATTGCCTTGCAGCACTCCGAACGCCAAGAAGATCATAGTCACTGCGGTAGAGTGTTTTGAAAACAGCTCACAGCATCACTAGCGGCTTTGTTGTAAGAGTGTAATGGGCAGTTTTTTGCAATCTGCCCCCTCTGGAACACCGCCCAATAATCACGCGCTTTCCCGGCGTTTCCGCATCGGAATAAAAGCACTGGGCGAAACTAACACCAAAAAGAAAGAGAGTCGACTATTGCTCAATGGAACACGTTTTGGCCATTAAAGTTTATGATGTCCTTCACCGGCATTGGCATCTAATGGAATTTTCCTCACTTAGAGACGCTATTCCCACCAGCAATCACCACTTGCCGCAATTTATTTATATTCCTGATCGGGGCGTCAAAAAGGCCCGGCTCAATGTCATTTGTCTGGGCGATAAGTACAATGGTTGAAGAGCAGTTTTCC
>Ga0163217_1015944_pt1 | contig 10501 bp, 4 predicted proteins | sample SynspAceP_FD_185933 | JGI IMG/M metagenome (GOLD analysis project Ga0163217, IMG submission 185933) | Saline lake microbial communities from Ace Lake in Antarctica - Synechococcus sp. Ace-P (PacBio error correction) | ecosystem: Environmental > Aquatic > Non-marine Saline and Alkaline > Saline ... | reverse complement strand
TGATAACACATGATATGGATTAGGTTTTAAATCGTTTCTGCCTTTTATTCTTTGCTAAAAGCCTTCTGTAATTTGAATCTTCACTAGCGGCATAAGAAATTCGAATTGCAATTATTATTTCCAAAAGAATCTCCTGCAACGGTAGCTACATGGCAGCCTCTAATAAATTTACAATCGACAAGTCAGAAGAATTAGTAATTTCGTTCCTTTTAAAGTCTTGCCAAAATACGCTGTTACATTTGGGAAACATTAAAACGCACCTTTCAGGCTCGTTACATATAAATCAGGAATGGCTTTTTTAAGTAAGCCTTAAATTAGTTTCTGCGTTCTTTTGAATTATCACCATAAAGCTTAATTCGACTTACGGGTTCTTGAAATAGGGCGGTAATCACAAGCACGTTGCGGACAATACAATTTGGCTCCGCTTGTTACTTGGTCTTGCCCAGTTTTATTTAAGCACGTGCAATACTAGCGACTTGGTGCTGCCTATGTACCCAATTCTCCAGCGGTCATTTTGCAAATGCCTTTGCAACACGTTAACCGGTAACTGTATTCCTCTTCGAACATATCAGGAATCTCGGTCCACCTAGAAGCATTGTGGTCGTTACACCATAATTATGTCGTTCGTAGATTTCATCACTTACAACAACTATTTGCGGGATGTTCTGAAGTACATCTTTGCCAAGTCTTAATTCTTTTACATAGATACAGAGCCAGCTAGGGTTGCAGGTGAAACTGCTACCAAAGCATTTTTAGTTTTTGGACGTAATGGCAGCTTCTAACTGTTCGGGTGTCATTTTAAAATGTATTCTTCTATAGAGAGGTACTTCTACAGGACACTTCGGCAATGTACAAACTATCACCTATTAAGACTACCAATACGGACAAGGTAAAATAAAACTTTCACGTCTCCCTTATATTTAAAACAAACTTGAGCTTACATTGTATAAAGATTGTTTTGCGCCAGTAGAAACCACTATTTGCGGATTGGGTGTAGCCTTAACCGATTATCTCTTTTTAAATTAGTGATAATCGCATCTTTTAATTCAACATTACCCATTCCACTGGGAGTACGAATTGTAATTATACATTGATAGCTTGAATAGGAGCTCTTTAATATATCTGGACGTATTAAAGTCGGGTTTCCCCAGACTAAGTCCGATTGATATCTTTTCCTTCCGCTTTTTAATTCTCTTGCTTTTGCTTGCCATGCAAGGGGTTGCAGAGATTGCTAATTTGTTTACCCTATTCTGATATTGATTGCTCATATTGTACCACCGTTTTTCTAATACTGTAAAGTAGGTTTTTACCCAACTGCTTTAAGTGATTGAAATTGCCGAAAATATAGCTTTCTGTCTTTTTATTGTCTTCGTATTCGTTGTAGGGCAAATTAAACTATTCGCAGTTTCTTTTACAATTTTCGCGATTTTTTGTGTAATGCACGTGGCTAATGTTAGCGAAAAATATTGGTGTTTCTATTTGGTGATTGTAGACCACTGTAACCAATTTACTATTTTGGATTTTTTTTGTTTTCCAAAATTTAAACCGTAGTGAAAACAGTCTGGGTATTGCCCAAGTATTTCTTCATGGTTTCAGTTTTATTCTGGCAACGGCGTTTCCGGCCTGATCGGACAACGTTCGCGCTAACTGAAAACGTATTACACTTTTAAAATAACTCCAGCAACATAATGCATAAACAAAAATCCGATAATAAATATATAAGGGATTTTGCCACCAAGCAATATCTAAAATAAGCAATTGTAAAACAAATCCAAAATACTAACATATATTATTTTTTGTTAATTACTAATTTAGCTCCAATTCATAACAGGATTAGGTAATTTACCCATACCGGAAAGTTTACCGCATGGTATAGCGGTACATTTGTTGAAAAATCTGTTGTGATGGCCAATAAATGTCAGTTAAATCCGTATAAAAAACAGAGTAATAATGTTTGAAATTTATGGTGCTTTCTCCATTCACGAATGTTCTGAAAAGCGTAAACATTCTTCCCGCTTCTAAATCCTCATTCATGTTCGGTGAATATTAGTGTAGGTATGTGTAGCACATTATGTTTGCACTTGCCAGTTGTATACATTTCGGCCAAGAAATATAAATTACTGCTTCCCCATTAATTTATTGGACCCACTTTTATGGAATTAGGAACCGTGGTTCCCGTCATGCAATTTTCACATTCAATCCCATACGCCAGCCATACCAATACCAATTTACTAGTTAAGTAATAAATTTGCCCAAATAGGAAGTCCTAAAGTCCAAAAATTAGAAGTATGGCTTAAGAATAAAGTGGAAACATAATGGCTGTTTTTAATGCAAACGCCAATCACCTGTTTTTTTTTTAATTTTATTTTCCTTGAAGTACTTCGTTAACTCTCTTATTCAAGTGTCTTGAACAAACCGTAGAAATCCTTTCTTGAAAATCGAATGGTTTTCTTTACTCATAATATTATTTTTTACAAAGATAAGTTTAAATCAAATGTTATTAAAAGTAAATAGCACTTCAAAAAAGAAATAATTATGATTTATAAAAACCTTTATTTTGCTTAAAATTTTTGAATTTACACTATGGATATTGCGATACTTTTAAAACTATTTTCCGGATCTAACAGAAACACAAAAACAGCAATTTTTTAAAAATTATCAGAGCTCTATAAAGGACTGGGAATTAAAATAAATGTGGTTTTTCTAGAAGGATATGATGAATTATATGTGCGTTCCATGTTTTTACATCCCTTGGAATTTGCCAAAATCAACAATTTTTGCTAGGTTCAAAAATTATTGAGTAGGGATACTGGAGGGGGTTTCCTGGCGTTCCCTTAGCGTTTTTGTTTCCAGAAGTGCATTTTACTTTAGTAGACTGCCATTGCGAAAAAAATTAAAAGTGGTCGACGAGGTCGTGGAAGGTTTGGGATTATCCAATGTCACGACATTATGATCGCGTAGAAAAAATGTTAAAGGGAATTTTTTGATTATTAAAGTGAGTAGGCGGTGGCAGCTATGCCTACTTTTACCACATTGAAGTAAAAGGGAAAATCAAAAAAAGAATCACTCGCACGATCGAAAAAACGGAATCTGTATTTAAAAGGTGGGGATTATCTGAAGAATTAAGGAGTATAGGACGGCAGAAATTTTTTAACCTCCCACCCCCCTTCGGACTATTATGAAGAAGATTTCTTCGAGATAAAAAAGTAGTGTACCTTCCCTTTAAAATTTTAGGGGATAAAAAAGTCTAGAAACGTTTTTGTTAAACATTTGTAGACTTTTTCAAACTGTTTTTACCCTATACTACTACATGTGTTAATAATCTTAAGTAAGATTAATCTACAGTTTTTTTGGCAATAATCTCTATGTAGGTTGTTCAATACTTTGAAAGGCTTTACTGAGCTATTTGTTTTTTTTACTGGTACATGTGGCTTTTCCCTTCATAATCCGTCTATTTTTGATTAGTTAAATTCTAGTATTTTTCGCTAAGCTTACAATTAATTAACGTTTAAATTTACATTTGAAAGTATTTGTTTCAAGTTAAAAATTAAAAAAGCCACTATAGTATCAAAATATATAGTGGCTTTTGAACGCTCAAGCGAGGTATTTATTGTTCGTGTATATCTTAAAAATGGATATCTGTAGTCTAACTGGGGTAAACAAAAGTTTCTTTTTAATTACCTTGGAGAAACCCCAACGTTAGGTAAGTTTTGCATAGACCTGCTTTGTCATTCCGTTCCCGAAGCTCTTAGCGCCACCAAAAGGTTGTTGCCCAACGACCGCACCTGTTGGTTTGTTCATTGATATAAAAATTTCCAGCAACAGGTTTTGTAATGTTTTGTAGCCTCATCAATGGCGTACCTGATCTGTAGCTAAACCAGCTCCTTTTAATGCATAATTCTGAAAGTGCTATCTACAAGATCTAAAGTTTTACCCATTCCGGCCATCGTCATAAAAATATAAACCGGTCACTTACAGGTCCAAAAAAGTTCGGTCCTCCATGGTCGTATATTTAGGAAATTCACTGGTTAAAATAACGTAGGCTCCACAAAGTAATCCTTTTTGATTTGTCATAATTGCACCCCGCAAAAATCTTCAGGCATCTTGTTGGCATTTTAGCACCGCTATGTTACTTAGCTTAATTTATCCAAAAGGAAAGCTTCGTTGAATTACAAGGCGGTTGACAAAATTGCTCATGTCTTTCTGGAGAACCTGTGTGTTGATTTGTTTTTAAAATCTTCTTTTACATTGATTTCAAAATTTCAATGGGCAGTAGATTTAGGTAAGGTTATACTCTTGAGGCAGCACTACATTTTTGATCCTCTGAATTCAAAAGCACCACGAAACCATCGCCGTAGCGACTTGTTAGTGTTTGCTGTTTTGTGTGCAAGTATAAAAATCTTTTCCTCCTGTTTTTCACAACAATTCTAGGGTAGGTTTTATAGGTGTTGAATATTGTTGCCAATTTGTTTCCATATACTCTGGTTTGAAAACATGCGTTAGACCCGGCTAAAGTGAATGCCTGAAACGATCGGGCTCGCTAATACGGTTTTCGGTAATCCATCACAGGACGCCATAAATCCACATTAATTAACGCCATCAAGGAACCACTGGCTCTTTAAAAATATCAACAATTACTCCCTTGGTTATAACTGAAGACCCAATTTGACTATACACCTACGAGTTCCACAAGCTACATTTCCCCTATCATGGCACACTTCGGGTAAGTTCCCTGGCAATAGCCGTCTAAAGATTTAAAAGGGAGTTAATCAGAAAGTAGTAGAGGAGAGTATAACACAAAGTTTATATAGCATTAAACTAAAACCTTCTAAGGGACGGTAACTCTACTCTATTCAAATTACCTTCAGCAAGAAAGCAGGATTGCTTCTTGGTATATTTGAGACATGTATGCTACATTAACCAAAAAAGTCAATCAGTTTCCACAAGCAGCGTCTATTCAGCTTGGTGTATTGTTTTAGATTTTGGCAATCATGGTGGCCGATTATTTTAGCCCGCCCAGGTAAAGGAACCTGCAAATTAATTCGGCAGCTCTCTTATAGAAAATAGCAGCACGTTGTTCCAAGCTAAGGTTAGCCAGGCTTGTCTTGATGCTAGGCATTTTCGATGGCCTTGGGTGACGTGTTTTTTTTCCGCAACGTGATATTGACCTACTGATGTTTATTGGTCGTGTGGTGGAGGACATTGGCTTTGTTTTGCCTGTTTTATCTCTTCAGTTTCCAATATTACATTGGACATCGGACACTCCCATGTAAAATTATTCTTGGTATTGTTTAATACTTCTTGTCGTTCAAGGAGATCCTGGAGCAAAACCCTGTTTATAGGTTCGCTTAATTGCTTATAGCGAACTTGAAAAAATCCCCTTTTTACCCCATGTGTTTTTGTTACATTTTTAAAAAATACAGGGTATTAAAGGTACTAAAAACAAAAAAAGGTTGAAAAAGTAAAAAGAAAAAGAACAGGTTGTTTCAAGGTTTTAAACGGCAGTATTAAATTTAAAGTTGCGACATAGTAACACCCTGATTTATTCGTCCCGATTTTTACAACTTTACCATTGCATAGGTGTCCTTTCATAAGCGCCTCGGATTGTCGAAGCCTTAATAAGCATTTCCAAGAACTGTAGCGTTGTGAAGATTCTCCGGTGGTTTTAATCACGGTTTTTATGCCCAATAACCCCTTTCACCATCTAAAATCTCCTAAACTCATTAATGAGTCGATTTAAATTTCTCCAGTGGCGCGAAGTAAGTGAACAGATGTCTTTAGTTTGATTTTCTATTGGTTATGGCTGCATACCACAAAAGCATAATGCGTTTTTGTAGTTTTTAAGGAAGGTGCTTCAAAACTAGTATTAACTGAAATTTTTAATGCCTTTTGTTATAAGTGTAGGTCATAAGGATCAAAGTCTAAAAGTGCTTTAAAAAAAGAAAACTAAAATCGTACTTCTTTCGCTAAATTATAAAAACGACAGGCAATAAACGCAAAACTTTAAGAAACATTTACGGGTATCATTTCCGTGGTAAATTCTTCTTTTGCTCATTTATGTTCCGTACAAAAATTCAAAATTAGGGCAATATAATAAACCTTTTTTAAACTATTAAATAAATGGTGAAATGTCGTTCATAAGTTAATTTTTTGAAAGCTATTTACCGGTTGCGTTTTAATTACTAATATTTTTTTGGAATTTGCGTACCGTATTTCCCTATCAGTCCGTCATAAAGAAGCACCGATATCACGATAGTAAACAATCTTACCAATTTAATTGTTTTCGGTTAAAATGAAAGTTTCCGGACCGACCTTGTTTAAAATCAATGTCACATTTTCTTTCTTTATAACGTATTTGTTAGTTGTAGAAGCCTTGTTTCATTTTAAAGGTGGCTTTCTAATAATCCATTATTGGCGTTGGAAAAAGTCATTTTGTTTTCTTCACTCCAACATAAAATTATTGAACATTCCCATAAATATAAACTTCATTTAAGCCTATTTCTTCATTACATAAGGCAGGCTAAAGTTGCACTTTGCTATATCTGCCTCTCTTGAGTGTCATCTCCTGAGAGTGTTGATGGCGGGAAATCCCCATTAACTAATTTCAGGGAAAATAGGTATAGGGGCCTGTCATTTCTCCTAAAAAATATCGTAAACAAAAGTGATTGACGTAAAAGATCTGAAACTCTATCGATGCCAATAGCCACTGTAGTGGGCGCCGAAGGTCTTTCGGTGTCAAACATTTCAAAAAACCTCATTCCCGCCAAAAAAAAAACTAGTTTTCTGATCATATTTTATACACGAGCTGGATTTTTTTTTCCCCCCCTTTTTTAATTTGGTATATTGAGGGTTTTACATCATAATGGCAGCAGGGCAATAGTTCAATTTGTTAAATAGAAGATTTTCAACCTCTTTTAAGGGGTTATTAACTTGAAAGTTGGCATAATTAATAATGTGAGGTGCACGACTTACGTATTTTCATCTTTAAACAGAACAATATACAAAATCCTCTACACTTTCTCTTTATGGTAGCGCCCACGGTTACCAAGTTTTGCGTCTTACACTAAAAAACGTCTAGAAAACTGGAGCTCATAATTGCTCGTCATTAAATTTCCTAAACATAGTAATTACCGCTTTACTTTTAGCCCCAGTGTTTTCGTTAGGTATTGCTAAGCTTTATTAGTCGAGTAGGGTTGTTAACGGTGTTTATAAACTTTTTTCATAAATCACATGACTTTTCTTTAACTTATCGATACTCTAAGGTATTTTGAGACTTTAATAAATGAGATGGCGTTCCAGTCATAAACTCGCAGTGAATAATTTTATTTAATTAAAAGATCTTGTTCCACTCGCTGTGATGTCATCAAAATCCAGATATATCGCATCGCCCCCAATTGTACCACGGGCGAATTGGTCGTCTGTAGCACTTTAAAATATATACGATTTTGTTGTTTGATGGCGGGTATAACTTCTTCTGTACTTGAGAAAGAAGTGGAACTTTACACATAAAAAAAAACAGGATATGTTTAAACAAAGAACCTCATTTGAAATAGCAGTATTTTTTTAAACAAAGGTTAAACAAAAAGCAATGCCTTGAAAATTTACTTCGGTTATAAGTTGTAAATTTATGACAATAATTATCGAACAACTTTCCTTTCTAGTTCTTTTATTTTGCGTGAAATTTTTTTTTAACCTAAGGTTATATAGCAATATGTCTAAAGACATCAGAATTAAAAAAAGGCTTAAAAACATTAAATTAGTTTGGTTGCTGCAGAAAAAATATTTCTAAGGCTCGCTAAGTAATGATTATGTCATAAATCTTCCAGGATTTTTCATGGGGGTCAACCCAAAAATGCTGATGAAAGAGGCGCAGAAGTAAAAAGCAGGTGACGGCGCTTTTTTACAACAAAAATCATGAAAGCTATGCTTTTGTTTCCCCTGTAAGTGGTACGGTTTGGTTGAATTAAGAGAGGACGGAGGCGAAGCATTCTATCTTTGAAAAATTACCAAGCCGGATAAAAACACAAGTAGCGGTTTAGGCGCATGCAATTCCAATTTAGGAAGCATTTCAGCTGCTGAAGTGAAATCCTTTTTACTTTCAATCTGTTGTTGGGCCTTTTATAAAGCAAGCGCCCATATGATGTGATAGCAAACCCAGAAACTAGGCCCTAAAAGCTATTTTTCATCTCTGCGTTATAACTAACAGCACCTTTGGCGGCGGATTTAGATTTTACCCTTTAAAGGGCAAAAGAAACTGAAATACAGGCGGGCAATTACTGCTTTAGCAAAATTTTTAACAGCGGGAAAGTGCATGTTATCTCATAGTGGTTCTAATTCGCCAAACTTGTGGTTTGCAAGGCGTAGAAACACCACAAAGTTTCGGGCCCACCAAGCCGGTCTTAGTAGGAACACAAATCAATAAAAAATTGACCCTATCAACAAGGGTGAATTAGTTTGGGTAGTAACCGCCTCAAGATTTAATATCTATAGGAGAAGCGCTATAACTTGTAGTTCAATGCTGATAGAAACATAGCTCTTGCTGGTTCTTCTGTAAAACCCAAAATACTACACCACTAAAATTGGAGCTGAAATAGCAACTTTTTTTATATGCTAGTGCGTAATGAGCCAAGGTTTAGGGTATAAATGCGATGTATTAAACGGGGGTTACCTCAAGGTCCAACGGTAATTTAGGCTATTACAATACCACAGTTACAGCTATTCCTGAAGTGATGCATTATGAATTTTTTTGGATGGAATAAGCAAATTTTTTAATAAAATATCAAATTCTAGAGCGCTAACTTTTTCTATGGTTAAACACCAAATTAAAAAATTTGATTTAAATACCAATACAAACGGAGAGCACCGTGCTTTTGTAATTACAGGCAGGATACGAAAGAGGTTTTTCCTTGGATATTTATTCCAATTTGCAATTTAAAAGCCTGTGTATGTATTGAGGGATTTAGACGAAATGGAAGGCTTTAGGTATGTTACGAAGTAGCTCCTGAAGATTTTTCATTAACAGAATTTATCTGTGTGTCTAAACAACCACATCAGATGATTATAAGAAAAGGCTTGGACTTAATGCTTAAAGAGATAGGATAATGAGCATTAAAAAGTTAGTTTTACACAATTTAAAAGAAAAGTATTTAAAGGGTAAGAAAGGCACCTGCCTTTTAATTGCAACTGCATACTTTTTTTATACTTGCCCAACGAGAACCACTCATTTTAATGGGACTCATATCAAGGCGGCGATGATTTTTAAAACGGACCATGGAAACGGTCATTATGGCCTTAATTACCTGTTTAATATTTGGTATTTATCATGCCGGATAACCAAAACCACTATTTTGGCACTGGCGAAATTAGAGTCTGCTAAAGGATTTTTTAGGGGCATCATTTCTGGCGATAGATAACTTAATCATTGGCGCTTGGGACGGTTTTACCTTTAGTTATGTTTTTCCGTATGGCGTTGGCTTTTAGCGGTAGAATTTTTATTGCCGCTAATAAAAAGGTCATGAGGTTAGAAAGAAGGCTATTTTGGTTACTGGTTTATGTATAGTGCCATTGATTGTTGTCCTATTGATATTCTTATGGATCGTTGGCAGTAGCGGATTGATTTTTGCGTGTGGTTATCGTAAGAAGTTTTCGGGAGGTACTGGGATGAACATTTTCTTAACCCTGCCTTAACGGATCCGTGCTTTTTTTATTCTTTGCTTACCCAACAGGATGTCAGCGGGGATAGGTTTGGTAACATGGTGCTGTTGAACGTGCAGGTACTGCCGATGCAATTTCCAGGGAGAAAACTATTCTGGGAGATCCGTTTATGCCAAAATAATTGCAGTTGCTTATGATTATTGGGATATGGTATGGGGGACTAATTCCCGGTTCGCGTCAGGTGAAACTTCAAAAGTTTTAATCTATTCTAAGGTGCTTTAAATTTTTTAATATTTACGAAAAGGTAGGGAAAGCTGGAGAATTATCGTAAGCAACCTTAATTGGAGCACTAGCAATGGTTTCTTATTTTTTAATTGTTCATTGAATCTGGGTCTGGAATCACTGAAAAACGAGTAAGTTCTACGGATTAATTGAAGTGTTTCCATTTTGGCAAACATTTTAATTAATTGGAAAGTATTTTATTTGGAGCCGTTTTATTATGGCAAACAGATCCCGTTTACGGGCTTCTCAAACAAATAAGGGGAAAATGGATTTACGGTTTTCCTTCATAGGGATTTATTTCTTATTTATTGATTCGGGTGTTTAACCCTGCATATCCGGGAAGGAAAAGGAGTGTTTTTAGCGATATTATTTAATGAACGTTTTTGCACCAACGATAGGATCATTATGTAAATACAAGGGGCAAAATGGGTAAAAAGCGTTTTAGAAATTGAAACGTTGTTTTTTTTAAAAGTTAAAAAACAAAAAGGCGTTAATTATGGGCCAATCAAACTTTACAGAAAAAAAAAAAATTAGCCTATTACAATTAATATTTCTCATTCTCTTA
>Ga0163217_1116244_pt1 | contig 10502 bp, 15 predicted proteins | sample SynspAceP_FD_185933 | JGI IMG/M metagenome (GOLD analysis project Ga0163217, IMG submission 185933) | Saline lake microbial communities from Ace Lake in Antarctica - Synechococcus sp. Ace-P (PacBio error correction) | ecosystem: Environmental > Aquatic > Non-marine Saline and Alkaline > Saline ... | reverse complement strand
AATCTCTTCCTGCAGATAGGGCGTTCTCCATTTCAATCGCTCCTTTGAGCGGACTCGACCTCGGCCAGCGCCAGCCGCAGGCGTTTCTCTTGCATCGCGGCGTTCGCTGACATCACGAAAACACCACCACCGCACCCACCAAGCCGACCCTCGATCGCGAATCGGGGTGCTGGTGTATTCCACGGAAAATGGCTGCCGTCCTTATGCGCCAGAAGACTTCGTTATCGACCACATTGCACGATGCCATCGTTGAAGGCCGCGTAAATCGGGCAACTGTTTGGCTGGGATAATGGCTACCGTCCTATGCGGTATGATGGAAACCACCGTATTGGGCATCCGGCCAATCAGCTCGCGTTCCTGCCGCCGAGCATGGTCAGCGCCGCGGGATTGACGAAGGTGTGTGCGCCCTCGGCATGACGCCATAAATACCCTCCCTGCCGCGTGAGAATCAGCTCTGGTTATTCCCGTTCTATCTTGTTGAAACGCACCTTCGATGCCGCTTCCACTCCAACAACCCGGCCGCCGCTGCAGCCAGTGCCGCTCTGGGGCCCCACTGGCACGTTTCGCCGCTTGATGCAAACATTTCACTTGGCATCAAAACATCCACCGCAGCAAACAGGCGCGGGTTGACCCTGGTCGAGAGAAAGTGCGAAGCAAAGATTCCACCGCAACAGCTGATCAGCCCGGACCACCAGTGACAGATCACCGCTGTAGTTAAATGCCCTTGTCCATACAGGCCTGAGTCAGGACTTGAATCATCCTGGGCAGCATCATGGCCAAAAAGCGAGGAGCAGGATCTGGCCAAAAGGCCGCCTCTCGCGAACACTTGCCAGCAGCCTCTGAAAAGCCGGATTGCCAATCAAGAACCCTATCTTCCAGCGGGTCGCAACAGAGCATCCTGCTGGCGAAGAGGCCACGGCCACCGGCCAGATATGTGCGCCGGCAGCAACATCCACAGAGCTCAGCGTCAGAGTGGGTAGGCATTGGTCGTCTCCAAAGGCAGTCGGGGTGCCAGAATCTGATTGCAAGGCCTGGGCCCTATTTATGCAGCATGCCAATTTCACATTATGCCAAACAGATAAAAAATGCATTTGCCATAATTTTTTATCTCTTTGGGAAAAAAGTATCTATTCTTATGTTTTTATTGAAAAAATATATTAAGTTCAACGTGGCACGGGAGCTTGATAAGAGTTTAATCAGCCTTCACGTGGCAGCGAAGCCCCCGCCCGGTGAAAAAAGAAAGGCAAAGCACCTTACCAGGTGCACCGGCCTTACACAGTCAGGAAGCGAGCGATGACACTCAAGAGTCTGCGGCAACCCCTTACGACAGCGGGACAGGCCTCAACACGAGGCGCAGTGCGGAATGTGATCGCTGCCAGCAGATCAAGGTACCCGCCGGCCTGACCGCGCAAGCACCAACGACCGATGCCACCGCACCGTTGATGGCCAGCCCGCAATCCAGCGAACAGATGATGGAGCGGGCTATCGAGAAATTGCGGTGGTGCGCCGCCGTATTCAAAACAGAGCGGACATGAGCCCGCCGGCGCTTTATTGCAGTTAGCCTCGGCGGCGCACGGTCGCCGCGGCGCTTGGCAAGCATTTTATTCCCGATGGCCCAGGCCAAGCGGCGTGATGGACAGCCTCGGCCCACTGGAAAAAACCAAGCTGAGTGTTGGCTTTGTTTGCCTATCACCTGGCGCCACGCCGATCATAATTTGGCGCACCCCGCTGGGGTTCTATTCCAAATACGGGCTGGACGTGACGTGATCAGAACCGCCGGCTGGGCTGTCGGCGCGGGGACAAGTCCCTGGCCGGTTGAGTATGACGCGGCGCAATGCTTACGCCCATGCCGCTGGGCGATGTTCCATGGGAGGCCGTTCAAACCGCCGAGCCCTTTTCGTCATTGCCAGCGGTGAAAACATTCACATGGCCAGGCCATCGTGTCTGCACGTCAAACACAAGGGACAAAACGCGATTCCAAGACGTGAAGGGCTTCCGTTTCGGTGTGCCCTTCGAATAATTCCATGCACAAACCTGTGCTTGCGTTACTACGTGGCCGAACCACCCTGAGACCACCGATCAGGGATATCCAGAATCCGTGTCGTGCCACGCCGGAAATGTCGCCAACCTCAGTGCTGCCAACCTGGATGCGTTACCTTTCCCCCGATCGTTCAACCAAACGGGCGGTTATGGAAAAGGCGGCTTTATCCATCTGCTGACCAAGGATATCTGGGAGGGTTCACCCGTTGCTGGCGCTTTGCCTGGCCAGCGCTTCGCCACGGAGAATCCCGAACACCTACGGCGCCCTGTTTCTGCGCCATCTCGACCGCCACCCAGTACTCCATCAGGCCGAAAACCGCAAGGGAAATTGCCGCCGCCATCGCGCGCGCAATTACCTTAACCAGCCCGTGGGCGTGATTGGAACAGGTGCTACCGGGCGCTTTGCCGATGGCCTGCGGCCAATATTTTCATCGATGAACCCAGCCGCATCGACTTTCGACCCCTTCCCCTGCACTCGATGGGCGGTATGCGATACTGACCCAGCTCAAGCGCTGGGGCTATATCGGACAGGCAACGTGAACTACAAGCAGATCGCCGAGCAGGTCTACCTGGCGCGACCGATGCCGGCAAGGTCATGCAGGAATTGGGTTACGCCGCGCCGACATCACCTTACCAGAACTACACCCATCATGGGAAAACGCTTCGACTACAACAAAACCTGACGAGTACGTCGACAGTTTTTGCGATCAGGAAGCCGTCATGAGACCGCTAATTTGACACAGCCTGCGTCCCGCATTACTGACCCTGCTTATTCTTGCTGGTGCTCGGCGGAATCTGGGAGGCAGCGATCACCAACCTCTCAGGCATTCGCGAGTCTGAGCGAAGTACGAAATGATTGATGGGCGGCGGCCAGCCGAGTGTTGCGTTACCGCCGCCCTTCCAGGTACTGGGTGCATGCCTGGAACGAGGCGGAGCAACCCTTCTACGACAACGGGTCCGAAACGACAAGCGGTATTCGCATTCAACTGGGTTACTTCGATGGCCGGTGCTGCTGGGGCTTTTCCATGGCGGCAGCCATTGCCATACGCTGGGCTTCGTGATTCGGCATGTCACTTGATGTACAAGGCGCTCAAATTCCGTTCATCCAGGTGCTACGCCAGTCTCCGCCCCGCTGGCCTGGATGCCGCTGGCACTGTTCATCATCAAGGAACTCGAAACATCGGCCATCTTCGTGATCTTTATCTGTTCGATCTGGCCGATTTGCCTGCTCAATACCGCGTTTTGGCGTGATGGAATGTACGCCGCGACTGGCATTCATGTCGCCCGCACCCATGAGGCTCAGCCAAAGTACCAACACCGCCTTTCAGGTATCCTCCCCGCTGCGGCACCGACCATCCTGACCGGCATGCGTTATTTCATCTGCATCGCCTGGCTTGGTCATCGTCGCAGCCGAAATGCTCGTTGGTGCGTACCGGCATCGGTTCACTACATCTGGAACGAGTGGAACAACCTGGCATCTGACCAGTTGGTTGTTCTCGATCCTGATGATCGGCCTTGATCGGCATGCTGTTGGACGCTGTGCTGTCTCTCGCTGCACGTCTCGTTTCGCCTGGAGAATAGGAGCCCCCATGACTGATATCAACAGCACTTCCCCCGGAACCGCAAGTTCTGCAGAGTCAGCCGGCCTGAAGAAGACCTTCCCACCCCGGTGGCGGCGATGTCGATTGTGTCGAAGAGGTCCAACTTCAGGCCTCGCCAAGGGCGAAATTCGTCTTGCATCATCGGCCATTCCGGCTGCCGGCAAGTCGACCATTGAATTGACACTGGCCGGGCTTGGATACACCGTCCGGCGCACCATCATCCTCAACGGCAAGAAGTCACCGGGCCGAGCCTGGAGAGCCGGCGTAGTGTTTTCCAGAAACTCAGCCTGATTTGCCGTGGCTATCGGCCTTTGAAAAAAACGTGATTTCTTCGGCGTGCCGTGCTCAGGGCCCAGTGGGAAGCAAGGACAGTAGAAGAGCCCACAGCCGCAAATACCTGTCGCTTGGTGGGGCCTGGACCAGGCCCTGCACCGGCAAACCAGCGCAGCTGTCCGGCGGTATTGCGCCAGCGCGTCAGTATCGCCAGGGCCCTTTTGCCACCCAGCCGTTCATTGCCTATTGCTGGACGAGCCTTTGGCGCCACTGGATGCGCTGACCCGCGGCGTGATCCAGAACAGTTGTCAAGGTCTGAGCGAACTCGCCAGACCGTATTCATGATCACCCATGATGTTGGATGAAGCCATTCGCTCGCCGGACGCCATCTTTCTGATGAAGCAACGGGGCCGAATTGCGCGCATCGCCGAGATGGTCAGGTCCGATCATCCCACGGCCCCGCTCACGTTACCACCATTTTTCAGGATCAGAAGCTACTACCAGACACGCAATTACCTTTGGTCGAACTTTCTGATCAACCGATCCGGTGGCGAGCACGCCCAGTGCGGGACGACACGTCCCTAACCCGCTGTACCCGGACACCCGAAGCCACACCCCCACCCGGACACGCCTGAAGGAGCACCACCATGAGCCCCACTACACCACTATTATTGTGCAAAAAGGAAAACCTGGGCTTATCTATTGCCCGCGCTGGAGAATGCTCCGGTGTGGACCACCCGCCTGCCTGGCATGGGAACAGCATGGCCTCCGACAAAGGGCGCAGCGCCTGTGCTGAGCTGCTCAGTGGACACGATGTGCTGATTGCACTGCAGAAGAAATGCCCGATAAAACCATGGGAACAAGGGCCGTGGCCTTTACCGACCCGCTTGGATCTAACCGCTTCTCGAAATTGATTTGGCGTGTAGGCGAGGACGATCAAGAGTCTTGATTCCACGAGAAAAAAATTGGTGACGGCACATTTGAGCGGCCATCGACTTTTCCATGGACACGAACAAGAAGGAAGATCCCAAGGGCGACCGTGGGTGATCACCGAACGGTAAATTCCTTGCCCTTACCGCACTGGTAACTCTCGACAGCGCCAGGGCTAGACCTGGCCGTTGAAAACCCTGCCAGAGAAAAGGCGTTATGACAAGCAAGGCCACCATTTACCGCACTTTGACGAAGGCCAACCGCGGATGAAAGTGCAACTGGGCCGAAGACGTCCTGGAACAGTCGCGATCCCGCGAGGTAGCGCTGGCCTACACGGCCCGATTCTTGGCCTGGCGCAATCGCGCTGAGTTCTCAACGGCCCGCGCCGAGTCGAGGCCTTTCTAACGCGAAAATGGGAAAGAGCAGGCTGGACTTACTGTCTGCACAAGGAACTCTGGGCCTTTTACCGGCAACCGGATTCCAGTGCGCTTCGAATACGAAGTGGCATTATGCCGAGGGCCAGTGGTTCCGCTCCATACGGCAACGAGCAATGGGGAGTCACCGCCAATGGTTTGAATGCAAACGCCGGGAGGGCGAGCATCAACGATCTTGCCAATCAGCGAGACCGATCCGGCGCGTATGTCCGCGCCAGACCGGTCAGGCAATGCCTTAACCGTTCGCGCCGCAAGGTGGCCAGATTACAGCGGCTTCGACTTTTTCTCCCTGGCCCAGGCGTCTTGCGCAGAAAATTTCAGGCTTGGAGTTGATGCTCGGCGTTCCTGGGTGAAGCAGTTGATGGTGATGCGCCGAACCCCAGTTTTCATCCCAGCCGTAACGCCGAACCAGTGTGCTGAGGATCACCTGAGAGTGACCCCATTTTGCAAGGATCGGCATTGTTCTGCTCAGCACGCGGTTTGTACCTTGCGCAGCTTCTGCCGACTCATTCCTTTCTTTACCCGGAATCCGCCCGACTGCCAGCCCACTTTCCAATGTTATTCAGCCCTGATCGCCGCCTTGGCCATTTCGTCGTGCCTTGGGCATTCTCCGGACAAAACCGAAAACCCTTGGAGCTCCAGTGAACCTTGTCCAGCACCAAGCGTGCATTTCGTCACCAGGCCATGGCCTTCGAACAGGTTGCGCAGCTCGGTTTCTGGTGGTGGTGTTACGGGCAAGATTGCGATCAGCAGTTTCATGGGCGTCCGTAGGCTAGAAAATGCGATCCGCACATTTTTACGGCCTATCCGGCCCGGCTTCACGAGCAAGCGAGGCTTTCCCTTGCAACATTCCTTTGTTTCCAGCATTGGCTTTGAATCAACCCCAAAAAGCCCGAGCAACGTGGCGCGGTTGATGCGGGCTTGCCGGCTTTGCTATCAGGCGACGAGGTGCGGCATATACCGGCAGCCGCTATTGATCGCGCCGCAGCTTTCATACGATACCAAGGATGCCAGCCTGAGCATTCCCCACTCAAGGGCATGCCGGATCCTGCTGGCTGATCTGCCCGAGCACACCGCGCGGTTGATCTGCGGTCGAAGCTGGTTGAAGTCGCCACTGCCTTGCCCGCGTTCGCAGCATCCGAAGCACGCGCTCTATGTATTCGGCCCGGAGGACGGCAGCATAGACCAGGCGCTGGTCGAACCGCGCCGATGCGGTGGTCTTACGTACCCACCATTCGGCCTGCATGAATCTGGCTGCGAGGGCGTCAATGTGCTGCTGCTCTTAATGATCGCCTGGCCCAAATTCGGCCCGCGCCCATGGCAGCGATGCGCTTATTCGCAGCAGCCGCGATTACCAACCAACAGCGTGCGCTAAACAGCCCGCCGCCAAAATAACCGCTCTGTCTGCGATCAGGGAATATATCCAGTTGCCATTCTGCTGCGAATACCCACGACGTTATCATTCTTGGCGCGGCGCCTTCCGGCTGTCTGTGCGGCTTTACAGCGGGCGCAGCGCGGCCGCAGTTGCTGGTTGCTGGAGGCGGGCCAAAAATAAAGTCGCAAGGAAAATCCTTTATGTCCGGTGGCGAGGACGGCTTGCAATTTTCACCAATCATGTTGGTCGATGGCGGGGACAACTTTCTGTTCCGACAACCCGGCACTTTCTGCAAGTCTTGCGCTGAAAGGGTTACAGGCCAATGGGGACTTTATCCGCGCTGGTGGAAAAAAGCACGGCATTGCCTACGAAAGAGCGCAAACCACAGCCAACTGTTCTGCAAAGGAATTCCGCCAAGGATATCGTCGCCATGCTTGCTGGATGAATGCGCCATGGCCGCGCAGAAGTTGCGCAGCCATTGCGAACTGGAAAAGCGTAGGCCACCCTCAACGAACAACGACTTACCGCCACTATCAGTTTGCAGTTGCAACAGGACGGCCGCCCTCAGCCTATTTTGCGCTGCAAATTCGCTGGTTTCGTCGCCACCGGCGCGCTCTCTGTTTCCGACCCTGGGGCGGCAGCGGCATTGGTTACGAAGATCGCAGGCAGTTCGGCCTGGCGCGGTGTTACCGAGCGCCGCGCCGCGTCTGGTGCCCTTCATGTTCAGCGATGCTACCAAGGCATTTGTGTGAGCGACTGAAGCGGCACTGCGTGGGACGTCAGGCGTTAGCTGCAATGCCCAACAAGCTTCAGCGAAGCCATGCTCTTTACCCACCGCGGGCCTCAGCGGACCGGGGCCATGCTGCCAGATATCCAACTACTGGCTGGCCTGGCGACGCCATCAGTATTGACCTGCTAACCCCAGTTGGATGGCCGCGCATGTGGTTAGTGCAACACAAGCAGGAAGCAGGGCCGTGGGGCGCTTTGAGGACGCTTTTTGGCCCAGCACCTGCCGAAAAGCCCTGGTAGCCGAGCTGCAGGCACTCTGGTGGCCGGGCAAGGAAGAAGCGCCGCTGGCCGAACTCAGCGAACGCGACCTGCAGGCGCATTGGCAACTTGCTCAACGGCCTGGCAGCTAAAGCACTTCGGCTTACGGAGGGCTACCGCACCGCGGCCGAAGTCACCTGGGCGGAGGTGGATACCGCGGGCATTAGTCCAAGACAACATGGAAGGCCAAACAGCAACCTGGCCCTCTTTCTTTTATTGGCGAAGGTGCTGGATGTGACCGGGGCATCTGGGCGGCTTCAATTTCCAGTGGGCCTGGTCATCGGGCTTACTGCGCGGCTTTCAGTACGTCTGATCCCAGACCGGCGCCTTGAGCGCCCCGCGAGCAAGGCGCCAACGCCGTGTTAGAAGCATGATTGGCAGCAAACGTCGGGATAACGGGACTGTAAAAGCTGCCTCCGGACTTTGCCAGAATAGGGCATGGGCACCAGCAGCTTTCCTGTTGCCTCAAAAGCTTGGGGTACTGCCACTGATTCTGCCATGGGGGGTAGTCACTACCAGGGGCGTTGTTGGATTTCAGGTTGAATCATCGGCACGCGGTTTCCACGCCGCGCACTACCTGGACATGGCGGCTGTGCTGGAAGGGCTGACTTGCTCTCACCAAACCAGTTGTCCTGGGAGACAAACAGCAACAACCCTTGCCCGCCGCATCGGCGCCCAATAGCCTGCGCCTATAAAACGGGGGAAGGCCGTTTCATAGGCAGATTTTCGGCACCACACGCATACGTTTAACGGCAAAACCTCATGTGCCTGCCCGCCTGCAGGGGCCGAAGAAAACTCACCGAAGAAGGTCCTGGTCAGCCAGGCCACACCGGGTAGATGGAAAAAGCCTGGTAGATATTTCGCCCAAAGGGCATTCAAACAGCATCCTTGCGATACAGGGCCGCGCTGCTCACCTTGAGCATCAAGTGCGCCGCGAAATTGAAAGTGAATCGCCTCGCCGCCCCTCCCAGGCCCCGCTCGGCATCATTGCAGAATCAAGGGACACACCTTGCTTCACGCAAGGTTTCAGCGTTTAGCTCATGCGTTACGCTTATAGCGGTTCGAAATAGCCCTTGTTTAGCGCGCCTCAGGCCAGACAACCAGCTCTGCACCCGGCGCCGCCAGGCGTTCGGGTGGGGCGGCCATTTCCTGGGGGTATTTCCCGGACTGGAAACCCTCAGTGGGTTCAGGTACCGCCAGGGTCCACCGCATCATTGGGTTGCTACCAGGCCGATCTGGACGCCTTCCCGGATCGATCTGCCTCGTCCCACTGCCGCAAAGCTGATAGCGCCATAGACGAAACCAGGCCCACAACAAACAGCATTTTCAGGCCGCTGATGATCTTGCCGGCACGCTTGCGGCCACGCCCCCGGGTCAGCCAAGCAGTTTGAAACAGCAGTTACGCCGAAACAGCAGCATTCAGCATGTCCAGTGCCTGCACACCAACAGCGGAGACACCTGCAAGGCCGGAGAAGAAACTAGCGCCTGAGCTTCGGCGTTAATAGGCGCCGAACAGCAGTGGATAGAGGGGCCGATGATGGCGACCATGACAGATCGGAAAGGCTGAGCAGGTCCCAATCTTGGCAAGGCGTCGTGGACCACCAACGGGAAACAGGCAGAACAGCGACAGGCCGATCGAAAAGCCGGCATAACCCCAGAAGATCGCCGCAAGCACAGTGCAAACAGGCCAGGACAGCTCACGCAAAATTTCATCAGGAACTCAACGCATCCAGTACAGCATCCGCGAAGTACATCAGCCCGTTCGCCGCAGCAGCAGTAGCGCGAAAGGCAGGCGGGTGTGGCGGCAGGGCAAACAGCAGCGGCAGGCTACCAATTCCAGGCTGGTCCATACAGGCCTGATCGAGCCAGGGCAAACCCATCGCACACCGCCAACCAGCGCCAGCAAGCAGTCGCAGCGTGGGTTATTTCAGCGCCGTAATTCAGCGCCAGGGACGCTGGCTGCTCCGCCGGAAGTCGACAGTCGGCGGGGGCCGGGTCAAGCCGTGACATGCACCTCTCCAAGACATTAAAAATTTTTCACGCCGCACCGCGCGGACAAGCACCGACACCCAGGCCTGGTGACGTTAGCCAGCGCCAGGACAATCAGGCCAATAGCCTGTTCGGGTGGGACAGTTTCAGCCCGGAGGCAAGATTTTGTCCTGTACGCCACTTGCCACACGGCAAAAAATCGGTATTTTCTTTGGAGCATCTGAAAAGTGGGAACCCAACGCCCATGCCAGGCCTGTTGACCGGCACGCTGACGTGCCTGATGATTTCTGTTGTTTTACCCCTGAATCGGCATTTCGGGGCCAATTGGCTGGTTCATCGGGCCTGATTCAAAAGGTCCTTTCGTCCGCTACCGGCTTCGCAGAAAGCCTTGCTTCCCGAGCGGTTAATGTGGACGCCGAGAGTTGGGCGGAAAGCGTCCAAAATTGGGCTTTTCAACTCAAAAATGACCCCGACGCTATGCGGGGATATCCGGCTGGGGGGACGCGCGCTTGAATCCGCAGCCATTCCTTTTTTTTAAATCTCGGTGGTGTGGCAAAAAACCAAATCAATTTCCTGGAGGTTTAGATATTCCCGGCGCTTGTTACAGGCTTTCAAAACCGCAAAAAAACGCCGTACTCAAATTCTTTTTCTTTAAAGGCAGCTGATTTTCTGGGATTCCCCTTTTTTCTCGGGCTTTTGGCGTTTCTGGGCGCCTGGGGGATTTTTAACCCCCTTCATTTGAAGCGTTAACAGGCAAAAAAGGGCATTTTTTTTTTTTCTTGGGGATTTTCCCTTTTCTTTCTCCCTTTTTCG
>Ga0163217_1078238_pt1 | contig 10502 bp, 15 predicted proteins | sample SynspAceP_FD_185933 | JGI IMG/M metagenome (GOLD analysis project Ga0163217, IMG submission 185933) | Saline lake microbial communities from Ace Lake in Antarctica - Synechococcus sp. Ace-P (PacBio error correction) | ecosystem: Environmental > Aquatic > Non-marine Saline and Alkaline > Saline ... | reverse complement strand
AGGTTGCCAGCGGAAACATTGTCTCGGTGCGGTTAGCGGGTCTGCAAAATCCTGAATAGAACGTCACCCATCATTTTTCCCCACGCCAGCTCGTTTATCTGGGTTTCTTGCGCGGGCTTGGTCCGGGTAAGGCTGCCGCGGGGGCCAGCCCCAGATGGCGGCGCAGTGACGATTGCACGCTCAGCCGATCAAGCAATTTCGCCCTCGCATGCGCTGTCTGCACGCCTCTTCGCTTCAGGAAGTTCAATGCGCAGCTGCCGCGCGGTCTTGATCCGCTGACATGTTGCACAGCTGCCGAATTATCTGACCTGAAGCGAGCAGGAATTTCTGCTCAAACGGCTCTAGAAAACAGAGGCGTCATACCGAAAAACTCGGCCAATCGGGCAGTGGGTCCAGTTCCAGGGCATGAGGTATAGCAGGGTCCCTTTCTATAACTCACCACACAGACCACAATTGGACCGCATAGAAAGTCAATGCCTATCGCTCAATCGGCGAAAACGTGGGCCTTTGCTCGATTGGGCAGACCTTAATTCCGGCGTGAGACGTTTTCGCAGATAATGACAGCTCTTAAAGCTATGCCGCGTATTGAGCGCGTACATGGCCGTGGAACGTCACTAGAAGCACTTTTCTTAGCGCCATCGGTCAATGTCTCCCACGGGAACGCTTGATTTGCGGCACAGCAGCACCAATGACGATGCTCATCCAAAAACGGCGTACGATCTCAGCCCAGACTGTGGTTCAGGCTGGCCCACGGATCAGCGCCCATTTGCTGAGGACATCGAGGGCGGTCGGTGATTCACGCAGAAGGATTTTCAGTTGTGCGGTATTAACAGCTTATGACGTGCGCGCCTTGCCAAGCCTGTTTGCCGAGCGCGCTGGTCCGGGGCTGGCGGCACCAAAGTGGGGCTAAGCTTCCAGCCTTCACCGCTCGGCGAAGGGCCGCGCGAACGACATGGCGGGATTTAACCCCACAGGCAACAAGCGCAGCTTCCTGCGCGCAGGACGCATTGACCCGGATATCAATTTTGCGCGTGGCCGGACAGTGTTGGACTGAGTGATGGTTCTGGAGTGGCGCTTCCGCCGCAACGGATCGCCGTGCCTGACTTGCATGGTTCCGGGGACCAGGTCAACACATGAACGCCACCCTTCCCCCACCGGGCACCGCCACAAACCGACGGCGTTTATTGCCAAGGCTGCTGCTTTTTGGTTTCCCGCTTCCGAGGACCTCGCCAATATCTTGGCGCAGCGATGCGGACAGAGCGGATTTCGGGCGGGTGATGGTCGATTTTCTTGCGCAAAAGATTTGGCCGCACGTCGCCGAATGTTGTGATAGGATGTCCGGTGGGCTTCTCCAGGGCCTCGACGACGTGGCGCCATGCGGCCGCATTAGAGGATTGGGATCAAGGCCTGCTTTTGCAGAGCCAAGGCTTGAGAAGTTCCCTTCTGCGTCCATTCCTCTGTAAGCATTTCTGCGCAGCATCACGGTCTCGATCACCGGAAATCGCGCAACGGCGGTCCTCAATGAGGGAAAAAGCGTCAGCCCGGGTTGTCTTGGATCGACCATGTTTCAGACGACATGGTGGCGCGGCAGCTTGCAGGGGATTCCATCGACGCGAATCTTAACTTCTCGAACCCAATCAGCGGTCTGGCACCGACATCGAGATCCGAGGCCGGGACAGCATCACCGGGCGTCCACAATATGATCGGCGAGCACGGCAATGCCGTCCGACCACTCGGCCCCAACACAGCGCGTGTCGATGAAATGAAGGTCGGCCGTGTCCGCTTGCATAAGCCTGCTCGATCTTACGGTTGACCGCCAGCCACGCTTTCGACAGCCGCGATTTCAGGAGCGTTGACCCGAGCCTGAGGCTTCGGCGCGTCGAATGCCAAGCACCAAGCAACACCGGTGCTATTCCGTGTCGATCCAAAAGCACACGGCGGCCAGCAGCCACGGCGGCACTTGATCAGGGGCGCGCGAAAGCGTTGTTTTCCACTGCCCCCTTCGGGACAGCGCCGCGATCACCACGAGATTGTCGTCGCAGATAGCGCCCTTCCGCAATAATAGATGTAATGCCGCATTAATGCTTTGCGTCGGTAAATCGGTTTCTTCAGAGCGGCGTCAAGGGATGACAGGATGCAAAGCGCAAGAGACGGCACGCACCACCACAGGTGACGGTTGCCAGACCACGCGGGGCATCTGCCAGTTACAATGGCGGCCAGACTGCATCACGCATTGGCCACTCCACGCAGGGCGGTGGACGGGCTGCATTCAACGCCATGCAGAAAGCAAGCCAGCGAGGATACAATGTGCGCCTGACAAAAGACGCCGCGCGGTTTGGCAAGGATGCTGAGGACGGACGCCGTGATCCACCCGCCATTCCGCATTCTGCCAGTGCACAGGTGAACACATTATTGCTGAGCGCGGAAAGGAGCAACCTGCAGAGGCGTCACGCAATAGCAAAAGGCAGTGCTGCGGGATGCGGGAGCGCAGGTGTGGCGATGCCTTGACAGAAGACGCAAAATCGACCCTGACAGGCCGATTGTTCATTGCATGAGTACAATCCCTTAAGGCTTCTCCCGCTTGCGCTGAGGGAAGACGGAGGGATTTGGTACGAATTGGCAAGAAGAAATAGGAACGATACTTCACATGGGGCACAGTCGAAGACTGAACCGATCAGGAGCGCCGAGAGATCGCCCGGAACGAGGAGCGAAAGGCGTCGCGGTAGCGTGATTTCTGGCCATTCGCACTGAAGGTCTCGCACCAAGACAGTTCTTACAATGTGCTAACCATGGGCCGGTCCGCTTGTTTCGGCCAATGAGTCCGACCCGGGTGTTGACCGATGCGCGTTAACCGACCGCGACTTGCGGGGACTATGATGCCGCTCTTTCGCGTACGGGGGGATCGCCCAGGCGCTCAGACGCTCTGCGACGCCTGAATTGCTGCGCGACGACATCCTGGGCGGACCAGAATGAAGGCGATGACGGAGGAGTTGCGGCGTCATGACGGGGCGTCAAACCGCTGTGGGGCCAATTTTACGTCAACCAAGTGGCGCGGCGGTTAAACGAGGCGAAAAGGTTTCGGGCGCGAACTGTCTCCGCCTATTACGGCGGCGAGCCATGCCGAGATCGCGACTTGCAGGCTTTGGTCTTCGATTATGGCCGACCAGATTCAGGCGATGTTTCCGGCGCGGACGCCGGGCGCTTGATTTGGAGTGACCGAAAGCTCTCGCAGTCTGGTGCGACAGGAAGGCCAAGAGGACACCTGATGAGGGGGCTTGATTCATGGCACGGAACTGACAGCGCCCGCGTCGTGCGAGCCCTGCCCTTTTTTGATCGCGATTGGAGCCGGTTTTCTGGCAGTATGCAGGCGGTCTATCGCCGCAATGCCCAGGGAAGGTGCGGCAGGCACGCGGCTTATGCACCGGGCGATCTTTCCAAGCCGATCTCCAACGGGCGCGTGCATACCGGGCGCACAGCTCCGGGCGCAGCTCACTATTCCTCAACCACCAAGTCGAGCCACATTTCTGGATAGGCCGTTGGGCACGCATGATGGCAAGAAAGACCCTGACCGAGGCCGAGATCGAACAGGTTGCCCGACGCTTTGAGAACCAATGGGGCGAGCGGACACAGCACCCCAAACTCGGCCATACCTCGCATCTCCGATGGCCTTTCGGGTCGCACAAAAGGGCGAAGAGGTGCGTGATATTCACCCAAAAACCGTCTGCGAGAAATTTCTTTCAAGGGGAGGGCTCGCCACTTCGACTATATTGCTGCAATACCCAAGATCGCGGCACATCCCATGCGATATCGTTTGAACCGCCGCAGCCAAGGATGGCGAAATGTTCTTTCTCGGGAAAGACCACCATTTTAACTTATTGACGCGTTTCGCGAGGCGATGGTGGAGGCGGTCAAGTCCTGGATCCCGGGCTCGAGGCCCACACGACGCCTTGACCCGGCGGTTACGACCTACCGCGCCGAGATCGGCGAGGTTTTCAGGCCCGCGAAGACAAACAGGCGGCCGTTTGAGCGACAGCGCACCGCGTGCGGATCTCGATTGCGCGCTGCGCCAAGTCGCCCTCAATGCCCTAAACGTATAGGGGTCTCGCGCCGAAGCCTCACGGTTCGAATTTTTCTTGACGTGGCCGATGCGCTTGAGCGGGCCAGACCATCCTCGGCTTATGGTGATCAAATTTTCCAATCTGACGGGAGTCCTCTACATGTCTGATGACGAGACGCGTTCGATTACGCTGATGACGGATTTTCTCAAAACATCCGCCAGATCGAGGGCAACGAACAAGCCCCGCTGCTGAACGGCCCGGGTGATCGAGCGCCAAGCTCACCGATTGTGCTGGCCTCGGTTGCCATCTCCAATCGCTCGGGGACGGTCTTGCAGCACTGATCGATGGCCGCCCGTTCCCGCGACGGCATCTATGCCCGCCGAATACGCGTGAGGATCAATTCGGCGCCGTGGGAACGGATGAGGTGAAAAGCCAAGCTGACGAGGCGCTGAAAGGCCAGGCATCGACGTGGGACGCCGTCACAGCACGGCTGCGGCGAGGGGCGGGCAACGCCCCGCATTTGGCAGCGCCAATGGTTGGCGCAAGATCTGCAAGCCATCGCCAAGGCAGGCAGAAATCTTGATTTTGAAAAACCCGAAGACCGCGAGAAGGCCGCTCGACGCTGGAAGCGTGCATGTCCGTCTGGGCGATGTCCTGACGGGGCGCAGGTGCTGCGTGAAATGGAAGGCGGGAGGATGAGGATGCCGTCGCGAAGACGGTGAGGAGGAGCGTCGCGAACCGCAACACCTTCGGACCGTGCTCTGCGTCTCGATCCGGTTATCGCTGGTTGCTCGATCGCCGTGCGTGAGGATGATGGAGCCGCCCTGCCCTGCGGGATGCAATCGAGGGGCCAGCGATTTTCCGCGCCGGCGGTTTTGATGCGCGCCTAGGAACTGACGCATATCACGGCTGAAATCCGGCGATGAGGGTGCGCTGGACGGATGGCTGAAACCCGCCTTGACCGGTTGATCCTGGCCAAGGGACCTATCTGGAGAGCAGCGAGGTCACAGCACACGCCCCGCGATGGAGCGCGTGCTCGACGCTCCGCCGAGAGAAAAATCGACGTTCAGCGCCAGCGCCACACCGAGGGCACACGTGATAAGGGGATTCACCCATGGATAGCGGGCAAGGATCTTTGCGTCGGTTCTACTCTGACCCTTGTCGGTCTTTGCCATGGGCTATTGTGCTTGGCGCACGGGCCTACCTGGACTCTTGCGTTACGGGCTTGTTCCACCAAAAGATATTGATTTTACCATTTGCTAGCCCGCGGAATCCCCGGGCCTCGCGCGGTCAGCGCCGCAGGGATTACCTCTTGGGTCAACCTGATCCTCGGGCGTTTTTGGCCGTCGCGGCACTGATGTTGAGCGTCACGCTTTTGGGCGAGGGCCCTACACGCGTTCGGCACCAGCCATTGGCAGACGCGGCCTGAGATGAAGCGCAATGGTGTTTTTTGCCAGCCGGGGGTGGGGATTCCTGCTTGGTAAGATGGGGTCGCCCAAAGTCGAAAAGCGGCCTTCATCGCTCTCAAAAACCTTCCCGCATGCCTTGTATCGGCACCCACGGGCCGGGGCAAGGGCGTTGGCTTCCGTCATTTCCGAACCTTCTCACCTACAAAGGTTCGGGCCGTGGGTGCTGGATGTTGAAAGGGCGAGAACTTTCGTGAGACCTCGCGGTTTCGCGCCAGCATGGGCCGACAAGTCTTTCGTTTTGCGCCGACGGGTTGGGACCGCCCGACCACCACCGCTATAATCCGCTTGCACGCATTGCGGCGATGACAACCCCGACCGGCAGGCAGATGGGAAGTGAAACTCACCGCCAAGCTGTTCCTGCAAGACCGATAATGAAAAGCTGAGTGGGCTTCTTGGCAGGGGGGCATCGATCTCTTCGTCGCATCGGGCTTCTGGCCATTTCGAGCGCGGTGTGCCCACCATCGCGCGAGATCTAACCGCAACACCGCGCGGGGGCGACAAGCAAAAGAAATATCACAAACGCGCCCAGGAGGTGGAAGAACACCTCTGCCAAATTATTTTTGAGCGTATTGGCCTCGACCAACAACGATACAACTCACCTCCTACATGTCGCTTTATAATGACCTCGGGTCTTCGACACCTTGGGACAAACCGCGGCGATTTTGGATGGCGGCGACGGCAACTTTCGGATTTTTCTTCCGGGACATCCGCGGCGACCACACGCGATTTATCTCGTGGTTGATGTTTTCCGAGATGATCCGCCCGCTGGCGCCGCTGATCCGGCTGTTCTTCTCGACCTTGATCGCCTCACTACAGCGCAGGAACCGGGTGACGACGAGCCTTTGGCCCGTGATGATTCATGCTCGACGAATTCGACCGGCTTGGAAAGATGCGATGTTGGCCGAGAGCATCAAGACGCTGCGCTTCATATGCGGCAAAACCTCGCCGTCGTCACGGCAGACCATTCCCGCCCTTGATGAAAATCTACTGAGAGAATTACCCGCGTTCACTTCCAAGGAGGTGCGGGGATAAAAAACTTACCTGACGCCGTCTGAACAAAAAAACCATTGGGAGCTGAGCCCGGCTGTCGGCAAGACCACCAAAGGCGGGCGTGGTGACCAAGTCTCGCGCCGTCGGACGCAAACCCCTTTGAGGCGGCGCAGTGTGTCGGAACGCACCGAAGACACGCGCTCCTGACAAGACCAAGCACGCCCGCATGGATCTTTGATGAGGTGATCCTTCGTGGTCGACGCGCAAATGCCGATCCGATAGCGGAGCGGATCAAGTACTTTGAAGATCCGATGCTCAAGGCGCTGCACCGCCGGTCAGGCTTGGCAGTTTTCCGTATCCGGATTGAGGACAGGCTGCGCCGGGATTCGGAGATGTTCGAAACCGCGGAGGACGGTGGAGAAGCTGCGGCAGGAGTTGCAAGAGGTTCGGCGGCTGGGGTGGGGTAGCCATAGCTGGAGCGTTTCACTCAACAGCACGAGCACCCAATGGGGATGATTGAAAACGCGCCATACCAGGTTCAACCAAAAATCATTTTGCACGCGGTCGTTCGTGCGGCGCGCTGCGGCAAGTGGCGCAAAACCGGCGCAGGCGAGGTGGCCCTTTCTCGATCTGGGGCAACTGGGAATATCGAGCGCCAATTGAGATAGCGCTCGCCAAAGCGGTGCAAACAAACGCGTTCAATCTTGCGACTATACCATTAAACGGCGCTTGGCTAATCTGGATGCATTGCTTTTGAAACAGATCTCACCTTCCGAAGGAGCGCCACAAAAGTCGACCTACAACGTTACCGTCAGGCGGATTTCTCCGGGCTTCTCTTGAAGTCGTTGAAGTGCAGTCGTTTCATCACCTCTCTGGATCACTAAACCCGCCCTGCCCCGGATCAAGCCAAGGTCCCTTTGCCAGTGGCCGTTAATGATGCCGTGGCCCCCAGGCGATCAAATCCAACCCCCATTCGCCGGCCATCGGTCATTCGATGATCTTTGCACCGATTTGCTCTCGGCATCAATGCGAAGTGTCGATACAAGTCGCGATTGTCCCGCGTTTGGCCCAAAGGTCTTAATGCCCAGTGGGATCGTGCGGTGGCCCATTTCAACGCGCCCAGCCAAGCCAGAGTTGCCGGTGGCCTCGATCACCGTGACGAGGCGACAGTGTTCGGGCAGATCCTGCATCAGGGCGCTCGACGTGGCTCAGAGCTGCCTTTTGCCCTGTGCGCGCGCCCGCGGCGCGGCGTCCAGGCCTGCGTTCAACGTCAGCCGAGGTCCCACCGCAGCACCCCACATCGCGCCGATGCTCACAGTTTCGCCCGCAGCCCGGATCGCCTAGGCGCGACAACACCCTGATAGGCGATCACCACTCGCAGTTCGGCCCCGGTTTGCCGCAGGCCAATAATCCGCCACAATCCGCGCCTTGCCGGCCAGTCGGGCATCCGGGCGTTGCCCCGGCTGTTCGATAGGGTTGCTGTTGACAGCCGCAGATACACTTGCCGCCGCCAGTTCATCGCGCAGCCCCAAATTGCGCGCGCGATCTTCCCCTAGCCCACCCTTGTCGCCTGCCACCATCGCGCTGCCAGTAGCAAAAACGGCCCACTCCATGATCACGCGAGTTTCATCGGCAAAGGGCTGGCTCGAACGCGGGCCAATCGTCCATGGCTCATGGCGATCAGCGGTGTTGCCAATGACTGATTGCGGCCCCGCCTTCGGGGCCAAAGTCACGCCCGAGGGCGCGTTGCCGACCACCATGAACCTCGCAATCTGATTGGGCATAGTTTCAGCGCATCGAGACCACGCATCACGAAGGACATACAGCGTACCAATCGGGATTCAACCGCTTGCCGAACAGGGAATGCGAACAGGGGCCTGCCGCGCCCAGAGCAGCAAGACAGGTTCATCTCGGCATGCCCAGTTTTCATATGCTGGCCCGTGGGGTGAAAACTCCCATTTTCGCCGTCGAGGATGCGTGCTCGATGAACGCATCGGCCTGCGCCTGCGCGCGAACAAACTTGCGGCCGGTTGGACCCAAGGGCCAAGGTTGGTGGTCCCGGTTCACATCGGGGAGACGTAGTGACGATTCCCGCCGCAAGTCGCTGTCGCCTTTGGGACAGTCATCCAGGATCTTGCCGAACGCCATCTGCGTCGAGATTGTCGCGAATCCGTTGTCAGCGCAAATGGCTGGCACCGATAGCACATCGTCGTGTTAACCGCCGCCGCCCATCGCAAAAGAATGGCACCCGGTCCAAAACGCTGCAACCCGTTCTTGATCCAGCACCGTGGCAAATTTCTCCCCATTCCTGCCCCTCAGGCACGTCCATATGCGTTTGCAATCGGCCCATTTGCGCGCCTTGGTCATTTCAACCCGCCGTGGTTGTCCTTGTTGCCCTGCAATTTGCGTGCCCCACCCTTTTGATGGTTATAGGGCCAGAAAGCAGGTTGGGCGGTCGGTCGGGTGACGCTGGCGAACACATCGGCCATCGTCGTCACGCAGTTCCCGCCAAGGTTCTCCATCAGCGCCGCAAAGTCGTTTGTCGACCGCCGCCTCGATCAGTGCCGTCACCGCGCCCTGATCGCCCAGATCATCCATTCAGCCGTCTTGCGCCACACCGCGCCACCTTGATACGTCAGGCGCCGATTTAGTGTTGGTTTGGGAGGCGTCGATCCAATCGCGCAGGCGTCGCCGCCTCCTCGGCAAAGGCCGGCGTGTTTGCAGCGCCATATTTGACGCGGATCCACGACCAGCATAGGCTTCAAAGATCTTCTCAACCCGCGCAAACAACCCTTCCGGACCAACACCGTCCAGCGATTGGCGATTTTGTAGTCGATGACTCCACCAGCAGTTGCGCAGATCGTTCTTCCAGCTCCTGAAGCGCCTCATAGGACGTTTGCCCTCGTCCAGCTCGTGGCATCACCAACCAGCGCCACATGACGGCCCAAGCGGGTACGTCTTTGCCCCAGGATTTTGCCGCAATATAATCGCTCTGAACAATCGACCCAAACGCCGTAATCGCCACGCCCAGCCCCACAGAGCCCGTGGAGTAATCCACGTCGTCGATATCTTTCGTCCGGCTGGGATAGAACTTGCACCCGCCCAAAACCGCGAAAATTCTGCATTCTTTTCCAAGCGTTCTGATTGGCCCATCAAATTACTTGCATCGCATGAAAGATCGGGCTGCGTGGGGTTTGACCGCGACCCGGTCCTGAGCGCCAGGGCGCTGAATGAAATAGAGCGCGGTTCATAGATCGGACCCACCATCGACGCCGAGCTGGCCTGATGGCCGCCGAACTTGGATCCCCTCGGTTTTCGGCCGGATGTGGTTGGGCATTGTGGAAATTCATCCAATGCGAACAACCAGAGTAGGTCGGTTGCTCCAGCGTTCTTGAGGTGAGATCGCGGTCTGTCGGCGTCATTGGCGGTCCTCAACTTGGGCAATAGAGGCGGCGATTTGATATCGCACATACGCAAATGAACTACGATTTTGTTTTGCCCTTTCTTTCCTGCCGATATTGGATAGATGTAGTGTAACTTTCACTAAGAAGTGGCCGCCTTTTATGGAACGGATATTCCCACCAAACTAGATTCTCATGATGCCGGCACTGATCCGTGCGCTGCCAAAAAGCAAAACGGGGCGGGCAAACGATCAACGGACTTGGGGCCAACGCTCGTGCCTCAGTCCCTCACCGGTGCGCGCGGTTCGCGTCCCGCATTTGGAAAAACTGTAGGGTCGTGAAATCACCGGGCTACGCCGCCCTGATCGGACAGTTCGGGCGCTGGGGGTTTGAGTTTTTCGGTTGTTCGTGGTCGGTTTTCAAGTTGGAATCGAACAGGTCGATGATTGCACTGGCACGATTCGGAAGGCTTGCCGTGCCGGCGGTTTATCCAGAGGTCGGTGGATTGTTGGCCTTATTGACCGGGAAAAACACGCGACTACCTGCTGCCGCGTTGCCACCCCGGGGCCTCGCAGATTATCTCC
>Ga0163217_1004731_pt1 | contig 10502 bp, 12 predicted proteins | sample SynspAceP_FD_185933 | JGI IMG/M metagenome (GOLD analysis project Ga0163217, IMG submission 185933) | Saline lake microbial communities from Ace Lake in Antarctica - Synechococcus sp. Ace-P (PacBio error correction) | ecosystem: Environmental > Aquatic > Non-marine Saline and Alkaline > Saline ... | reverse complement strand
GCGGCTGATTTGCGTGGTCGCTGAGTACCCGGGCGATGCCATCTGCGGCACCGTCAGGTGCTGGAAATGCGCTGGTTGGTGCGGTGACTGAGATGAACAGGTGCGGAACAGATCTATATGTAGCGCGTAGGCGCTTGCCGGCATTCGCCTGGGCGGACGCGGCTGGATCGGCGTGGGATTGGCCTTTGGCCGTGGCCTGCGAAGCTGGAAGGCTGGTTGCTGCAAACAGGCTGTCGATATCCAGGTCTGGGCGTTCGCTACCGTTCCACTGGAAATGGTAAGGGCTGGCTGATGCGCTCCGACGCCTGAGGACAGGGTCTTGAATCGTGGCTGAGGCCAGGTTAGCGAGGGTGAGTGGGCCTGGTTGGCGGCGGCGACATCCGAATGTTCCTTATGTGCAGTGTGATGCTGGTTGGCTGAAGCGACATGGCTGGGTTGGGCGCGGGCAGATGTATCGCAAGATTGGGGCGTTGGGTTTGTGAGCCGGTCGGCAAAAACGGGCGGGTGCGGGGTGAAAGGGGCCGTCAGATCAAGTGGCATGGGTGTGCAGATAGTTGCGCAGCTGCGTGTGTTAGGTGGGTGGGCCGGGGCAGGAAAGTTGAAGTCCGCTTGGATTCCCGCCTTAGCGGCGAGTGATGGGCGCAGGGTGCAGGGGATGTACGGAGTGGGCGGAGGGGCAGGGTGCGGAATATGGGCCTGGGACTGCAGGCTGCTAGTAAACCTCTATTTTTGAGGTTGGTTTGCCTTGAGGCTACGTTCGTTAGCCATCTGATATCGCTTCGGCTTCTTGCATAAGCCAATCCCTTGACGCTGTACGTTCGATCGGATTGGCTTTCGCTCCGGATGACCCAGATGGTAGGCGTGATCGCTCTCAAAACTGTGGGGGAGGGCGTTGTAGATTAGCACGGACCAGCTGTCCAGTTCGTCGCGAATCAGAAAGGTTGGGATCAATGGCACGCCCAGCCCGTGCATGGCCGGCCTTGGCAGATCGAGAACAGTTCCAGGGCGCGTACCATTTTGGGGTCGTGTGCGCTTATGGCTGTCGAGTTGAAGGCGAACCACTGGCGCCAGGCATAGGGCGGGGTGGTCTGGTTGCAGCGCGGCATGCGGCTGATTTTGTTCGGGGGGGGGACGGTGAGGGTGCTGTTGGCGGCGCCAATCAGCGCCGGGGCTGCAGGAAGGTACGGGTGATTCCTTCATTAAAAAATGCGCTTCGGTACCGGAACCAGTCGCCATCGCCGAAAATAGATAGCGGCATCCAAAACTCGGTATCCGGCAAACCAGGAAAGGCCGAGGTTTCCGGTTGGCAGATTCACCGACACGTGCGGAAGATGCGCTAGCAGGAAGCCACTTAGCCGCGGCGCAGGCCACTGGGTGCTTGAAGGTAGGGACGCCGCCCGCTCCAGCGTGGCGGTGCCCTGATTGCCCATTCACCGACAGGCGTGTCGACGTTCTAGCCGCATCCAGCCGGCTTGCTGATCCGCGACTGTAGGTTTCGCCGGGCCTCGGTCAGTTGACCGCGTCCGGGTGCGCCGAAAAAATGCACCATCCAGAACTCTTCCAGGGTGGCGATCTGTCTGCTCATACCGCACTCTGAGTTCAACGCCATTTTTCTTCGTGCGGCCTTGGTGAAGCTTCTCTGCGAGGGAGGATTCAAACAGCAGATTCAGCGCCTGGTCGCCGGGATCTTGCGGCGCATAGGGGCTATCACTTTGGAAGCGGTTGACGCTTTGCGGCTGCGTTTTCGGAGTTCCAAAATAGCACAGATGGCTGAGAAAAACCGTTTTGCCGGAAACGCCAATGGGGTCTAGTCTTGTTGCCATGCAGGGCGTCGCTCAGATTGCACTGTCCCTAAATTGGACAACATTTACGGGTTCTCATTGGCACGTTCCAAAGCTGGCTTTAACTGGAATTGCATCGCTGCTGCTTGATTCGCACACTGACGAAGAAGAGCGGCATGGTGCGTGATTTCCGCTGCTCAGTATTGCAATGACAAGCTGATGCGCGGTAAGGGTGCTGGCATCTTCCGCAACGAGCAATCCGACGCTTTACCATCTTCGCGAAATGGCGAGCTGCGGTCTGCTTGCGCGACCATTCCGGCATACGGCGGAAGCGGACTGAACTATGTGGGCTTACGGCCTGATTGCCCGTTGAAGTGGAGCGCCGTTGATTCGGGCTTACCGCTCGGGATTGATTGAAGCGTGCAATTTCCTCGCTTGGTGATTGGTGCCGATCAACGAATTTGGTTAGGTGAAAGAGCAGAAACAGAAGTACCTGCCCAAGCTTGGCCAGCGGTGAAAAATACCTTGGGTTGCTTTCGGTCGTGACGAGCCGGATCTGGTTCGGCACCGGGCTCGATTGATCACCGCGCGCCGCACCGTTTGGGTGGTTACTCGCTCAAGGCGCGAAGAGGTGGCTCACCATTAGCCATCGCTGATGTATTCGTAGTGGGAAACCCGCGATAACGTGTCCGCGGCGCTTTATTTCTCGGAGAAGGGCTGGAAAGGCCTGAGACGCGCCGGGGCGATCAAGGGCAAGGTAGGTCTGCGATACTGATCACCGGCCAGATCGTGATGGAAGATGTGTTTGTACCGGAAGAGAAATGCTGCCAGGTGTACCGGTCTGAAGGGCCCTTCACCTGCCTGAACTCGCCCGTTACGGTATTTCCTGGGGCGTCTGGGCGCCGCTGAATTTGCTGGCACACCGCTCGCCAGGTTACATCTGGGACCGCAGCAGTTCCGCCGCCCATTGGCGCAGACGCAGCTGATCCACAAGAAACTGGGCCGATATGCGACCGAGTTTCAGCCATGGCACTTTGGCAGGGTTGCCTGCGCTGGGTCGCATGAAGGCTGACGGTTACTGCGGCGGTTGGAAATACCTCCATGATGAAGCCGTATTCCTGCGGCAAGTACGCTGGATATCGCCCGTGTTGCCGCCGACATTGCTGGGCGCAATGGTATCTCCGACGAGTCGGCCGTGATTGCACGTGGTCACCTGAAGTGGTCAACACTTATGAAGGCACCCACGATGTGCATTGCGGTGATCCTGGGTCGCGCGCAGAACGGCCTGCGGCGTTCTTTCTAGGCGACGCGTCTTAAGGGCGATAAAAAGGCACGGCCTGGCGTGGCCTTTTTTGTTGCCCGCAAGCCGTCAAACCCGGCTCCACCTTGAAGAAGGTGGAGTCACCCGACCGAGGGGAAGACACTTGGAATGGCTAAGGGCGGTCACTGGCCAACGGTGGGGTCTGGAAGGAAGCCATAGGAAGCCCGATGGACCGTTAGCGCAAGCGAACCTGATTCGGCGGCATACAGGGTTAAGCGTGCAAATAGGCGCAAAGCCCGTTACTCGGGTCAGCTGTATGCACGTTTAGCTTGAGGACGGTCATCGTGCAGGGAAGGCCGGTGCAGTAACCGGGGACGCCTGACCCGTACTCATGAAGAGCGTCAGTGCTAGGGCAGCAAGGCGTGATGGGGCGAGGGTGGAGATGACGCGTAGTAGTGATGAGTTTTGGGCCTGTGAGCCCGTAACGGTGTGAGGGCAAAACCGGACGACGCCGAGCCCGGAGAGGTGCTGGGGTGCCTGCCGAGGCGTAAGCCGGGCGGGCAGTGAGGCGGAAGTAAATACTTGAACGGTCACGGACCCTGTAAAAAGAGGGACGCCGTTTGATGCAACAAGCCGTCGACGGGACGGGGGAGGACAGGACGGAGCGCGGACGGTGCGCGAAGCTTGGCTTTCTGTATCAGGGGGTAACAGCCATGCTGGGCGGGCAGATGCGTCATCGCTAGCACCCGCCGTATGACTGGAGATATCCAGCGCTGATTCATCGGCACAGCGCAAGGGACCGACACCAGAGCAATCGGCTTGAGGAAAATACTACAGTCTGTACCGGGCGCTGCTATCGCAGCGAGTTCCTGGCTATGAGGCCTTCAGACACGGTGAGGTGCACAAGGGTGCGGCCGGGAATAGAGGGCATGAGCTGAATGCGTTCGACGCGAACCTGGAGGTGGAGCTGTTCGTGCCTGTTGCCGAAACTGAGGAGAAGCGCTACGCGCTAACCGGTACGGCGGAGTGGCCTCTGCCGACCGGACGGAGGCGACGGCTGCTGGGCATTTCCGACGTTCGGGGACCGCGTTGTGACAGCATGCGTACCCTGCTGGAAACCGATCTTCGCCGGTGATTTCCATCCGTCGAGCTATGGCTACCGCCGCGGGCCGCGCGCCATCAGGCGATCAGCAAGCGGCAACTGTTCTTTCGCCCGGCTACCAGCGTTCACGTGCGGTAGTGGATATTGGAACCTGTCCAAATGCTTTCGACCAGCTGGACATTGACCTGATCCTGCGCGAGTTTCCGGCGTAAAGCTGACCGAAGGGCAGGTGTTGGGCCTGCGACAGTTCCTGAACGCGGGCGTGATGGTTGGACCCAGTTTTACGAGGCCACGGAGCGTGGCAGCCCGCAAGCGGCGTCCATCAGTCCACTTGATTGCGAAACGTCTATCTGGATGCCTTTCGATCAGTTCATGAAAGCCGGGTCACCGGATCGTCCGCTACGCGGTTGATATTCTCCCTGATGTTGGGGCTTCACGGGCGGCATTCGGGAAATGCGCTGAAACGTAGGCCACGGGGGTACCCTTGAAGGTGACCTGAAGTGCAGATACACCGCGGCAAGGGGACCCATTGGGCACACAGCCGGGAGGTATCCACTTCCTCGGGGTAGTCATTATCGTGGGCTATTACGCGAATCCAGATGAGAAGCTGAAGGACTGAAAGCCCAAGCTTGAATGTGGATGACCCGCCGCAATCGAGGCAAGGATGGCATGGGCAAGCATCATCGCCGAGCTCACCCGGTTGGCTGCCGTGGCTTCCATCAACTTACTTTCAGGCGTAACCCAACTGTACGCGGGTAATTGAAGCAGTTGATGGGGTGGCTACGCAGGCGTTTACGCTGGGTACAGCTGGAAACAGTTGGAGACGCCATCGCGCCTGCACCGGCGACTGAAAACTGGGGCTGCGCCCGCCGTTTCGTTTTATTCCGAATGCAAAGTTGGCGCAATGCGCGCAGGTTCCACTGGCAGCTTAACGCCTGCCAATCGCTGGTTGCACGACGAACTGGGGCTGACTCGACCTAAGCACTCAGAGAGATAAGGACTTCTTGCATGTCCTGTATTTAGGGATACTGATTTAACATGAGCCGTTATACGAGGCCCGTAGTCGGTTCTGTGAGAGGGATGGGGCTGGCAACGCCTCACCTACTCGATGTTCGTGTTTGCAGGTTCTGGCGCGGTCCTTGTGTAGGTTTTAGCTGGGTGGAGGTGTTGACATTGGCAGGCGCATTAGAGGGTTTGGAAAGTGCTGGACCTCTGCCGGTTCTGGCGGGGCCGTGGGCTGGCCAGTTTTGCTCGCGGATCTGGGTGCCGACGTGCGTCAAGATCGAGGCGTCCGTTTGTTGGGGTGCGATACGCGCGCTTGGGGGCCGCCTTATCTTCAGGATGCTTCAGGGTCGTGTACTCGGAGCGAGCCTATTATCTATCGGCCAACCGTAACAAACGCTTCCCTGGCGCTGACTTTACCCAGCCCCAGGGGCAGGCGGACTTGCGTGCGAGTCTGGTCGCCCAGCGCAGATGTGCTGATCGGAATTTCAAGGTCGGCGGCCTTGGCGGCTTATGAGGCTGACTATGCCAGCCTTGCAGGCCATATAACCGGACTGATTTTTGCTCCATCCCGGCTTCGGGCAGGCGGGCCTATGCCCAGCGCGCTGCAGCTTCGATTTTCATTATTCAGGGCCTGGGTTGGCCTTGATGAGCGTAACCGGGCGCGCTGACGATGAGGCAGGTTGCCGGGCCGGTTCCAAGGTCGAGGGTGGCGTTGCCGATATCCTTTACCGGGCTTCTTGCCAGCATTTTTTCATTTGCGCATTGCCGAAGCGCGGCACCCGCAGTTGGGTGGGGGGCAGTTTATCGACCTGGCCCGTAACTGGATGTGCAGGTGGCTTGCCCTGGCCAAATCAGAGCCTCAATTACCTGACTACGGGCAGCGCCGCAGCGCATGCGGTAATGCTCACTCAGGGACTCTCGTGCCTTATCTCAGGACTTCCCCACGGTCCGATTGGGGATTTTATTCTGCACCGTTGGAACGACGCGCAGTTTCGCAAGTTTTGCGACGTTTAGCCGGGCAGCCGACGTGGGCGCAGGATGCGCGCTTTGCTACCAAATGGCGGCCAGTAGTGGGCTCTATCGGTCAGGCTGATTCCCTTGATCCGTCGGGTCACGGTGTTTCGCAGTCCACGCAATGGATGCGGGATCTGGAAAGGCCGGTGTTGCCTGCGGGACGATTTCATAATCTTGCCAGCAGGTTTTTCAGGACCGCGGTTGCTGGCGCGGGTGAAGGTCTTAGAATGGCATTCACCTCGCTAGCGAGGGCAATATGATCTGGTCGAACCCGTTTCGCCTGTCCCGTACGCCTGTCAGTTAACCCGCTTGCCGCCGCCCCTGCCGATCAGCATGGGGCGCAGCGTGCTCAGAGATTGCTGGCTACTCATGTAAGCCGGGTTTAACGTCACCGCCGTCAGCCGATACCAGTCGATTTTTCGCTATGCTCGACTATTCACGGGGCTCACCGTGGCATTGCTGAAGATCTTTCCGGGAGCTTGTCGGCTTCTAGCTGCATAACCCCTTTGGCCGGTCGAAGCGGTACGCATCTCGCGCCGCAATGGACCATCGTCAGCTCGCCAAATGCATATCGCCAATTGAAGGCCCGTTCGCTTAACACGGCGCAGTTGCCGGTGCTACGCCAGGGCTGGAATCGCTTTACGCTTTCCCTCAACCTCACAGCGTCGACAATTCAGGCATACCTTTCGGCGCGCTCTCGATCAAATGCTGCGGGTGGTCAGGCTGCTGGCTTCTCCGCACTGGATGCACTCCATATCCCACGCCCACCCTCTTCCGGCGTTCCCCAAGCTTCAGCAGATCGGCGCGCTGTTCTTCGGGCAGGTCCCTTGACATATCTCTCTTGGAGGCGCGGCCAGCTGCCTGCAGGTCTTTGGACCATTGTCAGCGGTGGTTGGCCTTCACTCTGCGCACAGTCCGGCCTCTGCTGGGGCGCAATACTCTGCGCCTGTGCCGCAGTGGAGGTCAGGCACAGCGCGGCCATCCCCGCGACAGAAAGTGTGGCAAACATGGCTTTTTTTGATGAGTCACCGGGCGCTTCCTTAGTGTGCATTTGCCTGACTGGCAGGTTTATGCCCGCTTCCTTGGGATAGCGGCATGGCTAGTCTCTACCTTTACTAATAGCCGCAGGCTTTCCAGGTGTAAAAAGCGCAGGACATTCAGACCTGTTCGCCGGAGCTTCAGGGGAACGGCGAAAACAATGGACGGCTTGATCACCTTTGTTGTCGAATGATATGCGATGCGTCAAATATTAATTGCCATATGCCGTAGGTTCTGAAATCGGCGTCAATTTAGTATTCATTTCCCGTCAATATTTTTCCTAAGGGAACGTCTGAAAAAAGACTTTTCTAACACGGTCAAATTGGCGCAGCCCATTTTCGAGGTTCACCGCCTGGAAACAGATGAGCTTCGCGACGCCGAATACCGCCGGAAACGTAAGCAGGACCGCCCAGTGAGCGACTTCCTGATCGAAAATGATCAGGTTGTCCCTGGGAAGCCATCTGCTGGCAAATTGATCGAGTCCCATTACTCCCAAGGGTGAAGGATGGCGCCCTGCCTTATCTCTTGGAAAGCCATTTGTTGCGGGTCATCTGATGCAGAACTGGTTTGGCCATACAAAGCGATTCCGGCGATGGAAGAGGCCCTGTATTGGAAACCGACCATCTTGCGGGGCATTTTTGCGGGCTTGCAGCTAGATCGCATCCCGACGAAACCCACAATCCTCAACTTCCGTCGCTGCTGAGAACGCACGGCAATGTCCTACCGCGTTGATTCGAGGTGTGTTGACCGTTACACTGGAGTGAACTGGGCTAATTGCTTCGCCAAGGGCACCATAGTTCGATGGCAACCTCCTTCATGCACCCAGTTCGACCAAGAATGCAGACGGAAAGCGTTAGATCCCGAGATGCATCAGACCAAAAAAGGCAACAGTACTATTTCGGCCTGAAGGCGGCCATCGGTGTGGATGCTGCATTACAGGTCTGGTCACAGGCCTCGTAGGCACCCTGCCAACGCTGCTGATGTCACTCAGGTACGACAAGTTGTCTGCACGGTGTGACGAAACTCATGTGTGCGGTGATGCTGGTTAACCCGGCGTCCAGAAACGGGACGAGCATAAGGAACGCAAGTCATGATCTTGGTCGCATTGCCCGTGCGTGTACCTGGCAGCTCAAGACGTTGAGCAAAACCAGCTGATTGAGACAAGGCTTACGCGAATCCGACGCGCGCCAAAGCCCAGCACCGGGCCAAGGTCGAGCACCGTTCGGGGTGATCCAAATGCCCAGTTCGGCTTTACCCAAGGTGCGGGCTACAAGGGGCTTGGCCAAAAATACTGCCCAGCTGCATACGTTGTTTGCCCTGGACTAACTTGTGGGATGGCCCGAAAAACAGTTTGTTGGAGGTGCGGGATAACCGCGGGTTTCGGGTTAAGACGGCCTGAACGGCCGAAAGGGGCTAACACCACCAGAAAGCGTGGACAGCTCGAGTCGAATCGTTCAAGTAATGATTTTTTGCAGTTTACGTCAGGAATTTGCTGCTCTGTTGGCGGCTACTTCAGACGTTTCCCTAGTAATTGGCCGCACGGCAACTAATTTTTGATACCATAAAGCAGCACGTTTTGTGTGAACTGGTCTGTTGTTTCTATTTGCGCGCATGTGAGAAGGAGTGACGATTGCTCAGTAACTTAGCAGGGAGGCGAGTTATGCTATGCTTTTCTTCTCTTGGGCTGTCCCCTGCGGCTTCCAGCCTTTGTCTTGGGCGACCAGTTTATGACCGTCTCTTATTAGAGCGTTGCCGCCTGGGTGACCAGCAGCCTGCGCTGGGATTTACCTGCGGCAGTGCTTAGCCATCAATGGACGACTGCTCAGCCAGGTTGATCTTTGCTGATTGCCCAATCTTGGGCCGCCCAGGACGAGAAGTGGCTGCGCCTTTACAGGTTCACCCGCGTTATATACCAAGAATTGCCGACACCGTGGCAAGCAATGGCGCGTGCCCGGCGTAACCGGGTGAGTGGGACCAGGCCATTCAATGGCCTTCCTGCTTGGCTCGCTCGCCTGGGCCCGCGCGGGCGATTTGCTGCAAGGCGCAGCTGATGACCTGGACTGACATGGGGGCGACCCCGCGGCCATTCAACGCGCGGCGCGGGTCTGGACCGAGCAGGCGCCGCGCCAGCTAGGGAAGCCCGCCTGGCTCTGGGGTTATTGCCCTGATGCAACGACGGCCAGCAGCCGCTTCCTTGCCGATTATTGATCGTGCCTGGGGAAACTGCCACCGGGCCGCCGCGATGTAGTTGCCGTGCACATACCTGTTTGCCTTTGCAGCGCGCGGCTTGCCGGTACTCGGCGGACTGGGCATGGAGAACCAGCATCGGTTTGCTCGCGCGAGGAAGCTGCGTACCGCTGCGCGCCGATGCGCTCGCGAACGGCGTGCGATGGCGGACACTCCAGCGTCTGAGTCCGAACAGTTTTGTGCATTGCCGACGGGCTCTGGTCCAGCCAAAATACCATGATGAAAGAAATGGCGCAGTCTCTTGCCAGAGCGCAGCTGACGTGATTTCGCGGATGCGGGATTGTTGCCATGGGCGCCTTGCCATTTTTGCCCGCGTGGATAATGGGCAGGGCGTGGTCAGATTAATTACTACGCGGGGGGGGGCTTGAAGGTATGGCAGGCTTTCTCTACCGCCTTACGCGTTGCGTTGGAGCTTGCCAGCGCACACTTGCTCTTATCTGCGTCCAGCCTTTGAGCTTGGCCGTGAGAGACTGCTACCGCGCAAGTGATTTCGCGGCCAGCAACGACAAGGGACACAAGGCTGGCTTGGAGTGTCACCAGAGCCTCTATTTACCGCGGCTGATTGAAAGCGAAGAACTTAAAAGAGGCAGATCAGCTCAGCAAGCAATTGGCCGAGGCAGCCGGCGGGGACCGTCTCTATCCCACTGGTGTGCACTGAGGGGCGCCCAACAAACAACTGGTCGACAGCCAGATACTTGCGTTGCCAACCAACGCGCTTCGTTTTCGCGACGATTCTGCCTGCAGCACAGGCCAATCCTTTGAAAGTCTGTCAGATGCGGGCCGCCAGGCAACGATATTCGCTGCGCCCCAGCCCGTGCAGTTGTTTTACGCCGCCGCGGCTGGCCAAGGCGTTGCAGAAGAAACGCTGGAAGATTGCCGAAAGCACCGCGCCGAGCGGTTGAAGTTGAGGCAAGCAGGCGACCAACGGCGGCTGGCGCTGGCAGGTGAACCTCGGCAGTCAGGGTCGACGGGCCCTGGCCCGGATTGACTTCTTAGTCGCAAACCGGCGCTTCCCGGATTAATCTGCTCGCGGCCCAGACGCAGTCGATCGTCT
>Ga0163217_1116429_pt1 | contig 10503 bp, 9 predicted proteins | sample SynspAceP_FD_185933 | JGI IMG/M metagenome (GOLD analysis project Ga0163217, IMG submission 185933) | Saline lake microbial communities from Ace Lake in Antarctica - Synechococcus sp. Ace-P (PacBio error correction) | ecosystem: Environmental > Aquatic > Non-marine Saline and Alkaline > Saline ... | reverse complement strand
AGAGGCTATGGGCAAAATGTTGCTTGCGTTCCCACTATTTTGAGACTGTACACCGGTAATGAAATCGAAAATTTGAGACAAGGAGCTTCCCGGAAAAGTTGGAGGATATTGGAAATAAACATTGAAAAGAGTTACTCGCTAGACCTTCATTATTCCCAAGTCTAGATTTTTTACTTGCCATCCTTGGATATGAGGAACTCCTGTTTTCGCCCACGGGAATTCGCAATCAGCGGCAAATCTTTCTCAATTCGTTGCCAAACAAAGTTCGGGGCTTATTTCCAACAACAGCTTGAAACCTTAACTGTGGCCTATATTATCGGGCGGAGGCACCAAATGATTAGCAGTCAGTATCTCGCATGATACGAGCAGGAAGAATGGGAAGCAGGAAAATCCCTTGCGGTGGAAATCCAAAGTGCCTATGGGGAAAAGCTCCATTTACGAATTTTATTCTCCCCCTATTTTGAAGCCGTTTATCAGAAAAAAAACATTGGAATTTCTGTTGGGATTTAGTAATTGGGATCTCCTGACCAATCCTGTCTCAAACTCTTGCTACCTGTCAAGAAGGATATGCTTTAAATGACGTGAGCTTTTCAACTGAAATTCAAAGTATATAAGGGACGCATTTTAATAAGCCCTTCAAGCCATTTTTTAGTTCTGAGCGGAGGAAGATATCTACACGCACAAAGCTATTTCCAACTCTTTGGCCAGGACTTTGAGTCCAACCTTAGCGTTTCTTGATTGTTGTTTGCGAAGGAAACCCCGCTTCAAAAAGTCGATTTTTATTTAAGTCTGCGCAAAAAGATCTGAAGCATCTTCAAAAAGGGGATGTGTTTTTTAAAAATCCAATAATTCGAGGTAACATACGTACAGAATAATAAACATTCAGAAAGGATTTAAATGGAAAGCAAAAATTTTCGGAATAGGTCAAAGAGGGCTATCTCTAGACTTTAGCGCGAAAGAAGCTCTTCCGTCTTGGGACATGATTACATGCAACACGAAGCCACTCTTTGCTAGGGAATGATCCGTTGAAGGGGAGGGAGTGGCTGGTTCCATACTTAAGAAAACTTGGACGATCGATTTGGGATCAAAAATGCCTTGAAAATCATCAAGCAATGCAGTTTTCAAGAACAGTTATCAGAACAACTTTATGACTAAGTGGGCGTAAGTCACAGATATCGTTGAGCTTCAGCTTCGTAGCAAAAAGTCCTAGGCTATCCAGGAAGCAGTGAAAACCTGGATTGTAAAATATTCTTGCATCCGAAGATGACCGTAACCTGCAAGGCTCAGTCCGAAAACTCCGCTCCGGAAATCAAAGCCCTCGTTCGGATTCGACGTTCAACTACTCGCACAAAGGAAGACGCTTGCAGACAAGAAAAATCCGCTGCTAAGCTGTGAAGCGCTTAAATGCAAGCATCTATTTACTGGCTATTTTGAAAGATTCCGAGTTTATATCCGAAAGTGTTGAGCTTCAATGCGAAGAGGACCGGTCTAATACTATGAGCACTAGTTTTGATAATCCGAACACCTAGTGAGTTTTGGGAAAATGGATAAATAACCAGTCGGCTATCAGGAGAGCCTTTATTGATCGAAATGTATAAAGAGTAATAGTACTCAATCTTTTCTCTTATGACGGCTTATGCAAGAAAGCCAAAAGGCTCAAAGCGGCTGCGTTGACTCACAAGAGAGAGTCAACACCCTTGCTTTCTAGTGCAGGCTGAAAGGTCCACAGAGCCGCGAATAAAAGTGCTTAAAACATTGAGCGACACTACTATAGCTTGTTCAGCTGTTATCTCAACCGAATAGCGAATCGGAATGCCACTTCAACAGCTGACCCAACGTTGGTGCTTCGCAACGAGGTGATTTTACTTGAAATGAATTCTGCTTAATATTCGATGAAAGATATCAGCGACAGTCACCTAACAATACCTATTAAATACGCTGGCTTCCTTCCCAGGGCGATCAATCTGCCGAGATAATTAAATTCCCCTTTAGACGCTTTAAAAGTCAGGGTACTGAGAGTGAGTCAAACAGCACCACCGATTAACCTATATTTCTGCGGCAAAAAGAGGACTCTTTCCGGGTATCATTCTCATTTGACTACTAATCTGGCGCGCGAGAGGGCAACAATGCAAACGCTAGACGGTATCAGGCTGCTTTGAATGCCGCAAAAAATCTGCGTGAGATCTTACATATCGTTTACGTGCCTGAAACCTCAAATCCGTGACCGTTATGCAGAAACTGACCAAATGGGGCTACGTTCTACCTATATGGCAATATTATGCCATGCGTATTTTCGAGAAAGTAGCTCGGGTAGAAAGCCTATGCGAAGCCCCGGTTTTTCTTACCAATGGGAATGGAAGATGAAGAGGTTGTCATGGAATGCGCCAGTCTTGGAAAAGTAATATCCGTTATCTTAAAAAACCGGGTAAATACGAATGAGCTATTAACCATTCAAAACTTTTAGGGATTCCCAACGGCTTACCTGGCAAGTTCCGGGGATATAGATTTGAATATGACGTATTTTTCTGAGGCCAATGAATTGATTCAACTGTAGGGATGGTTACCACGCTCACTTTCCTTAAAAAACGACATGACATTCATAACGGCCAACCAGACCTTCCACCATATTTGATTAGCTTTTATTTTCTGAAACCGTTATGAATATTTTTTAAAAAAGTCAAATGATCAAGCGAAAAATCCAACGTGTTCAAATCAAGATCAACTCTGGCAAGCCACAGCGTTTTGAAAAAAAATTACATCTCGGAGACCCATACTAAGAAACCTCTAGAGTAGGAGAATATTTTTGCTTCAGCTACAAAAAAATATACATCAAAATGATATCGTGCGTGGCTCTATGGCTTCAGCTTCACTATTGCCCTCTTTCCACATATTTGGATCTGGTCTTGCTAAATTCATAATCCCCTATATACATGCAGGACTTCCTTTCTCCTCACTACACCACTCTAAGCGATCAGAATTATCCTTGACAATTTTGTGGGCGGAGATTTTTACCCCGGGTGGAAATTCGTACGCTCAGAACTGGAGGGCAACTATAATGGATATTGTATCCAAAAACCTCGACAAAGCTTACTCTCCTTTGGATTTTACTTGTTTGCACTATTTTGCCATCGACTCTCATGGGGAGCCAGAGACAAATGTCTAGCGTGATTCCAATGTCCAAGAGCAAAAGACTGAAGAGAAGGACGGATTGTCGGATGATGTAGGTGATTCCTTCAGACTCAGATTTATCAAACCAGAGAGAGTCTCTACGAAGTTTATGCTAGCATGAGTCGAGGATCGCTGTTAAGTATCGTGATTATTTTGGCTCGTTTTGAACTTCGCCGCCAGGTATCAGTTATGATTATTCGGGAATATTATTCATTCAGCATGATTTCTAGGATGGAGGCCTGGCAGACATGTGTTCTAATTTGTGCGATGGGTTATTATGTACGGTCACTCTTTTCGAGGTGTAAAGTTTGCTGATTCCTATTTCCGTATGTCCACATCAAGCGTACCGCCCTTTTCGATCTTTCGCTTTGCGCCTGCAGGTCCATCAACAAATGGCGAATTTCTCCATAGGGCGAGACTACGCGCAGAAGTGTTTGAACACACTTGGTTTTATGGACTTACCTGTGTTACCTCAATAACACTTTGCGAGCATACAACAAAGCTCTATGAATCCATTGGAAACCCTATATACGGAGCCTTTTCGCTATAGCACGCTATATCAACCATCCGATGATTTGTCTCTCCTTGGCGTTTGCTTTGAGGTCAAAGTGTAAAAGTCTGCATACTGATGATGAGAAGTGGAACAAAAGAAAAGAAGAAGATAAACAATATTGACATAAAATTATTGGCTCGGCCTAAAAGAAAAGAACTCCCAGAAAAGAACAATTGGATATGTTGTAATAATCCCACCAACCCCTCATCCCTGAGGATTTTAAAAAAAAGTGTCCCAAATGAAAATCAATAGATACTACTTTGAAAACTTTGGTTTTCGGCCTTTTCTTTTAAGTCACCTGATGATATTACTTCAACTCGTAGGTTTTGAATGTTTTTTCTGGCGATCATGGTCCACGAATTCCCTCCAAAAAGCGCAATCATCGTGTCTGTGAAGTTTGTTCACGGGATTAGGATAGCTGCTAGATTTTTGCGTCTGATTGATAATTCCTTCCTTACAAATTGAAAAAGTTGGTATTCTAGCACTATTACCAATAATCAGATATTTACGTTTTTCTCAACCTCCGGACCCATTGAGTCATGTGTGGAATCATATCCAGTCTCCAGCCATCGGGTAGCGGCATCGTAGAGAGTAGCCTCCATACACAAATGCATCACGCCCTTTTTGCGCTTTTTCCCATAAAGCATCCAAACAAAACTTCTCCTCAACTGTCTGGAGTGCTTTTATACACTGTCTTACCCTGCCAACGGCAGGGCCTAACAGAAGACAATAAGTCAATTTGAGTAACCATAGCATTCCGAAACTCCTGGCTTGCATTGTTCCTTTCCAATACGTTACGAAAGGCACTCTCGTACCAGCCTCAAAAAAGCGAAATATTTTCCCACCTTTCAAAGGGCCTGCAGCGTGTGCTCACCTAATTTTCTTTTACCGCATCATCATAGTAACCATCATTGAGTACCGGACCATTATCGGCTTGAAAACACAATCATCGTATCTCTTAAAAGTCCCTTGAGCCTCGAGTTGTTTTAATAAATTCTCCGCATTAACCAATCAGCCTTCACAATAGTACATTCACCCCCTAGGTCCACATTTCCTGATCCTTTGCTCTTGCAAATCCTTTCGGGTAGAGGTGTTTACATACGGTGACGTAGAGGCTGACATGCAGTGCAATAAATAAAGATAAGGATGAGGCGACTGCCTTCGGAGTGTTTGCACGCTCACCCACATAGGGATTTTGCCTGATCCAAGAAATGACAGCCATACTCCCACGTCCACTCCACTTGGGCTGCTGCTCTGCGCGCCTTCTCATAAAGCCACAATTCTCGGAAGATTCCACTTGACGCATTACCTGTTTATTTTATGACCTACTGTGTGCCAATTTCATGAGTGCGAAAACAGAAGTTCAAAACAGGATTAGAAAAATAGCTGTCGGCACATCCTCCACACAAAAATTAGTAATCATAACTCGACTTCGAATACGGAATTCCATATTCGGTGTGACGTTCTAAAGTTGACCACTTTCCCGATACTTGAATGATAGGACCGTACGGCACTCGGCGTCTGTGGGTGTCGCAGCCAAAATATGGAGATAAATAATCAAGAGTCCTACCTGATTGGGATCCTGGTGAAATCTCTTCATTCCAGTCCAGCATTCCCAGCACCTAAGCCCAATGCTGCGCCACTTTCCAATTACCGCGGGCATATGCGTAGCCTTGTTCTACATATTTTTGTCCGGTCAAGTCAGTTTCGAGTAGTACACCGAATCAATAGTGGAAGCTGTACCCGGACGAATTTTTCGCACGGTACAGCATTCCTACCACGGAATAAGATCACTGTCAAGTTAATGCATAGCGACTCCTGCGCGTAGCCAAGTTAGCTGAAGAAGCATAAACCGTTTCCGGGGTTGCTGCTTTTCTATTTAGATGCGCAATCCTTCATTGCTACGAGCATTGCCATTATTAGAGTGTCTGAAGTATCCGCTGCTCACATAAGGCACTGACGACTCTCCAAACCCGAGATTCATCAGGTTTAGATATCTAGCATTAATAATTTCGGTGCTGACTTGGATTGGTCCAAAAACTACCTCCCTTGGATCCTCGTTGCAAGCCTGAAACAGGCTGCATTCAAGAAACCTTCCAACTGAAAGTCAATAAGGCTTTGGATTTTTTCTTCATTCTTTAAATTTAGCGCTTTTGGTGTTAAAAAGAATTTCCTATTCCTATGATACCCTAGTGTTTCTTTCCTTGCTTTTGATCCTCAATATGAAATCAAATTGGGATATATCTTACGCTCTTCAGTCATTGCAAATAAAAACCTCAAGGTATACTAATTATCCAAAAGAAGAAGAATGAGATAAGATCGCAATAATGAAGCGATCGTAGGCGGTATTTCAAAGCAGTTATAGATTTTTAATCTTCACCGAGTGCCACAAAAGAACCTTACAACTTGAATATTAGCTGATCATTATTTCTGGGGATTTTCTTGTGCAAGTGCAACATTGCTGCATAACCTTCAAAAAAGAGTTAGGCTATTTTAAATTTCATTCAATGCTCAAAGGGCAGAACATCGACACAGAATGCGCCTAAATATCTAAAGCCTCTTTGAACGGCCTGCGATGAGCCAAAGCCTGGAGTTTGCGTCTATACGCAATGGAGTCCCTATATTTACAGTCTAAGAAAAAAAAGCGTAAAACAATAAATCCCGAGAATATTCTCCAGCCTCGGAGAATAAACACCCGTGCTAAGAGTACCTGACAAGAAAGTAATGTTGCCCACTATTATTGGGGAGGAGAAACATAGAATCAAAGACATTTGATCTTTATTAGATTTCTCTAACGCTAGACAAATACCCAATATCTCATGCAAAAAAGTCTTGCCTATTCACCTACTCATTCTCTGTGAGAACAATAGCACTTATCGGAGTGCCTAGCAGTCCAGAAAAGCTAAAAATCATTCCCCGATTCATGAAAATCAAACACTTTGGGTGTTGATGCTTACCCGAGTATGAGGAAACTTCCCAATATGAAGCCCCACTTTCTAGCTTCAACGGTCTCGAAGGCAGTCTATAGGATTGCGCTTATCAGGAGAACTCTTCTGAGTGATATGAGCGAGGCTTCGAGAGTTGAATATAAAAATAGCCATTAGCGTGCGATGGAGGCCAAGTGTGAAGGAACTTAAAATGAAAAAAGTTCTTTTCACCGCAGTCACTTAGCCTAGGAGGGACGCTTAAAAGGTGATCCTCAATGATTCTGGCTATAATCCAAATATTGCGAGAGGTGGAGAAAGCCGTGCATTAATGAATTCGGCGAGGTGAATTTACGTTTTAATCAGATTGACGCCGGTCCGCATCTTACTCATGTTGCCCAACATGATCATCAACTGTTCGCACAAAGGGGGATGACCTCAGATAAATAGGAAGCTTTGATACTTCAATTGACTATATGATGCAGGGCTGCGCCGTCTACCGGCCATATGAATCACGCTCACTGTCTTAGAGCGTGCAAATAATTGCAAAAGAACCATGACATATTTCCAAACTCTAGGAGAGTGAGGCACACCGCCCCCAAGATTTCTGCCTTTAAACTGTTGAATATGTGAAAAGCTTCACGGCCAGGTCACAACAGCGCTTCTTTTTAGGGCAAGCCTTTTTTGTGGTTATTGGTGGCGACTACTGCGCAAGTTCTCTGCACTGGCATCATGGACACAACATGATGCCTTACGGCGGAAAATCGCGATACTAGCCTATGGAACACAAAAGAACTCTAGTCAAACATTCCACCGCCCGTAGAGAGCAGGTTCTCAGAACAAGTTCGAGAACCCAAGACAAAAGCAAATCTTTTAAACAGCTTTTCAACCTGGCAGTATACCGACCGTGATACGCCACATAGTATCGAATCATGAATCTTCCGGGGAGTTTACCGAAAGAGGAAAAGCCAAACAGAGAGTCAGTCCGTCAATCCAGTGGCAATCACCTTTTATGCACACAAACTCAATCGCGTCATACACGATACTACCATCAAACTTGCGAGGAATAGAAAAAAAAGTCGCATCAAATCGGGTTAAAATGAGTTCCAAAGCTAGATCAACAGGACGCGAGATGCTAGCGAGATAAAGAGCAGGTGGGTTATGGAAGGCGATTTGACGCGTGAGTTTTTCTTTCAAGTTTTGTAAACGAATAGCGACATCCACAGGTTCTGTCTTTTCCGAATACGAGCGATTAGGAAGGCAGACAAAAGCCCTTCTGGATCATACAGTTTACACAAATGGAGCATCTGCTTCTTTATGTAGTGGAGATCAAAAAGAAAAATCTCTATCGCCTGCACTATTTTGAGATTTCCGAGCCAAAAGCTGATTTGGTCTGGTTTAAAAGCGCGTCGGAGGCCATTTCGTGAGCAGGCATGCTGCCAACCGCAGCATTACAACCAAGGAACACCAGATGAAGCCGACCGGGGACTTGATTATGTCCAAAACCTCTTCAGCACAATGAACGCACATGCCCAAAAACCACCATGGAAGCAGCGTTGGGCTATATCATGAATGGAGAGCCCAGTCCAGGGAGGTCCACCTCACCCTACAATGCATGGTCCTCTACTCCGCACAGGACTCGAGTGCCGTGCCCAAATTCCTGTACGCCAGTATCTGAGCGCTTCAACATTGCTCTACGTAGAGGGCTGCTCGGCACGCTACTCGAAGCACTGGCCAAAGGAAACATGGAATGTTATGGGGCGAAAGATAGTCCAAAATCCAATATTTATCATACTTGGCCATCGAATTGTGTGGGAGTCAATGAAATCTAGTACAGATTGAAGCGATTCTTCGGAGACTAGGTCGTAGATACAGGAATTCATCTCCACAGAGGCTGGACGGAGCTGATACAGTTTACCTGAGTTCTCTCCCGAAAAATTCATCGATTCGCCACCCTGGCGACAAAGTGAGGCAGAAGTACCGCCGCTACATAGGTGTTTGTCCCAGGCTCTATAGCAAGCTGGCTAATATAAAAAATCCTGGCTATGATCATAAATTCAAAGAACTTCGCAAAAGCTGAATACCAGAGCTCGCGGAATAAGTTGAATTTTAACAGGATTTCCATAGAGATACTGTGCTGGGGTTAGTGAAAGCATTTGTCCTATTGGCTTCTTCTGGGATAAGCTCAGTGATAGCAGTGGGTGTCGCCTGAAATAAGGAGACCCACGGAAGCAGAGTAAACAGTCTATCAGTGGCAATCTCTAAATAGAGCTCTATACGGAATCAGGTAGGAAGGTCTCAGTAAGGATTGAAGCAAAAAGTACTAAACTTGGTTTTATCCAAAGCGTTGGCTCGTCATCATTGACTAACAACTCCGGTAATAGGAAACTAGAGGAAGGGGAAATTTCTGATTAAACTTTCCTAGGTAAGTCACGGTAGGTGCGTTTCACAAAGCGAAAACCATGATTTTATTTAGTTTGAACAAGAATTTACAAGTCAGCGTCGAAAAATAATAGCTGTAAACAGTCAGGGGTTAGCAGAAAAATTGACAAAAAAGGAGTTTGGATAAAATAACAAGAATATGCCTTACTTTTGCAGACCTTAAACAACGCGAGGATCACGCAAGTGTTTAAATTTTAGAGGAGTGGCCAGATTGGGCTCGAAATCGCCCGGTCTGTGAAAAACCGTGTTCTGTACCCGATGACCATGGTTAGGTACCGAGGGGTGCGAAATCACCTCCTCACTCTGCCCAAAACAGGTCTATCCATAGCCTTTCAAAGGGCGTTTTTCTCACGAAATAACGCTCCTTCTATTTTTGTGGATTTTATAGCCTGATTTAAACTCCATTCTAATTTTTTAATAACCTCATTGCTTTTATCAATTTTTTAAACCGCGTTGCGCTTAGCTTCATTATATGGCCTTTGAAAATTGACGGGGATGGCATAATTTGACAATTACGGTGACAAAACCAAACTTGTCAAACAAAGTCCGAATCTGGACACATGCGTCTAATATGCATACTTCCCTTGTCAGCGGATCCACAAACCACCCCACTCTCCCAATAGTAGGATCATACATCATCGCTCCGTAATCGTTAGTACTGCAATCCAGTAACTCTGATAGTTCCTGCCATGTCTATAGAGGGGGTACTTGTCGCCTTGAAATCCCACCATTACCTGAGTACTCTTAATCCGATTACCCCGTCAAGCTCCAGTCCCCAAGGATCGTAGTGGAACGTATTTACGTGGCGCTATAGGTTGGCAGGACATGCTCATCACCATCATTGTTGTCAAACCGCAAAGCGTACGGGGGCCTCGCGTGGAGTCTCGTTGATTGACCACGAAGGTCTCCGATACCTGTTGCGCACGTGGCGGAACGTAAATCCGTGCCTGAGAAAATAATACAGATTCTCCATATCAATAAACTTCATGTTTGTTGATAAAACAGAAGGCACTTTTGGATAAGCACTTCTTTCCTACTTTCATAGACAGGTGCGTGTCGCTGGATCGTATGAGTGCAAATAGAATCTCAGAGTAGGGGCCTCCGTCTCTCTCTTTCTGCGAAAAGTCTTTCGCCAGTTGTATGTCACACACAGATTGAACAAGGGCAATCGGATTGCCCCCACCTGCCACGCGTGCTCACAGCAAATCATTCAGGGTACATTGAGCAATTTGCCCTTTTGAGCCCCTGACACTAGCAAAGCTGCATCCCTGCATTGGCCTTCCAGGTCCTTTTCATCCGCATATATTATCACAAATATGACCTTGGAGAGGATCAGGGCGTAGGTAACAACGCCCCGCAACCCCAGAAGTCTACAGTGACATTCTGCCAGGAACCTTACCGAATCATCCCTCGGTT
>Ga0163217_1064363_pt1 | contig 10503 bp, 5 predicted proteins | sample SynspAceP_FD_185933 | JGI IMG/M metagenome (GOLD analysis project Ga0163217, IMG submission 185933) | Saline lake microbial communities from Ace Lake in Antarctica - Synechococcus sp. Ace-P (PacBio error correction) | ecosystem: Environmental > Aquatic > Non-marine Saline and Alkaline > Saline ... | reverse complement strand
ATTGTTCTCAATTAGCGATCGCGAAGTACTCATGAATTCAACTTCGGTAAAGATTGATTTGTAGCAAGATCCTGAATTTTAAATAACGCCTTTGGTACGGTGCTGCTTTCCATAACCACCGTATTTATTTTGGCAATGCTATTCTAAAAACGAAAGCACCTTAAACAGAATTCCGTTTCCGTAGAGTGCAGCTCCTAGTCCGCCAAAATACCCTAATGAAGGAAATGACCAAGCGCTATGGGGCAAGAGATAACTAGGAAATATCAATGCTGCTATACAAAACAGATCTCAAACACATATCATCAACAAAAAAGTGGGGAGTAGTGTCACGTCCAATTGCAAGATAAACGACTTAGGTGTATAAATCAACCGAGCGAGTTGCGAATGAAAAAGCTCAGTTTTTTGATTTTCTAGCTGTTAGCATTTTGTATCCAAAATTTAAAATAGGGCAATTGAACTATCTTTAAAATCCTTGTGTGGCTTCTATCTCAATAACACCTGCTAGAAATTTATGCCTTCCGGCAAAATACCGATTCTCCTTTTTAAGTGTATCTGGCTTTGCGTTTCTTCCAGTTAATGGCCGCAGTATTAAAAGAAGCTTTATCAGCATAATAAAATACCATCTAGACGGTACTTTTCAACCAACGCGAAATTTGAATTTTTTTTTTTTATTTTTTTTTTTTTTTTTTTTTTTTCGCCTATTCAACCGATTCTGGATTAATAGAGATATATGTAATTATTATCGAAAAAGACAATGCTTCATTGGCCGTACATCAAGTAAAGTTTAATATTGCCTTGCGCGTTTTACGGCAGCTCCTGGAAAAGTTCACTACGGCATAAAATAACATACGGCAACATAAACTCGGGTATTCACCTAATGAAAAGCACTATGGTTGCATATACCCATTAAAAAAGAACTCGGTAAAGAAATCTCCTTTTTATAATGCTTTCCATCCTTCCTTTTATTACCGGAAAGCCTACGGAGAATGGTAAGCCACTAAATTACCAGATAATGCGTGTATCCATCCATCAAAAAATAAAAATACGTTTCAATAATAATCTAACGCTATACCAATCATCAGCTTATGAAAATGAATATGGCAGAGTACGGTTTTATAATTGACGTTTACCTGCGTGATCAGGTTATGGACCATTAGAAATGTTCTGTTTTTGACGTCTCTAAGGTTTACTTTATCTTTCTTTCATAATTTGTCTTGCAAGTTCTAAAATATGAATGCAAACATGTAGTGCATTTAATGCTTGCTGCAAGTGTCGCAAGATGGCCTTAATACACAAATATTGCATCTTCGCATATATACCCGTAGGTAAAATTAAAATGTGGTATTTTGTGTCGGTTAAGCAAACCGTTTTGTCACAATTACGGCAATAGAAATGTAGGTGCCAAATCTTGGGTCTAAATTTCACAGTTACAACCAGGTTCCACAGGGCAAAATTTGAGATATTGGTACCCTCGTCTGATTTGGTGGATACAATTCCTTTTTCCTCGGAAGTCTTAAGGTACGTTATAGCGTTAGTGCGCTCGGCTTTTCAAAAGCATTTTCAATACGCGTTAAAGCGACTGCAATTTCCTTTTCGGCCATATTTACTTGTATACAAAATACGCATAGCCGAGACGTAGCACTTTGTTCTCTAAATTTTTCAATAATCTGTCATCCTCTTTTAAAACTAAAAACTTTCTACGCTTAATTTATAATCATAGTAAAGATGAATAAAACCCTTTTCACTAATTAGCTTTATAAAAATAAGTTTTAGAGATTGCTGCAATATCATTGTGCTATATGAAAAATAGCATCACCTATTTACCCAATGGGCCGACTTCATTAATGCATATAAATATAACCAGAAATCACAGGCCTTCTTTTACGCTCGAAATACCCAAATGGTCGAAATAACCTAATTCAGTAACCTTTCTGCCACTTTTGGACGCCACTTTACAAGAGGATGAAACATGCCAAGAGTGTTTGCTCGTAACCATTAGATGCTATTTACTAATTTTGGTAAATGGCTTAGAATTCATTTGTTTTAGTCTTTATCGAAATTACGCATGCCCAAATAGATGCATTAAAGCAACACAGCAATACCGGTATCTGTAATTATCACGATGAATTTGAAGTTGATTTTCCACCTGCATCTAAACAAAACTTCTTGTTTCTAATTGATGTATAAGGTCTCTACTAAACGATTTTTCTCTTCCGGCAGATTTTACAATAAACTCTGCACCAAAAACTTCGCTAGAGCAGCCCTTCTGCATTTATTCTTATCTAATTCTAATTTGAGCGCATTTAAAACGACTTTCACCACCCGTTATGATAATCAATACAAGAATCATAACCGGTGCAATATCTTCACTATAAGTGATAGGCAAACCTACTTGCCACCCAAAGAACCGCGCAAGCTCCTGGAAAAAACTCTATTTAAATCTCTACCATGCGAAAACGCTGTTTTGATTCAAAAACCAAAGAGTTTACTATCAGGAATACCAGATAACCATACCGCCACTCCCGGTTTGTGTACTTATTAGATACACTGGCGTACTATTTCTTAACGTGATTTCTTTACCATGATGGCCCCCTGTTTAAAAGGGTGGGGCCATCTTTTTAACCTCGTATGTTACCCAATTACCAGTACTTCATATTTAAGTTCTGTATGAAGTTTAGGCAATATCTAAATTGAGTTGTGTCCTTTTGCCCTTTTTCAATGGTTTCGCCTAAAAGCGCGTATATTTTTTATGTGACATTCCGTTAATGCCGTAAATTTTGATTCCTTATTGTAAAACCTAAAAGTTTACACAATGTATATTTCAAAGGATGAAATTCTATTGTAAATATATTACTTGGGAACAAAATATTTGGCTAGTCAATTCTAAAAAATATTTCTAGACTTAAAATATTAGATTTTAAATTATGATATGTCCAAAATTAGGAAAACATTGATTAAAATGATTCCATTTGGTTTCATTTAATCAATGTTGAAAAACGCATAGTTTTAGCTGTCTGAAATTACGGAACTATAGGAGACAACGTTTTTATAGAGACCATCTTCTTGGTGCGCAGAGTCGAGCGCGCGAGGAGCGAGCAGCCGGTGGAAAATGTGTAATGCGCTTAGAAAAAGACTACCTGTCATTGATAAAAAAATACCATTTGTTACTACGGACAAATAGAAGAGAGAGGTCCATCCTACTACCCGGTTCTAAATTCTACCACCGTATGTAAAATGTCGATAGGGATTATTGTCACCGATAGCATAGCAAATAAATATGGGTTGTCGCCTTGTCCGCGTATAAGAAAAATAGTAATTACCGTTGTGCTTGGCGGTGCAACCATGAGCTCAAAAAATCTACGGTCAATTACCACCTTCTAATATTAAGTTCCGGTTCATCCTACTATTTTAATTCTGGGCTCTTCCGCAAATTCAGGAATCATCTGTCAACTTCGTTCGCTACAATAGGTAGTTAAGGCATTTTCCTCAGGTTTTGGGTAATTCATTTTCAGAGCCTATCAGGTAGAGCTTGTCTCTGTATTTGTGTAATTTGGCCACCCCATCAATACCACCAAAATAGAATTATAGTAGCTGCCATCTTCATCTTCATAAACAGCGGATCTATTACTACTACACTGCTATTATAGCCTCTGGTTGCGGCTTTAAATGACCTGTAGGATTATCAGAAACAGCAACCCCAAGTTGAAAAATACCCGTCAGCTTCCTTTGCAGGAAAATAAAATTATTTTCCATTTATGCTGATCTCCTGGACTCTATAAGCACGGAAGATACAGCTTACATATAAAAAAAAACACAACAAACACTAGCCCAGCTCGGCCCCCCCAGCTCGCGCAACCATGTCACGACCCAGCCCACGCCAGACTACTATATCTATTTGTGTTATTTGGGGTGGCAACTACAAAAATACAGAGACAACCTTATAGCTCTGAAAATGGAATTTACCAAAACCTGAGGGAAATTGGCCTGACTACCTATGTGTTAGCAAAGTTGGACAAGATGATTTTACTAGAATTTGCGAAGAGCCCAAAGAAATTAAAAATAGTAGATGACACGGAAACTTTAAATTAGAAGTGATAATGACGGTAGATTTTTGAAGCCGTCATGGTTGCACAAGCCACAACGGTTAAATACTATTTTTTCTATAGCACAGGCGACACCCATTTAATTTGCTTATGGCTATCGTGATAATCCCTACGGACCATTTACAGACGGTGGTTAGAATTTTAGAACCGGTAGTTAGGATGGACCTCTTCATTCATGTCTATTTGTCAAGTAGGATTAACAAATGTATTTATTTTATCATGACAGTAGTCTTTTCTAAAGGGCATTACACATTTACGCTCTGTAAAAATGGCTGAAATTTGAAGCACCAAGAAGATGGTTCATATAAAAACTTTGTCTCCCTATAGTTCGTAAATTTAGACAGCTAAAAAAATCTTTTCAACATGATTAAATGAAACAAATGGAATCATTTAATCATCGTTTCATTTTACATATTCATAATTTAAATTCTAATATTTAAGTCTAGAAATAATTTAGAATTGACTAGCCAAATATTTTGTTCAAGTAATATATTTAGAATAGTAATTTCATCCCTTTGAAATATTAACAATTTGTAACCTTTTAGGTTTTACAAATAGAAAAATTCCAAAATTTACGCATACGGAATGTCAAATAAAAAATATACAGTTAGCGAAACCATTGAAAAAAGGGCAAAGGGAGCACAAACTCAATTTAGATATGCCAAACTTCATACAAGAAAACTAAAATAGAAGTACCTGTAATTGTACAACGAGGTAAAAAGATGGCCCCCACCCTTTTTTAAGAACAGGGGGCATTACATGGTTAAGGAAACAAACGGTGTAGAAATAGTACGCCAGTTGGTAGGCTAATAAGTACAACAAAACCGGAGTGCGGTTATGGTTATCGTAATTCCTGTAGTAGAAACATCTTGGTTTTTTTGAATCCAAACAAGACAGTTTCCCGATGTAGAGATTTAAATAGAGTTTTTCAGGAAAGCGTTTCGCGGTTCTTTGGCAAGTAGGTTTGCCTATCACTTTTTTAGGGGAAAGATATTTGCACCGGTTATCGATTATTGTTATTGATTATCTACGGTGCTGACAGTCGTTTTAATGCGCCTCAAATTAGAATAGATAAGGAATGATGCAGGAAGGGCTTGCTCTAGCGAAAGTTTTTGTGCAGAAGTTATTGGAAATCTGCCGGAAGAGAAAAAAATCGTTTAGAGAGACCTTACATTCAATTAGACAAAAAAATGAAAGTTTTGTTATATTGAAGGTGGAAAATCACCAAATTCATCGTGATATTACAGATAACCGGATTGCTGGTGCCTTGCGTTTAATGCATTCATTTGGGCATGCGTAAATTTTCGATAAAGAACTAAAAACAAATGATTTCTAAAGCCCATTACCCAAAATTGGTAAATGCATCTAAGTGGTTACGCAGCAAAACACTCTGGCATGTTTCATCCTATTGTAAAAGTGGGTCAAAAAGTGGAGAAAGGTACTGAATTAGGGGAATATTTCGGACCAGTTGGGTATTTCGGAGCCGTAAAATGAAGGGCTGGTTGATTCTGGTATTATTATATGCATTAATGAGTCGCCCATTGTAAATTCAAGGTGATGCTATTTTTTCTATAGCACATGATATTGAGCAAATTTCATCTAAAACTTATTTTTATAAAGCTAATAGTTGAAAAAGGGTTTTATTCATCTTTACTACTGGATATATAAAATTAAGCGTAGAAAGTTTTAGTTTAAAAGAGGATGACAGATATTGAAAAAACTTTACGAGAACAAAAGTGCTACGTCCTACGCTATGCGTTATTTTTGAATTATACAAGTATATGGCCGAAAAGAAATTGCAGTCGCTTTTAACCGATTTGAAAAATGCTTTTGAAAAAAGGCGCGCGCACTACGCTATACCGTACCTTAAGACATTCGAGGGAAAAAGGAATTGTACACCAAATAGACGACGGTTACCAAATCTCAAAATTTGGCCCTGTGCGACCTGGTTTGTTAAACTGTGAATTAGACCAAGATTTGCACCTACCATTTTCATATGAGTAATTGTTGGACAAAAACGGTTTGCTTAACCGACACAAAATACCACAATTAAGTTTCCTTACCGGGTTATATAGCCGAGATGCAAAATTTGGTAATAAATCATCTGCGACACTTTGCGTCAGCATTAAATGCACTACAGTTGCATTCCATAATTTAGAAAACTTGCAAGATTATGAAGAAGAGGAAAGTAAACCTTAGAGACCTCAAAACAACGAAACATTCTAATGGTCATAACCTGTTCACGCAGGTTAACCACGTCAATTATAAAAACCTTACCTCCCTGGCCATTACTTCAGTTTTTATAATGCTGTATGATTGCGTATTGCGTAGATTATTTTGAAAGATTTATTTTGATGGATGGATACGCATTATCTGGTATTTTAGTGGCTTTACATTCCCTGGCTTTTCGGTAATAAAAGAGATTGGAAAAGCATTATAAAAGGAGATTTCTTTAACCGGTTTTTCTTAATGGGGATTGCAACCATAGGTGCCTTTGCAAATAGGTGAATACCCAAGGTGGCCGTAATGTTATTTTTATGCCGTAGGTGAACTTTTCAAGGAGCTGCCGTTAAAAACGCGCCAAAGGCAATTATTAAAAGCTTTACTATAGTACAGGCCAAATGAAGCATGGTCTTTCGTAATAATACATATTATCTCTATTAATCCAGAATCGGTTGAATAGCGAGAAAATTCAAATTCGCGTTGGTGAAAAAAAGTACCGCTAGATGGTGTTTATTATCTAAAAGCTTCTTTTGAATTTACTTGCGGCATTAACTGGAAAAAGCAAGCCAGATACACTTAAAAAGGAGAATCGTTATTTGCCGAAGCATAAATTTAGCCAGGTGTTATGAGATAGGGAAGCCACAAAGATTTAAAAATAGTTCCAATTGCCGCGTATTTTAAATTTGGTACAAATGCTACAGCAGGGAAAATCAAAAAACTGAGCTTTCATTCGCAAGTTTGCTCGTATTTATACCACCCTATAGTTGTTTATCTTGCAATTTGGACTGACACTACTCCCCTACTTTGTTTTGTTGCATGACTATGTGTTTAGAGATGGTTGTATTAGGAGCATTGAATTTCTAGTTATCTCTTGCCATGCGGCCTTGGTCATTTTTCTATCCATTAGGGTTATTTTGGCGGACTAGAGCCTGTCTCACCGAAAACGGAATTCGTTTAAAGGTGCTTCGTTTTTTAGATAGGCATGACAAAATAAATTACGTGGTTATGGACAGGACAGGCACCGTAACCAAAGGCGTTTTTAAAATTCAGGATCTTGCTACCAAATCAGATCTTTACGAAGTGAATTCATGAATACTTGATCGGCTATGAAGCAACATCTACTCACCCAATTGCTTTAAGCAATATTAGAAGATTAAGACGGAAGGAGAGGGTTTGTAAGCGGACCGATGTTTCAGAAATTGCAGGGTAAAGTTTTTTTAAAGGGAACGTTAACGATAAAACTATTTTGGCAGGAAAACAAAGCCTTACTTATATCGAACAGATTAACGTTTCAAACTGAAATTGCAATATTGTAGGAAATATTGTTTTGGTTTGCTATAGACGGAAAATTTGCTGGTACGTGACGGTTGCCAGATGAACTAAAAGATTTGACGCACACAAGCGATTAAAGAATACGGGCTGCTGGAATCACAAAAAATTTATGGCTTTCGTTGACAAAAGATTCCATTACACAAAAAATAGCAAAACAAATGGCATTGACTGGGCAAAAGGAGATTATTACCTGAAGATAGCGTCGAAGAAGAAAAAATGTTGAAAAGTTGAAAAATTGCCTAAGCACAAAGTAGCCTTTATGGCGATGGAAATTAATGATGCACCTGTTCGGCAGTAGGTGACAGTGTGATGCCATGTGTCTTAAGCCAGCGATGTAGCCATTGAGACCGGCCAGACGTAATTAATACAGAGCTGATCACCGTCTTAAAAATTGCAAAGGCAATAAAAAATGGTAAATCTACCACGAAGCATTGTATGGCAGAATATAGCATTTGCTTTCGGGTTAAGTTAATTGTTTCTAGGCTTTAGGAGCAGGTGTTTAGTACTATGTGGGAAAGCTGTTTGTTGCTGATGTGGCTGTAGATTATTAGCAATTTTGAATGGCCGTTCGGTTACAAAAGAATGGAATTGGGATTAAAGCAAACTCGATGAAATCAGATAGCAATCTATTTTTAATTTCGTTTTTCTCAAATTCATTAAAAGTAATAATTCCATTTGCTGAAGTAATTGCTTCAAAATACTTTAAACTTATACTACATGGGCTAACGAACTCATACATAACCGTTCCTCAGTCAGTAATCGAAGGGGATTAAATAAAAAAACGCCTACAAGACTTTTAAAAACCGACGAAACATTCGGAATCAGGTTTTAACAATTATGGGTATTAGATTTACAGAATTTAAAATACTTCAATTCCTTGATTTCATATCAGATGACTAGCCCCATTATGAATGTAAATGGTAAATTTGGAAGGCTCTTAGAGCATTAGAAAAAAGGAATAACGAAATTTATCAAAAAATATAACGAACAAATGAGCTTTTTGCCATATTCCATATTCAAAATTCCCGAAACGTAGTGATTATTATAAAGTGCCCTTCGACTATTTTATCAAGAGAATATTAATTTAAGTTCAATGGATGTACTAAATACGTTTGCTAAAACTTAGGACCAACCTTATTAGCAAATAGTGCATAAGATAACGCCAAATTCAATAGCTTGAGCTTATTTTGTCTAAGTCTGCCCAATACATAGCTATCGATTATATTTTGCTTTTAAAAGAAAAAAAACAAAATGTAAAAATTCTGTCTCTGTGTTATCCCATACAATTTAGACCTAACGGTCGGCGCTTTTTACATTGCTCATGTTTAAAAACAACCATTTACTGAAATAGTTAGCTGACTAAAAGCTATATTTTCAAAGACAATACGGTTATTAATTGGTACAGTGTGATTGTAATCCGTCATACAAAAGTACTAGCTACAATTAAACCGTTAAAAAGTATTACCAATGGTTGAATTGATAACAATAAACTCCGATTTAGACAAACATTGTAAGAGTTTCGGGTATTTAACCTTATACTACCCATGAACATTAAAACGATGTACATGGGAATGATAAAGATAGAAAAGAAATTCAAAAGAGCAAAAGAACAGACCAATCCAACCAAAATCGGACCCGGTTAACACCGACCAACTTACAATCATTTGATTATATGAGGGACCCACTGTAAAAAAAAACAAACCAAAAAACAAAAATTAAGTGGAATTAAAAAAATTACATAAGAGCAGAAGGAAAAAAATAAAAGAGTAATTAATTAAAACAAATAACATATGAGTACAAACATATTTGAAAACACCAAGTCAAGAGAATAACCAAAACAGTGCTTTGAATTCTCCAAACAAGATGGTCAGAGCAACAGGGAGTTTCGTGAATTTATCAAAGAACAAGTAGTGAACATAGGAAAAGAGGAATTGCGACGTATTCCAAGTCACCGAACCAGGGAGATGACAAAAGAACTAAGAAAACCGGCATAACGAGAATCGAAAATGGAGTATAACCCAAAGGACTTAAAAGGCTATCAAATAAACTTAAATAGCCTTTTTGAGAAACTTTTTAAAAAAAGCATAATAGACTATTGAACATTCAAATAAATTACTGACCAAAACAATTACCGGAGAAGAAAGGAGAGTAGCGAAATTTTTTAGTTCTCAAATTACCGAAGCATTTAAGGAAAAAGGTTCGGAATCTCATATAACCAGAATTAGAGGTTTCACTTAAAAGATGAGATGGGAAAAAAGGATGGATTGTATGTGATATCTCGTGTCTTACTAGAGGCTAGACTTGAAGGGCAGGAACAAAAACCATGCAAATCAGTAACCCAGGCAAACCAACCAAATGATCTTGCCGTTAGCAGGCGGTTGCCATGAACAAAATAAAAAAGTGCCCCATTGGGGAAAAAAAAACCCATTATAGGGAAAAAAAAAGTTCAAAAAGCGATTTAATATTTATTAAAAAAGATTAAAAACATAAATATTTTGATATTTGAATTCAAAACAAGATAAAAATGACGGATAAAATGAAAAAAGGACACCCTTTAGGGAAATTCTAGTTGAAAAAGCTAAGTTGGATTTAAAAAAAAAGCGTTAGTTTTTTAAAAATTTATTTTTGTTTTTTCTTCAAAAATTAAAAAGGGAAAAATTACTTTACATTTATTCGATTATTTTTAAGATTTAAAAAAAAAGTAAAAAGATTACCCAAAATCGGAAAGAAAACAAAAACTGTAGCATGAAGAAATTAATCTATATCCTTTCTTTTTAACTTTGGCTGTTTGTACAAATTAGTGTTCCTGAAATTTCATGAAAAAGTCCCGGTTGTCATCTCTCTC
>Ga0163217_1041064_pt1 | contig 10503 bp, 14 predicted proteins | sample SynspAceP_FD_185933 | JGI IMG/M metagenome (GOLD analysis project Ga0163217, IMG submission 185933) | Saline lake microbial communities from Ace Lake in Antarctica - Synechococcus sp. Ace-P (PacBio error correction) | ecosystem: Environmental > Aquatic > Non-marine Saline and Alkaline > Saline ... | reverse complement strand
GATTCGCTGGGGCGCCCACCCTGCCGCTGCCTGGCTCCCTCAGCGAGTTGATGGCCACTGCCTTAACGCACCAACGCGGGCCATGAACTTCGAAGCCACTGTTTTGTGGCCACCGTTTCGGGATCGTGGTCGCGCCCAACCCCCGGGGGCCTGCGCTGACGCAACACGGCTTGGGCATTTCTGCAGAGCGAAACCCGCGGGCGGCGTACGCCTTGCTGGCCCAGCCTTCAACCGACTGGCAAGCCAACCGCTCACGACCAGGCCTGGAGCCTGGAGGGCTGCCGCACGGGACGGTCGTTGATCGCGCCGCTGCAGCCAGGGCTGGACGGTGCGGGCCCGTCTGCGCAGCAGCGTCGGGCAGCTCAGGGATGGGTGCCAGCCTGCCGCTGGCCACTGGCGGCTGGGCCCAGGTGCCCCTGTGTCGTGGCCGCTGCGTACCGGCCTTCTCAGATCCGGCCCGCTGCGCCACGGCCAATCGGCCGAGCAGCGCACCTCTTGCCCCACAGCGCCTGGAGCTGGAGCTGGAGCTGGCGTTCGTGCCGGCCCGCTGGGGCGCTCCCTGCTGCTGCAGTACTTACCAGGACGGGGGCTGTGCGGCTGGGAAGGTCTCACGATCTGCATCGCCCCTGCGTTAACGACCGCACCAACGGCACGGTGCGGTATTCTGGATGCCCCCTTCGAGGGCGAGGAGCTGCTGGAGCTGATCGAGCTTCTGCGCAGGTTGGGGCCTTGCTCCATAACGGATCGCACGCAGCGAGGTCTGAGCCTCGGCTGGTTCGGCAGCCTCGGCTTCTTGCATCGGACAGCACGCGCTGCTGCAAGCAGGCTCCATGCGCGATCGTGCTCCCTTCTTCCGAATTCCTTTGCTGAGCGGCCGTCTGGCGCGAACCGGCTGCGTGGTGGCGCCAGCACCAGGCGCGGGCAATTGGCGGCCACAGGAGGCCGCTGGGAGCGACGGGCCACGCACGGCCCTGGCGCGCCAATGACCGTGCCATGGCAGCCTGCGCTCGGACCTTCTCGATCCACGGGAGGCGGCCATCGGCGGGAGCCAGCGCGCGGATCGGTAGCAGTGCGCCCTCTCCAGCCCTTTCTGCTCAGCCGGGCGACTGAGCAGGTTCGGAGCAGGGCAGCGGGCAGGGGAAGAGCGGAAGCGATCGGGAGAACGGCCCGTACTCGCCGTTGTGCCCAATTGCCCCGCAGCATCCGTTGCGAGGACACCTGGACCCGCGCCGGGGCCTTTTGGTTCCAGCGAGAGAGGCGCAAGCAAGTCCAGGCGGCCGGGTAGGCGAAGCGGCCAAAGGCGGCCACCGGATCACGGCTGCCACCACCATCTCAATGGATCCCACATGCTTCAAGTGCTGGTTGCCGCTTGGAACACCCGCAGAGGCGAGGATGCGGATCGGCTGCGGCTGAAGCTGGTGGAGGATAGTCGGCCACGCCCATCGCCATCTCGCCGCCACCCGCTTGTAGCCAGCAGCACAGCTTGCTGCTGCTGCCCGATTACGAGCAAGCGCAGGGCAGGTTGGACGATCTTCAGCGCCAGCAGGTAATTGGCGATAGGTCGTTAGCGCCGATCAGAGGAGATGGCCCACCTTGATCACGTTGTTAGCCTGCACCAGGAAGGCGGGCGAAGAAAGCGGATCCAGGCAGGGGTGCTTCCGTCCTGCAGGGGCAACAGCCGGCGCCACAGCCAGGCACTGGCCACGACGTCTGCCAGCTTCACGGCGCACGGTGTACGCTCATTCCCTTCAACAAGCACCGGTGCCCGGATCGAGCCCCGCTCGATCTCTCAGCAGGCGCAGCACCGCGCGTGGATGGTCGCGCTCCACCTGGTGGATGCCATCGAGATACACCAGGAAGCGCGTTGGCTGCGCCGAGGGTGGCGGGGGCAGATCGAAACAGGTCGGCGGTCGGGCAGGCCCATGAGCCAGCCTTCCAGAAGCGTATGGCGTATAGCGATAGATGTTGCGGTGGGGATCAGCAGCAGTGCAGGGTTGCAACCACGCTGATCAGCAGACGCAGGTCGGCCGCTGAACACCGAGCCGAGCACCGGCAAACAGAACGCGAGGCTGAGCGACACCCAGATCGCCACGGGCGAGCGCACCACACCAGACCCCGAGGCCAAGGCGATGGCTGGCAGCAGCACGGAAACGCGGCGGAGGGAGTTGGTGGTGGCAGTGGAAGGGCCAGGCTCAGCCATCGCAGATCGGCGATCAGGCGGCGTAAGCCGGCGTTCCAGCTCTGGCGGACAGGATCGCCACACCACCAGGCGAGCACATAGCCAGTTGTGGCGAGTAGCAGCGTTCTGATAGGGAACTGCGAACAAGTTGTGCAACAAGCAGGATCACGTTGAGCTGGATCAGGCCCAGATGGCCACGGCGATGAGAATCACCGATGAACGGCGCGCGGCAAGCACATAGAATGAGGGCCAGAGAGAGGAGCGGGCACCATGGCGTTCACAAAGGTGCTGGGGCGGCACCGGCTGGCTACCGAACGGCCGCCAGCAGCAGCATGATCCAGCAGGCAGACGATCAACAGCGCCAACGCCAGCAAGCAGGGGCAGTGGCACCAGCTGAAGCGCGATCTTGGCGGGGGGTTGAGCCGATTGGCCAGCAGCGCGAACACCTGCGACAAGAGATCGACAGCCCCACCAGGCGGGATCAGCCCCAGCCCGAGATGGGTCAGTTGTGCGGCAGGCGGCATGAGGCGGGCTTTAGGCGTCTGGGTCGAACTTCTGCATGAAATTCATGCGGAGTTCGTCGAGGCGTTGAAGCCATAGCGGGCGTAGAGGATTTGGCATCCTCGGTGCCAGCACCACGGCGAAACCCCTGCAGTCGGGGGGAGAACACGCAGCTGACAGCCATTTGCCCAGACCTGCCCCGATGCTCCGGCAGCCACAAACACATCGGTGAGAAGCCGAAGGTGGAGCGATCACTGACCCCCGCGCATAGCGATCTGATCGGGCCCTCGAACAGGCTGGAAATTTCAACGAATGTTGTATGGAAACTTGCACCTGGTGGTGGTGATCCCCGCTGGCCCAATACGATGACGCAGGAATCCAGCACCCACATTCCATTGAATGCGTCGGCGATCAAGGAGAGCGTGAAGGCCCCTTGTTGCCATTCCATTCGCCCCTGCCTGAATCAGATCCAAGCCATCCAAGCATCGGAGGCCCAGCAACGATCTTCTGGCCTGATTGGGAGGTATCCGATGGCTTGAATTGGCGATTGATTCAGGTTCTTGTTGCTGCACAGGGCCGCTCACGTGGCAGGGAAATCCGGTGAATCGGCCCAGCAAGCCGGCCATGGCCCCGTGGGGCAAAGCAGGCCAGGCGTGGAAGCAGCAGCACGCGCCAGGGCGAGGGTTCCCACACTCCCTTCTGATCGGGAGCCCAGCGCAGACAATCCACCACAAATCCCCCAGTGAGGGAGGATGGGCAAAGCGCAGAGGCACTAGGCGAGGCATCCACCACGAGCGGGATCGGCTCATTCGCCGCCCTGAGCGCTCGCGGCCACGCGCTCACAAACGCGGCACCTCCGTGCCACCCAGCCGCAGGGCCAGCAGTTCGAGGCTGGCTAGCGCGTCGTTGAAGGGCACCCGATCATCCAGACCAAGGGAAGAAAACAGCCAGGCGAGCAGGGATTGGCGCGTGACCTGCGGCTGGCCAAACCAGCCGCCCATCAGCGACCCCGCATTGGCCAGGGGCGAGCAGCCCCACGAAGGCGATCAGCACGGCGGGTGATGCCCGCGCAGCTTGAGTCGTCGTTGGCTCCCTGCGTTGATGGCCTCACACTGTGTGTAGCGCCCTCGTCCAACCAGCTCCGGCAGCCAACGGCCGCGATGCGCTGCCTGCCACCGTCTCCGGCCTCCGTGGTGCCGGCACCAGGAGACGGCCATCATCACCGCCGCCGGGGCAACTGAGCAGGTTGGCCGGTGATCAGATTGGCCGGCAATGCCTGGGGAAATAGGGCTGGAGCCACACCCACATAGAGCCCCACATGGTGCTGGCGATGTGGCCATTGCCAGGCGGTGAGCACCACGGGCCAGCTTCATGGGCTGGCGCGTGGCCAGATAGGGGCGAATCGTGAGCATCGATTCAATTCCCACGAACCACATTTGCTGGCGGCCGCCGTGGCCTCCACACCTGTGGATCCCAGACTCCGGCGAAAAAGGGGCCAGAGTGTGAAAATCACTCTCTGCATTCACCCAGGTGATAGAGCCAGAGGGCCGTGAGAGACGCGAAAAGATCGCAATTGGAAGGCCTGAAAAAGCGAGGATCAAAACCCCAGGCGGCCCTCTTCTCCCGCAGAACCGCCAGCGGCCAAACCAAATCAGCGCCCGACGGGCCGGCGCCTATCAGCGCCACCACCCTCATGAGCGAGGGAGAAACACCACCCGCCCGAAATGGCAGCTGGATACAGGAGCAAACCGAGCCCCACCTGCGTAGCCAGGGCCACCCCGATCAGCCGCCAGGGAATCGCCGCCGATCTGCGAGAACAACCCAGGCCACCAGCAGCAGCAGGGCGATCCCCAGGCTTCCTCGCACGGTTTGCCAGAGGCATGGCCCTTCGCCTTTAGTGCTGGTTGCGGCGTCAACTTACGGGAGGGGTGCCGTTCAACGGCTGGTCTGGAGTTGATACGGGGATTTTTCGGCAGCTTCAGGTCAAGAAACCACCTGTCTTTTTTGCTTTTTTTTTTTTTCCCCAAAAAAAACGCCGGTTCGACGGTCCCAAGCATCGTTACTACAATCCAATTACTTCGTCATAACGGGTCGTTAGTCCCTTGCCACCATGCCGCTCACCGTCCGGCTGTGACAATCGAAACCGAGCACTGCCTGAAGGAGCTCCTGGCGGAAACCGGCCAGGAACAGGAGTTCGCCTGATCCGCCAACTGACCGCTGATGTTTGGCAGCAGCGGCAACCCAGGTCCGTCGTCGCGCGGCGGATTGGCGGCACCCTTGAGTCCTTCTCAATACCCTGCCGCCCGGCAGTGCAGAGCGTGAGCAGCGGCGCGGCGGCTTGGCCAGGGGACACTCACAGCAAGGCAGGCGGAACGGCGCTTGATGCGGCGGATCCTGATTGAATTCGGGCATCCTGCTGAAGCTATTACCAGCAGCAGGAGCCCCCCTTGCATCAAAGCTGCGTCAGCTTTTTTTTGACCAGGACCGCTGCCGCAGCTGATCACCTCACCGATCCATGCATCGGCCGAGGTGCTTTCTGGCTGCTGGGGGAATCCAGGTGATCCCCGCGTCCTGTCGGCTCAGAACCCACTGCTTGGGGCCCGTCAGCCGCGGGTGGCATCGAGGCAATCAACCTGCTTCGGGAGGTTACGCCCGCATTGCGGAACCAAATACCGCTATGCCGATACTACCCGGCATTTTTGCCGATCTCACCTTGGTGACGCTCTCGGAACGGCTGGATGTTGCCGAGAATTCCTCCCAGCCTGGACAGCGACTTCGATTATCTTACGGCGTTCCGCGTGAACCATTCTGCCGCGTTTCCGATCGGGCTGAGTCTTGCATCAGCAGGGCCAATTTTCCCAGGGCCTCCAGGCACGGCTGCCAAAGCATTCTTCCAGAGCCTGGGACTACCGCAATTGGGTGCTGGTCAGCGTGAACTTACGAAGAGAAACGTTGTGCTGGCATTTTGGGACGCTCTGAGGCCATTCCAGCCATCTGATGGCCCGAATGACACAAACCGAGGGAACGATCAGTATCGATGGCGGCATCAAGCAACATTCAGCTCCACGTTGGGGAGCGGCAGATCCAGCGTTTGCCACAGAGGTGCTCGCACCTTCCGGGTGGGGCAAGAAGCCACAAGCAGAGGCAGCCTGTAAACCAGATAGGGGTGGACGACCAGCCTATGCAAGTTGATCAAAAATCTGACATAAATCGTTAAGAGTTGGCCTGTCACCAAGGGCAATTCCTGTATCAAAGTTGGTCGATGTCATCAGAAACAGCTATCTTTCAGGGCTCATTGTCCATTTTCAATGAAAACTCTCCGGCCATCCACTGCTGGCCAGCAGCTTTGATGGCTGGCGCCTCTGCCCGCAAATCTTCATCACAGACGAGAAACAACCTGGGCGGATCCACCACCTGTTTGGCGCTCTGCACAACCCAGTCACCGTGACTAAACGTGGTTTCAGTCGTTCCGTCCCTATCTGATGACCCAAGCTCCACGATTCTTCCGGGCTGCAGGCTGCTTGGCTGCAAGCAGGAAGCCGAGACGCATGTCGCCGTAGCCAGCCCGCCGGAACTTGACCTTTCTTGGTGCAGGGCACCGCTGCCTCTGCTGGTTGGCCCTGCTCTCCGAAGCCCATGAAGATCAGGGCCTCAGAGCGAGCGTCATTAGGCGACATGGGCAGGCCATGGGATTGGTTTTGCCATTTCGATCGTTTGGCGGGACGTGCTCCAGTGGTGAGTTCGATCGAAATTCCCTCTGCAGCCGCCAGGAGGAAACCTCTCCACACCGCTGGAAGAAGGAGAGGTGGAGCGATCCTGTCCTGGTCTGGCCTGATCGCTGAAACCTGCACGCAATGCCATGATGGAACCGAAGGAAATAGGGAGCTCGGTGCCTGAAGAGCCCTGCCAATGTTCCGGATTCTGTCAGCTTTTTTATCGGGAACATGACCGACTAATCCGCGGAAACATTGCCACGCTGCGCCAGCAGCAGGAAGCTCAACTGGGCTGCGTTGCAGTCGTTTCGCAACCCTGGCAGGCCGGTGTTGGAGAGCTGACAGGAAGGAACACGGGTAGGATTGGAAGTGAGGGCCACCGCGCCGCGCTCGATTCAATGCCAGCGGAGGTCCGGCCGGCTCGGCGCTGGGCCGCTTGCCCCTGGCGCAAGCAGCCCTGCTTTCCCAGCAGCACAGCCGCTGACGAACCCGAACCGAGGTTCAGCAGTGCCGATTGCCGATCTCGAAAACATAAAACAACGCCATCTGTTTCTCGATCGAAGCGCTGATGGAGCGCAGCTTTCGATGGCGCGGGTACCGGAGGAAGTGGAGCAGAAATTCCGCGAGGTGGCCGGCGAACTGGCCACCCGATTCCGCCTCAATGCTGAACCGCTTTGCGGCATCAAATCGCCTTGCTGCCATCAGACCCCTGCCTGCCTTGATCGTAGTTAGCACGCCGGCCAGAGTCGATTGATTCATCCCCTCCTCGTCGGCCGGGAACCCACCACCAAAGCAAAAGGCTTCCAGCCAGGGCAGCCGTTTCGGGCCAGTTCGGACCTTGATCAATGGTGTCGTTTTCGCCGATCCCACCCGTCAGGGCGGATCACATCACACCCGCCCAGGGCTTGCCGCCATCGCGCCATGCCCTGCAGCAGCCTGTGCCAGGAAAACCTCCAGGGCCAGGCGGCTGGCCCCGCATGGTTTGTGCTGCGGCCTCGGCAGTGGCGGAATTGTCACCGCTGAGACCCGAGAGGCCCGCAGCCACACTCTCCTTTCTGCAAGCTTTTGCCGCTTCCAAAATTCCTCGACGCGTCAGGCCCGGCGCGGAGCTGGTGCAGCACACCCCGGACCACTGAGCCGCTGCGACTGGCCATCACCAGCCATTCTAAAGGTGTAGCCCATCGTGGTGTTCGATGCTTGCGCCCATCGCGGGATCCGCCGCCAGGCGAGCAGCCGAGCGCCCCAGGTATGGCAGCTGTCAAGCCTCAGAGCCGACGGATGGGTGATGCCGTTGCTGGGCCATCAACCACCTTCGCTGATGTGCTGGTGGTTTGGGCCATTTGGAAACCGAACGGCGCAGGCCCGCCCAGCGCCAGGACTTCCCGGCACCCGCATAGTGTGAAAAGCATCCGGCCTCACAGGTGCTGTTGAAAAACCGCGTTGTCGAAGCAGGGCTCACTTGGGGCCAGGGCCGGACGCCACGCCCGCAGGCCAGCGGATTGCCGCCAGGCGCCGCGTTGTTGGAGCGGCAGCCAGGGGAGATGAGGGCGCTGAGCCTCTCTTCAACGCCGGTGTGATCAACGTCGGTCGTGAACCCAGTTCGCCGCCCACTGGCACCACACCGGTGGGCGGCCAGGACGATCCGCTCCAACCAGAGGCAGCCAGGGCCATACAGGCACCAAGGCATCCAAGCCAAGCAGCGGCCGTCACTCCTTGGCCCGGATTCGAGCTGAGCTCTGCGCCAGAGAGTGTTCGCCGCCGGCATCGATATCGGCGACCTTGAGGGCTGAGCTCCCCAGATGAAGACGAGCACCAGATCCCACGCCGGATTTCAGGCTTCTCCAATGCTGTCGCTGTATTTCCATTGCTGTTTTTCCTTTTTTTTTTGTTTTCGGGCCCCCAAAAAATCCCCATCGATGGCACAATGATTCGGACGGGAAGGATCGGCCTGCCAGTATGCGCGTGGCGTACTGCGATTCGACGCGTCAGAGGAGAAGTAGCCGCTGCGGGCCGAATTCCAGCAGCGACATCCTATTCCATTAGCTCGCGGATCCGCCCAGGCGGCGCTGACCCGCGTCCTGGGCGCGAAGGTAAATCGGCGAACGTACGCGAACAGGAAGAAGGATCGCGGCCGGTGAGTGGTTGTCCAGCCAAGGGCTTGAAACAAACTCCACATTGGCCATTGCTGAAATGACCGAGGCTTGATTCAAGTGCAGCACCTCCGCATTCGGGGATCTCACGATTTCCAAGCCCAGGGGCGGTTAAAGCCGCCATCCCCCGAAGGCTTTCGATCTCCTCGTGTGGGTCTTGCGAACAGGAAGAAGTTCTCGCTCCACCTGCTCGCGAAATTTCCACATTCGCCCCGCGAGGGTACCGATCGTAGGGCCACCCATCATGGCAAATTTTCATTATTTCCGGTGCGGAAGCCCCGGGGGCCTCCAGGCCGGCGGTGGAGATGCAGCTCGGAGAGATCGTGGGCCGGATAGACCCGCTCGCCCAGCTTGACCCACTGTAATCAGAGATAGGAAAAAACAACCCGCAAGGCGCCCTTCCATATCAGGGATCGGATTCACATTTCGGCCGAACGCCGTTGATAAGCGAATGGATCCAATTTGGCAGGAAAATTTAGCCAGGTTGCTGCCTTACCACCGGAAGATTCACGGTGCGGGGTTGGCCCATCGCGCCGTGCGTTCTTGATGCGCAGGTTACTGAACGATCACCTGCAGGGGCATTGAGTGCTGGCGCTTGTATTTCGTGGATGCCGCTTTGACCTGCACATCGGCAAACAGCGAGGAGGGATTCAGCCAACAGGCCGCTCTGGCGGTGAAATGTTAATCGGAAAGCCGCGTTTTAACAGCCCAGTTTGGTCTGTCCCCAGCGCTCCAAAAAAAGGCCTAGATCAGCAGCGAAGGGCTCCAGCTTCTTCAGTTCGGAGACAGATCGCGGATTCCAAGTTGGTGCCCGATCGAGCCATCCAGCAGCTCGCGCAGCAACGGATTGGCCAGGGGGCGAATCCATTCGCCTGGGCGTGACGCATTGGTGACCGTTGAATTGAACTTGTCAGGCCAGAGGGTGGCCCGTTAGTCAGGAAACAGACTGGGTGCGCACGAGTTTCGCTGTGCAGGGCCGCCACCCGTTTGACGTGGTGAGGGCCACCGTGGCAAAGTTGGCCATCCGGCACCGCCTTGTTTTGCCGCCTTTCGTCGATGATTCGACCACACTGCGCAGGAGCCGATCATGGCCGGGGTACTTGAGAGCGCACCTGTTGCAGGAAAGCGATCGGTTGATCTTCAAAGATCAAACTCCACGGTGGCGGGGCAGCAGGCTGCGAACAGATCAAGGCCCCATTCTTCCAGGGCCTCCGGCAGCAAGGTGTGGTCTGGTGTTAAGCCGCGATGCGGGGTGGTGAATTCGACCAGGCCTCTTCCCAGCTCAGGTGCCTTTCTCAATTTCGAGCAGCAAGCCCGCATCAGCTCGGGGCGACGGCGATCGCAGGGTAATGGGTGTCGTTGAAGTGCACCGGCCCGTGATCGGGAAATTCGCCTGACGGGCAACTGGCCGCAGAATCGAGGCTGGCGCAGCAATTTGTCCCTGGAGGGGCTGCAGCTTCACCCAAAGAAGTGCTGCGCTTTTGAGCCGGCAGGCGGGCCGGCCCCCTCCGCCGGTGCCGGGTCATTGGGGTGTAGAGGCCACACTTTGAGGAGGGTTCTCCAATTGCTCACCTATCTCCTGCACCGGCCCGTCGTAAATCCGCCGTGTTGAAGGGCGTAAGAAATCGGAAGTTCTCGGTTTGCTTCAGGGGCCCGCCACAAGCGGCAGGGCCGGTTTGCAAGGGTAGTTAGAACCTGGATTAGCCCAGCAACCCGGGCCACATCCGGTGGGGATGCGATTCGGCATGTTCGCCGGGGACAATTCCAGCGCCACCCGTCTACGGTTGGCCCCGTTCATTCCGCGGATCAGAAACCTCGTTGTTGGGGGCCGCCCGGGAAAGGCCCCACAAAATTTTTTTTTAGCAAGGGGCCTTGAACTTCAGGGTTGCGGGGCAGTTTTCCCCAGGGGGGGCCCAGGGGCCGGGGGGCCCTTTTGGGGGAAATCCCTTTCTTTCTCCTG
>Ga0163217_1109301_pt1 | contig 10504 bp, 8 predicted proteins | sample SynspAceP_FD_185933 | JGI IMG/M metagenome (GOLD analysis project Ga0163217, IMG submission 185933) | Saline lake microbial communities from Ace Lake in Antarctica - Synechococcus sp. Ace-P (PacBio error correction) | ecosystem: Environmental > Aquatic > Non-marine Saline and Alkaline > Saline ... | reverse complement strand
GCCCCAAAATATGAATTAAGAAACAATATCGGCAACTTCGGTCTTCCTGCCCTGCTAAAATAGAAGAACAGAATTACGAGGCATTAACAAGGTCAATCTCAAGCGATTAAATTAACTAAAAATCTATTTTTATGAGCATACTGTAAAATTCTTCATGCTGCAAAACATGCAGATCAACCACTTGGCACCTTTCCATTGAAAGAAGGAACTCCCAGGGCCCTAGCATGTGGGGAAAATCGATATGCTCTTTTGGGAGTTTAGTTTGGCGCATTCAGACATTCACACAATAGCTAGAAACGACATATGTGGGAGGAACCAATTTTTCCCAGTGTCCCTGGTCACGAGATCGTAGGAAAAGTTACTCCGTTAGGTCAGAAGTCACCAAGCTAAAGTAGGAAATACTGTAGGCGTAGGCTGTATGGTGAATTTCCTGCGGAAAAGCTTGTGGAAGCTTAAATCTGCATGTGACGAAGACTTGGAAGCAATTCTGGCAAAAAGGAATAATGTCAGGGGGTAACTTACAGTCCTACCTTCAAGACAAAAAAACAATTACTTATGGCGGCTATTCCAACATCCAATCGTCAGTAACTGAAAAGTTTGTGCTTTCGGTTTCTGAATAAACGCTCCACTAGAAGGAGTCCGCTCCGCTACTTTGCTGCCTAAGGGGATTACCACCTATTCTCCATTGAAAAGCATAAGTAAAAAAAAGAAGATAAATAAGTAAGCGGCGAGTATTAGTGGGCGAAGACACATGGCTCTTGCCTCGTTGAATGATGCGCAGCAATTGGGAGCAGAAGTTACCCATGCTCAGGCCGCCTTCTCAGAAAAAAGCAAGGATGGCAGGACTATCTCGGCGCGCACATCATTCGAGCTGACCACAGAAATCCCGGAAAATATGAGAAAACGATTGAGGATCTTACAATCTAATTAGTAGACACGGATCCGCTTTCTCATGATTACTCGGCGTATTTGAATCTATTGAAAAGTTAAATGCTCATTGGTCCTCTGGGAGTTCCTTTTCCTACACCTGAGCAAATCCATGCGACAGCCTGATCTTTGGGGAAAGAGTTTGGCTGGATCACTGTCGGGCGGAAAATCAAAGAAACTCAGGAAATGCTGGATTTCTGTGCCGAGGCATTAACATTCGTCTCTGATGTGGACAATAATCGCCATGACGAAATCAATTGGAAAGCTTATGAGCGTGACGATCAGCAGGAGGAAAATTTCGGTATCGATTTGTGATTGATATGGCGACGCTGAGAAGTAAAGCTAAACTTCACTTAGAAAAAGCCACTCTAGAACGATCTGGGGTGGCTTTTTTTATCTTTTTAGATCTATTTCTTTCTTAAATCCCCTCAAACAAGCCACCCAATCCAGATTCGGCTGATTTTTCAAATGTGTTGGTAGCAACTCTGTTGCCATTACGACCACGGAGAGGTCCGTTTTTAATAGCCTTTCTTGGATCAAAAAGGCGTTCGTAGATTTCCTCTAATCGTCTCAGCTTCCTCGCTACAAGCCGTAGCCAATCCGTGCTTAGCCCAAACCGGTCGCCTTTGAATTTTTCGATGATCGTCAGCAGATTCGATTATCCATTTCATCCAAGCATTGACATCGACATCCAGTGCATGAGTGCAAACTGTGGCAATATTCTAGGTGATGGTTTCCGTCGCCTTTCACCTCTGCGAAGTCGGTGTTCTACGCAAAAGCATATTAGCGATCCGGGCGTTCCACGACTTCTGCGTGCATCTACAAAGGGCAGCAACCTCGTCGTATTGGAGTTTGAGAATTCCAGCTAGAGCGCTGGACCTATTATCGGTGTGAGCAATTTTGGCATCGTAATACTCCAATCTACTATGATCCAAAATCGAGCGCGAAGCGGTGAAGTCAACAACAGATCGGGTGTGTGGCCCGATGAGTGTATAAAGGAACTTAAGGAAATCTGCCACAGATCGGGCATTGGGGCCCCAGATCCAGCATATATCAATTCTCTTTGAAATCCTCATCGTCCGAATACAAAAATATTCCTCCACGATTCGGATTGAGCCGGTGAATTCTACAGATAAACAAGACGTCCCTTCTTCTAGATTAGTCAGCAAGCCAGCTAGATCGAGGGCTTATTCCAGACAGGACCCGAAGTGATTTTTCAATCGAGCCAGTTCATTGGGCCAAGATATGACTCAAAGTCGTCTTTCCCCGGACCAGGGCAGGGCCATGAAGAAGCACGTTGATCAAGTGGGCTCATTTCGATTTTTCGAGCAGTTACGAAGGACTTTCTCAGATTCGCCACGATCTTAAACTGTGACCACGTAAAGTCCTTCAAAAACTCAGTTGGCCTCAATGCCTTCTCCAAATCTTATCCTTTTGAAACTTGAGACTTTCCTCGTCTCCACTTAAATAATCTTCTCTCATGATGGACAAATATAGGAATTTAGACTTCCATAGTAGAGAATTTCATATTCACACTTTTTTCGCCCAAAGGCAAAAATTTAGCTTTAAATTCGCAGCAAATCTCCTGACTAATGGCTTCCAACGACACAAAAAAATTACATTTATTCCCTAATCCTGCTGGTGCTGGTATTAAGTGTTTGTACTTTCGTGGGAGATTCGCACCAATAATCCTTGACGAAATCCCAAGAAACGGAATTGCATTCCCGGGAAAATCACCTTTTCAGGTCAATCAATGGGACCAACTACTCATTGACTTACTTTAACCCGAATCCGGCAAAAACCTTTCAATTCCTCCGTTTGACTTCGCTACTGGTAGTTTTTAACAATTAGGCCTCTCGACTTACCCGATCCCTGATTCTGAGATTCAAAAAAATTTAATCGGATGGACACTTGGCTTTTTAGCCTTACCCTTATTTGCCCAAGTTACTCGCAATGCCTCAAAAAATCGTCTACGAAAATCGGCTGGTGCATTGACCCGACAGTCGCGTCCTTTAGTAAATGTTTTGGGCTTTGGCCGGCGGACCGGATATTAAAGATAGTGGCGCATCAAGTTCTATTAAAATTAGTGGGATTTGATTAAAGTCAACTTTGATTCAGAAGGAAGTTTCGCCCCAAAACCGTCGGGAGTCTATCTAGACTTTTCAGCTACGGCAAAAGGACAGGGAGCTTGATGTCATTGCTGACTTTTTGACTAAACGAGGTATTGAAAAAATTACCCTGATGAAATCGGTGTGAGGAGCTCGTGGCTAGAGGTGTGATGAAAAGGAGAAGCTCTGGAACAAATAGGTATCAATCGTTCCGGATGAAGCCGCCAGTGCTTCTGATCTGATACAGTATTATTGCTTTGGGAAAATCGAGGTATTGGCAACTTCTGGAAATTATCTCGAAATTTCTTATGTATGAAAGATCAGTCAAATCTCCCATTACGATCAACCTGCTACGGTATATCCTGTAAAATCACAACCTTTCTTAGCGCAACTGTATTGGCCAAAGATTGCATGACTGCGGGATGCTTATTGCCACTGCTTTGATGGTCATGGGGCGTGGATCGAGCGATCCAAATTAGTTCTGCACTCAGCGAAATCGAAGTTCTTTCTGATATACGGTGATGGCAAAGGCGGATATAAAAACTATTGCCCATGAAGCCTTAGCCTTACTTGTCTTTTATACAGGGAGTAGAATAAATGCAACATTATTGACTTTTATTACCCTTTTACTGAAGGTTATACCTCCGAGGCTTTCTGAAAGGACTATGGAGAGCTTCGAAAACAGGGGATTAACTTTCTTCTTCTTTTTCTTTACTGCAAATGCGGTGCAGGATCCTGGGTTTTTTTCGCCCCAAAATTCAAGGGACAAGTATTTCAAACTGTTTCTCGTTTTTGCTGGGTTCCTATTTGTTTTCTATTACTGTTTTTACACCTATTACCCGAATTATTTTTTCAAGTGGATTCGATGGTGGAAAAAATAGGTTTATTCATCCTAATCGGCTTTTTACTCCAACAGGATTCTTGAATTTTCTATTCTAGTGGAAATCCGAGCATGGACACATCCATCACCTTCATGGTTGAAAGCAAAGCGGTTTGTATTACTGTTGATGCTCGGTTTATTTATTCATTGCGTTCGTGGAAGGCATACTTTACTTTCTCACGACAATTGAATCGGAGTAGAATTCAGTTGCCCATGTCCATGGCAGTAATCTGTTTGATCGGCATGTCATGCACAAAGGTCCAGCAGGGCTTTTGCACTTGCTGCAGTTTGAGCAACTCTCTTTCAAAAAATGGACTCTATTCTTCCTTATAATTGTTTGCCCTTGGCTTCCCCATTGGAATGTTCTCAAGTTCGTTTTTTATTTGAAAATTGGCATTCTACAAAACAGAAGGAATCGGGAATGCTTTATGGATGGTCGTTGGCGGTTTTTCTAACACATATCGACTAACCATATTTTTCGAAAGCAGGCCCACACACAACTTTCATTGGAATAAAATTATTGGTTAGCTTCTGTCGCAGCTGGATTAGCGATAGCTTCGGAGTATTTTATTTAAAAAAATTCTCTGAGGACAAAAAATATTTCTCGCGGATTAGCACATAACAGTAAGAGATTTGATGTTGTGCTGAGGGGGATCTCAGGAAATCCCGCTTGGCTGCAAATCTATTAAGATCTATGGAGAGAAAGAAATCATTTCACGGAATTTGATTCCCCAGATACTTTTAAAATTAGCGGGAAATAGAAATAAGAACATTCGATTTAAAAGAACAAGTCTAACTTTTGAAACAGGCCATTTTTTACCCAAATTTATTGGGGAGATTCGGGACTTACCAAAATTTTTTGATTAATTCGTAGCGGATTAACTATTCTTTTTTGAATTCGTCACCAAGGTGCACAGTCCCAATTCCTAATTAATAAAACCCATCTGATCATGTCTAAAACCAAGATGCAACGCTATTGGAGGCAAAAAATCTCAAACCTTATTCTACCTCCTGATAGTCTGTTTGTTAGTTTCCTTTGATTCGGAATACTTGGGGGGAATATTTGAATCAGTTCAGACTAGGCGGATTCAAACTCGTTTTTGGTGTTGCCAGCAAGGCTCAATCTTCACTTTTGTTGATTTTGATTTTGTCTATGTTGGTTCGGATGAACAAAAAGCTGGATAAAGGAATTGATGTCAACGAGGATTAACCAAAAAAATCCAATTTCAAACCCAAATGGAAATTTTTAACCTGGACATACATTCTTGTAGTTTATCATTCGCCTTATACATAGGCATCGCCATCTACACCCGAGCTGGCTCCACCAAAGAATTTATATACGCTGGGGCGGAGTTTCCCCTCTTGCCAACGGCATGGCTACTGCAGCTGACTGGATGTCCGCAGCATCTTTTTATCTCTATGGCAGGAGTTATTTCCTTTGCAGGCTATGGACGGCTCTGTTAATTAATGAGCTGCGGACAAGGTGGCCTAGTGTATTGTTGCGCTTTTACTTGCACCCTACCTTTCGGAAATTTCGTGAAAATTTACCGTTCCTGCTTCGTAGGAGGACCGCTATTTATTTCCAACAAAGCGCGAAGTAGTGGCAAGTCAGTCATCTGTGCGCTTTTTATTCTCATTTACCTTACGTTGCCGGGCAGATGCGCGGTGAGTGGGAATTGTCTTCGCAAGATACTGGGAAGTAACCTATCGAATGGGGCGTTAGTTATCGGGATGTGTATTGTATTCTTCTATGCAGTTTTCGGCGGGATGAAAGGCATTAACTTATACTCAAGTCGCTCAATACTTGTGTCCTTATTTTCTTTATGGTTCAGCTATCTTTTCATATCTATGCAATTGACAGGATCCAATTCTCAATTAGGACTAGAAGTGAAACAGTTCTGACGGCACTTACTTGCTGGACAAAATTAGATTGGCGTGATGACCGAGCTCGGCTTTTTGAGGCCTATACCTCCAGGGAGGAAAAAGGGATGGTGGGGAATTTTTATGATCACCCTGGCCTTGAAATGGTGGGAACGGCTGGAGTGGCCACATGTGATTGTCCGTTTCTTTACCGTCCCAAGAGTGAAAGATGGCCGGCTTTCCGTGGTATGCCGTAGCAATTTATTTCGATTCTTATACCACCGCTCTTGCGGTAGCCGCTTTCAGGGAATCATACAATACCATTGAATCTGTCAGTGAAAAAAAGGTGAAACTTACCGATTTGGGGTGGCTTAATTGGCAAAAAACAAGCCTTAATCAACAGTTGAATGATAAAAATGGGGACAGTATCGTTTCAATATGGGCAGACAAAGAAGCCAACGATTGACGATTGACAAATATTATGGTCTTTGGCTTCGCCTTGAAATCGCCCAAAACTATCCCAATTGGGTGGTTGGACTCTTGCCGCTGGGCAAGGCCGCTGGCACTTCCACGGCGGCAGGATTGCTTTAGTGATTTCCACCTCGTATCCCGTGGACCTTCTTCAGAACTTTCAGACCAAATGTCTGAAAGAAAAGAGCTACGAATTGCACGTTTAGCTGCTGCTGGCCGCAGGTAGTAATCGCCGGGTATTTCGGGATCAATTCCTCCTGGTTTTTGTGGCCGAAGTCGTAGCATTCGCCTTTGGTTTGGCAGCAGCCCTCTTTTCTTTCCATTGATTCATCATGGGGATCTTCTCCAGCCAATCAACAGGAAGGCGCTATATCGGAATGGTTTCTAGGATTGGTCTTTACGCTTTAGCTACATCATTTTTCTTTAAATTATCCAGGTCCAGAACTTGAATACTTAAAGAATATTGGTGGTTTTGGAATTATCTTCCAGAAGGAAATAGGCTCGATTGGGATGTTTCTTAACTTCTTTATTTGCCATTTGTAGTCTCCAAATATTTTACTCCTGCACCGCCCAAAAGATGTACAGGAGATATGATTAAGAAATAACGGTATTCCTTAGAGATCCCGGCGATGCCAATCGTGCTATTTAAAAATTGATTACCTTAACGTTAAAACCTTCGCTATCATGAGACGAATCGAATTACATACCCTGAGCGGGAGTATCTCTTACGAAACCAAAAAAGTCGTCACCCAGCCCGAAAGAATTCTGGGCAAGATAGCGATTCATTTCACTGAGCGAAACGCTTTGGAAAAATGGTCTTAAAAAATGGGATTTGCAAAGATCCGGATGTGAAGTGGTTTGTCGATGGAAAGGACTGAATATCACCGAGAATATTTTGAGGCGACATCTCTATAGCGATTGGAGATCGGCCAGCGATCATTGGAAGCAATGACCGAATGAGGCTGGGGAACCCTTACTTATCGAGCGCTTTTTCATGAGGGAATCGCCTTCGCGAATGCGCTGAAATCTTAAAGGGAATTGGCAAAGGGTGACAAAGTCGACATCTATATGCCGATTGGTCCCTGAAGCCGCTATCGCAATGCTAGCCTGTGCCCGAATCGGCGCGATTACTCGGTGGTGTTTGCAGGATTCAGTAATGCATTGGCCGATTCGGATCACTGATTGCGGGCCAAGGCCGGTTTGACGTCGGACGGAATTATCGCAGGGAAACAAGACCAATGTGTAAAAATCCCTAAGTGGATTGAAGCCTTGGAAATCCTTCCGTAGAAAACGGTTAATCGTTGACGCGAACCAAGGCAGGAAGTGGACGATGAAGTCTGGGCGAGGACTATGTTGGCATGATGTAATCGAGAGCGAATCTTGATCAAAATTGTAGCGGGAGGAAATGGACAGCGAGAGACATTTGCTCTTCATATCTCTACTTCAGTTCGACGGGCAAGCAAAAGGCCGTGGTTACATACTACCGGCGGCTATTATGTTTATACCCAATATTCCTTTGAGAATGTATTTCAATATTCACCTGGCGAATGTCATATGGTGTACGGCTGATATTGGTTGGATCACCGGTCACTTCTTACATCGTTTTAACGGAACCACTAACTGGCAGGTGGCCACGACTTTAATTTGAGGGAGTTCCAACCTTACCCTGATGCCGGGAAGATTCTTGGGCAGTCTGCGAAAAACATTTAAAGTAACTCTTTTACACTGCCCCAACTGCCATGTCCGGCATTACAAAGCTATTATGGCAACCGAACCATCGAATGGCTATGATTTGAGCTACGCTAAAAGTTTACTCGGCTCCGTCGGTGAACCGATTAACGAAGAGGCTTGGGCATTGGTATCATACGCACATTGGAAAAGAACAAATGCCCAATCGTAGAAACTGGTGCGCAAACCGAAACCGGTGGAATTTTTGATTTCACAATTGCAAGGGTCACCCCTACCAAACAGCTTGGCTACGCTTCCCACTTCCGGGGAATCCAAACTTTGCATGTAGATCTGAAGGAAATGAACTGACGGGAAATTCGGTGGAAGGAAATCTCTGCATCAAATTCCATGGCTTCTATGGTTCGCACAGACTTATTGGGCGATCATGAGCGTTGCAAGCAAACTTATTTCTCCAACTCTATCCAGGAATGTATTTCACTGGAGACGGGGTCAAGCGAGATCATGACGGCTACTACAGAATCCTCGGACGATGTGCATGATGTCATGATGTCTCAGTCACCGAATGGGAACCGCCGAAGTTGGAAATGCGATTAAATGAACATCCAACGCTGGTCTAGATCCGCTGTGGTTGGATATCCGCATGAGAAAGTCAGGGCATCTGATGCCTATTGATCTGCGACATGGACAAAACAGAACCGAGGCTAATCTCGTCAATGAGATCAAAGAAATGGTTTAAAGATGATTTGGCCCAAATCGCCAAAGCCAGACAAAATTCAATCGTAACTGGCTCCCAAACCCGCTCCCGGCAAGATCATTTGCGTAGGACCTACGGAATAGTGCCGAAGGGAGTCTTGACAGCAGGGGAGATACAGTTACTTTGCTAGATTCCAGAGTAGTGGAGAAAATTATTAGAAGGCCGAAAATATAAAATTTCAGAAAGCTTAAATGAGAGTCTGAAACATTTTTAGGAGTTCTCACTCATATTTCATTTTACTTGCCCATTGAATGTCATCGTCCACCGTGGTAGCGGAGTTTCTCAAGCGGTTTCCTCCTTTATTTCTTTTCTGTTCAAAAGAAGCTTTTGGAAAAGGGCTTGCATCCTAGAAATCGCTATTTAGAAAAGGGACGAGGTGCTTTTAGGAGGGCAAGCTTGCCGAAAACCCATTTTTATATTCATAAAAGACAGGGGCAATTTATTTGACGGAATCAATTTCCAAAAAATCAAGAGGGAAAATTTCGCGATTGAAGTGCGAATGAAGGTGATGTCTGGAAGGTTCTTGGCTCTACTTGAAAGCGACCCTATGTACTTCTCTGCAAAAAGTGCAGAGAAAAACAAGTCTTGTCTATGCAATTCCTGTTTCTGTCATGAAGAAGTATTGGAGCAAACAGTTTCGAGTAGCCCTTTATTTTTGCTGCTGGCTTTGCTTCTGGGCAGGTTGTGATCCGACAGCAGGACCTTTTTCGAAGGACAAAAAGCCAGAGGCGCATTAAAAATCATGCTAGGGATCATTCCTGTTTGATGATTTTCTCTGATCAGTCGAAAGATCAAATTTTCTGGAAAAAAGTTCTCACTTGTAGTCCTGAGCAAACTATCCAAACAAAGCCGCTGCGCTGATGGGCTGAAACCAAGTGGCAGTCATTCGTTAGTCTGCGGGGAAAGGATCTTCTCCATATTGGGAATCATCATCCGGACAAAGATTACGGTCCAAAGTAGTTGCCAAGGAATTTACCCGACTGGTACTTGTCACGCAACAAGTTAAGTGAGTACGCAGGTTTTGACAAGGCGGAGAGATGGCTTTCCTTTTCAGATTTTATTTGACCATGATTAAAAGAATCGGGACTACATCACCTGATTTTGACAAGAAGATGGGACTTCTCAAAGTCCTGTTTTCAGGGATCATCTCGATCACGATGTGCTTGCTTCTCCATGGGGAAATAGGTTCCCGCAGTTATTGATCCATGGGTTGATTTGAAATACGCTGGATCTAAAAGGAATGGAGGACTGTATCGGGAGTCAGCAGAACAAAATGCTTTTCCCGCTACTATTTGGAAAATGACTGACCATGGATTTGTGGCTTCGGTGATGACCGAAGTCAATAGACATATCATGCAAAAAACAGCGATGCCGAATCGGCCGGAAAAAATCACTGGCTAATGGAAGACGAAAGCGCTTCGCGAAAACCCCTTTTTGCTTCCTTTCGCTAGGGTACTTGAAGGTCGTGAGGAACAATTGGCTCACGTATACAGAAATTCCAAAGGGGACAATTGCCTTGGGTCTTACGAAGAATGTTCCTTGAAGCTTTGACCGAGGGGGCCCATTGCCGTTTACTTTTCTAAAAGCCTTGGCACGGCAATTGCGTCGAAGTTACTCCTCTGCTTGATGGCTTTATGTTTCTTGCCCAGGGAATAACCATCATGGCCAGCAATCCTAGGGTTACAAACCGATGAGCCAATTGAGAGCAGCTATTTTTCAGGCGAATGGATCAATCAGTGACCAACAGAGTGAGGCGATCCTTTTAGCGCGAACAATTTTCTTTGATTTCTCGGCCGGTGCGGAGTCTCTCTCTGG
>Ga0163217_1059938_pt1 | contig 10504 bp, 4 predicted proteins | sample SynspAceP_FD_185933 | JGI IMG/M metagenome (GOLD analysis project Ga0163217, IMG submission 185933) | Saline lake microbial communities from Ace Lake in Antarctica - Synechococcus sp. Ace-P (PacBio error correction) | ecosystem: Environmental > Aquatic > Non-marine Saline and Alkaline > Saline ... | reverse complement strand
ATTGATCATGCTACTTCTTTTTTTTAGATAGGCCTTACCTGTGTGATTAGCGATACAAAATGAGCAAGATCAAAAATCAAATTTTTATTTTTTTGAAGTGAGTTTTTCTACACTAATGAGTTTTAAGATTATAAAAGGAGTTGAAGGAAATAGTTTTCTTGTGACTAGCTCCTAAAAAAAGTCATATACATTTTAATTAAAATACTATCCGTTTTTTTTATTGCCTTGGGTATTTTTATCATCGCCTCTGGAGCGTAAATTTTACCACTGAAGGTGAAATTTGGAGAAGCAGATTCAACTGAGTGCACGAAGAGCTTTGTTTTTAATTCGTTAAAAAGGAGCGTACACACTAAAACCATAGATTGGAGTTGCTATTCCCCGAGAAGAAAGTGATTTTTTAGGTCTTTAATGCTTCTTTATAGGTTTTTATGCAGAGCGTTCCCGGCCATTTTATGATCAACCATTCTTTATCTGGATGCCTTAACTCCTGTAAGTCCGGGGACCCACTTGGTAATATATTTCTTTTTTGTTCAAAATTTATCAAACTGAGTCAATAGGATTTATTGAAATTCGGAAGTAAGGCGCAGCGTCGACACCGGAGGCCGCAACGCCCACTGCCAATTACCTACATTATGAGCGTCATGTTCGTAAGTCTAAGTAAAACTTTTCAGCAAAGAAGCGTTTCTCCCCAGCGCCATCAATTAAGTAAATTGCTTGGCATAAAAAACTCGCCGTTTAACATTCGAACCGGTTATGCAGTGAAATTCAAGTTTCATTAATTGCGCGCCATTCCATGCATCAACGAGGGCATAACGGTTTGTCACGTTTTTTTCCATTTTTCAAATTCAGCTCATTATTTCGCCATTTCAATTGCGTCGTATTTTAGAGCGGAATGCTTTGTGTTGTGTATGGGGAAAATGCCCCATAAATTTGCATGAAAAAAATTCGTGGCGCCAAATTAATTCACTCCAAAAAATTTCGTTTTCTTCGGCTATCGCTTTCTTCGATCATTTTACGTACAGAGCAAGTACCAAAGCGCAAGTGAGGTCCTAGTCTTGACGTACCATTTTCAATAGCTGGAAAATGGTCTAGTTTCTTATTAGTTATCGCATTAATGTTGGTGTTGTAACGGTATAGTGGGGGAACTTACAAATCTTAGATTTTTTGTTTTTTCTCAAAACCCATATCAGACAAACTCAAGTTTGGCCAGTTTGGTATGTGGGATTGAGATTTTTAAATAGCTATTGGGTATAAATGTATTTCTAAGTCCTTTCAGGGGTTAAAAATCGATTTCCATTTTTTTTAAAGGATATATAACCAAATTAAGGGTCTCCCGTCATCCTTTAAGACATTCGTTTTTTTTCAAAAATAAAATAAACTTGATCTTTATTATGTTTTTTTTATTGGGAAGGAAGTTTAGGTCAGAAAGTAGTTTTCTATCCTCGAGGCTTCCTTTGGCATGTTTTTAAGGGCTCGTGAATCTCTATTTGTGTTTGCACTTCTGATACCTTCGTTACTCTTCTACTAATTTGTGAAACACTTCGGCTGTGCGTCGTGATAAAACGGCATGAGTTAGAACTTTGGTTTGATCCTGAAGTTCATTTCGCATTTTTTGTTAAGCTTTCAAATAAAAACTCACAGCGGAGCGTCGTATTTTTGGATAACTATCCAAAATTTCGCGATCGAAAATAAAAATAGAAGTAACAGGAAAGCACTATTTGTAGGGCAGCTAAAAATCCCACATTATCTCTAATCTTAAATCACGACGAAAACCAAAAACTTAGTAACTTTTTTTGAACCCTTTAGTTGATATTTGAAGCTTGACATTCCACCATCAACGCCAACCACTGTCCAGTCAATCCAAGTGCTATGTATCGCTTAATAGAAAACAAAGCGATGGCTGCAATATTCTGAAGCTTTCACCAAAACTCGCTTTAAGGGGTGTCTTTCTGACATCATTTCAAACTTTCTGTCGTGTTTAATAATCTTATTTGCCTAAGGGCGTATTCACTAAGAAGGGTGCTACGTACATTAACTCTATTTTAGGAGCATACTCCGCGGCAAGTGATCTTGCAAAGCCGTTCAACAGGCAGCTTTGCAGCAGCAACACTTGATATGAAACGCATGCCTGTAACCAACAGCCACGGGTACTAAAAATTACCATACTAGAGTTTCGTGCCCATTTCTAGAAATAATAGTTTTACTAGCCTTAACAAGGACTTGAAAAAATTAAGTTCCATTTCCTCGTAAAAGGATGTCAAATCATCATTGTAAGAGGTTTTAAGTGATGACTCCCTGGGCAATAGCCAAAGCCATGGATTCTCCTCAGGTAAAACCGCGTGCTCTAGCGTTTATCTGAAGCGCATCAAAGCAATATGTGTAATGTTTAAATCAGCAATTATTCATCTTTTGTTTTCTCTGAGGCAACAAAAACAGTTATTTCTTTTATTTAATTTCTTTTTGCCATGGCAAATCCTATTTCCCGTGTGAACCGCAATTCAAATCATATTTTTTCATTTTTTTAGATTAAAAATTGAAAGCTCTTTTAGTTTTTCTATGTTTTAAAAAAATTTGCGATCATAGGTACCCATCGAAGGATAATTAAGAGCAACTCTAGGATAGTTTCAGTGTAAAGAAATTAGGCTGCATTTTCCATGTTCCAAATAAGCCGTTAGTTTGCCTCGCGATAATTTAAAAATTGTTTTTAATTGATTTTTTTATTAAATTAGGAGTTTCCATTTGCCAAAATACCGAAAGGTGCTTTTTGTAATCAATAATATCTTCCATTTCGACTCCGTTATCCACCTTTTAATTGAAATGTTTTATGATGCCAAGGGATTAAGGACCATAAGCGCTGTTCAATCTACAAAAGTATTCGCCTTCTTTTACTTGGGAGTTTATTTCAGTTACCAACGAGTGGTAAAGCCAGGAAAGGGGTAACGTTATATGTATTAATTTGTCCTGCAAAACATTTTCTATCCCGACACCGGAGAAAGTACTTTTGAAAAAAACCCATGGCCTCAGGGGTAATGACTTTAAAGATTATTGGGTTCTGATTTAAAAATTCCCAAGCTTCTTGGGGTGTTAATGGGTAAAAATTGTTTGGAGTGAAATTGATGTAGTTTCATTGGCGTTGTGCGTTTCAATTTTTAAAAAAGTACACTGAGTACGATTAAATATAGTACAAAAGTACCTCAATTGTGTTTAATTAAAAATTACTAAAGTTAAACAAAAAATAAAAATCTTAGTGAGGGCCTACCCAAACAGATCGTATTTATGTCATTGGCTTATTTAGGGGAATTTGTTAACAAATTATAGCATGGCTTTATCACTAGATTTGTGTAAATTAAACAAACTAAAATCTATGAAAAAAAATAGTCTTATTATTTAAGATGGGTGCATGTTTTTACTACGAATGGCACAATTTGAAACACCCACAGCCTAGTCCGGCTGCAGATGGTTAAACAAAGTAGTGGGTCTAACAGATGTTGAACCTTAGGGAGTATTCAAGACCTGCAATGCGTGGACGCTACTGTTTTTGGAGATTTAGTACCTGTTGAAAAGGTATTATGGAGAACAGGAGCTAATAAAAACAGTGTTATTTTCGTTTAAGCACAGACGTTAAAATGCTGCGAAAAGATTTAAAAAGCAGGTCTTTTATGCGTTTCTAAGCCAGGAGAAAGTGTTTGGGAAGTTTATTTTACACGAATACTGAAAGCTGGAGCACCTCAAAATTGGGACGCTAGTAAAGTAGCGGCATTGAAAGCAAAATCCAATTTCAAAACAGCTGATAAAGCAGAGTCAGTTTACCAGTTAGCGAATAAATCACCTATCAGGATAATGGAGCGCATTTAGAAATTTCTGGGATGATACCAAATAGCTATTCGTTTGAAGTGCCTACAGATATGGCTGTAAGTGGCTTCTATAGATAAAGTAATGAATTGGTCCAAGGTGAGGTGATGTTATTTATGCTGCAGCCGTTGTGTATTATTTAAGGCAGATAAAGAATAAGAAAGCGCAAGAATGGATGGCATAAAGCAAATGTCAATGACTGAAAAACCACAGCCTATTGCAATTGAGACACAGTCACTCTATTTATGCAAAAGCAGGGAATAAAAAAGGAGAAGCTATAGCCGCGGCTAAAAAAAGCTGTTAGCAGGTGCTGAGAAGCTAAAAATGGATTATTGTTAAAAATGAATACCGACTCGTTAAAAGAATGGGGAGCGATGTAATTTGTTTTAAATTATCCAAGAAAAAAAACGTCATAAGATATAAATCTGTGACGTTTTTTTTTTATGCCTCATAGGTTTTATAATCTGCCGTTTTTTTTTACGCTATATTTTGAACAGGCTCAACGCTAAGTAGACAAATTTTTTATTGAATTCAGCAATTCAATGCATTCCTAAAATTTCATTTTTTTAAAAAAACTATTTCGCTTTGCTTTGAATTTCTATTATTGAACGAAAAGAATTCATTTATCGATTGTAATTCCCTATGGGAAAAAGTATCACAGCCACCATATAGCGCTTTTGGATAATCATTCGACTTCCCTTTTCAAAACGTTTAACCGATGATGGTTTTCACTTGGAAGATGTATCGTGGCTCTATATATAATAGAGTGCTTAATTAAAAGTCTTTTAAATCCAATTTAATTTTATTTATGAAATAGCCTTAAATCTTGTTCTTTTGATTTCACTGAAGCGTTAAATAGCTACTTCTAAACTATCGTAATTTTTAGGAAACCATCCTGGTGTAGTCTACCTCACTATTTTTTTAAGGTTTTTCAGCATTATTTATTATCAAACAGTTGAAAAAGGCAGCTATAACCCATTCACCCAGGCACACAGCAATTAAATTTTAAGAGTTAGGTAGTTAATGTTCTCTTTCCAGCTTCAGTTAAACATAAATAAAAGAATAGTAAATAGAAAAAATAGGCAATTGGGTTACGATGCCCGCAATAAAAAACGGCTTTCCTTTTCACGAATTTTACCAAAGAAAGGCCGATAGAAAAATGCCTAAAAACTGTTACCATAAAAATATGGAGCCAATGATAATTGACAAGCTGAATTAAATTATCAAATAAATTAGTAAACGCAAGCAATGGCAATAAGCGAAACACACCCAAGCAAGGGTTAAACCACTTTGAAAGGATACCGTAATATTCTTGGGATATTTTCAGAGTTTTTATCGGTAGTCTTTTTTAAAAATATCTAAGGAAGTAATCGTCCCTAAAGCATTTAACTCTGAGGCGGTTGTGAAGACATGGCTGCCTGAAAAAGATCACGGCTAGGAGAGGCCTATTAGTCCTTTTGCGCAGGTAATTCAAGATAAAGTGAATAAAAACTTTAATCCTTTATCATTTGGTCTCTGGTATCGTTATCCGCTTTATTAATTAAGGTTTTAGCAGGCTTCTCTGATTTCTTTTTCTTTTCGCATTTGATGATGCTATAATGATTTTGTTTGCGTCAACGTTTGCATCACTACTCTTTTAATATCTAGCGCTGCCGAAAAATTTACTTGTGCCATTTTTTTCTCCATGGCAATTTTCATGCTCTTTTGTAATAGCTTATAATCGTCGTGCATAAGAGGATTCTAATACGGCAGAAGTTGCTGCGGGATAAAATTTAAAGGTTGATGGATTATATTTTGTAAAAAAAACAAAAACACTAAAACACTACCCAGTAGCATAAAAACTGCATAGAGAATTTTAAGAAAATTCCGTTAAAGATAAAACCAAGTTGTACTTTCCCGAAACCGATACCTTGATAAATAACGTTTGCACTTGACTTTTGATCTGTCCCAAGTAGGCTTACGAACAAGAAAAGTCCACCAGTCATTCCATTCCAAAAAAGATAAACGCGTAGAGGTGTCGACTCAAAATTTAAAAATATCTTAACTTACACTAGCTCCCGCTATTTTATTAAAGCTTTACTAAAAGTAATGTCTGAGGGTCAAATAACCAAGTAATAAAGAAAAAAATGGCTACAAACTACCCACATAATGATGAACATTTGTTTGTTTTTGGGTAAGTGGTACGGCTTGGTACCACCAAGAAAACGGTATTTATAAATAGTTACGATAGTACCAATAATAATTATTCAGTGGAAATAATCCCACCTAAACTGCCGATAAAATTATGGAAGGTGCATAAATGGTTGATCCCCTGCCGCTAATCCACGTATGAATTAAAAATAGAATAGCGGGCTTAGTGTTCTTGGGTTTAACATCATATCTAGTTCTAGAAATTCATAACGTTTATACTTTAGTTTATGGGTTATAAGGGCACAAAACAATGCCAATAATAACCAGTTGGCTAATGGAAGTCCAAAATAAAAAACTGAACAAAGCCCATCCCGTCATGAAAAGCTTGACCAGGGTAGAAAGAAAGGTAATGGCACTGGCTTGCATGGACTGGCTTGGGTGGCCATAACCGAAAGACCAACGGTTACCAGTTGGCTTTCATTACCACCAAAGTACATATTCGTTTACGTTTTTACTTCCTTTGGTTTTCCAAACACATAACCAAACAATAAATGTAAACGTGTTTCCTATTAAGATGCTCCAATCTAATGGCTTCCATAATATTACTATTGCCGGTCATTATAAAATAAAAAATTATGTGATATAGAATTGCGTTTGAGCAACAATACCAGGGGTTGTATTCTTTTTTCCAGATAAATTTTCTCATCCATGATGCTTATAATTTTTTAGGTTTTGTAGTTGTACTTAATATCTTTTCCAAAACAGATAACATATTAGCAATAATTTATAGGCACCAGTTACTCCTGCAGGTAATTCTCTTAAAAAAAAACTAAGTCCAGTATAGATATAATGACCCTGTCCGTAGGGGGCTATCAATAAGCTGCCTTTTTTAGGAGTTTCATCAAACATCATTCTTGCTTAAGTATGGGGTATAGCACTTGGACCACTCCCTTAGGGAATATGAAACCGCGTTCTTGAAACCCAGCCATTAAAATCTTCTGGGACAATCTTATTTGGGAAATAATTAACTTGTGATTTTTTTCCAAAAATCGTCACGTCAAGCATCTTCTTCGGTAACTCGACATTTTGAAATTGTAAAACTCGAAAGGAAAGCAATATTCTCGGAAATTGTTTATCCCATCGTCCGGCAGTATTGTATTGTTACAATTAAGGTACCCCATTTTTACAAAATCGAGCAGTTAATTTCTGTTTAAAAATTTTAAGTTCTGGAACTACATTATAGGCCCTAATCCCCATGACCAATGGCATCATATTTTCTAATTCACGAAGAGAGGAAAACCTTTGCTGGAATTCTAATTGTTACGGTATACCCAAGTTGTTCTAAGCTTTCAGGCACGCCGTTCACCTTGCACCACGAATATAGCCATATACTGGCCTGCTTTTTGTTTTAATATTTAACGTCACCACTTTTGTTTCTCGGGGCATTAAAAAAATTGTGAGTAATATGATCGTATTCCTTGTATTGGTTACTAATCTTTTTGTTATCTCTTCTCCATCAATTTTTATAGATATATAAATTAAATCTTTCTCTTCAGTATTCTTTGTTTTAAGTTTTATCCCATCAGACCTATCCATGCCACTGCGTCGCGCCCAGGGCGCTCACCGGTCACGCTTCAACGACGGACCGTTGAGCCCCAAGCGCTGCTGCAAGAGAGGTTCCGAGCGCTGCATTTGGTCGATCTCGATGGCGCCAGGAGAGGCGTGCGCCAAGACGCGAATCATTGGGCCAGCACACGCCTGGCCATCCCGTGCTGCGGCTGGGCGGCGGCTGCGCACGGCCGAGCGGGCCCGAGGCCCTGCTGAGCGCGGCCTCATCGGGTTCATCCTGGCACCGTGGCTCGAGGACCCAGGGTGTGCGCCACCTTGGCGGCCCTTCCCCCCGCCGGATCGTAGGTGGAATCGACGCCAGGAGACGGGCCAAGGATGGGTCTTGCCACCCGCGGCTGGCGGAGGAGAGCCGAGCGTTAGGCCAGCCGCTTTGGCGGCCAGCCTCGAAGGCGGTGGTGTGGCCGCGATCATCAGCCACCGACATTCGCACCGATGGCACCCTGGCTGGCTCCCACTGGAGCGCTGCGCCAGATGGCCGCCGCAGGTTTGCAAGCCGGTGATGCCTCCGGTGGGGGGATCGCCTCACCGGACCTGCTTCTCTGCTGGCGCTAACCCCTGGGTCAGCGGCCGTGATCGTCGGCCGCGCGAATCTACGACGCAGTACCGTCAGATCTCGCCGAGGCGCTGCAGGCGGTTGGTGCCCCGGGCCGTGGCAGGAACCCCCCTCTCGCTCAAGCTGGGCTGAAGGTTCAAAATGGCTCAAACAGCCTCATGGACTCAGCTGAGGGAGAGCTTCCTAGGCCAGAAGGGTCTGACAAAATGGATGGGCGCCGATACCAAATGATTGATCTGGTAAGTCATCCATTCCTCTCCGACTTGTTCATTTCTTGCTGCATTCGCCACCAGCCACTGTCTTTGAGGACAACATCCAATCAGGCTCGATTGTGAACGAGCCTTTGGTCGTTGCCGGGTGCCTACCTTCTGGCCATGCTCGTGCTTGAGTCGCCTAGCGGTTTTTCGCATTGGTGCTTTGTTTTGTTGGTTGCTGGACGTGAAGAAGGAGTCACTCAGTCGCCCGGTTTTTTTTGATATTTTCGAGTTTTTTTGACATTACATAAGCCAGGGCCGCAACATCGGCCCATACTCCGATTATTCAGGAATCTTCGATGATGTCTGCTATTCTCAGTCTTCAGCTGGACATATACTTCATATATGGCCTCGACAAATCCACCTCATTGCGCCAGTCGTGCTACGGGCTACCGCAGCAGAGGCCCCACAGCCTAAGCACATCCTGTTATCTTGGAGCGAATCCTGGGCTGCAATATTCCTCCTCGAACTCGTCATTTTTCTTCGTCGGTGCTTCTCGAGCACTTATATTGACGTGACTCAGCCTCACGATAGCCTGACATAGCGCTCTATGCCTCTGTATCTTCGAGATCGAGTTCGTACACCTTGCAGCTTCTCAGTGTGCGCGCGGCGTGACACCCCGTCCGCAGCGGCCCTGCCCTGGCGAGGGGTCTTCGGTAGCAAAACCTGCCCCTGAAAGGATACCTTGCACGCATTGGCATTGCCCAGGAGCGTGATCGAAGCCATCATATGTGATGCCCTTGCCTCTTAGTCCAGGGCTCGCCGGGCCTCGTTTGCTTGTTGGCCGCGCAGCTGCTCCTTTCGCCGAACCCTCCAGCGCGAGGGCCTGCTTCGTCTGCTAGGGGCCGAGGCACTCTTCCGTCTGGCCATCAGCCCTCGAGCTTCGCGGCGCTCCCCAGCTGGGTGCTTCTGGAGCCTGGCTGGCCACCGCTTGAGCCCGCCAACCCCTGTTGCGGAACTGGAACAAACTCGGAGCAGCGGCTGGCATCCGGCCCCCTTGCTTCTGCTCTGCCGGCCATGCCGGGCCTGCAGCGCGACTGGTTGCTGCAATTGCCGTGCGGGTCTGTTGCAGCAACCGAACCCCGTAACCAGGTGGGCGCCGCCAGTGGCACGGCTCTGGGCGAGTGGCCGGGTGCTCGACCTGCGCGGCGGCGGCAAAGCGAAGGCCACCCTGGAACCTCGCCAAGCAATGGGCGCGCATCGGAGCGGGCCAGGGCTGGGCCAGTGCGTTGGCTGCAGGCGGCCTCAGGCAGATCGAGGCCGAGCTGCGGCTTGCCCGTGGCCCAGCCCACCACCGGAGAACCTGCTGCTGGCGGGCACTGTGACATGTGTTCAAGACCGAACTGGCGGAACAACATGAGCGGACCGCCGTGCCTTCCCTCTCTGAGCTCTGGGGGACCCCTGCGACTCGGCCTGGGGCACGGGAGCCGGGCGAGGTGGGTTCCGCAACCGGCCTGCGGGAGTGGCGAGCACGGCGATTCACCCTGCGCCAGCGCACCGCCGAGTGTCTGGCAGGCGATCCAGGGCCGGCCTGGCCGCGCCAGCGGCTTTGTGATCAGGAGGCGGGCAGTGCCCTTCATCATCCATGACACTCGATAGAGTGTCCCCCGTTATGCTAGCAGGGCTCAAGCCCAGTGTGAGTCGCCGACTCGCGATTTGCTGATGGCCTATGCGGGCCAACTCGATTCACCTGTGCAGCGCCTGCGCTCAAGGGGCGACTGCCGTGGCGACGAGCGCTGCAGAGCAGTTCGCTGTGCTTGCAACTCCTGGCCGAAGCTGCTCGCCGCTCCAAGCCCTGGCGGCCAGAATGGTGGCGCCCTAACGTGCGAGCTGCCCCAGCAAGGGCCTGCTGCGGTGCGCTACTCACCCTCCAGCGGCTCAAGGAGCGAATTCTGCTGCCAACGATCCCGAGCTTCCCCCCGCCTGCCGATGCTCGCGGCCCTGCTCCCAACGCCCAGCCCCTGCTGGTGGAGGGACGGCTGCTTGCCCCGGACTGAGCTCCCCACGACCGCGTGCTCCTACCATCTTAGAAGCCTTCATGCGTGAGCAACTGGCTTTGTGCTAAAAAAACCGCACGAGCTGTTAT
>Ga0163217_1043538_pt1 | contig 10505 bp, 13 predicted proteins | sample SynspAceP_FD_185933 | JGI IMG/M metagenome (GOLD analysis project Ga0163217, IMG submission 185933) | Saline lake microbial communities from Ace Lake in Antarctica - Synechococcus sp. Ace-P (PacBio error correction) | ecosystem: Environmental > Aquatic > Non-marine Saline and Alkaline > Saline ... | reverse complement strand
TTTTGCTGGCCCTGGCTGCCATTGGTTTTGTGCTGGGTTCCTGCGCTGGCTTATCCCCTGCTCGCCAGGGCTGGAGCGACACGTCAGGGCTCGCCAATTGGCTTGGAGCTTCGCCCGACGATTGGAGGCCCTTGTGCATTCGCCTGCCTGGTTATCCGGCTGCTTGCCGCTACTGCCCCAGCTGGTGTTTTGATGTTTTGCTGCGTTTCCTGGGTTTCGCCTGCTTGTGTGCTCGCCTTATGACCAAGCAGCTGAGCTTGGCCTGGCCCAGTTGGTTGGCGGAGCTTTCTGGCATGGCCTGGACCGTCGGTCTGTGGTGCGGGCGCGCAGGCGGGCTGGGGTGTTCGAGGCAGTGCTGTTGTTGCGCCTTGGTTCTGGAGATCCCTGGCCCCACTGCTGGCGTTGCCCTCAGTTACCGGCTGTGGGTCACCCTGGCCGACGTAGTGGCGCCCTGACGTCCTGGCTCGATGACGCCCTGGTTGGCCACCGCTGAAGGCGCCGGCGATCAAGGCCCGGGGCGCCACCGGCTCCATTGGGCCAAAAGCGGGCCCCAACGGCTAAGTCGTTCAAAAATTCGCTACTGCCTTTTACTATTGATGAACCGACAGGGGGTTGTGTTCGGTCTGCCCGTAACCACCCCCCTCAGCGGCGAACCCACTTTGCAGGCCACTTGACTGCGCACCAGCCTGCATGGCCGGGTGCAGAGGCTTTCACGCCCCAGCGGCAGAAGGTCTAGGCCCTGTTTCCAAACGCATCGGCGAAGGTGTCACCTCAGCGCTGAGGAGGTGCACCAGCGCCTGCTGGGTGCAGAGAGAAAAGTTGTCGCTGGCTACGGTTTATCGCACCTGCGGCCTGCTCAGCGCGATGAGCTGTTGCGGGAGCTTGGAACTGCCGAAGGGGTGGCGTCGCTTTGGTGTTTCAGTGACACCACCGCGACCACCAAACCATCTGTCTGCATCGGCTGCGGCCGCACCGAGGGAATTCGGAGTGCCCCCGGTGCTTACCGCAGGCGAGCAGGCGCCAGCGCCAGGATTTCGCCTGATCCGAATGCGTTTCTCTCAATGTCAGGGCCCTTTGCCGCAACTGCCAGGGACAGAGCGAGTCGGGCGCCCAATGCCAGCTTCTAGCGGCAGGATCGGCGCGACTTAGCGCCCTGAACACGACGCTGGAGTGCGAAGCGATCGCAGCTTGTGGTGGGCGCGCTCAGGCCGATGGATTGCGTCGGCCCAGTGGGCGGTTTGAGAGCGGCCAGCAGGCATGTCGCGAATTCACCCAGGATTCGGATCATGGCGTTGAGGGTTGTGGAATCGGCGTCGCTGAAAAACTCTGCCGCCAGCTTCGTTTGGCCCAGCGTGCGGATCGCACAGATCGGGGGCTCAAAAAAAAGCACCAGGTCATTTGGCAACTTACCAATTGCATTGGAGAAACCACTTGCAAGAAAGCCGGGTCGACTGTTTTAGATTGCCGAGTCATCGCAAATAGCCCCGACCGTGGCTTTTCGGCTTTTTTGCCTGACACCGCCAGCCGCTTCCGTTACGGCATGCCGTCGGCCAGACGTAGCTGCTGGATCCCAGCACGCGCTCCGGTTCCTGGTGCGTCCACTGCGCATTGAAGTTGGCCCTCGAAAGGCATCCGCCAGGGTGTTTTGCCCCTGTGAAGGGAAACGAGGGCATGACCCTGGCCTATTCTTTTTCAGGGCCGGTGACCTGTTGCGGCACCGATCGGCTCTGCAGTTGAAGGGGTCTGCGTCGAAGCAACTCACGGCCTCTTCTTGTTTTCCGCAGCGATTCCGAAGCTCTCAGCGTGACGGCTTTCGATCCTGTCAATGAGTGGACGTTGCAACTGCTGCGATCCGCCACCTCGGCAAGCGCTGGAGCAACGCCTCCATGCCTTTGGCTTGGCCTGCTGGTCAGGCGGCTGGGCCGCCGCTGCGGTTCCTGGTGCGGACCCTTGCCATTCCGCCTCACCCTATGAGCGAATCGGTTGAATTCGATCGGCACTACCCGGGGTCACCACCACCCGCTTGATCCTCCAGTATCCGTTCAGGCCGAATCTGCTTGCAATCCCCAGCCGGCGAAGCGGGCTGTTTGCGACTGGCTCCAGCGCTGTGGAATCGGCCCGCTCGAAGCCGACATGAGATCTTGATCAAGGCTTGATGCCGACCGCGCCTCCCCCTCCGCCTTCCCAATCAGCTGTCGGCAGCTTGGTGGGCGGACTCTTGCCGCGAATGGGCCGGATCCATGGCCCCGCAACAAAAGAATCGCCATGGATCTGGGCTGTTGCCAGGCAAGGGGGTGCTTGCTCCTGCCTACGAGCGGAACAGCAGCAGCTCCAGCAACGTCAGTGCGAACTGCAGGCCATTTTGCCCGCCCAGCTCAAAACAGCAAACCCAATTCGACCCGCTCGGAATTGAGTTTCCTGTTGGAACTACCCGGCGCAGCCCAAGGCCCGGGAGGCCTCAGCTGCCCATTGCTGGCGTGTGAGGGGGACTGACCGGCGAACAGTTCGCCGGTCGAGTAGCAGCAGGGCCGCCGGATTGTTTCGCACAGCGAAGGCGTTCCGAGCAGGTGAGCCGACCGGCCTCGGCGCCCGTTTGCTTTTTTGATCAACGGGTCAGGAAGTACGGTGGTGCGCACGTCACCGGAAAACGTTCCGCCAGCGAAATAAAGCTGCATCAGGGAGGTGGTGACCCTTGTTTCAATCTGGAATACAGCGGCGAAGAACCTCTTCGAGGCTGTTTCCCAGTTCTGGCGGGCTTGTCGATGGCATCGAAGGGCGGACAGGCTGACCCGACCAACAAATTAATCGGCCAAAGATCCGGCGTTGTCCGCGTTCCTGATCTGATTCCTGCTTGAAGTAGAGCGAGAAAAACGCGGAATTTCCCCGCTCGGCGAACCAGATGGCCAGGGGACGCCAGAGGCCGAAAACTGGCATTGAGTTTCCTATGCTCAGGTGCTGTGCCAAGCATCGAGCAGGGCTTTCTTTCGAGGGGACTGCGAGGACGGCTCTTCCCGGTCCCCAGGAGGCTTTGGACGCTTGTATGACATCTGAAACCATGGTGGTACCTGAATTGGACCAAACAGAATAGGATGGGACAACCCAGCAAGCGGTTTGATTCGGCCTCTAGCTGTGTAGTCCCACACGGTTGTTCAGCTGACAAGGGGGTGTGAGGGTCGCCCAGGCGTCGGAGTGTCACCACCCGTCCCAAGACCTTCACACACCATGCATTAGCCACCCTCTTGGCCCGGACTGACACCCATCAGGTCGGAACGGCTCATCCGCCGGCATTTTTTTTTTTTCTTCGGATTTTTTTTTTTTTTTTTTTTTGAAGGCGTGCCACTCAAAGCCCTGTGCAGCCACAAGCCGGGATCAGCCTGCGTACGGCTTACAAGTGGCTCTCCAGAGGTTTTTCGGAGCCAGGCGGCCCCGTAGCGGCACTGGCGGATCCGAACGGAGGTGTTCGCCGCAGCCCAGCCGGCGGACGCTCGATCCGCAGCAAAACTCCAGCAGGCTGTTAGACCTGCGGCACCAGCGCTGCACGCTCCGCCGCATCGCCGGGCTCTCTGTGCGCCCCTCTCCACCGTGGTCGGCTTCATGAAGGGCCTGGGCCTGGACGCCTGAAGAAACCTTGACCCCAAAACGTCTTGTTCGTCGCTACCAGTGGGAGCGCCCCCGGGGACATTGAATCCATGTCGACATCAAACAGCTGGCCCAGGTTTGATGTCGGTCGAGCCACCGCATCACCGGCGGACCGTCGTCAAGGAAGGCCCTCCCCGAGTGCGGCTACGAGAAGGTACATGCGCGATCGACGACTCCACCCGCCTGGCCTACGTCGAAGTTGCTGGCTGATGAGCAGAGGAGACGACCGTTGGATTTCCTGGCCCGTGCCGTCGGCTGGTTCTCTGAGCAGGGGGTCACCTGTCGGCGGTCCTCTCAGACAACGGCCCCTCCTACCGCTCTGGAGGACTTGGCGAAAAGGCCTGTCGCGCCTTGGATCTCAAGCCCATCCGCCACCAAGGCCCTACACGCCGCAGACCAACGTGGAAGGCCGAACGGGTTCATTCAAAACCATCCTGGCGGAAATGGGGCTTACGTGATCGCCTACCAAACATCGGATGAACGCAACGCTGGCTACCCCGCTATCTTGGGGATCTATAACGGGGCAGCAGTGCCACATGGCTTTCTCGGTTGCCTCACGCCTCCAGCAATGCTCCAGGCGCTGATCGCTGAATGACCTGGTGAGAAAGCACATTCTAGCCGATTTCTGCGTTGTGCCCTTGCACAGCGGGCGATGCCCGGCAGCTCCAAGACCTGGAGGCTGCAGTGGCCTGCTTCCGACACTGGCTTACGCGATCGCACCAAAAATCACGGTGAAGAAACAAGGCGGAGAAAACCCAGCCGGATCAGCAAGTCGGATGGGTATCAGTGAACATCCGCTCTTCCTGGGGGGAATCAATGGGCTTGGATGTCTCCACCTTCTCAAGCTAAGAAGTGGAAGCCATCCACAATCAGGTTTGCGATTTGATCGTGGAGAACGTTATGAAAAATACACAGCCGCCGCCAGGCAAGCGCTCAAAGGCGGCATTCGCCCAGACTTGCCATCCGGAGTGTTGAGGGGCCACTGGTTTCCATCAACATCTTCCGGTATTCCCTGTCATTGGCGCTGCATCCTCCAGTCGGGCTGGATGCGCAGAGGATCGACAACCGTTCCAATTGCACCAGCGCGGAGGGCTGGTGAGTGTTGTGCACTGGAAGATCGTTGCGATCGTCTCTTGCAGGCTCTGCTGAAAATTTGATCCATACAATAGGAGGCTCTATAGCTGGCTCTTTGACCTGATGTCCAGGACGTTTGACTGTCCAGACGTTCTGACAAATGTGTTAGATCAATTGGCAAAACTATGGCGGGTAGCCCATTTCCACACGGCCTCAGGCGTGGACCTTGGCCGGCAATCCCGGCGAGATCTGAGCTGCGAATTGTCGGAATTGGGACAGGCTGGACGTTTGAGCGTTGTCCGGCTGAGGCTTTCCAGGCTTCGGCAACCAGGGCATTGGAGGCGACCAAGCCAGCACCATGATCATCAGGGAGGGCCCATGGCCGCCCCCACCCGTTCGTCGCTGGCGTACTGGAACACCCGCACCGCCAGGTGTCGAAGTTCGAAGGGCGCGGCGAGAGGGTTCAAACGGCGCTCCTTGACCACTCAACGAAGGGACCAGCAGGCCTGCCCACCAGCATCGGCCCCTTCAACCAGAGGTCAGATGGATGCGCCTGGAGCACCGCCGAAACCAGGAGCAGCCCAGGCTGGGGCCGATTCGTCGATGCTTGGGGGCGAAGCCGCTCCAAGGCCGCATCCGAGTCCCCTGCTTGGACCACTGCCAAAAAGCGCACCCGATAACCCAGATCAGAAGCATCAGAGGCGGCTGATCGCCAGCGGTCCCACCGAACAGCATCAGGGCCAAGGCGAGGCACGCTGCCAGGGCCACCGCGTAGCCCATGGCCGCGACAAACTGAGTGGCGCACCAGGTTCTGGGGACTCCAGCGCCTGATGATGCCAGTAACAGGGCCGCGAACGCGGTGATCACTGTGGCCTGAAGGGCCAGGCCCAGACGCGGCCGGCGAGGGGGAAGCAGAGGGTCTTGGATGGGCCTCGTTTTCCCCATTCCCTTGCCAAGCCTTCGGCGACCAGAGGATCGGGAATGGTCAAGGTGGCGATTGGACGGCAGGGCGGTTGATTCAACTGGGCAGCTAAGGCCACGCCAACCCACCCAGTTCCAGATGTGCCTGGAGCTGGCTTGCCTTCCGCCAGATTCCAGCGCCGACTGGCGGCGAACGTCCAGGGTCCGCCGGCGACACCAGCAACAGGCACGATCGCCAAGGGCGGATCAGGAGAGCAGGGCCGCCGCCCCCTGGATCGCCATCCACTGCCAGCGATCGAAAATACCGGCTGAGAGCGTCGGAACTCCCAGCAAGCGCAACCGCAACCAGGTCATTGACCACCTCCATTACGCGCCTCAGGGGCCACACCGGCTCCGATCGAGGGCAGGGCAACGGCAGGGGGCACCCGCAGAAAAAAACGCGCCATGCGCCCCACCCCCAGGACTGGCGGCTAGGCTTCGAGCAGGGCTCCCCTGCCCACTTGATCGGAAAAACTTTCCGTGGCTCCAGTAGGAACACGTAGCTGTACGTGGTCAACCTCAGCAAGAATCAGGCCCAACCGACGCATGAACGCGCAGGGCCGTGGTGGCTGCCCCCAGTCGATAAGGCTGGCGGCAAGCAGGTAGGCGGGAAAGGCCAATGGGATCAGCTTGGGCGATGCGCAGGATCCGGGCGGCCCGGAAAGCTTGCAGGCGGCGGTGAGGCCAAAGCCGGTGGCGGTCTCCAGCACGGCCCCGAAGAATTCCCCTCGCCCACCACAGTTGCCAGAGTTCCGACGATCTGCAAGCTGGACCGGTCGAAGCCGAGGCCCCACCCCCCTCGGCCCCGCCGGCGAAGCCATCACGCAGCAGGGCGAGGGAGCGCACCAGGGCCAGTAGACAGATCCGCCAAAACGACGATCACGAGCTGAGCCTTCCCGCCTGGCATGGACGGCGGCGATCATCGGCCGGCTGCGAGAGTGGGGAGCTGTTCATCGAACGCGGAGTGGTAACAGGTGGATTCCTCGCGCAGGGGAGTTGGGATTGGGGGCGGCTTACTTTCCAGCCGTTTTCGGCCATCAATTCGGTGGCCTGCTTGTTCGCGTTGCCAACTGCTCAACGCTGGACTTCGAGGCTGTGAAAGCTTCCCCAGTTGTTTGGAGGATTGGGTTGTCACCGAACCCTGTGAGTGGGTATTCGTTGTTTGCGAGGCGTAGCCCTTGCCTGTGCTAGGTGGAGCCAGAACTCGTCAGCATGGTGGCCGCCTTGGGGATTCTTGGAGCTGCTGGTGACACCGGCTGCGGTGACGGTTGACGTGGGTGGGAATTTGGGAAAGACGACCGCGAATGTTGGCGGCGGGGTCGCGATCCGTGGCAGGGGCCTCGGGTGAGAGCATGGCCAGGTAGTTAACTGGTTTGGGCACCGTGACGCCGCACTTCACACATTGCCGGAGGGCGGCGCAGCATCGCGCTGTCGCTGGTGAAGAGTGGCTGAGTCCAACGTTGGGCCACCATTCCCTTCACCCATTGCGCGGTGTCGGGCCTCGCCTTCTTGCAACCAGCACATCAGCCACCAGCGATTGGTTTGTAGACACTGGCCCTTGTGCGCAGGCAGAGGCTTGCCCTTCAAAGCGGATTGGTCAAATCGGCCGTAACTGTGAACCTGATCAGGGTTCACCACGTCAGGGTTGGACCTATGATTCACCCGAGCCGGCGGGTCAGGCGAACCAGTTCTCCTTGCGGATTCACGCAACTCGGCGGGCCCACGTCGCGGTTCAGGGCTCGGAGTCGATCGGCTGAAACAGGTTGTCATTTTCCTGGGCCCGCTGCAGCGGGCCGCCATCGACCAGCACCAGCCAACATCGGCGGGCTGTTGTTTTTATTTCCTTCCGGTCTTGAGCCGCGCAGCAAAATTCGTCGGTCCATGGCTTCCAGCAGATTCACCCTTGATGCCGGTCTCTTCGGTGAACTGTTTGAAAGGCTATTTTGTCCGTTGTTGTTAGTGCCGCTCCAGGAGTAGACATTCACCTCCTCGTCTTCTGCTGCGAGTCTTTCCCGAATGGGGTGCAAAGCGATCGTGCGATTTCCAGGGCTCCGACTGTCGCAGCCACCAAGCAGGGCGGAGAGGCCGCGATGCTTTGTCTTGGACTGGTCAACGTGGGTGGGCATGGGTGAGTTAGATGTTGCATTAGGTAGGGATGCTGGGACCCTGCATCCTCAGAATTCAGACGCCGGCTTCGGCCTCAGGCGTTCCAATTGGCTGAAGTTAGGGAACCCCATAAGCAACGGGGCCGATTCAATTTAGGGCAGCTGAACGTATGCTTTTGCTACGGCTGTGGTCCGGCCTGTGATTTCAAGGGGGCGCGGCCCAAGCTCCCATAAAAAAACCCCGATCCAAAGATCGGGGGAAGTGCAGGCTAAGCGCTCAGCGTGTGCGTATTGGGGAGCGGATCGGATCGAACAAGAGAAGGCTGCATCAGGACCACCTCCGGAGTTGTCGTCATCGGAGTCGTGGTTGAGCCACAGGGCGAGGCCAAAACAGGGCGAAGGACAGCCTGGTTCAAGAGGCAGAAGTTCAGCCATGTCTCCGGCGTTATATGTCTCCAAAAGATTGAATAGCCAGGATCGGCATGGCAAATTTTGTTTCCAAATCGTTTGCCAAACGAAGGGCCGGTTAACGGCACCGACGGCCCGCAAGGCCTCGATCTGCGGGCCAGGGCGAGGCCCCGCCAAGCCGAGGCTGAGCAAGTTCCAAGCGAGCCGGCAGGGGTCCCAGACTTGGCCGAGCTTGCGCAGCACCCCATTAACTGGACGCCAACCACCAGGGTTTGAGGCCTAGGAAAGCACCCAAGCCACCCAGCATGTTGTCCACTGGCTTCATGGGCCAGTGCCAGCATTTTGGCGTGAACGGCGACTGAACCCATCACCACCAGCCGTAAGAGGGCTGGCGGGCGGGGCGCCGGCCTGGCGGCGGCTGCGCAGGGATCAGGCGGGACCGAGCCAGCAGACAGCCATTGGCCGCGACCAGTTCCGCCAGCGGCGAGCTGGCCACCGCTGAGGCCGAACAGGGAGCCCAAACGCAGCGCCTGCCAGGGCATAGAGCAACAGCGTTGAGCTGATTGAAGGAAGGCCGAAGCCCCGGACCCCGACCAGCAGCAGCAGGTGATCAGCCCCGCAGCGGATGGCTGGAAGCCGTTGCCAAACCGGCGCCAGCGATTTGGAGTGGGGGAGGCAGGGTTACGGCCCCGATCAGACTCAGCCCCAGGCCGGCGCAGGCTTGCCAGGCGAGTTGCCGGCCAGAGGAGACATGGAAGGAAGGTAGATTGCATGGGGGTACGACGGTCCGCCGCCGGCCGATGGGATGGAAAAGGGCGAAAACAGGGCGAGCGTTTTACTGGACTGAGGACAGGATTCAGGCCGAAGCTTTTTGACCGGGGTCCTCACCAGCTGCGGACAGTGCCGGGATGGAGTGGTCTTCCCCCTGGGGAGATTGACCCGCACCGGACTTTCCTTCGTTGGCCTCCCCAGGCTGAATCCGGGGAACCACTGCATGGCAAGTATGGGGCTGATCAGCCGAATCCCTTGCCGGCGTCCTTTGGAAACAACGCCCGCAGCTTTTGGGGGCCCTTTTTTTTTTTTTTTTTTTCCCCCCCCCCAACCCCCCCCCGCAATTTTGGCGTGGTCGAGGTTTTTTGCCATCAGCACCAATGGTTCTTTGCGCTCACCAGGCCAGTCGCTGTTCGTCGATCGAGAAACGCTACCGGCCAGGTGGAACCACTGGCGCCGCTTCACTTTCCTTTGGAAACCAGGAGGATGCCTTTGGCGCGAAAACACCCCGGGCGGCCAGGTTGATTGTCGAGGAAAATCTGAAATTTGCGCAAGCCAAAGGGGCCTTCTGCTGCAAACGACAGCGACGTGAAGCCTTCGATGCCAGATGGTCTGACGGTGTGTGTCTGCGGGGTCTCTGCAGGCGTGGCTGGATTTTTCCGTGTTAATGGCACGTGGTTCATGCCCGTGATCATGGTGATTTGCCCATGGTCATGGCCGTGATTGCCTCGTCGTGGCTGTGATTCGTTGCGCGGGCTTCGGCGGCTTGCTTCCTCGCCATCCGGTCGGATTCGAACAACCCAACGCTGAGGAGCAAAGGCGAGCGGAAACTGGCCCCCTGAATCGAACGCAGGATCGAGCTCCGGCTTTGATCTCGAGGGAAGGCTGCTGCTCCCAACGCCAGGCAAGCGCTTCTTCCTCGACCAGATCTCTTGTTCAGCAAGAGGATGGTCGCCGTAGACGATCTGGGCCCGACCCACCCTCACTGTTCACCAAAGCTTCGGCATCAAAAAATTCTCGGGCATCGATCCAAAGTGATTTGACGATCGAGTCGGGGTGCTGTCACGCCAGCCTCCCACTTCCGGAAGGTCATGGCAACCCGGTAAGGGGTCAGCCAGGGCCTGTGGTTTCAAACAAACCAGATTAATTCGACGGGTCAGGGGCGGCTTGAAAGGATCCGGTTCCAACGGCCTCAAGCAAGCTCGCCATTTTGATCGAGCAAAACAAAGATGCAAGCCCATTGCTCAGCCTCCACCGTGTCGGTCGCCAGTGGAGATTGATCAAGATCGTTGTTCGATTGCCCGATTTCGCCAAAAAAAAACTCCATTGACCAGAAACGGCGGTTTTTGATTTCCCCTTCCTGATTTTACTTGAGGGATGTGGCTGGATGGAGCAAGGTGGTTTTTACCAGACCCCAAGGAAAACCGGTGAGGATGGTCACGGCAGGCCCGTACCAGCGCGTCGGTGCGATCAGGGGTTGGAGCAGTGATGCCGTGTGTGTCTGTCATGAGAGGCGGCCCAAGGTCCTGGTTTCTATCTCTTCTTCTT
>Ga0163217_1115245_pt1 | contig 10506 bp, 9 predicted proteins | sample SynspAceP_FD_185933 | JGI IMG/M metagenome (GOLD analysis project Ga0163217, IMG submission 185933) | Saline lake microbial communities from Ace Lake in Antarctica - Synechococcus sp. Ace-P (PacBio error correction) | ecosystem: Environmental > Aquatic > Non-marine Saline and Alkaline > Saline ... | reverse complement strand
GACCTGGAAAAGTATGCTCTGCGCCTTCGTTGTCGCGGTATGGCGAACATCAGCAGAATGGCAGGAATACCCGCCTCGCAGGGCAGACCTGGCGGAAAATCATCCAGCAGCAGGCCAAGTGCCAAGCCGCTGTGTCTCTGACCCGCCACTCGCCACTGTATGGGCCATTGAAACTCAGCGGCCGCCATGAATGGTTCTCCGACCCTTGATAAACGAAGGGCAAAAACAACACTCTTCAGCTCCAGCCGGTAGTGCCCCGCTTGCCGCCCAGCCATCGAATCGCTGCTTAGCCACGCATATTAGGATCATGCCGTTGATTATGACGCTACCGCCAGACACTGCCACACGCGCGGAGTAGCCCAAGGGAAAGCGTCAGTTTCAGGGCCGGGCTTCGGGTTCGGTTTTTATAGCACCAGGCCCGGTAGAACGCGGGTTTGACGATGGCAGAAAGAACAGGTAGCCAACCGGAATAGGCAATCCACGAACTGATTATCCCCACGGCCGAAAACCCGCTCCAGCAGCAGCACGTTGACCGCCCGGATTCAGCCGAGAGCCTGTGGCCAGCAGGGCAACCACCGCCTCCAGCACCGACGATGATGTAATCGTATTCGGACAGCAAGCTTGGCATTGGCATCATCACTCTTGTTGTTTGGGAGTCGATGGCTTCCAGATCAACTGTCAGGGGAAACACCGCACGCCACTCTTGTGTCTCGAACGCTTAGAGCGCCTGACATGTTTTGCTACCCATTCAGGTGCAGGTCTGGCGCCGCGGAATTTTCGTGATATCCAGGGTATAAGGCAGCAGCACCCCGCTGGATGGTCGGATTCGGCCAACCTTCGGATCTACTATTGAAGGCATCGCAGCCAAGCACCTCATTGAGGCTGCCGGGCCAGTGCAAACCATTTTCAGATGCCGTTCACAGGACAGGCGCTCGCTGGCCTGGATCAGCTGGAATTCACCATGGAAGGCCCGCTCCGGGAAATGGCTGGCCCCACGGCCTAGTCCTTCGCGCAACTGGCCCAGCCAGCTCCAGAGTTAGAATTCGACTGCACCAGTTCCGCCATCGGAAGAAGCCCGGACCGGTACAGATCCTCAAGCGCCTCCAAGAACTGGAAGCGCCGACAACTTTTCGCAATCAAAAGGCTTAAAGCCGGCAACGCCTCGGAAATAGACCCGACGGCAAACCGAACAGCCCAGGCGCCAAATCGCAGCCCCGCCCCAAAATTGGCTGATCACCCTGGCGCGAACAAGCCCGCTACCGCAATCCAGTTGCGTCGCGCACGTGCAGCCCCGCGCACAGAACGCGCCGCAGCCTTTTCACCGCCATTACCCGCATCAGCAAAGGGCAATGACTGCCGCTGTACTTCCGTCAGGCGCGCGAAGCCAGATGCCGATCACCCCTTGGATGCCAATCGGCATCGAAACAGACAAGCCAAAGGGGCCAATCTTCCTCCGCGACGTTCCATGGTCGCCAGGGTAGCCAGGGCCTGTGCTGCATTAATCCCGTTCGATGGTATTTGCGCGTCGCGGGCAGGCTGTCCAGTCTCGCGGGCATCATCCCGGGCCAGGGCTCTTCGTGTTCTCAGTCAGAGGGCATTCGATTGCCCAGGCTCATGTCATACCCAGGCGCCCCAGCGGCAATTCCAAGCGTCGCCGACAATAAAGCCCAGGTCATTCGAACCAGCCGTTCGGCCTGGGCGACCAGCCACTCCAGTAGCGCGCGGAAACCCGGGCGGCAGCGCCAGCGCAGGAAAATTCCGCGCCAAACCCCTGGGCACCAGAATACGATTATGCACCCGTCGCACCACTGTCTGCACCCGTGCCCGCAGCGCTACAATGCAGATCTCTGAGGGCAAGGTAAATTATCTCACCAGATTCTCCTATGCCGCTCAGGGTAAACCAGCCGTCCTCGCCCGGCAATCGGCACCGGCAATTGCCATCATATATCTATATAAGATCACGCCGAGCCCTTCTATATCTCTCTCTGGATGCACAGCCAGGTGCTGGCTGGATTGGGACGATGCTCCGCGCAACGCTCGGCGGGTAAAATGATGATCGGTGACACCAACCTGCGGAGCCCGCGCCTTGGCCGCACCAGCCACCCCGTCGATACTGAGATGCCGTTATGCCACACCGTGACCAGCACCTTTGGATAGCCGTGAGGCGGGTCACGCCACGCGACTATTTCCGAGGCGTCAGCCCGTAGCCGTATCGAAAAGCGGGGTTGGGAACCAGATATCACCGACGCGCGGCGCCGACGTGCGCGCAGGCCCAGCACCGCCACCACTACTCGCGGCGTGGCGCGCGTCACAATCGAAATCCCGCCAGCTGCCGACTACCAGGAAGGGCGCGTGCTAGCAGACGCAGCGCTTCCACAGGCACCCTTGACCGCGCGGCAGTGCCTCTTTAACAGATTCCCAAAAGGCAGCAAGGCCTGCAGACGCTTGTCCAGAGCCGCCCATGGAGCTGACGCCGCGGTAGCGGCATAAGACGGGTCAACTGAGGGCGGAAAGATCGCCCAGACGGGGTCAGTGCGGCAGGCCACGGCGAGACTCGATAGCAGGGGCTCTTATCCTCCCCCAATCAACCATTCCAAGCGCGCAGTTCCTGTGTATATCTGCATCCTGACATACAGCCACACCGTTCAGTTAAATCATCCACGCCCCAAGTCGCGATGCTGCTTGGCAAGGCTTTCAAGCCAGGCGCAATCCAGTGGTTCCTGAGGGCAGGCTGCAATATTGCAGATTCTTCAAACCCCGGTCTACGCCGGCGCAGGCACACGGGCTGGCCCCAACGCCGGGCTATTAACCGTAGGCCAGAAGCGACACCCGTTCAGCGACGGGCGCCCGAGCACCAGGTCAGGCGCTCGGCCATCCGGCTTCGACCCATTCAATCCAGTGCTCGATTCCCGCGTCATCCAGGCTCTTGTGCCAGAGCGCCGGCTCATTTCCACTCGGGATTAACCCGCGCCCAAACGCCAGGCGCCTCCTTGATACCAAAGAGCGTCAACGCCAGCACGCGGCTGATCATGCGCTGACCGTTTCCGACGGGTGGTCGGCACGTTTCATGCGCAGTTTATCATTAATTTATCCCCGCGATCAGGTATTCGGTGAGATGAGGTTAAACCTGTGTAAGCGGTTGCTTGCTGGGGCCATGGCAGTTGTCCGTCCTAATCCTTGAATGGCCCGCAGTGTGAACGCAAAAAGGTTGGCGCGACGCTCAGCTCTTGTTTGCCTTGCCGGGCCTTCTCCAGCATCAGCGCACGACATGCAGAATGAACAAGGCCAGGAAGGTCGGCCAGCACACCGGTTGCGCTTCATGACCCAGACCTCCACTGCGCCACACCATCGCCGCGTAAGCAGATTTACCCGCTCGGTCGGTTAGACCCTTCACATTCGGTCAGGTTATCGCTCTGAGGCCGAATCGTGCCTGCACATAGGGAAAACCCCACCCCGCCACAAGCCCTGAATAACCGCGCGCTCATTCGCATCATCCCTACCTTGGCCCCCCTTGATCGGGCGCGAGATGAGCGAAGCGAAAGAGGCAACAGCACACCAAGAATGCCACCCCGAAGCCCATAGGGTGCGGGTCAATCCCGATCTGCATGTCCCAGAGATTCCCGCTTCGGTAAATCACGAGCAAAGCCGCCAAGAAAAGCCGCTAAAATACGCAGTCGAAGGGCCTACCCGGGTGGCCTGTTCGATATCGGCGACAGATCAGAAAACTCGCTGCATCAGGCGTCGGCTATTATCACTTCCCCATGCAAGACATTTTACGGCTCCATTAATTGATTTTTGTTGCTGATTGAGGTACGGCGGATATAAAAAGGTTTTACGTGCGCCTGCAATGCCAGACATCGAGTAGGTGCAGGCGTTGCCGCCCCATTCCCCTCTCACAGAACCGTACGTACGGCCTCGTTATACGGCTCATGAAACATTATCCCTAAAACAGGAACACAGAGTCCTGCTCTCTGAGTGCTTAGCGTCGATCAGCGGCCCAGTTCGGCTCGTCGAACACAGCGATGGCATGGGCGTAAGCTGTTGCCAGTGCACTGCGCGCATTGCTCCGCCGCAAGCTTTTGCCGATTCGGCGGATGATAAACTGAAACGGTGCGGCCGCAGGCCAGTTGTTTCCACATGTCCTCCCCGCGGGTGCGAGGCGGCGATGACGTCTTTCCCACTGTTTCAGCTGTACGCAGCGTAGAAACGCCTTGCGTTTTAGGCCACTCCCATCCAACTGCTTTCATTACCCGCGTACAGTTTGTGACCTGAAGTAGTTGATGAAACGCCCACGCCAGCACCCGGGATTGAGCTCGCGATGATGGCTCCCAGATCCTTGCCCGGAGTTGCGGCGGGTCAAATCCACTTTCACGCACTTGCTTCAGTCACTTCAGCTTCTTCATCTGGATTCGCTGACTTATAGCCACGATGAAATGACTTACCCCGAGGAAGTGATAACCTTCCCGGCTGAGTGCTGCCAGAGAGTTCTGTATGGCTGCGGGAATTGACTGTCAGCTTCAGGTCACCTTTCAAAGGTTTACCCGTCGCGCTACAGTCACGCGGCATTTTCCAAAATGCCGCCGTTGAGGGCCACACCATTCAGGATATCATCCGGCGTTAGCGGCACCCGATCACGGTGACCCGGCTTTCATCCGAATGATTGCGAAGGGCCATCCAGATAGGACGGTTTCGCAATCAGTTGCGGACTGATGACGCCGACCATTGCCGGGGGGCTCTGCTGACGCTCCGTGGCCTCGTTACTGGTGTCCAACCATCACGCCGCTTTCAGGAACGTGTTCAGGGCAGGGCCGCAAACACGCTGCCATGCCGGTCACCTTACGCGCGGAAGACTGGCCGCAGGATTCAGGTCATTGGTCCGAGCGTGTCGAAGAGCATTTGGACAGGTCCATAAGTCCAAGCTACCCAGACGCTGGTAGCGGTGGTGCGACGGGATTAAAACAGTTGCGCTTTGCTGACGCCTGTGATGGGTCGCGTGCGGCCCGGGCGGTAGCCGATAGCTACACGGATGGGAAAAGTCACCGTCGAAGATCGTTTCCGCAGCAGGGTATACCGCGCAGTGCGGTTGTGCAGCAAGACGCTGGTAAACGAGGGGCCTCCCAAGACAGGTGCGGGGATGCCGCGAGCCCAGCCCCGTTCGCCTGCCGTCCGCGGTTTCGGCAGAGTCGCACTCGGGCTACCGTTGAGGCGCGGTTGTTTTGAAAGCGCTTCTCCTTCAGTTCGGACCAACAGCACGACAGCTCCGAAACTCCAGGTTTCCCTCTTCGAACGCATTCAGGCTCTGCCCACTACAGCAGTTCCCGGCCGCACCCTTGTTTGCCCCACGTGTCTGAAGGCTTTCATTACAGACTCGCTGCTGAAGTCAGGCGCGCCGTACATGACTTGTAGTATGTCCGGGTCATGTCCGCATGCTCTGCGGTCCCGTTCCTTTTGGCCTGTAGCCGATGAAATTCAGCGCATGCGAATCTTCCAGTCCCATTACTGTGAACCGGGGTGCTAACGATTGGAACGCAACTGTCGCCCCCAGCCATTGGCGGTTGACTCCCTGATACAGAAGCAGCTTTCGCGCACCCGTTCCCGGCTTGGGCCTCCGTCCTGTCTCCACCGTCCCGTCGGAACGGCTTTGCATCACCGCTGGTCCCCTGCTGGGGTACGGGTCGGTGACCTGTTCAAATATTTTACTTCCGCCCTTCTATTCTTGGCCGCTCCGGCTTACGCCTCGGCAGGCTACCAAGCACCTCCGGACTCGGGGTCGTTCCCGGTTTTTGCCCTCCAACACCGTTACCGGGCTGTCAACAAGTTTGCCCAGGATTACTCATCCACTTACTACGGTCGTCAACCTGCCAACCTCGCCCCCATCCACTGCCTTGGCTTCCGCCTTGAGCATGACGCTCTTTCAGATGAGTATCCCGGGGGCAGGCCCTTCCCCGGTTACTTGCAGAACCGGCTCCCTGCACGGATCAAGGGACAAACTCCTCAGCACGTCATTGACAGCGAGCCGATATCGGCTTTGCGCTATTTTGCGAACCGCTTACCCCTGTATGCCGCCGAATCAGGTTCGCTTTGCCCGAGCTAGCGTCCATCGGCTTCCTATGGCGTCCTTTCAAGACCCCACCGTTGGCCAAGTGGACGCCCTTGGCCACCTTTCAGATTGTCTTCCCCTGCGCTCGTGCCGATGACTCCACCTTTCTTTTTCAGGCCACGGTTGCTCTTGTTGCCGCTAGTGAACGTCCGCGCAAAACAAAGGGACAGAGACACCCATTGCTAAAAGCCAATGGTGAAAGCGTGTCGGATCATGAGAACCGCCGCGTATAAAGAATTCTGTATCAGGCATGGAATGCCGCTTTGAGTCCGGGCTTTCTCTTTCACCGAGCCCCAGACGCCACGGTGTGATTTGGCTTATCGCCGCGAAGAAGGAACAGAGTCCGGAGTATTGTACATCGGCTCTTACCGCCATCCTTGTGCCCAGCAAAGCAAGAGGCCTTCATCGGCTTGCAACAAGCCAGCTGGAGGGCCGCCAGATCACCGACTTACCAGCAGAAGGCGATGGCTTTCAGGTGTTTTTTATGCTTTCCAGCAAGTAATGCCAGGCGCCACGACCCATTACCTTCAAAAGCCAATTGAGCTTATCGGCTTTGCCATCACCACGGGAACGAAACCATTGGATCAAAAGGCTTTGTATACGACGGTTGAGCCTTCCACTTGGACCCATCCGGCACTCCGAGCATCTTGCCTTCAGCGCTTTTAACCGGCGCGGCCGAGAGGCAACAATTTGGCCCATGGCCCCCTCTTTCTTGCAGCGCCCCGGGCCCAGCATATTGGTGCTGTCGATGTCCCGCCCGCCCCTCCGCACCAGACCTTACGGCAATAGAATTCGCCACCCTTTGCGGCGACTTTGATATTGCCAGAAGCAGGGTTCATCTGACTCAACGCGGTGGACGGCTCTGCTAGCGTCTTTACCTTATTCTCTAATCATAATAAGCGCTCGGGCCAGGCCGCTGAGCCGGAAGGTGCCTGTGACGCCCACATCGCGGGCCCACTCGCGAGGCCAGTTGCAGTTGCTCATCAATTGGGCGAGGATTCCTCATTCAGCCTGACCGACTCACGATAAACACGCTGCTCTCCCACCTTTGCCCAGCTCACAAAGGACTGATCGAGGCCAACGGCGATGATGTGTTTGCTGTTCTCCGGATCGTCTCATGACGTTCTCCAGAACAACTGCTTGCCTGGGGAAGAAAATGGCGACCAAAGGATCTCACTGCGCTTGCGGAAGTCCCTTATCACTCACACACACTATTTCGGCCCAATAACTCTTCAAAAACCGCCGCACCGCTCGGAGCCGGCGGTCTCCTTCGGCCAGCCACCATCTATCGAGTTCGCGCTCTCTAGTAGGCACTGGCCCTTGTTTGATAGTCTGCCGATGCAGGGCATCACGGACTTGTGTTTGTTATGGAACGGAACACGGGCGGTATTTGAATCGGCAAGCTCCGTTTGCGAAATGGGCCCGCCCAGCCGCAGTCAAACTGTGGTAGCCGTCGGGTATAAGAAAAACAGCGCCCCTGAAGCAAGCGGATCGTTACATAGAACACAATCCAATGCACAGGCCGAGAATGGCCAATGTGGAAAGCGCCTGCTCCTGGGGGTCCGCAAAATATTTGTCTCCGCCCGCGTTGCGATTTCAAGTTCATCTTGCCGACTATCCTTGACCTGGCACCAACTCCTCGGAATTCAGTTTTATGGTCGGATCGGAGCGGAATCGTAGAATGAACTTGTGTTTCGAGTACTTCCCCTTTTGTCAACTATTTACTTTGCAGGCCCAATTCCCATTCCGGGTAAATACGCCATTCTGATTATCTTCCCAGGAGGTCTTGGCCGTTGAAATCCGGGTCCGTTTTCGCCCGCACCAGCTTTTGCGCACTCAGTCGCCCGCACAAACCAGTTGAATAAATACCCCCAAGAACCGGACGCCAAGAACAACTGTGACGAACACCCCGAGTACAATGTGCCTCGGCACGATTGTTCTGACCACTTCCGGAACTGCCCCGCACCGCCCAAGCCCATGAGCAGTGGGCTCCCAGGGACCTGGACTGGGAATCTAGGGCGGCCCCAGATCGGACAGTGGTCCAGAGCACCATATGCCCGACTCGGCCGTCAGGGACACGAAGTTCCAGAGGAGCGGTGAAAGGACCGCTTGCCTGTTCTGGTGCGCAGCACCTGCCGGTTGGGATCTCATATGCGGCTCGGCGTTTACCGCCCTATGGACAAAATCACTGGAAACTTGGCTTGCGCTTCCTGAATAAAGGATACACCGGCATGTTGTTTCCCACCCAGATCGAAGTTGCCTTTTTCGTCCGGTCTTATTAGAAACTTGGATCGCGCGGAATTCACAACCGCGCAACATTCCCCTCGACAGGTATCAGCGACCGTCGTCGGGCCCTTGTACCTGGAGAAACGCACGACCAATACTGGCGCGGTTTGCTTTTTTTTTCGCGACAGGGTGGTTCGTTAAGAAAACGGCTTTGGGCTGTCACTACTTCGACTCACTGGCGCTCATAGGACCTGGAAAATTAGCCATTGCGCCGCCGCACCGCGGGCCCAATGAGTCACCACCGCGCATTACGGCATGCGCTGTGTGAGTCCAAAAACTGACGTGATTTTCTCACGCATGATGAAAATCTTCTAAGAAGGACGGCCCACGTTCGCCACCATTCAACCCGGGTTGGTTTGATTATTCCGCGCATGGCGCCCCGGTTCCGTTTTATTTATAGGTATATACAGCGCCCGCCACCCCCTCGTGTCCGCCATCTTCGCCGAGCAACTTCACTAGCCTGCTCTCGAGTTTTTTGTTGCTGTTTCAACGGTCAGGGCTATCCTGCTCCCTGCAGTCATACTGGATTTGCTTGGGTGTCGAATGTATTCATCTTCCTACTGGCGCTTGAATATTGTGAGCAAACCGCCCACGGCACAAAGGTTCTAACTATTTTCTTGGAGGTGACTATTGCGTAGCTCACCAAACATGGCGCAGAAAAAGACACTAAAATAAGCTGAACCAGCACCCTTCTTTAATCCCATCCTACATAGAGACGACGCAGAGGCCTGAACCATTGGTCAGCACCCCGTGACCCACACGTGGAAGCAAAGAAAAAGTTATACCGAAAAGCAGAAAGAGCAAAGCCGAACATTTCAAAACGAGCATGCGGAGTTCCTATGAGGAGCGCAAAGGCCGTACCTGAAGAGCGAAAGCGGAAGCCCGCGCGTGGAGGCTACGGTGAACCACAAACAATCCGGTACCATCGGATCCAGCAATCGCCAGGGAGGCTCTCTCCGCCGTATGGGAAGTGAGAAAAGCCTGCGCCAAGCGCTAAGTCACCACCCCTCGTTCGAAAGGTGGCTCTTGCCGCACCAGACCCAGCGCGCAGCGTCTAGTAGCAAAAAGGCCCCGCAATTAGAGCGGCACAAAGCCGGCTACCGCGATACAGTTGAACCGAAACGCCGGGTACTGAGCCCACCACCCGGTGCCCCGGAGCGCAGCCTCGGTTTGAAGCGAGAGAAGAGAAAAACCAAAGAATAGAGCTCATGAAAAAAAAGCGCAGAGTTCTCGAATATCGCGACAGGGTACTCGCTTCGACCATGCGTAACACACAGCACGTTGACCTAGAGGTCTTCGCTGCAAGATATATGCCTCTGACCCATACAACCACACCAATCCAAGGTACAGCAAAAACTCACCAGTGTTCGCGAACGATTAACTGAATCGTCTCAAAAAATTCAGAAAACCTGCGACCTACCCGGATACAGTTGAATGTCTTTGGTTGCGGGTTCTGTTTGCTGCCACATAAAAAAAGGTTGCATCACACCAGGCCCCAAGGCATCATTATGGCGTTAGGTCAGCCATGGCTTTTGGGCACGCCGAGGGCTGACGCATATATCGCGGGGCCAAAGCCTATACGAGAGCTCGCCACGCAAGAATCTCCCACTGTACTTAGACGAGACCCTACCGCGCGTTGCTGGATGCTCCAAGCCGCGGCGAGGGACAACTATTCTACAATGGCACTACGCAGCCAGGAAACGCTCGGGCTATCCTCAGCGAGCCTCGCCCTGCCCAGAAGCCATTAACGCGATTAATTGACCTCTGTTCTAGGTCTCGTTTTATCGGCGGCAGGCGCATCGCCGCGCGCTAACGGCGGTAGCGGGCCCCAATCCTCGAAAAGCTAGACTGGTGCTGGCGCCAACTTTCTGAACGGGACCCGCCCGCCATGAGCTAACAAGACCAGCCGAATGAACGCAGTGAACACGCAAGGACAAGGCCGCTGGCAGGTCTAAAAAGTTGCGAAGCCCTCTAGGCACCATGATCGCTGGGCCCCTTTTCGCGGGCCGCATTCTGCGCCGAATTTTTGCGCGGATGTCATCAATGGCTCGAATCTCCCGACGGCGGTGATCTGCTCCGCAAAAGATGAGGCAGAAGCTCGTGAAAATAGAGACAAAAAA